>Ga0315268_10003994_pt1 | contig 16107 bp, 16 predicted proteins | sample C1_top_MG_FD_204535 | JGI IMG/M metagenome (GOLD analysis project Ga0315268, IMG submission 204535) | Sediment microbial communities from Yellowstone Lake, YNP, Wyoming, USA - C1_top | ecosystem: Environmental > Aquatic > Freshwater > Lake > Sediment | place: USA: Wyoming | collected 2017-08-01
TTGCCCGTGGAGCAGAAGATGCTTCTAGTGCAAGTGCTGCCAACTGCCGCTGCTGTAGATTCTGAGATGTCGATGAATGTCACTGTTCGAGTTGTTTATGATGTCTACCTGATTTCAGATGCAACGGTGGTTCTTTCTTCAAATAAGGGAGGAAGTTTCTCTCCGACAAATAGAACAACTGACTCAAATGGCGAAAGTGTATTTGTTTTCTCGGCGCCCCAAGTGATGACGCCAGATAATATTACAATCACGGCAACGGCGACAAAGGTTGGATATGCGCAGGGCACAAATCAAACTGTAATCTCTGTGAACCTTGGAACCCTGAGTGTTCAGGTGAGTGCCAATCCTGTTGGGATTGATTCTGGAACCACATCACAGCTTACAGTTCATGTTACCTACAATGGGCAGCCAGTTGCAAACGTAGCGGTCAACGTATCGTCTGGAATAAACGGAGGGTTCACTGTTACCTCTGGAACTACTAATGAGAATGGCGATTGCATTTTCACTTTTACGGCGCCTGAGACTTCGACAGAATTTGCGCTCGGAATCACAGCTAAAGCGACTAAAGACGGATATCTCGATGGACAAGGGCAAACATCAATAACCCTGAGACCTGGAGGGCCATTCTTCCTGTCGCTGCCAGTGATAATTGCCATAGTTGCTGTAATCCTCGTGATAGTGGTTGTTCTGATTCTAATCAAGATGAAGGTCATAGTCATAGGTCATAAAGGAGAGTGAAGTGCGAATGCCATCGTTAAAGAAACTCAAAAACTTGAAAGTTTCAATCAACCTCGGTAAACGCAAAGTGAAAGTGCTTCCTCCAACGGCTCCGCCTAGAGCTTTGCCGAGGGGCTATAAGATTATGGAGCGATACCCGCTTTATGAGCCCTTTGTGCATGTCGCTATTGCGCAGAACCCATCAACAGGGGAATACAAGTACGTTTTGGACGAGCTGCAACTGGACGATTTGGAAAGAAGCATCTACAACCGCATTTTGGACATTTTGCTCGCTGAAATTGAATCGCCTAAGGAGGAAATTACTGATCCGAGAAAATTCTTCGCTAACGAAGCTAGGAAGATTGTGGACAAATACCGCATCACGCTGGGCTGGCTGCCTGACGTTTCTTGGTACAAGATTCTTTACCATGCGGAACGAGACCTCGTTGGATTTGGGAAGATTGATCCGTTGATGCGTGATGGCAACATCGAGGATGTTTCGTGTGACGGTGTGGAAAAACCAGTTTACGTTTGGCATCGAAAGTACGAGAGCATAGAGAGTAATCTGCGTTTTGTGAATGATGAGGAACTGGATAACACTGTTGTAAAGCTTGTTCACATGGCTGGAAAACACGTTAGCTCGGCTTTTCCAATAGTGGACGCTTCATTACCTGGAAAGCACAGATTAGCCGTCTGCTACAGGCGCGAAGTGACGCCGTTCGGAACCGCCTTCACTATCCGAAAGTTCAGAGAGGATCCGTACTCGATAATCGACCTGATTAACATCGGAACTTTCAGCGAAGAAATGGCAGCCTACTTCTGGACGGTTCTTGAAAACAGAGCTTCAATCATGGTGCTGGGCGGAACGGCAGCTGGCAAAACGACTGCACTCAACGCCTTGGCTTGCCTCATAAAGCCTGGCAGCAAAATCATCACTATCGAGGAAACTGCAGAGCTTAACCTATCGGCTGAAAACTGGGTCTCACTAATCGCGCGAAGAAGCTATGGACTTGGTGAGAATCTTTCTGGTGAAGTGACGCTCTTCGACCTGGTGAAGACTTCGATGAGGCATCGTCCTGATGTCTTGATTGTGGGTGAGGTCCGAGGAAACGAAGCCTACGTTCTATTCCAGGCATTGGCAACTGGCCACGGTGGTATGTGCACTATGCACGCGGAAAATCTTGATTCAGCCATTAAGCGTTTGACTTCGAAACCAATGGATATTGCACCCACATACATACCTTTGATGCATCTTATCTTGTCGGTTCAGCGTGTGCATCTCGAAAAGGAAGGGGAGAAGAGAGTGAACCGTAGAGTGATGGCTGTGGACGAGATTGCCAACTACGAAGACTACCGAAACACGTTCAAGTGGAACCCTGTGAAGGACGAACAGACTTCATTCTTGGATAATAGCGTGTTGCTCACCAACATTTCGGAAAAAATCGGATACAGCAAGAAGCAACTAATCAAGGAAATAGAGCGCCGCGTAAACGTGTTGCATTGGATGCGGAAGCAGAACATAAGAAGCTACAAAGACGTAGCATCCATAATCGCGGAATATTCCGCAAGACCCGTAGAATTTTATGAAAAGATTATGCCTGGAGAGGAGATACTTGCCACTAGTAGACATGCTTGAAGGCTGGTCGTTTAGACTCTTCGGTGGTATAGCGCCAGCGTTTCTGAGGAACATCTTTGAATTCAAAGAGCACCTGAAACGCGCAGACATCAAAATCTATCCCGAGACGTACGTTTCGCTAATGTTTTTCACTGCTCTCCTGACGATTCCTGTTTCAGTCTCTGCAATAGTGCTTCTGTACTTCACAAAGATGATTCCACTCGTCTTTCTAGTGCCATTGCCGATTTTTGTCATGATTGGCTTTATCGTCATGCCCATGTCTAAAGCCGGTGAACGCGCAGCTGCCTTAGAACGAGAGGTACCGTTTGCTGCGACGTACATCACTGTCATGGCTACAGGCGGCATTCCACCCTATGTCAGTTTCAAGCGTCTCTCCAATGTTGAACTGATGCCTGCAACTCGCAAAGAGGCAAAAGAGATAATCAAAGATGTCGAGATATTCGGCATTGACCCGCTGACGGCCATGAACCAAGCGGCAAAGAAGAATCCTTTGGAAATATTCAAAGATTTTCTCTCGGGTTACGCTTCGACCGTCATAATCGGCGGAGACATTAACCACTTTCTAGAGACAAAAGCAGGCGACATCTTCAAAGCGCGTGCAGCGAGAGTAAAGAATGCAGCCGAACGCTTAGGCATGTTGCTCGAGTCTTTCATCACAATCATGGTTCTGATGTCTCTTTGCTTCTACATACTCTTCAGTGTTCAGTCAATCTACAGCACTGGTGGAGGCATGGATTCAACCATGCTTATGTACACTTACGTCTTTACACCCATGCTCTCCTTCGTTTTCATTTACCTTGCGCACAATATGCAGCCAAAGACGCCAGTTACCGACTACTTACCCTACAAGGTATTCGGAGTAAGCGTAGCAGCGGCAGTCGGGATATTCATGCTCCTCACCAATTTCATGGGAATAATCACTATACCTGCCCTAAGCGGCATCACGAGCATAATCGACTTGCCAACTGCGGTAGCGATAATGCTGTTCATTGCAACCGCTCCTGCAGCCGTTGTTTACGGCAGAGTTTCCGCAAAGAAGCAAAGTCTTGAACACGGCGTCGCTAACTTCTTGCGTGACCTTACTGAAACTCGAAAGACTGGGCTTGCACCTGAACAGTGTATCGAGAGCCTTTCAAAGCGAGATTATGGAGAATTTAGTCATGAACTGAAAAAAATTACCTCTGAAATCTCTTGGGGAATTCCTGTTCGCAAAGTGATTCTGGATTTCGTTAAACGCACGAAGAGCTGGATCACTCAGATTGTCATGTTCCTCCTGGTAGAGACGATTGACGTGGGCGGCGGAACGATAGGAATGATCGAATCGTTGGCCAGGTTCAACAACATGACTCAGGAAGTTGAGAAAGAGAAGAAGATGGAAGTTCGACCTTTCGTGTTCCTTCCTTACTTTGCAGCGATTCTGCTGGTTTCGACGACAGTAATGATGCTTGTGTTCACCAACAAAACCGTAAACATCGGCGGGTCAACAAAAGCCATCGATATGGGTTTCCTCCAAACGATTTTTGCGACCTCGGCTATCGTGCACAGCTACTTAATAGGCTTGGTAGCAGGCAAAATTAGCGAAGAATCTGTTGCTGCAGGGTTCAAGCACTCCGCGATACTTGTAATAATAGCAATTCTAGCCGCCAAACTTGTTCCCCAATTCGTAAGCTTCTAAGAAGAGGGAAGATAAGCTGAGAAAGTTGAAAAACAAAAATAGCCGAAGTAAAAAAGGCGTTAGTCCAGCGATTTCCACGGTTATAATTACGGCTATGGTAATAGCACTTGTTACTGTAGCCATGGTTTTTGCCAACAACTTTCTTTCAGCCAGGATGGCGGAGAGCGATTTCAATGCAGCCAAGCAGACCATGCAGACAATTGGACTGCAAATTGACGATGTAGCATGGAAGATAGGTCAAAGAGAAACCATTCGTTATTCAAGTAAGTATGGGGCAATAAATGTTCTAAATAATACACTTACTTACAAAATCTACTTAAACAATAGTAGTCAGCCGTTTTTCCAAGGCAACACGAGTGTAATTTACTTTAACATGCCCAACTCGCAGTACACGATTTCAAACAACTGGTATCAGTTGTTCTGGCCTTCGCAAATCTCGGCTTTAACCCTGAAGGGCTCCTCTGCGCCTACTTCGAAAGTGTTTGGAATCGAAAAAATTCCTATGTCTGATGGTAACTTCATAAGAGTCGTGACTGCTCCTATGTTTAGAGTGATTAATTCCACCATCGTAACAGGAAGCAACAGCACTTTTTACTTTAAGTTTTATCTTCCGCAGGTTTCGCTGAAAAGCGCTCCAAGGCTGTCGCAATCTGTGACTTTGACGGGCAATTCAATTTTGGTGAAGACTCAGAACAAAGTGACTAGCATAAAAATCGTGTTGAGCTTTCCTCAGGCTGTAAATGGCTTTGACAACACGTTCTTCAACTTTCCAAGCGTCCAAGAGATTATCAATACGCCACCTGGCTATCCTTCTGCTAACAAAGACTGTGTAATCGAAATTTACACGGGTGCTGTAAGCACAGAACTGGGGGCAACCGCGTAGGAGGCTGAAATAAATGACGCATGTAGGGATGGAATACGTGATTATGGTTCCCGTGCTTATAATACAGGTTATTCTGTTGCCCTTATCCACCAGCTGGATTATGACTAACTGGACAGACTCCCGCATGCTAGTTGAGCTTCAAGATGCAGCTAATACTATCGGAAGCACGATTGAACAAATGTATTTGTCTTTGAACCGCGACGATGTTCTGCCAGGTACAATCACAAAAGCGTTCAACGTTCCAACAACGATAGAATCGCACATTTACTTAGCTACTGGCGCTTTAAGAACCGCGAATTCAACCAAGATACTCAACCTCTATTTCACGCTTCAAGGCACAGCGATTAAGGCGAACTCTTCAGTGACTTTAGGACCCAACGTGGCGTGGCAGTCTTCGACTTTCAGGAGCAATTCCACGAATGCCTGCGTCAGAGTTCTGAAAGCTGTCAACGGTTTACTCACGTTCTCTTTCGGTTGAGGTGAAAGTTAGAATGCCAAGCGCAACGATAGACCATCTGGTTTCGGCGACCCTTTTCTTAGTTGCGATAGTGTTATTCATAAGCCTCTTTAGCCAAAACCTTCAAGCTGCTCTTTTGTATCAACGCTACCATCAAGTTGCAATGAAAGCCAACGACCTTCTGGACTCGATAACGCTTAACACAGGATACCCCACCTACTGGGGAGCCAGTAGTGGCATGCCTACGAGTTTTGGACTGCAAGACCCTAACGAGCGGGGATATCATCTCAGTCCGTTTTCTTTGATGAGACTTGCATCTTACTCAGGTGCCCCCATATATTATCCAAAAACAGGGTTATGGTACAGCAATGTTACGATGGCTTCAGGAGGCTTTCTGCTCGTTCCATACACTACAGCTGTTAACTATACAACTGCAGCGCAATTGCTTGGCGTTGATGGATCTTACGGATTTCAACTTACGATAGCACCTATATTGAAAGTCTCTATGACCGAACTGAGAGCAAACCCCTTGCGAATTAGCGTGAACGTTATGGGTCCAGGTTTGCCTCTAGGTAACGCCTATGTGTCGTATAATCTTATTCGTGCGATTGACGTGCAAAAGCAGTACCCTGCGTTTACTATAACCTCTGGAGATGCGAGAACTTATGCAAACGGATCGGCGATTCTGGATTTTCCAGGCATTGATGGTTCACAGTATGCTTATTCATTGATTGCCAATGTCCGTTTGGGTGGGCTTTTTGGTGTTGGTTATCTTGAGCATTTAACCTTAGATAAGCAGTTTGTTATACCGATGGTAAAAAGCTTTGATAACGGGAACGGAACTGCAACTATACTTCTGGCTCACAGTTATGACGTCCATTATTATGGCCCTCCAGAGGCTGCAATCGCGTATAATGCGACTTTTCTTGTTCTCGCCAGTGATGCTGCGCTTCATCCTATTCTGGTCGGTAATGGAACTATTACGGGCAAAATCAATTATGGTGTGGGTAAACCCTATGGGCAGATTCTGATTCCCAACTCAAACCCAGGAATCTTGGTAATTACGTATAGTTATGGCAATAATTATGGAATCTCATTATTGCCTTGGGGGATAGGCAATCTGGCTGTTACGCTTACTTATGGTCCAAGTCCGTCTGTTAAGGATTGGGTTGCGACTGATGTTAGGCAGGTTGTGGTTGCTGGCGTGTCTTACCAGATAAAAATTGCGTTGTGGAGTCTTGCGGGTTATCAGGTGCAGGGTTCGAGGTGGGCGAGTTAGCACATGATGCGTACTGTAGAGGTTATCATGGTTATCGTCATTCTGGCGACCGCGTTCATTGTTGGATCGCTTTTTGCTGTTTTGCCCTCGCCTCGGCAGATTTCTTCAGTAAACCTTAGAGAACTCGCTTTGACGACGCTTCAAATGCTAGATGAAAAAGACGAGTTAAGCACAATTGTTTTCAAGAATCCATCCGACGCGTCTTGGGGTTACCTAGAAACCGCATTATCAGCTGCTTTGCCTCCAAACATAGTCTATAATCTTACCGTGTATGACACTTCGATTGCTTCCAATGGAACTATAGGATACAATAGCGTGAATTCGTTGTCTAACGCTCAAACTGGATTGGGAGCAAGTTCGGAAACCGCCTCTATCCTCATTCCTTCTTCTGACGTTATTTTTTCAGTCACTCCTCAAAAGATTTCAAAGACGCTCTACATTCTAAATTGCAATGATGCCAACGGTTGGTGGATTACGGGATATACGGCGCAAACCTTGGCCTCCGATTTGCAGAGTATGCTCTCGCCGTATTTTCAGACGACCATCCTAGTAAACACTACACAGCAGCTTGGTCTTTTGCTGAATAACACGCTGGGCGGAAGAGATTCGACTAATTCAGTCGTGATAAACACGTTTGGAGAAGCAGTGCCAATTCCAGCTGGATATTACAAGACGGATGGTTACGACTCAAGTCACAGTTCTTACGCGAAGTATGGCTGGCGATTGGGACAGCGAACTTACCAGTACGACTGGACATGGGTAAGCATTGTCGGCTATCCACTATACTACGTCACTAACACGGCAACCTTTTCCGGTAGCAGTAATGGTTGGGGAATTTATGGCATGGTCAGTGTGGGGGCTGCTGGATTAAACGCTTTTCTTCGAGGCTTAGACAATCAAGTGTATTCCTATGACGACACATGGATCACAGGCAGCCCTGGAGTTGTTCAACTCTCCCAATCAGCAACGTACAGCGCCAATTATTATGGCATCTTTACTTCTCCTTACCAAACTTCCACTCGCGCTTTGCCCACATCGATTCAGAGCACGTATCATTTGAGTGTGGCTTCTCTTGTGTTTAACCAGGTGAGCAACTGGGTTGCTGGAGCCACATACAAGCACAGTGGCAGAGGCGCTTTTACAGCGATAGGGCTTGCAAGGATACCTGATATCAGGATTACTGTTCTTTCACTTCTGATGTATTACTCTCCTACTCTTTACCGTACTGAATTCACCTCAAGCGGCACAACAAGGCTGGTTGTTCTTCAGCTTGGATTACAGGGAGGAGGCTAAAATAAGCGTGCGAAAAGAAGGCTCTGCTAATAAAGGGCAGTTTTCTATCATTGCGGCTTTGCTTGTTGCCATTGTTTTGGTTACTGCGTTGATTACTACTTATTCTCTTGTGCGCAACAGTCCTTTTAACGAACTGCCTCAAGTTCTCGGCGCTGTCGATGAGATAAACTTGGCGCTCAAAAGAACACTCGAATTCACCATTGGCTATTACGGTTCAATCCTGCAAGTTACTGGCAACGTGACTTACGCAAAAAACCTTGCCGCCAATTACCTCTACAGTGGTTTAGTCTATATTACTCGTACACATCCTGACTGGAGTCCCTCATTCCTTTACAATTCATCTAACCTAGTAACGAATTGGTTCAAGCCCACAAGCCGTAGCTTCGGAAACCTGTCAGTAACCTATTCGTTGCCAAGGTTAGGCATTAGCAACATTAATTATTCGACTTCGAGCGAACTAAACGTTGTATTCAACTCTGCGAATGCAACTCAAACACGAATCACTGTGACTAAAGAAGACGGACTGCCAATGTTAACATTGACTCCTCAAGACTTCAGTTTCTACTCGTATAACTACGCAAGTCTAGCTTGGATTACGGTTCATCCATCCTCAGCTTCGGCTTTCGGAAATGGAACCTATATAGTTAACATTCCGTCAGGAGTGGACTATACCGCCTACGTGGTTCAAATCACAGACCCCAGGGGCATCATAGTGACGCTGTCGCGGCTTTCTTATTACACTTACACGCTCACATGGAACCCAAGCCTTTACTCCACCTTAAACAATGACGTAATCGTCGTAGAAGCACTCCAAAACGGTAGCTTAAGATGGCTTGGACAAAATCTAAAACTGACCACTCAAGGCAGACCCCTTCCACCAATCCCAGTGCGCTCTTTCCACATAAATCAAACAATAAATAGCATAAACCGAGAAGTCCCCTTTCAAATCGAAGATTGGGGTTCAAACTACAGAGTACCTCTAGGTATTTCCAGCAATATGAGTGTTTTCAGTAGCAAGAACATGCTTGTTTTCTTAATGACCCACAAAACGACGGATGTCAGAATATGGTGGGATGGTAGAGACTCTGCCGTTCAAACGTCCTACGCTATCTCAAATCGGTATTTCCAGCAGGATAATCCGCAAAATGGAACTTTAAGAAACGGCGTTCTGAAGCTGGTAATAAGCAGTTCTTTCGTTATTGATTCCACCGTAGGCACCTCCATAGTTAGCGCTCAGTTTATGCGAGTCAACAACCAAAAACCCACGTATGGGTCTGGGCAGGCTTATGTGATTCATCATGGCATAGTTAGAGACATCGTTCAGCAGGAGGCCGAATGGTCTGGTGGCATTCCCAACTCTCCCAACCTGTACTCGCAGCTCGTCATAATGTTGCCAGCTAATGCCACGTACTACACTTATGCCTTGAGGACAATTTTTGTCAATTCATCGCAGAGCCGGACAGTCAGTGATTTGAGTGTCATTCAGCTATCCATTTCGTGCAGTAACACTAAGTGGGGCAGCGGTTGGGGACTGACTATGGCGGAAAACGCTACCAGCGGAGGTTACCCTGTTAATCAGACAATCGCCAGCGCCACGAAACTGTACTATAACTTTTCAAGCACACAAGGCTGGGCGCACCACTGGAGCGAATTCGTCAAAAACATTAACCACGGTGGAGGCGTAATGTTTACCAACGCTTCTAACTTTAAGCTTTATGCGTTTGACAAAATCGCTGCAGCAAAGACTGGCGCACTTAATGTTACTGATTCTCGTCCAGGCAGCACACAAAACGTGCTAATAGAAGTGAACCCCGTAGAAAGATACAGCGCATCGTTTCAGTCTGCTATGGACGCGACCTGGCATGGCGCAGTGGTCAACTTCGATGGTACTGATGCCATATATCCCACTAACGGCAACATAGGCTTGTGGGTAATCGTGGAAGCACCGCCCACTGTTGCGATAAGTTAGACTGTGATCAGGTTCTTTTTGGCAAGCAAGCATAAGTTATGCCCGTTTCGATTTTTTTCGTTCCGCTTCTATCTCTGATTGGATTTCGTGAAGCTGTGTCCTGAGCAGCGCCTCATGTCCTTTTTCTTGCTCTATCATGAGCGAGAACATTTTTCGAAGCGTTTCTGTTGTTGCTTTCTCGTAGGCGTACGTGTAATACTGGACAGAAGCGCGTTTGCGGGTTATGGCGATTGATAGTATTTCAGCCATTTCTTGCAACTGTTTCAATTTCTTCGACATAGGTCAACCCTTTTTTCAGCATTTTTATGAATAGACTATTTTTCCTCCGTAATAACCTAAAACTGTGGCTATAGGCACTAAGCTTAGTATTAACCCAAAATAAATATAATCTAACGGCACCAAACGTTCCAGTAAGCCCAGGTAAATGTAGCCAACTTTTGTTCTTGTAATGAGGACATTCGGAATAAGAGTTCTCAACACAAAACACACAGCAACAACACTGTTCAGCAATACTGTAAAGAATATCTTCCTCGCAAAGATTTTGCTCATTCTGCCTTCGTAAGTGACTTTCCAGCTAAAGAAACCAGAAAGTCCTGCAGCAGGAGCGGCTAGAAACCCGAGGGCAAGCAAATAGTACGATGCCAATTCAAAGCTGAAATGATCGGTAATTATGTACAGAATGGATAACAGTGGTACGGCAATTGAGTATGCGATAGAGAAATGAACCAGTATGGGGTGAAGGTGCAGTTTTTCTATTCTCTGAAAAAATCTTTGCTTGAAGGCTTCTTCTGAGCTAAGTGCGCCAACAACTCTGAATCGGGTCAACGTTTCTTCGCCATGAGGCGCGTTTACCATGTGCTCTGTTAAGTCATCTCCAGCGATGTGACGACCCTGATGCCTTCCATCCTGCCAGAGACGGCTACCTGAAACATCATACACTTTTCCTTGAAAAGCCACGTATGCAGGTCTTCCATCTTTTCCATCAAATCGTTTCAATTCCTTTTCTGTGAAACGCTTTCTGCATGCCTCTTCATCCTTCATTCCCATACCTCATGCATAGTTCAATGGTCTGCCCGTTGTAGTAAAACTGCAACGTAGTTTGCGTTATCATTCGACGAACAATCAAAATATCCTTTACGGTTGAGAATCATTCTTACATCAAAAGTTTACTGATAAGCAGGTTAGTGTTTAGTAAACTATAAGTGCCCTGAATAAACGAGTACCCTTGTTGGTAAAAATGGGCGTGTTCAAGACAGAAAAAGAGTACCACAAAAGCATAGACACAGATAGACTAGTGTACTTGATGGAGAATTATCTTAAAGAGGATAAATGGAAGGTGCAGACAGTCAACACAAAGAGTGGAAAGTTACTTCAGGCTCGAAAAGGAGGAATACTTCGAGACATGATAGCCGCAGAGAGGTCTCTAAACATTTTATTCTCAAAAACCCCTGACGGGCTAAAGGTCACAATAGGTGTCGGAAAATGGCTACAGAACATATCTGTCGCAGTAGTCGAAACTCTTCTGCTTAGCGAGCTATTCTTAGCGATAGATGTCCCCGAAATGCTTTGGAACGCCGAAATAGAGCGAAAAGTTGTGAGGAAACTAGACGACCTTGTAGCCCAAACATAATTCTTCCAACGTAGCATGCATAAAAAAACATGAAAAAACAAACATGGAATTGACAACAGAGAAAAGCAGGGCGCCTTGTTTAGCCGAATAGTGCGCCGAGTCCTTCCAGTGCTGCTTCTTCTTTTTGTTTTTCTTCTTCGGGTTTCTTCTCTTTCTTTTCTTCGGGTTTGGCTTCTTTGCCTGGCGCTTGGGGTGCTTGTGCCTGTGGTGCGGCGGCTGCGAATGCTGGTGCGGTTTTGATGGCTTCTTCTATGTTTACTCCTTCGAGTGCGGCGACGAGTGCTTTGACTCGTGCTGCGTCTGGGTTTACTCCTGCGGCATTAAGCACGGCGTTAAGATTTTCTTCGTTGACTGGTTTTCCTGCCTTGTGAAGTAGCATGGCGGCGTAGACGTATTCCATATTTTTCACCTCATGTGGCTTTTATTTTTTCTAGTTACTATTATTAGCCTGCGACTGCGGGTGCCGCTTTCGCGTCTTTCTTGCTTATGGCACCGCTAAGGCTCATCATTTCACTATGGGCTTTTCTTATCAGGTCTTGAATGTTCTCTTTAGTTGGGAAGCCTGTGGTGAGACTGAGGCTGTAGGCATCAAAGTGGGCTTTTTGCAGCATGAAGGGCATGGCTTCGTGTTCTGGGTAAGCCGTGAACATGACGAGGTTGAAGGCGTACTGGTGCGCTGTTTGGAAATTGTTTCTGTAGGCGTCCAAGTCTAGGTGTAGCTGGTCGCCTGTGAAGACTGTGCCGTCGTCGTACATGGCTTTAAGAGCTATTCCCGCTTCGACGGGTTTTATGCCGAGTTTTGAGAGTACGCTGGCGAGGCGTTCGTTTATGACTTCGCCCTTTTTGGCTACCATGGTGTCTTTGTTTATCCATACGCTGCCCGATTCGATGCGTGTGGCCAAGCCTACTGCGCCGAGTTGGCTGATTATGGGTCCCGGCGGCATGCCCGTGTTTCCTGCGGGTACTGTGACGTCTATTGCTGCGACGTCGCCTGTCTTAGCTGCGATTTTCACCTTGCTCTGTTCTAGGAGTAGTGCGAGTTTGAATGGGTTTAGGTTGGTGAGCATGAGGACGTTTGAGCCTGTTAGGTGGGGTTCTATTTTGTCTATGCCTGCTTTTTCTTGGGCGTCTTTTAGTGCTCTGCGGATTATGGTGTTTTTGACCACTTTTGTGTACACTTGCCCGCGGAGTTTCTTCTTGATTTCGGCGAGTTGTGCAGCTCGAACTTTGGTTAAGTTGGCTACGCCTAGGGCTTTGTAGTTTTTGATGAGCGTGGCTAAAGTTTGAGCTTCTTTCTGTTTTTCCTGAATTACTGGTTTCATCGTGGCTTCCATGAGTTGTGTGCTTCCCTTTTTTAGAGTTTTAATTCTACGGGTTTGCCCATGGTGGTTTTGAGTGTGATGCTTTTTATGTTTTTGATGCCTCTTTTAAGTTTTCCTTCGAGTCTGCGGATTATGACGGTTATGTTTTCGGCTATTTGTTCGTCTTTCATGTCTTCTGTGCCCACGCGGGCGTTAATGAGCGGTTGAGTTTTCGTGCGTACTATGGCTAAGCGTTGATGCCTTGTGATTTGTGCCTTAATGTCTGCGTTGGGTGGCACTGGGGTGGGCATTTTGCCTCGTGGTCCTAGTACGGCGCCGAGGCTTTTGCCTACTGCGGGCATTAGTGGTGCTTCTGAGATGAAGAAGTCGTATGTGTTGGCTAGTTCGCGTTGGCGTTTTTTATCAGTGGCTATGTTGTTTAGTTCGTCTTTTTCTATGACCAAGTCTACTCCTGCTTGTTTGGCTTTCATGGCGAGTTCGCCTGTGGCTATGACGCAGATTTTTGCCTTCTTAGTCAACGGATACGGGAGCTCTATGCTTTCTTGGATTTTGCTTTCGGGTTTTTTCATGTCCATCTCTGTTAAATTAATGGTCATGTCTATGGTTTGAGCGAACTTACGCTGCTTAGAGTTTTCTCGGACTTTTTTTAGGGTTTCGAGTAGTCGTGGTGTTTCAAGAGACATCTCTAACTAGACCTCAAGTGGCAATAGCCTAAACAAACCAAACATAAAAACATTATCATAAATCATAGGGGATAGACAACACGCTTAGCGTTGCTTCTATTTCCATTTGACGGCAAGGTCACATTTTGCCAAGCTAAGTCGTTATAAAAAGCTACCTTATTTCTCTGATTTGGTCTATTAAGTCTGTGATATATTCAGACAGTTCAGCATAATTTCTACAATCAGTCAATGTCACGCTAGCCAACATGTGATAGTCAGCATCCACTCTCTTTTTTCTGAGTTGATCTAAGCCATTGGCAATGTTGGATAAACGATTGTCGTTAAAAGCCTCAATGACAGACTTGTGAATCTTCTCGTTATCTTCAACGGAGATACCTGTATCTTGTAGTTTCTTCCATGCTAATAGAAAGACTGAGTAGTAGAGGCGGCCTATCACAGTTCTGAATCTCGCATCCTTCTCATATTTTCCATCAATCATTAGGATTTTGGCTAACTCAGAAAATTTTCTCGGGTCGAACCCTTGCTGCAACAAAAGCCTCCCTATAACTCGATATGTAAGTACAATCTTTTGTTCAGATCCCTTAAGGATTCCTTGGTCTTTTCGTCCGCATCTTTAGCAAGATCCATTATCTTGTTTCTTATTGCTATGTCAAAAAGTGTCCACACATTCATTTTTTCTTTAAAACTCATAGGCGTTAGGGGGATTATGTTTATCACAAACTTTTCCCAAGATGGAATTTCGAAATCATTCTGAAGAGTTACATCGACATCTGTCTCAAAATTTCGCGAAGCAATAAGTTGTCTCATGCCTACTTCGATATCTCTAAAAACATTCTCAAGCATAGAATCTGAAAGTATTTTCTTCTGAAACGCCTCTGAAAGAATAATTTGATATGGCGCTTTGGGAGGAGGAATAATTTTGGGGTAAGGTTCATCGATTTTTTCAGGCGCTAGCATTTCAGGTTTTTCTAGGTAATGTTTCCTTTTTTCGGCAGGAGAAACGTGAAGTTCAGGAATGACCGCTACATTACTTGAGTTTGAAAAATAAGCAAGTGTTCGCATTTCATTGTTCCCATCCCACCCAAGCTGCCGTTTCAGCGCCTCTATCCGCTGAATCATGATTCTTCTTTTTCTGAGCGTTTCTGTTGGTTCAAACTTTTTCTTCACAAGTCTTCCTGTAGATTCTGAGTGCAATATGGCAGAATACGAAGGGAATTTTGGCAATTCCATATACTGTAAAACTTCTGGCAGAATCTCGTTTTCTAAGATTGTGACAAGACCATCTAGAATATCATCAGTCGAAGCCTCCGGGTTAAGGCTTTGTGCCACAGATAAGATTTGATCGTAAAGAGTGTGGGAACTCATAGTTATCATCTCAAACTTCTTTTTCTAAGGTTTTTGTTATACCCTCCGATATTTTCTTCTTCAGCTCTTCTGGTAATACAATTCCCTTTTCAACGGCAACTCTCAGCGGCGGTAATTCCATGTATTGAATATAGAATTCTCTCCAACCTTTAACCAAAATCCAAAGTACAGAATCTGCCTCTGGTAGGTTTAAGTCAGTAGCGTATATTTTCTCGATTTGGTCGATTAAGGAGAAAATGTTATTCTTTACAATTTCTTCATCAACAAACCGCGTATTGGGTTTCACATAGATTCTGCGGATATAATCATAATATCTGTCAAGAGCCTCAATTAATGACATAATAACTGTATCTGAAAGCACACCTGAATGAACTTTAAAGATTCGGTTCATTTCATTCAGAATACCCTTCAGCAAGAGATTGTTAGAATCAAAGAGAATATTCCTGTTAGTTTTAAGATATGAAAGTAGCCAAGAAAAGGCAGCTTTCGTGAATTCAGGATTGTCAGAGTAAGTTTTCTCCTCAAAAGAATCTATTTCAAATTTTCTGACAGCGTTATGAAAGCTATGAAATTCTTTCCAAAGTTGTTCTTCATCGAGAGATGCCAGCAACTTCTGGAGGGTTTCGATAAAACTAAAGCCGTGCGATTTGGCTGTAGAGAAGGCAGTCGGAGATTGTTTAGTTTTCAGTAGTTCAAAAGTGGTTGCAACATCCTTCATGAAAAATCCGGGCAGGAATATCTTGGTATTCTTGTTGAAAATAGCATTTGACATCAAACGATTCGAGAAAATATTCATATTACCAAAAGAATCACTTTTGAATGCTTCAAAAGCGGCTTTGAAATCTTCTTCTATTGGTTTTCGGTTAGTCTCCATAAGCATCCCCTTTATGGTTATAAAGATAGTATGATATTTATTTCTGTTTCGATAGACACCATGTCAGATTAAATCCCTACACTAATATATTATGAAATATCCATATGAATAGGAAATATCTCAAATGCAGCTTTTCAATGAAATGGCTTATTCCAAATAATCAAAGTCTGAAGGGTGTTGGATAATGCTGTTCACATTTTATTGCATGGATGGTTAAGGGAGAGTAATGCCCACCTCACATAGAGATTGGGCTTAGATAGTAAGTACTCTGATGTTATCGTTTTGTAGGTAGTCGGTTAGTGGTTTTCCCATGTATTTGACTTC
>Ga0315268_10003995_pt1 | contig 16099 bp, 17 predicted proteins | sample C1_top_MG_FD_204535 | JGI IMG/M metagenome (GOLD analysis project Ga0315268, IMG submission 204535) | Sediment microbial communities from Yellowstone Lake, YNP, Wyoming, USA - C1_top | ecosystem: Environmental > Aquatic > Freshwater > Lake > Sediment | place: USA: Wyoming | collected 2017-08-01
CAGTCTTGCTAAATCGTCTTGACGGCGAAGACTAAAGCCCACGGGTATAAATTGATCCAGTGGGTAATTGCTTTTAAGCGCATTGAATAAATCGATCGTGTAGTCTGATACTCCCGTGCCATACACTGCCTGGCTAACATCTATACCCACTTTCATGCTCTAATTTTAACATTTGGCGTAATATAATAAAGAAATGTTTAATTTGAAAAAAAGACCTTGGGTATTTGCATTATTGTTGTCAATTTTTATATCGTTAAACTTTTTTTGGAGTAAGCCCCTAGTACCAGGATTTGATAGCCCGTTTTATTTGACAGAGATAAGAACTTTTGCGCGAGGTTTTCCCAATCCCCTAACATATCCTCATCTGGACAGATATTTAACGATTGCTTTTCCGGCAATACTGGCAAGAGCTTTCAATTTTGATGCGGTTGCGGTATATCGAATAGCTATCAGCATTGTTTATATGGCAATGAGCCTGGTTCTGTATCGTCTTTTCAAAAATTTGACCCAAAATGAGTTAGCTGCAGGAGCACTGAGTGCGGCAATGGTAGTTTCACCGTTTTTGATCAATTATTCGACCATGCTGTTTGCTAACTTTACAGCCTTTTTGTATCTATTCGCTTTCTTTGCGGTAGAAACTGAAAAGACTTTTAAGTATAAAAATATTATCTTGGGTGTCATTTTTGGTCTGGTTTTTTATATTCACAATTTTTCATTTGTATCAATGGGGTTAATAATACTGTCTTATTTATTTTTTAGACTATTGATTACTAAAGATTTAATAATAATTAAGAAGGGATTGTTGATTTTTATTATTGCCGCCTTACTGGGATGTTTGAGTATTTCCAGATACATAAAAACAGAATTCTTTTTTCCAAAAGTATCAGCTTATGATTCTGTTCGATCCAGTATTTCAAAACTCACAAATTTACAAGCTCCAACACTAATTGGTAACGAGACTCAACGCATTAAAGATTCATTAAGTGATCATTCCGGAAAGTTCTGGCTATATTTCTTTCCCTTATTTATGTTGACCGTGTTTGTGTTTAAACGGAAAGAATTGTTAAAATATTCTTTAGATTTTACCTTACCATTAGCTATTTTTATTCCTTCCTTAGTATTAACTTTCCAGCCGCTTTATCAACTTAATTTCTTACCGGAAAGATTTGTGACGCTGGTAGTGCTATCCACATATTTCTTTTACGCCACAATGATTTCTCTTCCTAGTTTTAAGCGGACAATAACTTTTTTATCTGTTTTGCCTTTATTTTTTAATTATCTTTCGGCAGATAATCAAATTTTAGATAAAGGATATCGTTCGTTTTCAGAACATGAAATAAAATTTTACCAGGATATTAAACCACTGATAAATAAAAATGGCGTAGTTTTATTATCTACAGATCATTATTATTGGGGGAAATATTTTCTGGATGGATATCAGGTATTACCCGGTGAGCATTTTATCTCCTGCGGCACTATTAACGAGGTTGGATATTTTAGCAACGTAAATTTTACTCTGGCAAAATTATTGGGAGAAAATGATCCCAATAAAGCGATTCAATATGTCTCAGATTTAAAAATATACTTACCCAACCGAAATATTTATATACTCAGTGATACATCTTTATCCTGCGGTAGCGGTAAAATATTACAAAATCTAACTGTTGTTAGAAAGATATATATTTCTGATAACCTGATTTTTTATGAAATTATTTAATCTAATTCTAATAGCGTTGTTTTTTACAATTCTTGACTATGGATATCGTTTATTTCGAGGTCTAAGACCGGATTTATATTTTGTAATTATTGGATTTCTAGTTTATTTAACCATTTTTCTGACTATCCCCACTCCAGGAAAATCACGAGCGTAAACCTCAGCGTACCCCAAATCCTTAAATTGTTTCTCAACTAACCGATTTGGGTCTGTAAGACCTGTTAAATATTCCATATATATAAACGATGAATAATTTGGATTCCTGAATTTCGGGTAAACCGAAATCACTACTGGTTTAAGCTGATACCATTCCAAAGGTGCGAATTTACCGGGAAATTTTACAACTACAGGGAGATTTTGAGAATTTAAATATGCTGTAGCTTGTCGCCATTGCTCCCGCTGCAATCGGGGCCTGGTGATTTGCATAAAATTACCGACAATAAAAATGTAAATAAGAATGGTAAAAACTTTTTTAGGATGGTAAAAAGCTGCCAAAGAAAAATATATTAACAGCGGTGGCAAGCAAAATATCAGGCGAAAAGGCTGGGTTTGCGGAATGAAATAAGATAAACCTAAACTAATAAATATCGGTAACACTAACCAAATAGTTAATATTGAATGCGATTTTTTGGCCAGATAGAGAATAAAAAAGATAGAGAATAAGACAAAAGCAATGTAAATTATATATATATAATTGGGTTCCAGATCTATTCTCCCTGCGGTAAATTTGAAAAAGATTAACGGTAAGGATTTTAATAATGGAAGAGTTAGTACTGCGCGCCAACCAGGGAGATATTGGTCAATGTTAACTCCGGAAATTAATTGTTTTAAAAATTGAGGAAGCCAGGGCAAAAATAGAACGAGAGTGGAAATTACCGACATTAAATATACTTTAAGATTATTGCGATAATAAAATAATACAAATGTTATTTGAGAGAGGATGAATAAAAAAGATGAATAATGGGAATATAAAAGAAGAGTGTTGACAAGAGTCAACCAAAACCATTGTTTTCGAACCAAATAATTCATGGACAATATAGATAAAAACAGCATTAGGGAATAGCTACGCAATTCCTGGCTGTAATAGACCAAGTAAGGGTTAATAGCAGTAAATAGGGCTGCATATAGACCAATTCTTTTGGAGAAAAGACGGGAAACAAGTAAATAGATTGCAGGTATAGTAAGTAATCCGGGGATGACAGGTAATAAACGAAGGATTACTTCGGAATAAGATATTTGCATCCAGAAATGGGTAAGGAAGTAAAATAGAGGCGGGTGGAAGTCTCCGACGCGGCTAAACCAAATCCAAGACAGTGAATTTTGAGACATCACCAATTGGGCGGCTTCATCCAGCCAAAAACTTTGGTTGAGATTTATTACCCGGAGGATCATTCCTATGAAGAAAATGATGGCAAGCATATTTTTTTGACCCAAATAGTAAGGTGATAAATAAACATTAAATAACTAAGAAACAAGCCGTGCCAACCATCCAGGAAACCCAAATGCCAAAAGTAGCGCCTGATAAAATCGTATAAAGGATTTGAATACAAACGTCCGGTTTTAGCTTCTTGGGCAGTGTATAGGTTCATTTTGGTGATGAATTCTTCAACCGTACGATAATTATCGTGATATTTGTAGTTGCTTAACAATCCTGTTTCGCCTTGACAAACGACTTCCTCATGAACTGACCCCAGCCAAGTGCCGTACTTTTTATTAAATAGCCAAACATGAGTATCGTCCTTGGGACCCCAATTGGTGTGATGAATGGCTTTACCAAAAATAATATTTAATCTGGGTATTTTGTAACCAACAAATTGCGGATTAGTGATGGCTTTGAGGATTTCGGAATTTAAGTTTGGGTTGGAATATTCATCGGCATCAAGTGAAAATACCCAATCGTGAGCAGTTTTGGATACGGCGAAGTTTTTTTGCGAAGCAAAGTTATCGAACTCCCGAGAGTATATTCTGGAATTAAAAATTTTGGCTATTTCTGCCGTATTGTCAGTAGTGTTTTTGTCGATGATGACCACAATATCATCACTTAAATCTTTAATTGATTCCAAACATTTGGCTAGAGTTTGGCTACCGTTTTTGACAATAATGGCGACTGAAATCATAATTCCTTAAACAATTCTAAATATTTTTTGACAATTTCTTCCCAAGAGTATTTTTCGGCTTGATGGCGGGGAATACTTCCCCAATTGTTTATCAGGGCTAGATTTATTTTTTCAGCCAAGTTTGAAGGACTGGCAAATAAACCGGCATCCCCTATTATCTCGCGGCGTATGGGGTCATCGGTGGCGACTACGGGAATGTTACAAGCCATGGCTTCCAACATGGCGATACCAAATGATTCCCAGGGAACTGTCGGATAGGCAAATACGGTAAATTGCTGAAAAATTTCCGGCATTTGGTCATGCGGTGCATTAATAATTTTGAATCGATTTGGTAAAAATTTCCGGCATAAATCAGTCAAATGTCGTTCGTCTGGTCCCTTACCAACTAATATTAATTTGGCATTGGTTTGGCTGACTGCACGAATTAACAACTCCTGACGCTTTTCCGGGTAAAGAGCGGCGACATATCCCACGGTAGGGACTTTGGGTTTGGATTTTGAGGGTTTAAAGATATTCAGATCCACACCGTTGGGTATTACCTCTGTTTTGACAAAGTGATTGAAATTTTGTGCCCAATCGTATTGATATTTGGTCAGAGCTATAAATCGATCCGGGAAACAAAGCAAATTTAATTTGTCATCAAACCCGAGTCCCGATTGACCCGGAATGATCAATTTTTGACCACGCAGCCAAGTAATTATTCTTAAAGATACTGATTCAAAGCGACCTCCGGTAGATATTATGATTGAACCGGTTTTTTTAGAAAGAACGCCAAAGCCGGATTTGAGGATAGCAACTTGATGATATTTAGATAGGTGTTTAGCAATTTCCTGAGCATACGTTTCCACTCCCCTAGAGACAATTCCACTATGACGGCTAATAATATATATATTCACCATAAGGTAACTTATTTATGCGTAGATGCGCATTTCGGTGATATATATCCGCAATTTAAAATTAAAGTAATTGCGGCTATAATACGCCAATGAAGCTATCTGTAATTATACCAGCGTATAACGAAGAACAGACGATCTTGCGGGTTGTTAAGAAACTAAAGTTATTAAAATTAGAGTTAATTGTGGTCAACGATGGATCGACGGATAAAACCGGAGAGTTATTAAAGAAAGTAAAAGGAATTATTTATGTAGATAAGAAAGTTAATGAAGGTAAGGGGGCGGCAATAAGAGATGGGATAAAAAAGGCCACAGGCGATATTATTGCGATTCAGGATGCCGATTTGGAGTACGACCCCCACGAACTTTTGGAATTAGTTCAACCAATTGTGGAGGATAAGGCGGATGTGGTGTATGGGTCAAGATTTAATAACGTCAAGCCTCACCGAGTACTTTTCTTCTGGCATATGATTGGCAACAAATTTCTAACACTATTGACGAATATTGTGACGGATATGAATTTTACGGATATGGAGACCTGCTACAAAGTATTTACCAAGGAAGTTGCTAAAAAACTGGATTTACAAGAAAATCGATTTGGTTTTGAGCCGGAATTTACGATAAAAATTGCCAAATTGCGGGTCAGAGTATTTGAAGCGGGAATTTCTTATGCAGGCAGAAGCTACGCTGAAGGAAAAAAGATTGGCTGGCGTGATGGCTTTGAAGCCATCAGGTGCATCATTAAGTATGGAATACTGGAATGATAATTACTTGATATAGACACAATAAGGTTCAATTAGTTCAGCTGAATAACCTATTTTAATCAATTTTTTATCTTCTAAATTTCTAGGCAGGTAATAACCACAGGCCTTGTCAACCCGATACTGAAAATATGTGTTTAGATATTTATCCGGGTTGGGAAATATGCCATTAAAACCACAATAATCACTTAAGTTTAAGTGAAATTCTATTTTTCTTAAATTTTTAGCAACTATGGCGAAGTGGGGAACGTTCTGATTACCCACCAATAAAACTTTATTGGGTATCTTTGTCCAAGTTTGTTTACTGGTTGAGAACAATGAAAATTTTCCGAATTTGGTGGCTTGAAAAGATGAATTTGTTGGCGAAAATAGAATAATGGGTTTTTGTTTATTGCTAACTGCATGATATACAAAAGCATTTACCTTGTCTGGATGACAAAATACTCCCCCATAACCCCAGTAAAACTTACCGCAGTTTTTTTCCTCTGACTTTTTTATCTCAATTATTTCATCCAAACTATAGCCACAATACGGTCCCGCTTTCATGACCAAAATATGCGATAAATCCAGTTGTTTGGACATTAGTATTATTGCTTAACTGCAGTGCTCAAAACTGATAAACCAAAAGGAAAGGAAATGAATTTTTCGACAAATAATTGCGGCCGGGAGAGAAATTCAAAAAGCCAGATTTGCCAAGGGGAAATGGTAGAACGACGTAGTAAGCTATTTACCCACCAGCCAAAAAGACCCAGAGGATTAAGATAACGAGATTTTTCGACAGTAAAGTTATTTCTAACCAAAGCATTTTTGAGAGATTTTTGAGTGTAGCGACGAATGTGTCCTAGGTTAATATCAAGCTTGCCAAAGGCAATTCTAAAAGCCGGAACCAGGATAATTAATTTTCCGCCGGGTTTTAAAGTGTGGTAAATATTCTGCAATGCTTGGTTTTGCTCAGCTATATGCTCCAAAACATTTAAACAAATGGCAGTATCAAATTTGTTTAATAAAGCTCGGGGAACCGTAACTGAAGTTAAATCAAAATTGAAAGTTTTTAAGTTAGAAAGTTTTTGAGTTAAGTTAGTCAAATAAACCTGATTATAATCAGTGGCGGTAACTTGATAATTTTGTTGGACTAACGGGGAAGTAAAATTTCCAATTCCGCTGCCGATTTCGATTATTTCTCCTTTGAGATATGGTTTGATCAAAGAAAATAACCAGCGGTTGTAATGACCGGCTTTTTGAACAGTTTCAAGAATATTTTGACCTACGGGATCAAGAGACGATGAATTTGCCGAAGTGGAGTTTGCCATAATGCATTTAGATTATACAGAAGAGAACGATGTTCCCAAATATCTTTAACTAAAACTGAATGGGGTAGATAAAAAACTTCCGGGTAACTAAAGTTATTATGGAAGGGTATCCCCCATTCGTGTTTGTATTTAGCGGAGCGCTTTTGAACCCGGAAGTCCTGATTAGACCGGCGCAAATGGGTGGTGTGGAAATATTTAATAGGTTGAAATTCAAATAAAGCCTTGGAGCGGTCTTGAATCAGACATCCATGGAGATCAAATATCCCCTGCTTCATATGATCGCCGGAAAATATTATCCCCCCGATCATTTTTATGTTTATGGCTCTTATGGTAATGTGGCCTTTGTATCCACATATATTGTACTTTCCGGCGAACTCCGACTGATAATGATAAATGTCTCCAACCAGATTGTATAAAGGTTGGATAATAAAATCCAGATTGGGATTATTAGCAATTATATTGATGGTATTTTTGATGGCCGATCTGGGCCAGATTTCATCACCGTCTAAAATAAACAACCAATCGGTCTTAGTTTCTTTCATCATGTTAGTTCTAACGTCGGAGTACTTTTCCGGAGGAATATGTGAATAGTCGTAAATTTTTATTTTGGGGGAGTTTATAGATTTGATAATTTCGATAGTATTGTCGGTACTGCCATGATTACCGACGATAATTTCATCTACGAAGGGCAAGACTGACTGCAGGACATACCAAATCCAGCGAGATTCGTTTTTAACTACGGTGTGAGCGACGATTTTGGGAAACATATCTATTTACCAGAATAATAACAGAGATAATTTGGATGACCAGAAAGGAAGTGGCGGCAGCGGGAGGACCAAAAGGGCGGATAAAAATAAATCCGGTAAAAACTGAAAACAAAAGGCTGTAACCAGAAAGTCGGGAAAAGATTTTGGCGTCACCATAAAAATATAAAAGACTATCGCGCATAGGAATAGAAGCAAAAAAGATAGACATACCGAGTAAGAGCAAAAGTAAGGGAATAAAAGCTTGAGAAAAGTTATTTCCGGATAGGGTAAATAATAGGTAACCTGTGAGCAATATACCCGGAATTAGTAACAAACTTATGACAGATGAAAATATAAGATTTTTTTTGAGATATTGAGTGTTTTTGGCCGGAGTGTCGAGAGAGGAAAATTTGGGAGAGATAACGGCAGAATAAGCGGAGGTAAGTTGAGAAACAGAGGAGGCCAGTTGTGAAGCCAGACTATAGACACCGGCCACAGCAAAGCTTTGAAAGCCGGCAATAAAGAAAGAATCAAGTTTGGCAGTAATGGCTGAGAAAATAGAATTAACGGAAAGATGAGCATTAAATTGAAAAAGCTTTTTGAAGACAGAAAATTGAAATGAAGGTTTGGGAAGACTGGAAAAATAAATCAGATAAAAGACTATAAATCCCATAAATGGCAGAGAAATATAAATAATTAGATGATAGATGGGATTAATCGAAGGGAGATAGACAGAAGCCAGAAGGCGAAATAGGTTGGTAGCAATAAAAATGCCAGCCCAAGAGTAATATCTTTGCCAAGATTGTAAGAAACTGACAGATAGAGAAAACAATAGTTGGGCACCGATACCCAAACCCACCAAACCAAACAGGTTATCAGATCCAAAAATAATTAAGATAGAAATTGCGACTATGAGAGCGATAGTAATTTTAGTAAAGAGAATATTGGCCAGAATTTGCAGATCAGATTTGAATTTGACAATGGACTGATCCAAACCAAAATTAAAAATAGAAAAACCGATGGTAATCAGACCAACAGCAATAGAAAAGCGACCGAAGTTGTCAGGGGAAAGCTTAGAAGCCAAATAAAAGAAGTAGACGATGCCCAATATACCATTAATGACTGAACCTACAAAACTAATTCCACTGTGACGAATGGTGGCGGTGTGACTATATGAATTCAACTGCTTTACGGCCTGATTCAACTGCATAATTGGTCCCTCGATCATACGGATAAACTAACTGCATATTGGCAACAAATAAGTTTGGAATTAAAGTATAGGGGTTAGGTAATAAGGATTTGTAACCAGTTTCCATAACCGGCTGGGCAAAGGGGGTTTTAAAAATCCGGGAATTAAGAACTGATTCTTCAGTAAATTCAGGGTTTATTTGCTTAAGATACGGTAGAAATTCCTTAAATAACCGGGTAGCAGAGAACTTGAAATATTTGTGATTAGCGGGTAAATAGTTGCCAATGTAAAGGAGATGTTGATTGTTATAGTGCTTTGGATCAATAAAATTGGTGTGTTCAACCAAAGCTAAGAAGGGATATTTACGGTCATTGATATTCAACCAATAAGTATCTTTGAGAAAGGGTTTATTCATGGCTAAAACCAAGTTCACAGCCCCAAGGGACTTAAATTCAGGAAGTTTAAGATCCGGGAAATATTTTTGAAGCTGGGCAAAACTTAGGGTAAAAATTAGTTTATCAAAAGAATAATTATTTGTTTCAGTATTAATAATGAATTTATTATTAATGTTATCAATACTTTTTATGTTGACTTCGTATTTAATATTGAGTTTTTCGGAGATTTTGGTAGCTAAGTTTTGAAAACCTCCCTCGGGGTAACCCAACTGCATGCTTCTTTTTTTGATCCGTGCCCAATACCAGGAAAGGGAAATTTGGTCTGCAAAGTGTCCAAATTTACCAGTAAACAACGGTTCCCAGAGAGTTTGATAAGCATTGGAGCCCTCAGTGTTTTTTAAAAAACCAGAGGCAGAAATAGTATCCATAATCGGAAAGTAGGGAGAGATTTTCAACCCGGCTGTGATGGCAGATACACGAAGTTTGGAAATAGGATCCAGGTATGGGAAAGACAAAAGAGTAAGCGGAGAATCAAATTGGTTAATGTGATTGTTGAAAAATATTGAAGTTTCCGGGCGGGAAAAATTGATCGGCACTCCAACTTCATCGGCTAAATTCAGGATATCGTAATCAGAACTAAACAAATGGTGGTAATGCATTTCCAGAGGCCAGTCCCAGGTGGAATCTTTAAAACCAATAGCCAGTCCCCCGGGGATCGACTCTTTTTCCAAAATTGTGGCAGGTATCCCGCGTTTTTTCAGATAATGTCCGGCCGAAAGACCGGTAAATCCCCCACCAATTATGCCTACTTCCATAATTTGAATACTTTATAACAACTAATTAACAATACCAGACTATTGGCAATGGTGAGACCCAGGACGGGTCCAAATTGGGCAAAGTGAGAAACTGACAGATAACTGACAAATAACATGGTAATGACCTGGAGTAAGCCCAAAAGACCCATAAATTTGGTGGCAGCGTGGCGAAATACTATGATAGCAATAGGGAGGGTTGCCATCATTAAGGGAATATAAGCGAGAGTTAAATAGCGATAAATTAAGCCTGCACCCAAAGCTTTGGTGCCAAAAAGGAGACGAATAATCAAAGGCGCCTGCCAAGCACAAGCCAGCATAATACCGACGACACCAAGAGTTAAGAAAAGAGATTTTTTGAGAAAGGCAAAAGGGATTCGGTTATCTTTAAATATACGTAAACGTGAAGAAAATAGACTATTTAATGTCACAATAATCAGGGGGTAAAAATTGCCCATCCGGGCGGCGACAGAGTAAGTACCGGCAATATTGGCTCCCAGGGTCGTGAGTACAATTTGGATATCACTTCGCAGGGCAATGATCTGACAAATACGATATAAACCCATAAAGCCGCCAAAACTAAGGAGTTTCCTGGCTAAGCTTAAGGTTGGTTTTTGCGGTTTTAATAAATATAAGGCCAGAAGAATACCGATAATCGGACCATAAACAGTAATTGACAAAGCTTCGGAGGCAGTATAAACAAAGGCGAATTTGGCAATAATCAAAACTGCCAACAAACGACAAATAGAATAAGTATTACTGACGACGATAGAAAGAAAAAATTTACGCAACCCCTGGAGGGAAAAAATAAGGACATCGATAAATGAAGCAAAAATTATGGCAAGTGAGGAAATATATACCAACCGGATTGACGAACCGGGGAAAAAATGAGTAGAGAGCAATGGTGCCAAAATTGCTAATAATAAGGCAAAGATAGATGCGATTAGAAGTCTCAGGGCGATCGCGGAACCCATGGTAATATGCCTGCCTTGATTCTGCTGATGAGGCAAGTAATAAAGAAGAGCCTGGGAAAGACCAAAATCCAAAATCATGCTGGCAGAAAAAATCAAATTGTTAAAGGCGGAAAAAAGACCAAAGTCAGAAGCAGTAAGTAAACGAAAGGAAATGACAGTGAATAAAAAGGCGATAAAAGAGTCAGCCAGATTGCCAGCCGTGAGAACGTAGGTATCTCGAGCGCCGGAGGATGTGACCAAGCCAAGCAAACGCTTCATGAATAGATTTTAAGGCTAAGATCACCCAAAAGGGAAATATAAGAAGTAATTGATAAAATATCCAAGGTTGGTAAACGGCAAGATTTATAAAATTGTCGGGTTTTACTCGAATTTGGTTGAGACGGAAAAAGTTAAATACACAAACCAAAATTAAATGTTTTTGTTTTTAAATGTAAGTTGTGAACCTAAAATTACCCAGGTGATTGGTAGAATGAACATGAATATCCTATTTAAAGAATCTGTTATTTCTGGCCTACCAGGAAGCTGAATTATGGCCAACATGGTTCCAATGTATGTAACAAATAGTACCAGTAGCACATTTAAGGATAAAAGCAGTATTAATTTTTTTCGATTTATAATTAAGTTATATATGGCCAATGGAATAGTGAATAATATTAATAACCAGTGAGTGATGAGCTTTTGGACAAAAATTAAATTAGCAGCGACTATAACTGATTTATTTTGGTAAAGTTTAATTATTAATGATAATATATTTTCTCCTAAAAAAGAACCATTAGTCATTTTTATAATATTTGACCAATGCAAAGTGAGAACATGTGTAAACAGTAATAATATTAATAATTTTAAAGTTTTTGAATATATTTTATCTTTTACCAAAAAGGTGATGATTAATATTGGAATAATGTTGAACGGATCTGTATATCTAATTAATTTTAATACTGAAGTTAGCAATCCAATTATAAATATGTTTTTTATATCCAATTTATATTTTGATATAAATATAAAATATATCAATGAAATATAAAAATACGTATAAGGTAAGTTGGTATAGCCAATTCCAGTATGTTCGATCATTATTGGGTTGAAAAAGTAAATAATTCCTAAAATTGAACTAAATTTATTGTCAATAACTGATCGTAATAATAAATAGACTAGCAAGCTTACACATATATGAGAAAATAGGTGAAAGTTGGTAGGATTAGAAGATAGGCTGTAATAGAATGCATGTACAAAAGCTATAAACGGCGGATAAGATAGATAATATGTTGGATTAAATTTATCCTGACTTGAAAGCTCAAGCATTTGGTTAAAACTATACCTATTTAAAATTAGATTTGATCGAAAATCGTGAAGAGTGATGGCGTCCCACCCGTATGGAGTCCAATAACTTAATAGAACGTAAAAGAGGATAGCTCCTAAAACTATTAAAGGTTTTCTGATAATATATGTTTTGATACTTTCGTATATATGTTTGAAATTAGTTCTTTGATAGTAAAATACTAGTAACGATTGAGATATTAATATAAATAAAGATATTAATGCTATACACTTGTAATTTAAACTCGTATTTAGATATAGAATAACATTAATAAAATAAAGCTCAGCTGATGATATTGCTAGAGCTAAGGGGAGAATAGAAATAGATCCCAGCTTGGGAAATATTAGTTTAAAAAAAGCTATCCCTGAAATTAATAATATTAATGTAATAATCATTACAGTTTATAATTTGATAAAGGCTACTTTTTTTGAATTAAATAGCAGGTTATCAGTAATTGATATATCTTCTATTACCGTATTATGGTCGTATAAATCACCAATATTATATTGCTTAAGCAATTCGGTATTGCAGACACCTAGATTATATGATGGCCAATTACAGGTATATAAATAATAATTAATATTTGAGGTGTTTATATTTTCTGACCTAGCTATTTTCATCGGAAAGGTGATACTTCTAATTAAAGGCATATTCCCCTCGAATGAATACTCTGGATTTTGGTTTGGTATTATAAGAGTGTCGTAAAGATGTTTATCAGCAAATTTTCTCAATGGATCATAAAAACCACCCAAAGAAAGATTTTTAATATATGAATTTTTGTCAATATCTTCTCTAAAATAGACAATATAGGTTAATACGGTATTTTGTTTTGATGAAAATAGTGATATTGAATTATTAATCCAATTAAATCCGGTGATTATAATAATAATTAAGGAATAAATATATAAATATTTATAATATTTTATGTATTTATATTTAAATAATACTTTATCTGACTCTTTTAGTTTAATATTTACATTGATATATTTATCTTTTATGTATTTTAAAATTACTTGGTAATAGGATATAATTTTTGGAAATCTCTTTGTTATTTCAATTAAAACAATTATTTTAAGAAATAAATCTAAAATATTTTTTATTGCTTGAATATTTAGATGATATTGACTATAAACAAAGTTCGGGTAATTAATTTCTTCTAAGTAATTGTATCTTAAATAAAAGGCTGATATTAATATATATAATATGTATATACCGGTGACTTGTAATTTTAATCTGTTCTGTATAATTTTATTAATTATATAAATAAGAATAATTATTGTGAGTAGGTCGGAAGTTACAATAAAATGTTTAGCTACAAAACCTGAATACTTGAAAACTTCTATTAAATATGGAATGGCAGACAAATATAGAAGAATCATACCTTTGTAACCCAAACATAAAAGCTTCCACTTAGTAAATTCGGGTTTAGCGAAGCAATATATCTACGCATGGATATTGGAAATACCATGTTAAATATTTTGACTGCAATTTTTATGTAAGAATAGTATTTGTGACTACTATAATAATCTAAGATAATTAATGGATCTGTGTAGTGGTTTAAGGTACCAATGTCAAAGAAAGTCTTAGATATATTTAACCTGGCTTTAAAAAGCATTTTTGAAAATCCTTTCCAGGTAAAATACTTAATATGCATATAATTCCATTCATCAAATAATATTTCATGGTTAATACCAGGAGTTTTCCAAATTAAATTACCCCCAAAAAGATATTTCAGTCTCATTATAATAAAAAAATGATTTGGAACATTTATTACAGCATAACCAGTAGGTTTTAATATTCGGTAGATTTCCTGACATATTTCAAATGGATATTCAATATGTTCAAGTATATCTTTTGCAATAATTAAATCAAACGAATTGGCTTTAAAAGGGAGTTTTTTTAGTAGTTTATAACTGTTAAGTTTTATGTTGTGTTTATTTAGTAATTTTCTTAGATTTGACGAGTTGTCCAGTCCGATCACTGAATTATCTTTAGCTAAGTCCCAAACATCTCTTCCAGTTCCGATTCCTAAAACAAGAACTTTTTTATTTTTAAATTGATTTCCTGCTAATATTTTATGATCCGAAAGCTTCGAGCGATATTTTTCTGTTTGATATAAATCACCGTACAAATCTTTTTGAGAAGAATACTCTGACATAAAATCTATTTTTTTGATATTTCAAGAATAACTGATCCCCCCAAGAATTTTAATACTGGTACTTTGTTGATCAGAGAAACAACTTTATCAAATTTTATAAGTAATTCATCTCTTAATAGTTTTGTTGGGGGTAAATATTCAGTATATTCTATGTTTTGTACCTGTAAATTGTTATCTAGGAAGCTATTTATCGATATTGGGTTTATTGCGTACTCTCCTGGTGAATCTCCCACCATATTTTTTAAATAGGAGATATTTTTTATAAGATAAACTATTGGATTTAAAATGTTTGGTTCAACTAGATATATAACTCCTTCAGTTTTTAATACTCTACTTAATTCAATAAACATTTGCTTAAGATCCAAGTGGTGAGCAATATAAAAACCGCAAATCAAGTCAAAGCTATTGTCTTTAAAGGGTAATTTATAAACACTAGCTTGAATAAATTTTACTTGTTTTGATTTACATTTATTCTTAGCTATTTTTAATATATTTTTTGAAATATCTACTGCCGTAATATTATTTTGCATGGAAAAGCTAATAATATCCCGAGTGTATTCACCAGTTCCACATCCAATCTCCAGAAGCTTCATTTTTTTGTTTCTAACCAGATTTTTCAATCTCTTTAACTTTTTATTCTTTTTATATTCGAAAAATTTGCCCTTATAACCATAATTATTATCATAATTGTCTGCCAATTCATCAAAGTGAAATTTTTCTGTCTGTTCCTGATGTGTTAAATTACTATTTGTGTTTTTTGAGGAAGGCATAGGAAATGATGATAAGCCTATCTAATAAATAATGAATAGCCAAGATAATACTATTTGTGCAGTATTTTTTCACGACCAAATAGTCTTCGGAAAATTGTTTAACAAAGGCAGTACTGCCTTTGGAGGTATTAGAAATCCGAAAAGCGGCCAGAGGAATTTTTAAGCGGTGTGGAGGAGAGATTTTAAGCAAACGAAGCCAGAAATCGTAGTCGAAACAGTAATTAAGATTGATGTCGAACCGACCAGTCTTTTTAAAAACCCCGCGACGGATGAAAACGGCCGGTTGGTTGATAAAGTTAAAAAGATATAAAAGTTTGGGAAAACAATGGTAGGGCAGCAATTCTTTTAAACAAAATGTCCAAGAAAAGGATTTAGGGTTAGTTTGACAGTCCCCTACCAGCCACTGACAGTCAGGATGGTCAAGGAAATATTGAGAAACCGTGTTGAAAGCATTGGGCAAATAATAGTCGTCTGAATTAATAAAGGCAAAAATGTCTCCGGAAGTCTTAAAGAAAGCCTTATTTAGAGCATCAGGCTGGCCACGATCAATTTTAATTTGGTATTTGATTAAATTAGGATATTTCTTAGAATATTTCCGGATAATTCTGTCGGAACCATCTTGAGACTTGGCGTCATAAATAAAATATTCAAGATGGGAGTAGTTTTGAGAAATTACCGATTCAATTGTTTGGGGTAAGGAGTCGACTTGATTATAAGAAGGGGTAACGATTGAGAACTTAAGTCTTTTTGACATTTTTTTGAGCGTCTTTGCGAATAAATTCCGACAGTTCCTTTCTTAACTTTTGTAAAGACAGATGGTTGAAGAAGCCGAGAATTGTAAGGATCATAAAGGCGATAATCATCATTAAATCCATGGCCCTAGCAATAAACAGGGTTGATAGTATTGGATCCAGGACGCGCGGAAAGAGGGCAAAGAAGACA
>Ga0315268_10003996_pt1 | contig 16098 bp, 11 predicted proteins | sample C1_top_MG_FD_204535 | JGI IMG/M metagenome (GOLD analysis project Ga0315268, IMG submission 204535) | Sediment microbial communities from Yellowstone Lake, YNP, Wyoming, USA - C1_top | ecosystem: Environmental > Aquatic > Freshwater > Lake > Sediment | place: USA: Wyoming | collected 2017-08-01
CAGCTCACGGCCCTCCTCGGCGGCGACCCGGCCGGGTACGAGGCCCTCCTCGGCTCACCGGTCGAGGAGGTGACGATCGCGGCGGTCGGGGCCGATGAGCAGGCCGCGATCGAGACGGCCATCACCGACGGGGCGTTGCCCGGGCTGTCGCTCGAGTCGCGACCACGGGTCGCGGTGGCCGCCCGCGACGGCGTCGTCTTCCTCGAGCCGGCGTCGCTCGCGGTCGTGGCCACGGTGGAGCTCGACGCCCCGGCGACCGGCCTCGCCCGGGGGGAGGGGATCGAGGACGACCCGACGCTCTATGCCCCGTCGGGCACCGCGGTCGCGGTCATCCGCGCCCCGGACGACGCCGCCGACTCGGTGGGCCCGTCGCTCGACCGCCTCATCCCGATGCCGGGCCTCGTCAGCCGGGCGGCGTTCAACCCGGCGACCCAGCTGCTCCACGTCCTCGGCTCGACCCCGGACGGGGGCGCGGCGACGGTCTACGTGATCGAGCCCCGCGGCCAGTCGGTCTTCGCCGACGCGGTCCTGCCCTTCAGCCCGGTCGCCTGGGCGCTCGACGCGGACGCGGGCCACCCCTCGGGCGATCGCGAGCGGCTCCTCGCCTTCGATGCCGACGGCGCGGTGGCTGCGGTGGACACCGGCGGCAACGCCTTCGCCTGGCGGCTGCCGGGCGTGATCGCCGGGGCGCTCATGGCCGGGCTCATCTACCTCCTCGCCCGGATCCTCTTCCGGCGCCGCACGATCGCGGTCCTGGCCGGGGCGTTCGCCCTGCTCGACGGGATGCTCTTCGTCCAGTCGCGGATCGCGATGAACGACGCCTACGTCGCCCTCTTCATCACCGCCGCGGCGGTCCTCTTCGCCGCTCTCTGGACCGGCGGCTGGTCGTCGCGCCGGTCGTTCTGGCTGGCGATGCCGGCCATCGGCCTCCTCCTCGGCCTGGCCCTCGCCTCGAAGTGGGTCGCCCTGTACGCGATCGGCGGGTTCGGCATCCTCGTCCTCGCCCGGTCGGCGCTGGGCCGGGTCCTCGTCGTCGTCGGCCTGGCTGCGATCGCCGGGGTCCTGGGCTACCAGGCGATCGCGCCCCAGAACCCGAACTGGACGTTCCTCGCGATCATGGTCGCGCTCACCTTCCTGGCGGCTACCGTGGCCGCCCTCCGACCGGTCGCCTGGACGGTCGAGGAGGTCCGCTTCGCCGTCGGCGCACCGGTGGTCGTCGGGGGCGCCCTCGCCCTGGCGGCGGTCCCGCTCGGCCCGGAGCCGGCCCTGGCCATCGCCGGCATCGAGGTGCCGGCCCTGCTCGTGGCCGGCGTCGCCCTGGCTGCCCTGGGGGTCGTCGCCTACGGCGCGGTCGTCGTCGCTGGCCTCCTCGGCTGGGGCCCCCTCGCCCCGCCGCCGGCGCCCGACGATCCCGTCCGCCTGCTCGACCCGCCCGCGGCGCCGCCGCGCCACTGGCTCCGCCTGGGGGCCGACCGCGGCCTGCCGGCAGCCTGGATGGCGTTCTCGCTGCTCGCCATCCCGATCGTCGTCTACGTCATCTCGTACCTGCCCTGGGTGGCCCTCGGCAACCGGCTGGTGGAGGGCTGGCCGCCCGGGAACGGCGGCCAGACGCTCGCTCAGCTGACCCAGTCGATGTACGACTACCACGACAAGCTCCGGGCCACGCACGCCGCCTCGTCACCCTGGTGGGCCTGGCCGCTCGACCTCAAGCCGGTCTGGTTCTTCCAGGGCGGCTACGCCGGGAGCACGACCGGGGCGATCTACGACGGCGGCAACCTGGCGACCTGGTGGCTCGCCCTCCCGGCCCTCGCCTTCGGTGCCTGGCAGGCGTTCCGGCGGCGGAGCCTCGGCCTCGCCTTCGTGGTCATCATGGTGGCGGCGCTCTGGCTGCCCTGGTCACGGATCGACCGGGCGACGTTCCAGTACCACTACTACGCGGCCCTGCCGTTCGTGCTCATCGCCGTGGCCTACCTGGTGGCCGAGGCATGGCACGGGCCGTCGCGCCGGACCTGGCTCCTGCTCCGGGCGACGGCGGCCGTGGCCGTCCTCGGCCCGGCGCTGCTCTGGCTCGCCCTCCAGCCGCTGTGCGCGTTCGTGGACGTGGGCCGGGCGAACCCGAGCTCGTGGGCCTGCGCGCCGCAGCAGTCGCTCGGTCCGGAGGTGAGCTGGCAGGCCCTGGCGATCGCCTTCGTCCTCGTCGCCGGAACGATTCTCGTCGGCTGGCTCCTCCTCCGGCTGGCCAGCGTCTCCGGCGTCGAGGCCGACCCGGAGGAGCGGAGCGTCGCCCGGTTCCGGCTCGTCGGGGGGCTCATCGGCTTCGGCGTCGCGCTCCTCCTGGCCGTCGTGGCGACGCCGGCCGGGCCGGCCTTCACCCTGGGTGGGGTCCCGCGCGAGCTGGCGGCGCTCGTCCTCGCCGTGCCCCTCGGGGTGATCGCCTGGCTCGTCCTCACCGCGGCCACGCCGCGACGCTGGGCGCTGGGGGCAGTGATCGCGGCCGGCCTCCTCTTCGTCCTCTTCTGGCCGAACTGGACCGGCCTGCCCCTGCCGGACGCCATCCACAACTGGTACCAGCTCATCCTGCCGACCTGGCAGTACGCGTTCCAGTTCCCGGTGAACATGGCCGAGGCGGCCGACGTCCCGCTCCTGGGCCCGATGGCGGTGATCCTGGGCGGTGCGGTCCTCCTCGCCGCCGCGTTCGTCGCCTACTCGGCCTGGACCTGGCGGCTGGCCCGGGCCGAGCGGGCGGCTGACGAGGCGGACGCTGCGCGCGGGGGGCCGGGGAGGCCGGCCGGCGCCTGAGTCGCCAGGTCTGAGCCGCCGGGCCCGGGCGAACGACGGTCGTCGACCGGCCCAGGCGCCGCCCGCCCGCCCGGTCCGCTGTCCGTCCTGTGGCACACAGCCGGGGCTGAGGGAGGCTGTCGAGCATGGGGGCGACGCGCGCACGAGGCCGGGATCGAGGCGCGGAGCGTGACCCGGGGCGGCCGGAGGCCGTCGCCGGGCGTGCAGGTCGCCGTGCCGGCCCCACCCCGGGTGCCAGCCCTCGTTGAGGCGCATGGGACGGACACGCATCGCGACGGGGCGAAGGGCGCCGCCTGGTCGACCGTTCGCCGGCGGGGCCGCTCCGGCGATCAGCCCTCGGGCGCGAGTCGCGGGTCGGGCGGGATCGGAGCGCCGAAGTGGGCCGGCAGCTGCCCGGCCGCGGCGAGGCGGCGGATGACGAAGGCGTAGTAGGCCTCGACCCGGGCGCCGATCCGGTCCCAGCCGAAGGCGACGACGCGCTCGCGGCCGGCGACCGCCATCCGGGCCCGCAGACCCGGGTCGCCGAGCAGGCGGAGGAGGGCGTCGGCCAGCGGCTGGACCTCGCCCGGCGGGACGAGGAGCGCCTCCTCGTCGCGCCTGACCACGCCCTTGTAGCCGTGGATGTCCGAGCAGACGATCGGCGCGCCCGCCGCCATCGCCTCGAGGAGGACGATGCCGAACGACTCGCGGCCGGTGGCCGGCGAGCAGAAGATGTCGGCTGTCCGGAACAGCTGGACCTTGTCGGTGTCGGTCACCCGGCCCAGGAACTCGACCCCGAGGAGGCGGCGGGTGGCGACGTAGCGGCGTGCCTCCCGCTCCTGCGGCCCCGAGCCGACCACGAGGAGGCGCGCATCGACACCCGCCCGCCGCACCGCCCGGAAGGCCCGGAGCAGGTGGAGCAGGCCCTTGCGTTCCTCGAGCCGGCCGACGAACAGGATGTTCGGCGTCCTGTCCTGCCAGCGGGCGAGCGGGACGGCCCGGGCGAAGCGATCGACGTCCACCCCGTTGGGGATGACCCGGTAATCGCCGGGGAGGTAGCGGTCGGCGAAGTGGCGGGCGGCGGCGCTGACCGCGATCCGGCCGTGGAGGTTGCGGGCCGCCGGGCGGAGGGCCCGGGCGACGGCCTGGTAGCCGGGGGCGAACCCGGCGTAGGCATGGAACGTGGCGACGTTGACGCTCCGCGAGACGCGGAGCGTGACGAGGGTCAGGAAGGGCACGAACGGCTCGTGGAAGTGGAGCAGGTCGAAGCGTTCCCGGTCGAGGACCTCGCCGACCTTCTGCAGGTAGCGGGGCGAGAAGGTCAGCGTCCCGACCGAGCCGTTGGCCGGGACCGAGAAGCCCTTGCCGATGCGGATGATGTCGCCCTCGGACGACCGCTGGAGGCCGTGCGAGGCGGTGATGATCCGGACGTCGTGGCCGCGGGCCCGGAGGCCCTCGTAGAGGTGCCCGACGTGGTCGTTCACCCCGCCCGGGAGCGGGTAGACATAGGGCGTGACGAGGCCGATCTTCATCGGTTCGCCTCCCCCTGTCGGCTGCCCCGGAGCACCGTGTCGTCCAGCCGGGGAGGGCGGGCACGGCCGCCCGGGTAGCCGAGATCGCGGCCGGTCGCGTCGCGCCGGATCCGGCCGCCCAGCTCCTGGCGGATGTCCCGGCCGTACTTGCGGAACTGCCGGCCGAGGATCGGCAGCTGGCTGACCGTGCCGTGGAAGGAGCCGTGCCAGCCCGTCCGGCCATCGAGGATGGCGGCCCGCACGTCGGCCGCCGTCGAGCCCGGGAAGGTGGTCCAGCCGATGCCCACGTGGCGCGCCTCGTGCGCGTCGCTGTTGCCAACCACCGGCAGGCCGTGCTCGGCGGCGAAGCGGACCACGTCGCGGTGGACGTAGCGGCCGAGCGTCGTCGGGTTGAACGCCTCGATGCCGTCGATGCGGACCCGCGGGTCGGACGAGGTGAGCAGTCGCCGGAGCTGCCAGCCCTGGGCGCAGAGCGGATACGGGAAGAGGGGATGGGCCGGGATGGCGATCCCGCCCTGGTCGTGGACCTCGGCGATCGTGTCGCGGAGCGAGCGGAGCGGCCGGATCGGCTCCTCGATGAACAGGGCGAGGAGATGCCCGCCGCGGGTCGTGATCTCCTCGCCCACGATCACCTCGAACCGGCAGCCGCGGGCGGCAGCGATCGCCCGGGCGGCGTGGGCGGCGTCGACCCGCTCGTGATCGGCGATCCCGAGGACGTCGAGGTCCGTCTCCTCCTCCACGAAGGCCAGGATCTCCTCGACCGTCGACACCCCGTCGGAGGCCATCGTGTGGACGTGGAGGTCGGCCTTCCCGTGCGGCTCGAAAGGCCGCGGCCCGCCCTCGGACGAATGGGTGGGCTGCCGGGCGGCGCGCTGAGCGCTCACCGACGTGGTCCGCGGCGACGTGATCGCCCGGCCGGGTCCAGGTCCGGCCAGATCGGGTGGAAGACGGCCCACCATTGCTCGGGCGCCATGGCGATGAGGCGCTCGAAGACGGCCGCCTCGGCTGCCAGGAACGCCACCACCCGCTCCCGGAGCCTGCCTGCTGCCGGCTCGGGCAGGGGCTCGATCCGGCCAGCCCAGCGCCCGTCGGGCAGGCGCCGCACGGCGGCGACATGGACCGGCACCCCCGTGTCGAGCGCGAGGAGGGCGGGCCCGACCGGGAGCGGGGCCGGGGCCCCGAACAGGGGAGTGGCGAGCCCGCCGCCGGTGATGTCCCGGTCGGCGACGATGCCCACGACCTCGCCGCGATCGACGGCGGCGCGGAGCTCGCGGCGCGCCCGATCGAGGGGCACGAGCTGCATGCCCATGGGCCGGCGCAGCTCGCTGAACAGCGCCTGCAGGGCCGGGTCGGCCAGGGTCTCGACCGGCCCCACCGTCGGCCTGCCAAACTGGCGGGCCAGGAAGGTCGAGGGCAGATCGAGCGAGCCGTAGTGCATCGCGACGAAGAGCGCCGGCGCGCCGCCGGCAAGGGCAGCCGCAACGGCGTCGGGCGTCTCGACGACGGTCTCTGCCAGCGCTCGCCTGACGGGCCCGGGGCCGCGGAGCATCTGGAAGTAGATGATCGCCAGGCTGCGGAACGCCGCCCGGACGAGGCGCTCGAGCGCCGCCGGGTCGGTGGCCGCCACCCGGACGCGCTCCGGGCCGATGCCGTTGGCGGCGCAGTAGGCCACGACCCGGGCGAGGTTCCGCCGGGCCTGGGCTCTCCGCCCCGGGCTCAGCCAGTAGTAGGCTTCGCCGGTCGCCTCCGCCAGGCCGTCGGCGGCCCTCTGCGGAAGGCGGGCGAGGACCGGGACGATCAGCCGCACGGCCGCCGCCCGGAGCCGCTGGAACGCCGTGGCGCGGGCGGGGCCGCTCGGCGCGCGGGGGGGGCTCACCCGGCTGCCGCCCCCGTCTGCTGGCGGTGGAGCGCCGCCAGGCGGCGCCCCTCGGCCGGGTCTGCCGGCCACATCGGCTTGAAGGTCGTCCACTGCTCGGGTGCGAGGCGGATGCCGTGCTCGAGGTCGTCTGCGATCGCCTGGGTGGCGCGGGCCAGCTCGGCCGGGTCGGTCGAGCCGACGTGGACGGGGTCCCCGACCCCGCCGAGGAAGGTGCCGTCGGGCCGGCGGACCACCCAGATGACGATCGCCGGGACCCCGGTCTTGGCCGCCAGGACGGCCGGCCCGGCCGGGAGCGTCGTCCAGTCCCCGAAGAGGCGGACCGGGATCCCGTCCGGGCGGTAGCCCCAGTCGACGAGGAGACCGAGGATCTCGCCGGCGCGGAGGATGCGGAAGACCTCGCGCAGGTTGCGCCACGAGATCATCTCCACGCCCCAGGGGCGCCGGCGGGCGGCCATCGCCTCCGCCAGCCCCTCGTGGGCCGTGTCCTCGGTCAGGAGCCGGACCGGCAGCCCATGCCGGGCAATGGCCGCCGCTCCCATCTCCCCGTTGCCGAGGTGGGCGCTGACGATGATGAGGCCGCCGTTCCCGGCCCGGGCCGCCTCCAGCCGCGGGAACTCACTGGTGTCCACCAGGGCGGCCACCTCGTCGAGCGGCAGCCGGTGCATCCGCAGGCTCTCGACGATCCAGCGGGCCTGGTTGCGGAACACGGCCCGGCCAAGGCGGCCGACCGCCGGGTCCGATGGGGCGGCGCCCAGGACGTGGGTGGCGTTCGCCCGGACGATCCGGCGCTTGGGGGGCCAGAGCCAGTAGGCGAGCACGCCGAGCCAGCCGCCGACCGCGGCCGCCGGCCGGAACGGGAGCCGTCCGATGACGGCCGTCCCGGCCCGGAAGGCGAGGAGCACGAGGTGCTCGCGGAGGCGGGGCCCGGCCCGCTGGTAGCGGTGCGGGTCGCGGAGCGGCGCGGCTGCTGCGCGCGGCCCGCCCGCGGCCGCCTCGCTCGGCCCGCCCGCGGCCGCCGGGCCCGACCGGGGCGAGAGCCCCGCCGTCCTGCCGTCGGCTGCGCCGCGGGGGCCGGGGGCGGGCGTCACTTCGGGGCGGCCCCCGCGTGCGCCTTCGCGGTCGCGATCGGGCGCAGCTTCCGCTGCGGAGGCTCCTCGGTACCGACGAGAGTCTCGTTGTCCTCGCCGTGGATGAACGCCTCGACCCGGTTGAAGGCGATGTCGTCGTGGAGCTGCCGGGGCGGGCTCTTCATGAAGTAGCTCGAGGGGGCGACGAGCGTGCCCTTCAGGCCGCGGTCCAGGCCGAGCTTCAGGCAGCGGATGGCGTCGGTGATGACGCCGGCGCTGTTCGGGCTGTCCCAGACCTCGAGCTTGAGCTCGGCCCTGAGCGGCACGTCGCCGTAGGTGGTGCCCTCCATGACGATGTAGCAGTACTTGCGGTCCAGCAGCCAGGGCACATGGTCGCTCGGGCCGACGTGGACGTTGTCGGGGTCCACATCGTAGTCGAGCATCGACGTGACGGCGTTCGTCTTGCTGATCTTCTTGCTCTCGAGGCGCTCGCGCTCGAGCATGTTGAGGAAGTCGGTGTTGCCGCCGAAGTTGAGCTGGTAGGTGCGGTCCAGGCGGACGCCGCGGTCCATGAACAGGCGGGTCAGGACGCGGTGGGTGATCGTCGCCCCGACCTGGCTCTTGATGTCGTCGCCGATGATCGGCAGGCCTTCCTCGGCGAAGCGGCGCTGCCAGTAGGGCTCGCGGCCGATGAAGACGGGGATCGCGTTGACGAAGCCGACGCCGGCCTTGAGGGCCTGCTCGGCGTACCACTTCGTGGCTTCCTCGCTGCCGACCGGGAGGTAGGAGACCATCACGTCGACCTCGCGCTCCCGGAGGATGCCGACGATGTCGGCCGTGGGGCCGGGCGCCTTCTCGATGACCTGGGAGAGGTACTTGCCGAGGCCGTCGTGGGTCATCCCGCGGTCGACGTTGACGCCGAGGTGGGGGACCTGCTGGAAGACGATCGTGTTGTTCGGCTTCTGGTAGATCGCCTCGGAGAGGTCCTTGCCGACCTTGTTCTTGTCGATGTCGAAGGCGGCCACGAACTCGATGTCGCGGACGTGGTAGCCGCCGAGGGTGACGTGCATGAGCCCCGGGACCAAGTCCGTCTCCCTGGCGTTCTCATAGTAGTAACGGCCCTGGACGAGGCTGCTGGCGCAGTTGCCGACGCCGACGATGGCGACCCGGATCTTGCCGTCGGTGCGGCTCGCGCCGGCCCAGCGGCGGGCCTCGGCCGCCCTCGTCCCGTTGCCGCCGTCGGGGATGTCCTTCTTGGCCATGGTGCTGGTCGCTGCCTCCTGCTGGTGGGAACGCGTGGACGGTGGTCGATGGTCAGGCGATGGGCCCGTGGCTCGCCTCCCGTGCCTGGGCGCGCACGCGGAGGACGCGCTGGATGACGGTGATCGTCGCGCCCAGGGCGATGATCGCGAGGGCGCCCTCGATGACGATGATGCCGGGCGGGAGGGCAGCGCCGCCGGCACAGGCGGCCCCGCCGGCGGAGCAGGGCTGGGCGATGACGACGCCCGTGCCCAGCACGCCCCCCAGCACGAGGCCGGAGCACAGGATCACGAGGCGGATCTCGCGGGGCATGATCCCAACGGCCGCCATCCCGGTGCCGGGCGAGAAGCCCAGGCCCTCCGCCTTCGCGCGCGCGTAGCTGACCAGGAAGGCGGAAGCCATCGCCGCGGAGGCGAAGATCGGCGCGTCGGCCCAGCCGCTGGCGCTGAGGCCGGCGATGAGCCCGACGTAGACCAGCGCCTCGCCCCAGCGGTCGAAGACCGAGTCCATGAAGGCGCCCAGCCGGCTGACCTGGCCGCTCGCCCGGGCCAGCGCCCCGTCGAGCAGGTCGAAGACGCCGCCGACGAAGACGACGAGGCCACCGGCCAGCCAGAGCTGGTTCCAGAGCAGGAGGGCGCCGGCGGCCGTGATCGCGAAGCCGGCCAGGGTCAGCGCGTCCGGGGTGAGCCCGAGCCGGCCGAGCGCCAGGGCGAGCGGCACGAAGATCGCCTTCACCCGGGAGCGGGTCTCGTTGGAGATGGCCATGGCCTCAGCTCGCGATCCCGAGGATGGCACGCTCGCGGGCGGCGACCTCGCCGAAGGCCTCGGGGCGGAGCGAGCAGATCGTCTCGCGGCCGCTCCGTCGCGAGACGACGAGGCCGGCCTCGCGGAGGCGGCGGAGGTGGTGGCTCACCAGGGGCTGGCTGAGGCCGACGTGGTCGATGAGCTCGCCGACGCTGGCCGGCCCGTCCGCCAGGCGGCGGACGATCCGCAGCCGGTTGACGTCGGCGAGGGCCTTGTGGAAGAGCCGGATCTCGCGGAGCTCCTCGGGCGCGTCGACCAGGGAGGCGATCGTCGAGCGGATCCGGGCGGGAGAGGGAGACAGCGAGGTGACCTCCCGGTCGGGGCGGGCGGGCCGTCCGCCGGCTCGGTCGCGGCCTGGCGACTGCCGCGGCCTGGCGACTGCCACAACCGCCGTTTATATAAAGCGTCGTTGATCATAGGTGTCGGTCTGCGAGTCTGTCAAGGGGTCCCGGCCCGGCTGTCCCGGCCCGGCTGTCCCGGCCCGGCTGTCCCGGCCCGGCGTGTCGTGGGCCCGGCCGGCACCATGTCGCAGGCCCGGCCCGGCGCCATGTCGACGGTGGGCGCCCCGTGGCGCTCCCCGGGCGCGGCGGGCTGACGCGCCGCCGCCGCGGTCTGTGCCGGGCGCAGGATCCGGACGATCGCCGGGCAGCCCGGCAGGCGTTCCCGTCACGGACCTGGGCTGGGTCACATCCCCGGTGCGCACGGTGGCTGATCGGCGAAGTCGTGCGCGCCGTGCCGACACGCGGTGGGTTGGACGGATCCGTGGCCGCGGTCGTGCAGCCCATCCAGGACGCTGCGGAATCCGTGCCCGAGGTGCAGATCCGCGGCGAGGGTCCCCTGGCAGGACGGCCCAGGAGGGAGCCGCGCTGCGGCCGGGGTGGCCCGACGCCACCCGGGCTGGAGTCCCGCCACCCGGTCGCCCCTCAACGGGGAGAGCGCCGCCGCGGCTTCCCGGGTGACGGCGGGCGTCGCGGCTCGGCCTCGTCGCGCTCGGCCCCCTTCGCCTCCGCCCGGGCCCGCTTCGCCTGCTCGTCGAGCACCTGCTTGAACTGCTTCGCCAGGCCGGTCCGCATCCCCTCGCGGGCGTGCGCCGCCGCGTCGTGGTCGCGGCGCCGGGCACGGGCGGACTCCGCAGGCGGCAGCTCGTCGTCCGTGTCGGCCATGCGCTGAGCGTCGCCGCCGACGGCCGTCCCGTCAAGACCGGGCGCTACACTCGGCCCGTGGACCGTCGCAGCGCGCTCGTCCTGCTCGCCGTGCTGGGGACGGGCGTGTTCCTCGCCGGCCTGGAGCTGATGATCACGGCGGTCGCCCTGCCGGCGATCATCGTCGACCTCGCCTCGAACCCGGGCGCCTCGGCCTGGCTGGAGCTCCGCCACGCCTCGTGGATCGTCAACGCCTACCTTCTCGTCCACGTCGCCACGATGCCGCTGGCGGGCCGGCTGACCGACCTGTGGGGCGCACGCCGGCTGTTCCTCGGCGCCCTCGTCGCCTTCACCGCCGGCTCGCTCTGCGCCGGCGCCGCCCAGACGATGGACCAGCTCGTGGCCGCCCGGGCGATCCAGGCGCTCGGCGGCGGAGCCCTTGTGCCGGTCGCGACCGCGGCCGCGTCGCACCTGTTCGGCGGCCACGCCCGCGCCCGTGCGCTCGGGGTGGTGGGCGCGCTGACATTCCTGGGGATGGCCGCCGGGCCGTTCGCCGGGTCGGCGATCCTGGCCGGCGTCCGGCCGGGCGACGCCATCGTCACCCTCGGCCTCGATCCCGCGGGCGCGCTCGCGGCGGTGATCGGGCCGGCCTGGCGCTGGGTGTTCTACATCAACGTGCCGATCGGGATCGCCGCCCTCGCCGTCGGCTGGGCGGCGACTGCGGGCTGGGACACGCCCCGCGTCCGGGCGCGGGTGGACCTCGCCGGCGCCGTCCTGTTCAGCGCCGGCCTCGGCGCCCTGCTCCTCGGGGTCACGTTCCTCGGCGAGGAGGGTGGCGCGGCGACCGGCGCTGGCGATCCCCGTCTCGTGCCGGCCATTCTCATCGTCGTCGGGCTCCTCGCCGGGGCCGGTGCCCTCGTCCTCGGCTTCCGCCGGCCCGAACCGTTCCTCGATCCGCGGCCGTTCGCCGACCGGGTGTTCTCCTCGGCGGCGCTCGTCTCGCTCCTGACGGGCTACGGCTTCGCCACCGCGATCGTGGGCACGGCCGTGTTCGTCGACCGCGTCCTGTACGGCGGGCCAGCCGGGCAGCGCCTGGCGCTCGGGGCGCTGGCCGGGGCGACCGCGGTCGGGGCGCTCGCGTCGGGGCTCCTCGTCCGCCGCCTGTCGCTCCGGGCGGTCACGGCCGCCGGGCTCGGGGCGTCGATCGCCGGGCTCGCCTGGATGAGCACCTGGGGCGCGGGCGTCCAGCCGACGGTGATCGCGGCCGCCGCGGCCCTGTTCGGGCTCGGCTTCGGGCTGACGGTCACGCCGCGGTCCACGGCCGCGGTGGAGGCCGCCGGGCAGCGCCGCTTCGGGGCGGCCTCGGCCACGGTGACGGTCGCCCGGATGGTCGGCATGGCGGTCGGGCTGGCCGTGCTCACCGCCTACGGCTCGACGACGATCGACCGCCTCAACGACGAGATCTTCTCCTCGCCGGAGTCGTACGCCTCACTCTTGCCGGCGGCGCTCGCCGACCGCTCCTTCCAGGATCCGCTCGTCGTCGACTTCCTGGAGACGTGGGCGGCCGAGCGGGCAGCCGAGACGATGGTCCGCCTGTTCGCCATCGCTGCGCTCGTCACGGCGGTGGCGATCCCGCCTGGCCTGGCCCTCGGGCGGCGGGCGCGTATGCTCTCGGGCGAGCCGGCCGGCGGCGGGCCGGAAGCGAGCGGAGGACCAGATGGCGGCGGAGCAGAGTCCGGGCCGACGCTTGCCCTCTGACCCCGCCCTCGCGGCCGAGGCCGCCGCCGCCCTCCGGGTCGTCCACTGGCGAGAGGGCGAGGTCCTGGAGCTGGAGGGCCTCGCGGCGTTCCGTCACCTCGTTGAAGACTCGACCGCGCGGCACTGGATCGACCTGACCGACCCGTCCCCCGCCCTCGTCGACGCGGTCGCCGCCGAGCTCGGCCTCCACCCGCTCATCGCGGAGGACATCGCGGAGCGGAACCAGCGTCCCAAGATCGAGCTGACGGACGGCCTCATCCACGTCGTCGCGTTCGCCCTCGGGTACGAGCGGGAGGTCCTGACCGAGGAGATCGACTTCGTCCTCGGCGCGGGCTTCCTTCTCACCGCGCACGAGCGCTTCTGGGATCCGCGGGGCGTCGCCCACCTCCGGGAGGGCGCCGGCCCGCTCCTCCAGCGCGGCCCGGACTACCTCCTGTGGGCCTTCCTCGACGGGATCGTCGACGGCTACTACCCGGTCTTTGACCGGATCGGTGACGAGATCGACGACCTGGAGGACCGGATCGTCCAGGGCCCCTCGAAGGAAACGCTCGACCACCTCTTCACGCTCAAGCGCCAGCTCATCGACATCCGGCACGTCGCCGGCCCCGAGCGCGAGATCTTCAACCAGCTGACGAACCGGACGCTCCCGCTCATCGCGCTGGACCACGTCATCTACTTCCGCGATGTCTACGATCACGCGATCCACCTCTCGGACGAATACGACTCGTTCCGCGACCTCGTGTCGGGCGCCCTCGACGTCTACCTCTCGACGGTGAACAACAACCTCTCGCTCATCATGAAGCGGCTCACCGCGATCACCGTGATCCTTGCCGGGATCGGGGGCTTCGCCGGGATCTTCGGGATGAGCGAGGCGGGCGCGGCGTTCAGCTTCGACGAGCAACCCGGCTTCTGGATCGTCACCGCGACGATCATCGGAATCTCCGTCCTCATCGCCATCATCCTTCGCCGGATCGACTGGATCTGAGGAACCGGCCGCGCGATGGCGACGCCGGCGTCGCGGCCTACTCGCAGGCGACCGGGTCTGCCCGCGGTTTCGCCAGGGCCGGGTCGGCCGGCCCGAAGCCGAGCGGCCGGGCGACGAGCATCGTCTTCTCGATCGTCCCGCGCGGCCCCTCGGACGTCTGGAGCATGAGCTGCTCCTCCATCGTGCGGTACGCCGCGTCGAGGGTGGTCTGGTGGCGGAGGACCGCCGTCACCTCGTAGAGGAAGAGCAGGTCGTCACTCGTGTAGACCTCGACGAGCATGCCGACCATCCGCCGGCCGTCGTTCCGCTGTGACTCTTCAAGGATCGGCAGGAACATCCCCGCGCGGGCGTGGGCATAGAGGTAGGTCGTGCCCGCCAGGCCGGGCCGGGACAGCTCGGGGACGTACTCCGCCACGCCGCAGTAGGGGAAGTGGTCGGGATCGTCCGGTGGCCGGACCACCGGCAGGTCGATCCCGAGCGCCCGGATCCGCACCCGGGTGGGCACGCGGGTCGCGGCCGGATCGACCGAGGGCCCGGCGCTCGGCGCGGCGCTGGGGGCCGGCGTCGGCAACGGCAGGAGCGTCGGGAGCGGCCGCTCGGTCGGGGCGGCCGTGGGCGTCGGCGAGGCGAGGCCGGTCGCGGCCGGGGCGCCGAGGGTGAGGATGCCGAGGGCGACGAGCGAGACCCCGGCGGCGGTGAGCGCGGCAGGGACGAGGCGGCCAGGAATCCAGGCGAGGGCTCGTCGCATCGGCAGGGTCGGCCTGTGTGCCGGGTGCTGGTCTCCGCTGGGGCGGGTTCGGTGCCGTGATGGTGCCGGGGCATCGTTGTGGCGGCCTGCGTGGCCCGCGGCGGGCATCCTAGCAGGGGATCGCCGGGACGCCCGCGGAGGGTCGTCCGGGGATTGGACGCCGGAGGTCGCGGGCGTGTTGCGCCTGACCCCTGGCCTGGCCGGCGGGGCACGGCCCGGTGGGCGCCGCCGGCCAACCGCGGCCCGGTGTCCCGTGCGCCGCGTCCGGGCGCGCGCCGGCCGTCCTTGCTACGCTCCGCGGCGATGCGTTCCGTGATCGCCGTCGTCGTCGGCCTCCTCATGGGCATCGCCGTCGCCGTCGGCGCGGCGGCGGCTGTCTACACCTTCATCCCGGCCCGGCCCGTGGCGGTGGCGTCGGTGCCGCCGCTCACCGCTCCACCGTCAACCCCGACGCCGCCGCCCCCGACGCTCGCGCCCACGCCGACCCCGGTCGCGTCGCCGGGCGCCAGCGGCTCGCCGCTCGCCAGCCCGATGCCATCCTCCGCGTTCCGTCTCGTCGGCGGGGCCGCCCCGGCCCTTGTCGCGCCGCGGGTCGGCGGCGGGACGGTGGACCTGGCCGCCCTCCGCGGCAAGCCCGTCTGGGTCGTCTTCACCGCCACCACCTCGCCGGCGTGCCGCGACGAGTACCCGCTCATGAACGGCTTCGCGGCTCGCTACGAGGAGGCCGGCCTGGTGATCGTGGCGATCCACGTCAAGGAGCAGGAGGCCACGGTCGCCGCCTTCGTCGAGGATCTCGGTGTCACCTTCCCGGTCGGCCTCGACGCCGATGGGTCACTGGCCCGGACCTGGGACGCGGCCGCGCTGCCGGTCCACTACTGGATCGATGCATCGGGGACGGTCCGGGATGCCGCCCTCGGCGGGCTCGGGCCGCAGGCCATGGAGAGTGGCGTCTCCTCGATCGTGCCGGGGTCGGCCGCTCCGTGACCGACCGGGCGGCGCCCGGCGGCCGGACGGCCGCCAGGTCGGCCCGAGTCAGTGGACGACCGCCGTCGCCAGGACCCTCGCCGCCTCGCCGACCACGGTCAGCAGCGGCCCGGGGAGCAGGCCGAGGAGGATCGTCCCGACCGCCGTCACCGCCAGGCCCAGGCGGATGAGTGCCCCGTGGGCGACCGGGGCCGGCTCGCCGGCGGGCTCGCGCATGTACATGTAGACGACGACCCGGAGGTAGTAGAAGGCGGCCGCGGCCGCGTTGAGGACCGCGATCACGGCCAGGACGGCCAGCCAGCCGCCCTCCTGGACGGCGGCCAGGATGACGTAGGCCTTGGCGAAGAAGCCGGCCGTCGGCGGGATCCCCGTCAGCGAGAGGAGGAAGAGGACCATGAGGGCCCCGAGCAGCGGCTCGCGGCGGCCCAGGCCGGCGAACGTCTCGAGCCGGCTCGTCACGCCTGGCCGGCGCTGGAGGGCGGCGATGACGGCGAACGCCCCCAGGTTCATCACCGCGTAGGCGGCGCCGTAGAAGAGGAGGCCCTCCAGCCCCGCCTGCTGGCCGGCGGCGTAGGCCGCCAGGCCGACGAGCATGTAGCCGGTGTGGGCGATCGAGGAGTAGGCGAGCATCCGCTTGACGTTGTCCTGGGTCAGGGCGACGAGGTTGCCGAGGGTCATCGTCAGGGCCGCCAGGACGTAGACCACGATCAGCCAGTCGCCGGCCAGCGGGCCGAGGGCCTCGGCGAAGAGGCGGAGGATGAGGGCGAAGGCGCCGACCTTCGGCCCCACCGAGAGGTAGCCGGTGACCGGCGTCGGCGAGCCCTGGTACGCATCCGGCGTCCAGTAGTGGAACGGGACGGCGGCGATCTTGAAGGCCACCCCGGTGGTCAGCAGGGCGAGACCCATGGCCAGGCCGGCGGGCAGGGTGGTCCGCCCGGCGACGACCTCGGCCAGGGCCGCGGCGACCCCGTCGATCCGGGTCGTGCCGGTCAGGCCCCAGGTGAATGCCAGGCCGAAGAGGAAGATCGCCGAGCTGAACGAGCCGAGGAGGAAGTACTTGACCGCGCCCTCGGTCGAGAGGGCGTCGCGGCGGTGGAACCCGGCCAGGAGGTAGCCGGGGATGACCATCAGCTCCAGGCCGAGGAAGAGGACGACCAGGTC
>Ga0315268_10003997_pt1 | contig 16092 bp, 19 predicted proteins | sample C1_top_MG_FD_204535 | JGI IMG/M metagenome (GOLD analysis project Ga0315268, IMG submission 204535) | Sediment microbial communities from Yellowstone Lake, YNP, Wyoming, USA - C1_top | ecosystem: Environmental > Aquatic > Freshwater > Lake > Sediment | place: USA: Wyoming | collected 2017-08-01
GCGATCATCGGGCTGTGCCTGCTCCAATACCTGCTCCAGGCGGTCATAGAACAACAGGCGGTTAGGCAAACCGGTGAGAACATCGTAATGCGAGATTTGATCAATCTGTTGTTCTTTAAGCCTTACTAAAGTGGACAATTCGAGATTGATATGTTCAAGCTGTTCCTTGGCTATCCGAATTTCTTCAGCCAAAAGTGCTTCCTCTTCGACCAACTCATAATGCCTGAAGGCGTCATGTACTGTTGCACGCAAGGCCTCGTTATCCCACGGCTTATTCAGAAACTTGTACACCGCCCCTCGATTAATGGCATCGGTCACTGAATTCAGGTCAGCATAGCCGCTCAAGACCATGCGTATAGGTTTGGGATATTGCTCCCTGACATGGCTTAAAAATTCCACACCTGTCATTTCCGGCATGCGCTGATCCGTCAAAATGACGCCGACCGTATGCTGCGCCAACAATGCCAGACCTTCCTTGGCACTCATAGCACGCAAAATGTTATAGCCTTCTCCCTTCAGCAGTCGCACCAGGGCAGCGGTAATGTCTTCCTCGTCATCAACCAGCAAAAGTGTGCGTTCCATCATATTACTTAACCCAACCTAATTGATCATGGCGTGTTGCCACAACACATATTGACAGCACAAAAAATACAACCAAAGGCTGGCCGTTGCGGCATTCTAAAATTGCTCTCAAAGTAATGTGCCAAAATTTGCTGCGATTCAGGTGGAGCATTTGCACGACAATCTTTACATAAGACAGCGAAGTGCAATCTATTCGCAATTGTGTGCAATTTGTCATTGTTCCAATATTCTTTTCTGAACTTCATTTGCAGTAATTGGCTGCTGTGTGCATGACATATATCCAAACTATAATTTAATCTTTGCGCATGTTCTGCTCTCTGACAACTCGCATTCGCGCTACTTTTTTTGTTTTCTTGCTCAAAGAGCTAAGCCATACTGCACATTAGCGTAAATGTGCAAATCCCGATCGGATGAAAAGACGGCAAATTGCCCTTTAATTTTGGGCTGGAAAAGCATCTGGAGGCGCGATCAATACTTGCCTAGTTGTTGGGCAATCCGCAGCATCGTGTCTTGCCCTGCCTGGGTAAAAATTTCCAGCAATGGCGACAGGTAAGGCAAGGTGAGCAGCAGGGTGGCGAAGCCCACGGCCAGCGTGATCGGGAAGCCGATGGCGAAGATGTTAAGTTGCGGTGCGCTGCGCGTCAGGATGCCGAGCGCAAGATTGGTGAGGAGTAGCGCGCCTATCATCGGCAAGGACAGGCGCAATGCGTTTTCAAAAATACTGCCGCCCCACAGCGCCAGCGTATGCATTGCGTTCGCCGACGGAATATGCGCGCTGACCGGAAACGCGTGGAAGCTTTCTGCCAGGGTGGCCAGCATGTAAAGATGAGCATTCATGCTGAGGAAGGCCAGAGTAGCGAGAATGCTGAGGAATTGCGTTATTACCTGGGCCTGGGTGGCGTTGACCGGATCGTAGAAACTGGCGAATCCCAGCCCCATTTGCATGCCCATAATGTCGCCCGCCAGTTCGATCGCCGTAAAGACCAGGCGCATTGAAAACCCCATGGCCAGACCCACCAATATTTGCTGCAACAGAATAAACAGGCCTGGACCGGAAGATGCCTCTATATCGGCCGGGATATTGAGTGTCGGGGCAATGAGGAAGGTAATCAGCATCGAGAAGCCGACCTTGATTCGTGCCGGCACCTGCCTGTTGCCGATTACAGGCGCACTGGCAACGAGCGCCAGTATGCGCGCCAGCGGAAAGATAAAGGCGGCCAGCCAGGCTTCCAGTTGCATGCTGGTGAAACTAATCATGGCGGTAGCTCACTCTCAGGCCCGGGTTGGAGAGACTAACCCACCATCCACGGAATATTGCTGAAGAGTCTCTGGATGAAGTCGACCATCATGCCCACCATCCATGGCCCGGCAATAATCAGCACAACGAACATACCCAGCAGCTTGGGAATAAAAGACAGGGTCTGTTCATTAATCTGCGTGGCAGCCTGGAAGATACTGACCAGGAGGCCAATTATCAATGCCGTAAGCAGTACCGGGGCAGAGACCAGAATCGTCACTTCCAGCGCCTGGCGGCCGAGTGTCATTACGCTTTCGGGAGTCATCGCAAATATCTCAAGTATAAAAACTCTGCACCAGCGAGCCGATGATCAGGTTCCAGCCGTCAGCCAGCACAAACAGCATGATTTTGAATGGCAACGAAATCATCGCGGGCGACACCATCATCATACCCATCGACATCAGCACGCTGGCTACAACCATATCGATGATAAGAAAGGGGATAAAGACAACGAAGCCGATCTGGAATGCGGTTTTTAATTCGCTGATTACGTAGGAAGGCACCAGCACTTTTAGCGGCACGTCTTCGGCGCTTTGCAACGGTTCGCTGTTGGAAATTTTAAGAAACAGCGCGAGATCGGTTTCACGCGTCTGGCGCAGCATAAAAGTCTTGAGCGGTGCGATACCGGTGTTGAAGGCCTGATCGAGCGTAATCTTTTTCTCGCTGTAGGGCAGGTAAGCTTCGGTGTACATTTTTTCTAGCACCGGCGACATCACAAAGAAGGTGAGGAACAGCGCCAGCCCGATCAGAACCTGGTTGGGCGGCGCGGAAGGCGTACCCAGCGCGGAGCGCAACAGCGACAGCACAATGATGATGCGGGTAAAGCTCGACATCATCAACAGCAGTGCAGGCAGAAACGACAGTGAAGTGAGCAGGATAAGGGTCTGCAGGCTCAGTGAATAGGTTTGCCCGCCGCCCGCGGCCGGGGTGCTGCTGAATGCGGCAATGCCGGGATCGGCAGCCATTGCGCTGGAAATAAATGCAAAAAACAGGAGTGCCGTAAGCAGTGATTTAAGACGCATTGCGCTTCTCCACCATCTGCTTCAGCCACATCTGGAATTTCCCATCGGCATTGCCGAAAGCATGGCCGGTCGCTTCCGGCAAACGCCCCTTGTCCATGGTGTGCAGCGTGCTCACCTGGCCGGGCGCAACACCCACGATCAGCCATGTGTCATTTATTTCCACCAGCACGATACGTTCGCGCTGTCCCACCGCCACGCCGCTGATCACCTTCAGCAGGCTGCTGGCGCCGCGCCGCGGCAGGTTGATGCGTTTCATGAGCCATGCGACCAACGCAACGGCCGCCAATACCAGCATCAGGCTGAAAATGATTTGCATCACGCTGCCGGTAGTTACGGCAGCAGGTGGAGGAGGCGTGTATACAGGGCGTGCAGTTTCGGCAGTTGCGAGAAACGGGCTGTACAGTGCCGCGATAAGCAGTAGGCGAATAAGCATGATAATTACCGGTTGATGCGGCGCAGACGCTCGGATGGGGTGATGATGTCCGTCAGGCGGATGCCCAGCCTGTCGTTTACCACGACCACTTCGCCCTGTGCGATGAGGAAGCCATTGATGAGAACATCCATCGGTTCGCCTGCCATGGAGGTGAGTTCCACCACCGATCCCTGCGCCAGTTGCAGCAGGTTCTTGATCGGCATTTTGGTGCGTCCCAGTTCCACGGTAAGTTGCACCGGAATATCCAGAATCATATCCAGATCGTTATGTGCCGTACCCCCTCCGGCGCCAAACTGTTCAAATACGTGCGCCTGGGCGGCAGGCTGGCTGTTTTGCTCTGCCATCGCCGCGCCCCAGTCGTCGGCGCTTATTTCCCCGCTGCTGTCTTCAGTCATGCTTGCCTCCTTTGTTTGATTCTGTGATCGAGCTGGACAACATTTTCTCGACTTTAATTGAGTATTGGTCGTTAAAAACCCCGTACTTGCATTCCATTACAGGCACGTCGTTGACAGTAGCCTGAATGCTGTCCTCTACCTGCAGCGGAATAACATCGCCGACGCGGATTTTCATCAGGTCTTCGACTGTGAGTTTGGCGTGACCGAGGACGGCAATGAGTTCGATTTCGGCCGACTTTATTTGTCTGGCCATCAGCGCGTTCCAGTTCTTGTCCTCGCTCAGATGGTCACCCTGCATCGCGCTGAACAGAAGTTCGCGTATCGGCTGTATCATGGAATACGGCAGGCAGATATTGATAGCGCCACCGACCTCGTTGAAATTAATTTCGAAGGTGCTGACCACTACCAGTTCGTTGGGCGTGGCAATATTCGCAAATTGGGGGTTCATTTCAGAGCGCACAAATTCGAATTCAAGCGGATAAACCGGTTCCCATGCTTTTTCATATGCCTCAAAAACTGCGGCCAGGATATTCTGGATGATGCGATGTTCGGTCGGCGTGAACTCGCGCCCCTCGACCCGCGAATGGAAACGCCCGTCGCCACCGAACATGGTGTCGACAATCAGGAATACCAGGTTGGGGTCGAAGATAATCAACGCATTGCCGCGCAATGGCTTTGCCTGTATCAGGTTCATATTGGTGGGCAACACCAGGTTTCGAATAAAATCGACGAATTTCACCACCCGCACCTGGCCCACCGAAATTTCAGCGGTGCGTCGCACCAGATTGAACATCGAGACCCGCAGCATGCGGGCGAAGCGCTCGTTGATGACTTCCATGGTGGGCATGCGCCCGCGCACAATGCGTTCATTTGACGCAACGTTATAGGAACGTGCTACGGATTTATCTTCCTCTTCCTTATTTTCGACTTCGGCAGCCTCTCCGGTAACACCGCGGAGCAGAGAGTCAACTTCGTCCTGGGAAAGAAAATCACTCATGGCAACATTACTATTACTGGATTATGAAGGAATTAAACAGCACATCGACAATTCCGGTTTTTTCAACGGGCATTTTTACTTCAGGCTGGTTAGCTGAAGCTGCTGATGTGTTGGTCACTGCTGCAGCAGGCGCAGCTTGAGTTGTTACGGCGGTTTCAGACACTTGAGATGCCGCGGAAATGATGGCTGGCCTTTCCGGGGCCGCTGCCTTGGCGGGCGCGTTCACGACACCGATGATAGTATTACTCATCGAAAGTATTTCCGTGACCAGTTGTTTTTTGCCTTCTGCGGTAAGCAGTTCGGTGGCTGTTTTTGTGGTCAGAAGCTGCAATATTCTGCTGCGAATCTCGGGCAGGCGTTCCTTGATTTTTGTCTCGATTTCAGAATCGAATACTTTCAGCGTGATGCCCAGTTGCAAATACTGATCGCTGGATTCGCGCTGCAGATTAACGGTAAATGGTTCCAGCAATATAAATATCGGAGTCTTGGGAGGCGCGACCTTGACCTCTTCAACATGTGCGGCGTCATGCTTGGGCTTCGCGAAATACCATCCGCCGCCGCCGGCTATGATTACCAACAGAAGTACGCCAAGAATCAGGAATATTTTCTTTTTCGGGTTCGTGGGCACAGCTGGATCAACTGGTTTCTGTGCAGCGGGTTTTGTATTTTGTGCCATCTCGATGTCTTTCTTTTAAGTAGGTTAATTATCGGGAAAATTGCCGTTGCCTATCAGAAGAACAGAGCAGATTTTGGGCCATAATCCCGCGCTTAGAGCCGGTTTGATCATTAACGGGCGCTTATGCAAAAGTATCGACCAGGCCGTTATGGGACTTTCTGGCGGGAACCCTGGCGTCGTGGAGGTTGACAGCTTCCGCAGAAGCGCCCGTCGCTGAAATTGGCGATCTTCCCTCGGTTGTGTGCGATGAGTTGTCCTGATGATTTTTCGCGCTTTGATCGCTCACCATCGCGTTACCCAGCATGATGCCGTTATCGGCCATCATTTCACGAAGCTTAGGCAATGCTTGCTCGATTGCGTCGCGCACGGCCGCGTGCGGCGAAGTAAATGTTGCGGTGGCCTGGTCGCCGCTCATTTTTAAAACCACATCCAGCGGCCCCAGCTGAGGCGGATTAAGGTGCAACTCTGCGCTTTGATTGTGTTGCGTAGCCATCCAGGTGATCTTCTGGCTAAATTCATCCCCCCACGCGGGCTGTGCCACATCTGCGCTGATGAGCGTGGGGCTTGCCGGTATTGTGACGGCAGGTACAGGTGCAGGGACGATGGGTTGTTGTGCAGAATTTGCCAGTTCGCTGATAACACTACCGTGCAATGACGGAGGATCTGCGGGTGCGATTGGCTCTTTCATCACCAACGCCTTGAATGCAGATGAAAACTTGTTGCTGCTTTTATCCGCAACTTCCGCCTGCGGCAGTGCTGTGTCTATCGAAGGCCTGGACGTGTTAGCAAGTTTGACATCACTGCCGACGAGCGTAAGCGGAGCGCTCTTTTTCTTGTCTGACAGCAAGGTGGTGTTGCCTGCAATTTGTGGATTCTGGAATGTCGGTATATTGGCGTCCGGCTGAATGTTGACACCTGGTTGCGGTGTGTGCGTCGGGTTTTGCTGTGCCAATAGTGCCGCCAGCATATCGCCAGGGGGAATAGCGCTGCTGTCGGTTAACGGCGCCGGGTCGGCGGATACTTGCTGGTCAGACCGCCTGGTGCCATCAGCCGATGATTCCGGTTTCAGTGGGGCGGGCTTGCCGGGATCTGCAAGCTGGCGCGCCAGCACGTTGCCGAAGGGCTGTGCGTCCGGTTGCACGGCTTCATCGCTGTGTGATGGTTTGGCGGCAGTGACTTTGGCGGGCAGGTTGCCGCTGCTGATGGGAAGATCGGTCATGATAGGACTCCTGTTGCAGGTTTTGATTGTTCAGTTATCGTCACTGTGCCCGGCATTCTTGTAGGCGCTGTAGCGTCCGCTGTGTTCGTCCTGGATGCGCTGTTCGATTTTTGCCTCCAGCTTTTTTTCTGCTTCGTCGTGGCGCTGAGCCAGGGTATCGAAGGACTTCATCCGGCGCTGGGCTTCCGATAATTCGCTGCGCGCGGTCTGGACCGTGATCTGCGCCTGCGCGACAACGGCGCTTTGTTGTGCGATGGCATCGTCCAGACGATAGATGAAGTCCTGAAAATTACGCAGGTCTTGCAGCTCCATGCCGTTTTTTTCCGCGAGCTGCATCTTCTCCTGGTAATCCCTGCGGTATTGCTGCAGCATTTCCAGCTTGCCCTGCGCCGACTGCTGGTTGCGATTAAGCAGGCCAAGTTTGCGGGTGGCAGCGTCATTTTTCTGCTGGGCCAGATCAACCAGAGGTTGTAATGAAAAAGTATGAGTCACGGTGGATGCTCCTAACTGTTAAGCGCCATCCTGGCTGTTTCAATAGGTGCGGCACGCGCGCCACTAGTGGCGCCGAATAGGCCGGAGAGCTTGTCCAGGCTTGTCGTATAAGTCTCCGCTTCAAACATGCCCTGCTTGAGAAAGTGTTCCATGCGCGGATACTGCACAATGGCTTCGTCCAGCAGCGGATCGCTGCCGTGGACATATGCTCCCACGCTAATCAGATCGTGATTGCGCTGGTAATGCGCATACAGCTGCTTGAAACGCTGCACCATGCTGAAATGCTGCGGCGTGACCAGGCTGTTCATGGCGCGGCTGATCGAGGCCTCAATATCTATCGCGGGATAGTGCCCCTGCTCGGCGAGGCGCCGCGACAGCACGATATGGCCATCGAGTATCGCGCGCGCACTGTCGGCGATGGGATCCTGCTGGTCGTCGCCTTCGGTCAGCACGGTATAAAATGCGGTGATGGATCCGCCGCCCTCCGTGCCGTTTCCGGCGCGCTCCACCAGTTGCGGCAGCTTGGCGAATACCGATGGCGGATAACCCTTGGTGGCGGGCGGCTCGCCTATCGCCAGGCCGATCTCGCGCTGCGCCATCGCATAGCGCGTCAGCGAGTCCATAATCAGCAGCACGTCCTTGCCCTGATCGCGAAAATATTCCGCAATGGTGGTGGCGTACGCCGCCCCCTGCATGCGCATCAGCGGGCTGGTATCGGCAGGTGCGGCGACTACTACCGAACGCGCCAATCCCTCTTTGCCAAGAATCTCTGTAATAAATTCTTTTACTTCGCGGCCGCGTTCTCCAATCAGACCCACCACGATTACGTCAGCCTTGGTGTATCGCGCCATCATGCCGAGCAGCACGCTCTTGCCCACGCCGCTGCCGGCAAACAGCCCCATACGTTGCCCGCGCCCTACAGTCAGCAGGCTGTTGATGGCGCGAACGCCCACATCCAGTTCGTCCTTGATTGCAGCGCGATTAAGCGGATTGATGGGGCGGCTTTGCAGCGCTGCGCTGGGGCCTGCTATTAATGCGCCGAGCTGGTCGAGCGGTCTGCCCGCCCCGTCCAGCACCCTGCCCAGCAACATTTCGCCTACCGGTAAATGACGTGCCAGGTCCGCCATGCGTCTGCGCGGTGCGTGAGGTTTTCCTGCAAAACCCGGGAGGTTGGCCGGCTCTGCCGGAACCACGCGGGCACCGGGTACCAGGCCCTGCACATCGTTTTCCGGCATCAAAAATAATTTTTCGCCGGAAAAGCCGACCACTTCAGCTTCGACACGGTTGTTGGGCAATTCAATGATGCAGGTGCTGCCTACCGGCATGCGCAAACCCACGGCTTCCATCACCATGCCGGTAACACGGGTCAGGCGACCGCTTGTCAGCAGCGGGCTGCAATGCGCAACCGCTTCGGTACAGCCGTTCAGCTCATCCAGCCAGCGCTGGCTGTGTATGCTTATTCCTGTATCCATGAACTGTCCTGTCCAATGGCGGCAACAATACGTTGCCAGCGGTTTGCCAGGGTGGCGTCGATCTGGCTATGTGCCGTTTCGACGCGGGCACCGCCGCGCGCAATGAGCGCATCTTCAAAAATTTTCCAGCCGCTATGGCTGAGCTGTTCGCCCATGCTGTCGCGCACCAGCACCGCATCATCGGGATGCAACACCAGGTGCGCGCCCTGATTGAAGTGGGGCAGGCTGCCGATGGCTTCGCGTATCACATTCAGCAGAATTTCAGGATTGGTCTTGAGCGTCTGCTGCACCATTTGCCGTGCAACCTCGAGCGACAGCTTGAGCAAATCCTGTGCAATATTCTGGTCTGCCTGCTGCAAGGCATGTTCCATGCCATTGATCAGCGCTGCAACTCGTTGCGCGCCTTCTGAAAACCCTGTCTGGTAGCCTTCTTCGTGCGCCTGACGCTGAATTTCTTCCAGCTGCACCGCGGTTGGCAACTCAATCGCGGGAGCATTTTCCTTTTGCCGCATGAACGGAGCGTTATTGCCGGTGCCCGACGTGCTGAAATTGGGTAATTCCCAGCGCTCATAGGCGGTGAGTTGCTCCTTGGGGATAGCAGCATCAGACATAGGCTTCGTCTCCCTTTGGACCCAGTGAAATCTGGCCTTCGTCGGACAAGCGGCGCGCAACCTTGAGGATGTTCTTCTGCTCCGCTTCTACTTCACTGAGTTTGACCGGGCCTTTTGATTCCAGGTCTTCGCGCAGCATTTCTCCGGCACGCTGCGACATGTTCTTGAAGATTTTCTCGCGTATTTCGCTGCTTGCACCTTTCAGTGCCACGATGAGCGATTCAGACTGGATTTCGCGCAGGATAAGCTGAATGCTGCGATCATCTATTGTCAGCAGGTTTTCGAATACAAACATCTGGTCCTGGATCTTCTGCGCCAGATCCGGGTCGACTGAACGCACGTTTTCAATAACGGTTGCTTCATTGGTGGTGCCGACAAAGTTGAGTATCTCGGCTGCGGTTTTGATGCCGCCACGGGTAAATTTCTTGCTCGCGGAGCCGGACAGCATCTTGGTAAACACTTCGTTCAGTTCGTGCAGCGCAACAGGCTGCACGCCATCCAGCGTTGCAATACGCAGCATCACGTCGTTGCGCAGCCGCTCGGTCAATAAATTGAGGACGCTGGAAGCCTGGTCCGGTTCAAGATGCACCAGTATGGTGGCTATGATTTGCGGGTGTTCGCCCTGGATCAGGTCGACGATGGCGTGCGGCTCCATCCATTTCAGGCTTTCGATGCCGGTGGTGTCATTGTTGTGCAGGATGCGGTCCAGCAATCCTGCGGCTTTGTGACTGCCCAGTGCCGAAGTCAGCATGTTGCGGATGTAGGCGCTGGAATCCATCCCTATGGTGGTTTTTTCTGCCGCGTTTTCGTGAAATTCTTCGAATACTTCAAAGATTTCCTCGCGTGACAAATTGCGCAGAGCCACCATGGCAGTACTGACTTTTTGCACTTCTTTAGGCTCAAGAAATTTGAGCACCTCGGCAGCCTCGGCTTCGCCCAGCGTCATCAGCAATATAGCGCTCTTGGTTACGCCTTCGTGGCTCATTATTTATTCACCCATTCCTGGACTACTGAGGCTACGATTTTCGGACTTTGCTGGGCCAATTGCTTGGCTGCCTGCAAGCTGCTTTCGTAAGAAACCTCCGATTTCTTCGCTTTGGATTCTTTTGCCCTTCTTTCTGCATCGATATCTTCATCTGAATTGCTATCAGATTTTTCAGCGGGTTCTTCCGTTTTTGCCGTAAGATTTTTGAAGGAAGGACGGACGATACCGAAAAACAGGTACAGACCTGCGGCGGCAATCAATAGATATTTCACGACCTCCTTAACCAGCGCGATGACTTCGGCTTGTTTCCACAGCGGAACTTCCGGCAATGGTGCCTCTGCAACCTCGTTGAACGCGCTGTTGAGCAGATTCAGGCTGTCGCCTCGCTGCGCATTGAACCCCATCGCGTTTTTCACCAGGTTGTTGAGTTGCGCCTGTTCGGCCGGTGTGAACGGTTTGGAGATGGATTTGCCTTTTGAATCCGTAATGGTGCGGTTGTTTATGAGTACGGCTACTGACAGCCGCCTGATATTTCCTACCGGTAGTCTGGTGTGGCGTATCGTGCGATCCACTTCGTAATTGGTGGTGGCATCCTTGTGCAAACTTGAACTTTCAGCCGCAGCATTTGCCACCGCGCTGGCAGGAGATACGATGGGTGCCGTGGCAGGAACCGGTGGTTGGTTGGAGAGGGCGCCCGGTACACCGGACGGATTGGATGTGCCATTCCTGGATTCCGAAGTCTGTACGCTGCGAACAGACGATTGATTGGGTTGTTGATTTGGTTTGTAGCTTTCCGCAGTCTGTTCCGTCTGCGAAAAATCAATATCGGCGGTAACCTGTGCCCGCACATTCTCTGCACCTATCAGCGGCGCAACAATGTCCTCGATACGTTTGATGTAGTCTTGCTCAATTTGGCGTACATACTGGAGTTGGTTCTCGTCCATTGCTTCTGCCCCGGCCTCGCGGATGGAACTCAACAGCGTGCCTCTCTGGTCCACCACTGTTACGCCGTTGGCGGACAGGTTGGGAATGCTGCTGGAAATAAGGTGCACGATAGCATTCACCTGGCCGGCATCCAGTGAACGTCCGGGGCGCAAAGTCAGCACCACGGAGGCGCTGGGTTTTTGCTGCTCCTTGACGAAAACCGTAGGTTTGGGAATGGCCAAGTGGATACGCGCGCTTTCCACCGGGCCCAATGTTTGCACCGAGCGTGCCAGTTCGCCTTCAAGCGCGCGCTGGTAGTTGACCTGCTCGAGGAATTGACTGGTGCCGAATTTCTGGTTTTCCATCAACTCGAAACCTACAGTACCGCCTTTGGGCAGCCCCTGCGACGCGAGACGCAGGCGTATTTCATGCACCTTGTCAGCGGGAACCAGCAACGCGCCGCCTCCTTCGGCAAACTTGTATGGAATATTCTGCTGTTGCAATGAGGTGATGATGTCGCCACCGTCACGATCGGACAAGTTGCTGTACAGCACGCGGTAATCAGCCGTTGTGCCCCAGATCCACATGCCTGAAATGACCGAGACAAGCGCGGCAACCACCACCAGCATGCTGAATAGCTGCTGCGGGCTGATTTTAGCCAGCGCTTGCGTTATTGAAGAGGTTGCAGTAGTAGCATCAGTAGCCATGTTTTTCGCCGCTTGAGATGACGTCCAAGATCCTTGTGCTAGGCATTATCGGCGCATAAAAAAAACACAGTCTCCTGAAAAGCGGGGAGTTTTCAGCTCTATTCCAGCCCTGCTTGAAGAGTGCCGCTGTTATTGTGCAAGCATCGCAGAAGGAGGTGCATGATGAATGTTTCCAAAGTGGATGGTTTGCTGGCCGAAATGCGTGCGGCAATGGTCGCGGCACAGGGTGGAGGCGCGGCCAAGGTAGGGGACTCCGGAGGCATAGGCGCGGGAGGGGTAGATTTTGCCAAGGTGCTGAAATCATCGCTGGATGGAGTGGCGCAAGCGCAGAATCAGGCCACCAGCATGCAAAATGCTTTCGTGATGGGTGACGACAAGGTTAGCTTGAGTGACACCATGATCGCCATGCAAAAGGCCAATATTTCCCTGCAAGCCACGGTTCAGGTGCGCAATAAAGTGGTGGCGGCTTATAACGACATCATGAATATGCAGGTCTAAAGTTTTGCCATACATTCATTGAATATGTAATATTTTCAATGAGAAAGCGCGTTTCCCCCCGTATCATTTGGGTACTCGCGGAAGTACGGGGCAGTCAATGAACCAGTCTGGCTGTGCCGTGTGGCGGCGGGTTCACGCGTGCAATATTCAGCGTTGAGATAACGCTGCTGCATTCCGTGGTTAACGCAATCCGGAAAGTTTGCTCTGCATGCTGGCGACGTAGCGTTGCAACAATATGGACATCTGGCCATCCAGGCCGACAAATTCACAACCGGCATGCCTGGTTATCACTCTGCCGGCCGGGGTCACATCGAACAGGTTTCTTACCAGTATGGTTACAAACAAGGTGCCAATGTCGGGTAATTCGATTTGGCAATCAGGGTAGCTTTCCCCGGCTTCCAGCTGGACGTTTTGCCCTTTGCATATCAAGCCGATACCGCCCACGCTTATATCCAGAATAGTAATTTCATCTTGCCTGGCAGACTCAACGTGTTTAACAGGAATAATGCACTTCAACGGCGCGTCAACCGAAACAGGCAGCCGGAAATATTCGCGACGTTGCAGGCGAACCATTTGATCTGGCAGGGGAATGAAGAATGCCGGGCGTGACGCGTAAATTGCCATCTCGATTTGATGGCAGACAAATTGCAGCTTGGTACCCTGATGCAGGGTCACAAAGGTGATGGTGTCGCTGCACAGCAGCAGATTGTTGTCACTTTCGTCCGGACCGACATCCAGCCAGATGCCAATTTCAGTGACTGCCAACAATATTGTCTTTAGAAAACGTTGAGCATTGTCAAAATACAATATCGCAACAGATTCCTTTTGGGCAATCGCGTGCAGCGTCAGCTGAATTTCTTTGGGTGACTTGATCAGGAACTTGTTCTCCTCACCGTCGCGGAATTTTTCTACTGTCAGGATGATTTCTTTGGACATGTTTTTAATAATCCTAAAAACCAGTTGAACAGGGTAAGTGGTACGCCTATTTGCCCGTCCAGCAAGGCGCGACGAAGCAGAATAGTCACTCTATTCAATGAGGAGCAACGCAGATGGGCGGGCAAATAGACGTGCCAATTGCCCTGTAGCGAACCCACCCAGAAGGAGTGCGTGGAAACAAACAGTACGTAATACTTTTACATTCATATTGATGCGGTCTCAAGGGAGCGGTCAACTGCGGTTTTTAGGATAATGCAGAGTTCGCCGTATTTCCGATATCTCCGATTATAGCGCCTGCAATTTCTCTGCTACGGCTCAAATAGAGGGGGTTTCCGCCCGTTCCAGACGGTATATCCATGCCAGCAACTCAGCCACGGCAAGATATAGCTGGGGCGGAATGCTCTCATCCAGTTCAACCTGCATCAGTATGCCCACCAAATCCTCGGATTCGTGCACGAATACCCCATGTTCCCTGGCGCGTTCGATGATGGCTTGGGCAATTAAACCGCGCCCCTTGGCCACTACCCTGGGCGCGGCATCTCCCGATTGATAGGCGAGTGCGATTGCCGTTTTGCGTTTATCGGCTGTCGTCATGTTTGGCGACCAGTGTACTGGCGGTGGTAATGCCCCGCTCGGACAGCGCTGACACCAGGGCTGAGCTTGCCGTCCCCAGTTTGCTGCGTGTTTCTTTTGCCTCTGCATCCAGGGTGACGCTGACGCCATTGAGACCAAAGCTCAGTTTGGCTGTCACCCCGCCCAGATTGGGCAAGTCGAGATGTATTTGGGTGGACCATTGCCGCCCTTCAACACCATTTGCATGATGCGCCTCTTCTTCCTGAATTTTCCAGGTCATTTCCTGGTTTTGCCAAACCTGCCCTTGCCATTGAACCTGTCTGGTTTCCAATGCCTGCAACTGCTGTTGCACCAGTTGTTGCAGGTGATCGGGTATGCCGCTTATGGATAAACGCGGCTGCGTGCCCGTTGCATTTGACGTTTCGGCAATGCTTGCAGACGCGGCCGCAGGATTCATCTGAGCCGCCTTTTCCGGAAGCCCAAAGGCAGCCTTTACGCTTGCAGCCGGCAAGTTTTGCGGTTCCTGCAACAGCTGCGTGGTATTACGCGATCCCGCCAGCCATTGTGCCTGATGAGCCTCGTAAAACAATCCGCTCTGGCTGAGTGCCGTATGTAATTTTCCCGCCAGTTCAATGGTGTCGGGAGATTGCATGGCACCAGTCCATAGCGGGGCGTTGCTGATAGGGCGCACGAAGTTTTTTTCCGGCGGTTGTTGCGTCAGCGATGACAGTAGCCGAGCAGTCGAGCTCAACTGATCTGCTGTGGAAAGCGGGTTGGCAGAGGCTGCCATGTTAAAGGTCAGCCGGGGGAGTAGTGAAACAACCTGCAAGGTGATGGTATCGCCAGGGCGTATGGCGGCGGGAAGCTGCAGTTGCAGAAATTGATCGGCAACTTGAACCTTGAATATGCCCGGTGCAAGTTGTGCCTGTACGGTGGCCTGGAATTTCTGCCCGGGTTCAAATGCTGTGGTGGCGCCGGCAGCAGAAGTCGCTGTAATCAGCGGCTTCTGTGTGAGCGCCAGGGCTTTCAGAGTGTTTAAAACATCGACAGGTATCATGCATTGGGTGTTCTGCTGAAATATGGGTTTCTTATGAACAAGTGCCGCGCGCTAATGCGACAGCAAACAAAATTATTCATAAGCCCTCACGATCAGGACTCGCTGGCATAGGCCTGTTTGACACGCTGTTCACTGCGCAAGCCCTGTATATTGCATTGCAGCTGCGCCATCCAGGGCAGGGTTAGATCGCGAATTTCGGCGTCGTCAGCGAGGATTTTATTGATCAGTGCGACTTTTTGCAGGCGGATGCCTTCATCCACCGGAGCGAGATCAAGCTGCTTCATGGAAGCGACGTGCCTGCTGCATTGTTGCTCCAATTCAATCAGTCTGTCCCACTCACCCAGCGTGACAGCGTGGCGCATTTTTTCAGTAATCCCGGAGAGAAACTGATAGTTTTCAATTACGGTGTTCATGGTTTACATCCTTCCGTATACGAGTGTAGCTTGTTTGCCAGCTGAAGATTGCGGGTTTGCCGCAATTTCCCTTTGCGCGCCAGTCGGGCGCGATGTTGGCAGGTGCCCGTCTGCTTTGGCTCCCGCAGTTCCGGTCGCAGCGGGGCGTATGTCTTCCCATGCGCCGTTGAGTTCCGACAGCAAATGGCTGACCTCCTCGAGGATGGCGCTATCGTTTTTTAGATTGGCGACCAGTAAACGCTGGTTCATGTAATCGTAGAGTGCAGCCAGATTCTGCGCCAGCTCACCGCCCACATTCATGTCCAGACTGGATTTCAGGCCTTCATCGATAATCAGCATGGCTTTGCTGATGGAGGCGCCCTTGGCGGTAAATTCTTTACGCTGCATTTGATTTTTGGCCGCTGCAATTGCCAGTAAGGCACCCTGATAAAGCATCAGAATCAGCTTGTGCGGATCGGATGCAATCACTGCAGACTCAAGTCCGACTTTGTTATAGGCGTTGATGGCGCTACTTGTATTCATGATCATTCTCCGAGTTATCGTCAGCCAAGTTGCTTGGTGAGGTAGGCGCTGGTGTCATTCATGCTGGATAGCAACATGTTAAGGTTTGTATATTGCGTCGTATATTGTTTTTGAAGCGCCGTCATTCGAACCTCCAATCTGCTGATCTGGTCGTTATAGCCATTAATGGATGTGTTAAGGCTGGTGGTGCTGGTATCGATCAAGCCTCCGGGAGCAAGAACCGAGGTGGACCATGCATCGAGGCGGGTGCCGAAACCCGTTGCAGAAGAGAACAGATTGGT
>Ga0315268_10003998_pt1 | contig 16091 bp, 15 predicted proteins | sample C1_top_MG_FD_204535 | JGI IMG/M metagenome (GOLD analysis project Ga0315268, IMG submission 204535) | Sediment microbial communities from Yellowstone Lake, YNP, Wyoming, USA - C1_top | ecosystem: Environmental > Aquatic > Freshwater > Lake > Sediment | place: USA: Wyoming | collected 2017-08-01
GGGGTTCTTCACATTCGGTCTTCTCTTGCACGTGAGGGCGTACTTGCGAGCCTTGCTCTGGTGGACCCGGGATTCAGAGGTCAGCTCACTATTGCGCTCTTCAACAGTGGCAAGAAGACGATCCAGCTCAAGGCAGGGGAGAGGTTCGTTCAGTTGACCCTGTTGAGGCTTGGGAGGCAGGCTGAAACGAAATACGAGGGGCGATACCAAGACAGTAGTGGGGTCGTGGGCAGCCGCCGGTAGGTTACCCCATGGGTTCATGTCAAAGGCGCGTGGAAAGTCTTATTAGATATGCGCATGAACCTGTTACTGTCCAGGAAAACGGACTCGTTTTGAGATGTAGCAGCCATGAGAGCAGGTTCTAGGATTTCGGACCTCAAATACAAGCTGATGACGATCGAACTCCTCAATCTCGCCAAGAACTACTATACATATCGAGAATTAGCCCAGATTATCGGCTTACCCGAGACTGTGCTTAGCAGATACGTCAAAGGGCACGTTCTGCCGACAATTGACCGTGCCCAGTCGATCAACCAGACCCTTCAGAAGATCATGAGACTGGAAGGGGAGATACAGCAGCGTATCAGATTTGACGAACTGGGATACTTCGACAACACTCGACTCATTTCGGACACGCTTCTTCTAGAAAGGGCCGTGCAACATGCCATCAACGCTTTCGCAGGCAAGCGAATCACGAAAGTCCTGGCTGCCGCCGTGGACGGCATCCCACTCGCCACGCTCGTTGCTCATAGGCTCGGCGTGGGATTGGTGACAGCCAAGAAGAGCCGAGAGGTAGGCGTCCGCGAGTTCATAGAGGAAATATACATTCCGAGCAAGACCGCGATCATGATGAGCCTCTTCGTGCCTCGGGACGCTATCAAGAGAGGAGACTGTGTCCTCATAGTCGACGACGTGATCGACAGCGGCGAAACCCAAGTAGCACTCGCCCGAATCGTCCAGAAAGCCAAAGCGGAAGTCAGTGGCATCTACGCGCTCGTGTCGATCGGCAGCGAGTGGAAGGCGAAGATCGAACAAGCTGCAAGGGCACCGGTAGAGATCGTTCTGCAAGTCGCCAAGAAACCACTACAGGAAATCCCATAGCTCAGAAAGTGAAGCTAAAGACGTAGCCAGCGACAGCCTTTATTCCAGCCTCAATTCTGTCCTCGGGCTCACTTACGAAGGTGACTCTTGCGTGATTGGCAGCGTTGGGGCCGAAGAACGACCCGGGGATGAGCACGACACTCTTTCGCTCAAGCAGTCTGTTGCAGAAGTCGTTGTCGTCCCTCTTCATGTCTTCAAGGTAATGCTTGAGGTCCACGAAGAAGTAGAAGGCTCCATGCGGCACTGAGAGCTTCGCCTCGGGAAGGTATTCGCGGATACACTTCGCCATGAAGTCTCGCCTCGCCTTGTAGATCGGCAGCGCGGTCTTCAGGTATCTCTGTTTGACGCCATCCGAGAAGAACTTGATCATCGCCATCTGGCTAAGAGTGTTCGGGGCAAGACTTGTGTACTGTTTGATCTTTTCCACAGCGTCGGCGACCGCGGGAGGGCCCATGACGTATCCGAGGCGAAGCCCGGGGATCGCAGCTTCCTTTGAGAAGCTGCCCGTCACCGCGACATGATCATATCCGCCCGAAAGGCTGCATATCTTCAGGTACGTTCCTTCGAACAGGATGTCACGATACGTCGCGTCGTACAGAATCCAGAAATTGTGATCGACCGAAAGGTCAACCAGTGCTTTCACAAAATCATCCTTGACGACTCGCCCCGTGGGATTATCAGGAGAGAGAAGGACGAAGAGCTTGGTCTCTCTCGTGATCAGTGTCTTGAGCTTCTCGACATCTGGCTGGTATCCTTCCTCGACCTCGACTGGCAGCGAGATGACACGTGCCCCTGCAAGCGTCGCCGCTTCCCTAAAACCCAAGTAGGTCGGATCTGTGAGTATGACCTCGTCGCCCCTTCCAAGAAGAGACATGAGCAAGGCGAAGACGCCTTCACTTGCCCCGTCAGTTACCACCATCTCCTTTTCGGGGTCGTACTTGGTGCCTTCCTCCTTGGCGAAATCCTCGGAGACCAGACGCCGCAGCTCCAAGAGACCACGCGTGCCAACATATCCGCATGCGGCCTTTGGCTCCTCTCTGAGCGCACGTATCATCTCATCTAGAACTTCTTGAGGCGGCGGAAGGCTCGGAGCGCCGCCCCCGAAGGAGATTATGTCCCTCTGCTTCCTAGCCTCAGCCAATAGACCGGCGACACGCCGTATAGGGGAGATATGGAGAAGGTCGATTCTGTCAGAGACTGTGGGCACTACCCAGTCCAACTGTCAGCGCGCGCTCCGCGCGCAGCCGCTGACGTAGTACCCGTACTCGGCGAAGGAGGCTTTAGGTCTTCGCATGCAACAGTGGTCAGTCGCACATGGCGCTTGATCGTTGCACGACAAATATACACCGACAACGATCTGGCGCTACTGCTTGTCAGCATCTGCGGTCCTTGGAGGGGACTGACTCACTCCGGCGGAGCCGGCGCAATGAAGCCGTTAGCCATCATGCTCTTGGCCAGGTCCCTTGATCTCTTGATTATCGTCGAGGAGAGATCGTAGAGCTCGTCTCGACTGATCTTAACGCTGGCTACTCCTTGCTCCTGCGCTTTCATTCCCACCGCTACGGCCTCGCGCGGGAATACCTCCCATTCATCCATGTTGGGCGTGATGTAATCAGGGTTCAGCCCTCGCTCTCTTGCGCACTTCGCCAGCTCCTCTGCGGCAGCAATGCACATCTCGTCTGTGATTGTTCGAGCGCGAACGTCGAGAGTTCCTCTGAATATGCCAGGGAAGCCGAGAGAATTGTTGACCTGGTTCGGGAAGTCGGATCGGCCTGTGGCGACAACCTTCGCGCCTGCTTCCTTAGCTTCCCATGGCCAAATTTCGGGGATGGGGTTCGCGCAGGCGAAGATCACAGAGTCTGTCGCCATCTTCTGTACCCATTCTTTCTTTATCACGCCGGGTCCGGGTTGTGACAGTGCGACGCAGATATCAACTCCCTTTAGAGCCTCTGGGATGCCTCCTGATCGCTGTTCTTTGTTCGTCGTCTCGCAGAACTTCCATTTCTCGGGAAACTGAGCCTTTTTCATCTCGATGTCCTTTCTCTGTCGATTCAGTATTCCTTTCGTGTCCACGGCGATTGTGTTCTCCGGCTTAAGCCCATATGAGAACATGAGACGAGAACAGGCAATATTGGCGGCTCCCGATCCGATCAAGGCCAGAGTGGCTTGGTTCATCTTCTTGCCGACGACTTGCAGGGCGTTGATCAGGCCTGCGAGGGTGACGCATGCGGTTCCTTGCTGATCGTCGTGCCAAATCGGTATTTCTGCCTCAGCACGGAGCTTGTCCAAGATGTAGAAACATTTCGGATTGGAGATGTCCTCTAGATTGATGCCCCCGAAAGACGGTTGAATCCACTTGACGGCTGTGATTATTTGGTCCGGATCCTTGGTGTCAAGGCAGATTGGGACCGCGTCAACACCTCCGAGGTATTTGAAAAGAAGCGCCTTGCCCTCCATCACGGGCATTCCAGCCTTAGGGCCTATGTCTCCGAGGCCCAGAACCCTAGTTCCATCGCTCACGACAGCGATTGTGTTCCATTTGCTCGTGTAGTCATAGACGAGCTTCGGATCCCTCTGAATAGCACGACACGGCTCAGCCACGCCTGGAGTATACCATATCGCAAAATCGTTGAAATCGCGAATCACACATCTCGGGGCCGTCTGCACCTTGCCCCTGTAGAACGGATGAAGACGCATTGCATCTTTCGCAGGTTTCTTTGCCTTCTCAAGCAGTTGCTCTTTCGTGACCTCGGGCATCTCGCATTGCCTTCCGCGGCCAAGTACTTGGTAAATAGATATGTGGATTCCGTATATGCTCTCGATGTTATACTCGGAAGAGACACAAGGACGAACGCCTCTGCTCAGCCGCTAACAGTGGGCATCGCTGACAGGAGATGGAGGCCACGTTCCACTGCCGATCGATTGAGTTCTAGGAGGCTGGCTTTCTTTCCTGCTAGGAAGTGTTGAAGTGTCTGGCCCAGGTGCTTCTTTGCCGTCTGGCCGGCGGAAGTCCCAAGGTACGCACCGAACATTACCAAGTTGGCCACGAACCTAGTGTCTGTCACTTCGCCCAGAATGTCAGCGCTCAGCTCCTTGGCAAGAGAGTCTGCCAGTTCAGTCGCAGGAACGGGAATCTTCTTGATGTCGTCCCTCTTCGGCTCGTCTTGGACTAGCGAGCTGTTGTAGAGCAGAAGGCCCCCCTTTCCCAGCATCGGCACGAAGTCCATTGAAGGCTGGTTCAGTATGATCATAAGGTCGGGCTCCTCCGGGATCGGCGTATCTATCTCGCCGTCGGAGATCACCACATAGCACCGTGCCTTTCCTCCTCTTGTCTCAGGCCCGTACGAAGGAGTGTATACCGCATGTTTGCCGTCGAGGACGGCAGAGTATGCAATGCAGTCACCGAGAAGAAGCACACCCTGTCCGCCATGTCCGGCCAGGAGGATCTGAGTCTTTGTCATTTCTTCTCAATCCCGAACTTGTCCTTGTAGGTTCCTAGCGGGTACTGCTTCACAAGACGCTCATTGACGAAGCGCTTCGCCTCCATAATGGGTAGTTTCCAGTTGACCCAGCAGCTTGAGAGGCATTCAACGAATGTGAATCCTCCCATCAGTTGGACTTTGAACGCGTTCTCAATGGCTTGCTTCGCTTCGAGGATGTTTCTTATGCTGTATGTCTTGCCCTTGGGGGTATCCAGTTCGCTGATGGCGAGGCTGACTCTCTTCACATAGGCGGATCCATCGATTGTCGCAATCAGTTTTGATCCATCGACGGGTGCCCCTGTGAATCCCAAATCTCGGCCGTAAGGCGTGGTTGTGGTGACTTGGCCCTGAATAGTGGTGGGAGCCATCTGTCCACCGGTCATTCCGTAAATCGCGTTGTTCACGAGGAATACTGAGATCGGTTCCCCACGAATCGCCGCGTACATGACCTCAAGTAGACCTATGGCGAGCGTGTCGCCATCTCCCTGGACCGTGTAGACCGCAAGGTCGGGTCTAACTCTCTTGAGCCCTGTCGCGATCGCAGGCGCCCGCCCGTGAGGCGACTGTATGTGGTCAACGTTGAAGTAATCGAATGCCAGCACACTGCACCCGACTGAATCTATCATCACGGTCCTTTCTCTGATTCCCAAGTTCTCGATGGCGCTTGCGATCAGCCGTGTCAGCTCGCCATGCTCGCAGCCTTGGCAGTAATGAGTGGGCTTGTCCGTCAACGCCTCAAGTTTACCGAGCTTCCTGCGGTATTCTTCCAAGCTCGGTTCCTGCGTAGTCAACTCCAATTCGTCTCCTCTGCGGTCTTACTCTCGATCTCTCGTTCGGCGGGGAGAAGCCCGCCCACTTTCCCGAAGAAACCGACTCCGGCCCTTCCTTCGCAGCCCAATCGTATGTCTTCGACCATTTGCCCAGTGTTTAGCTCTACAACCAAGAACCGCTTTGCATGTTCAGTCAACTTTCGGACCTCTTCATACGGGAATGGCCACAAAGTGATCGGCCTGAACAGGCCTATCTTCACTCCCTGGTGCCTGAGCTTGTTCACGACGCTCTTGCAGATTCGCGAAGTGATACCATATGCGGCAAGCACTATCTCAGCATCATCTGTCAAGTAGGTCTCGTACCTGACCTCGTTCCGCTGGATAGTCTTGTACTTCTCGTCGAGATGAGTCACATGCTTCGTGTGAACCTCCGGGTCAAGGTTCATGGAATTGAGCACGTGACGCTCTCTTCCTTTAGCACCAGTGACAGCCCAGTCCGAAACGTCGTAGTCTGTCGGTCGAATTGTCGGGAAGATTATGTCTTCTTTCAGCTGGCCCGTGAAAGCGTCTCCCGCGATACAGGCAGGGTTGCGATACTTGAAAGCGAGGTCAAATGCGATCTTGGGGAAACTCGCCATCTCCTGAACCGAATTCGGTGCCAACACGATGAGGCGATAGCTGCCATGACCGCCTCCCTTCGTCATCTGGAAATAGTCGCTCTGCTCCGGTGCTATGTTCCCAAGTCCCGGCCCGCCCCTGTTGACATTCACGACGAGAAGAGGCAACTCCATTCCGGCGGCGTACGATAGCGCTTCCTGTTTGAGACTGAAACCGGGGCTCGAGGTGGCGGTCATCGCTCGGACTCCACCTGCGGCGGCACCCAACACCATATTCACGGCTTCAAGTTCGCTGGCAGCCTGCAGGAACACCTTGAAGTCCGGATATTCTTCGTTGCCGAACTCCTTCGCGAGCGTCTCTGGGATCTCAGTGGAAGGTGTGATTGGATAAGCGAAATATGCGTTGAGTTTCGATTTCAATGCGCCATATGCGAGCGCTTCATTACCTTTCATGTAGACTCGTTCTGTCATCTGTCAGGTCCTCACCAAGACCTCATGTATGGCGAAGTCCGGACACACCCAATAGCAGATGCCGCATGCCGTGCAAGGCCCCTTCGTGCCAACGTAGTGCCATGTTGCAGGGTGGAAGCCCATCTTGTTCAATCTGTCAGACAGAGCGAGGTTACCCTGCGGGCACGCCACGACACAGAGTTCGCATCCCTTGCAGCGCTCTTCAAGAATCCTGACTAGGGATTTTTGCTGCATAGTCTGTGCCAAAAGATATCCCGACCTTGAGGGCGCTATGCGGTCTCTTGGCCGAGCTTAAGTGCGTTTCGTAGCTAGTCTAAATGCCGAGGCACGACTGCGCCGAATATCGGGAATGCGGTGAACTATTTAGCGGGGAGCGCATCCAGTGCGCACGGCGAATGACGTTAGGTGTCAATTCCCGAACTGAGCTGCCCCCGAATAGACTGGATGTGAAGCACAACGAGAACTCAACTTCTTGTCAAGGGTATCGTTCAAGGAGTGGGGTTCAGACCCTTCGTCTACAGAATAGCAACCGCGAACAGACTCGTCGGGTTCGTACGCAATTTGGGTGATGCAGGTGTCGAGATTGTGGCTGAAGGCGCACGAGACTCCATCCTCCGATTCGTTACACAGCTTCAGGTTGAGCAGCCGCCCACTTGCAGGATACATCAAGTCGATGCGACATATCCCCCTGAGACGGGAGAGTTCACCGAGTTTCGGATCCTCGAGAGTGATGAGGCGCGCGTTCACGCAGGCTCCGTCATCCCGCCAGACATAGCCTTATGCAACAATTGCCTCATGGAATTGCGTGACAAGAAAGATCGAAGGCACAACTACTTTTTCATAACCTGCACGGACTGCGGGCCCCGTTACACAATCATCGACGCCTTGCCATACGATCGGCCTCGCACGACCATGCGAGACTTCGAAATGTGTGCGGAGTGCTCGCGTGAGTACAGGGACCCACTCAACCGCCGATTCCACGCGCAAACAGTCGCATGTACCGCCTGCGGCCCCTCAGTGACTCTATTCAGGCAGGATGGAGGCAAAGTCAACTCAGCCGACCCAATACGCGAAGCCGGCGAGCTGTTGGAGAGCGGTCACATACTCGCAATCAAGGGCAATGGCGGATACCATCTCGCATCGTCCACTCGGCTGACCGAACCGATAGTCAAGCTGCGAAAGACGAAGTTCAGACTGCAGAAGCCGCTCGCCGTGATGGCAAAGGATCTTGACGCCGCTAGATCGTTCGCAGAGATCACCTCCGCAGAGCTGGAGTTGATCACATCCTACGTAAGGCCGATAGTCCTGCTTCGGAAGCGACCGGATTTCGACCTCTCAGAACAAATCGCGCCTGGCCTTCATAACATCGGCGTGATGCTTCCGTACACTGGGCTTCATAACATGCTCTTCGACGATACAAGCGAACGCGCTTTTGTAATGACGAGCGCAAACCCTCCGAACGAGCCGATCATCAAGGATGATGAGGAAGCTTTCGCCAGGCTGGGAGACGTCGTTGACTACTTCCTCGTGCACAGTCGTCGGATCTCGCAGAGGTGCGATGACTCTGTTGTCAGATTGTTCGGCGATAATGTAACGCTCTTGAGACGGTCCAGAGGTTACGCGCCTGCACCAATTCCAGTTGCTGTCCCCAGAAATGCTTGCGCGCTCGGCGTTGGCGGAGAGCTGAACGTCACTTCTTGTCTCATCTATCAAGGACGTGCATACATGACGCAACATATCGGTGACGTGGAAACGCTTCAGACTCTTGAGTTTCAGAAAGAGGCAACGAAACACATGCTCATGCTCACAGGCTGCAGCCCCGATGTAGTCGGGCGGGATCTGCACCCGCTCTTCAACACAACGAGGTTTGCTGATGAGTTTGCACAGGAATCCGGAATGCAGATGGTTCCTGTCCAACATCACTACGCGCACGTAGCCGGTCTCATGGCGGAGCACAACGTTGACGAAATGGTGGGCATCTGCTGCGACGGCTACGGGTATGGCGATGACGGGTCAGCATGGGGTGGCGAAATAATCTTCGCAGATCAGAACGAACACGAGCGGGTCGGACACCTTGAACCGCAACCGATGATTGGAGGAGATCTTGCAACTAAGTACCCGCTCAGGATGGCCGCAGGAATCCTCAAAAAGGAGCCGAGAATCGCAGATTGGCTGCTCGAGCGGAAAGAACAATTCCGGCATAGCGAAGAGGAAGTCAACACACTTCTCAGGCAGCTGAACTCTGCGCATGCGACGACCACGAGCTGCGGACGCGTGCTAGATGCCATCTCGGCTGTTCTGGGTCTGTGCTACGAGCGCACATACGAAGGCGAGCCGGCCATGAAACTCGAGTCAACCGCGCTCGGGGGCTCTGATGTATTGAAACTGGAGCCGATCCTCAAGTCCAACGTGATTGACACGGGGTCGATGGTTCACGAGATCTTTGCGAATACCGGTAGATTTCGTGTCCAAGACCTAGCGTACTCTGCCCAATCATACATAGCACGATCATTAGCACAGAGCACGATGGCTGTCGCGAGTGAGCTCGGACTCAAAACGATAGGCTTCACCGGCGGCGTCGCGTGCAACGAGATGATCACACACATCCTCAGGACAGCATTGGAAAGCCAAGGATTCCGCTTCCTTGTCCACGAGTCTGTTCCACCGGGGGATGGAGGTCTATCCCTCGGACAGGCCGTCGTCGCTGCCAATTCAAGAGGGTGACTGGCAGTGAACGGCAGCTCAACTAACTGCTTTGACCTACCTATTTGTGTGAAATGTCACGTGAGCAACAAGCCTAATAGTTGCTGTTCGCAATCCAGCGAAGGTCTCAATGTGCCTCGCCTTTCCGGGACGTGTCCTCAGCATAGACGGTGACTTCGCCAAGGTTGATTTTGGCGAGGGAACGGTAAGAGAGGGCATCAATATCTCCCTCGTCGAGGCAAAACCTGGGGAATACGTTCTGGTCCACGCAGGATATGCGATTCAGGTGATGGACGAAAAGGAGGCACAGAAGACTCTCTCATACTGGAGAGAAATCCTCGCCTACGAGCGAGAGTCAGGAGCGCCCACCCGGTGACAGTTTCGTCAATCCTTGATGGATACAGAGACGCTGTTTTGGCGAGGAAGCTACAGGCAAGGATCAGCCGTCTCAGTGCGGAGATCGGGCGAAGAATACTGATCATGCACGTTTGCGGATCCCATGAGTGGACGATCACTCACCACGGCGTGAGAAGCCTATTGCCTGAGAATGTGGAGGTCCGAGCAGGGCCTGGTTGCCCTGTATGCGTCACGCCCGCAACTGATATAGACGCAGCAGTGGACCTCGCGCTCGAAGGAAAAGCACTCCTGACCTACGGTGACATGTCCCGAGCAAAGGGATCGAAGCAATCACTTGCCGAAGCGAAAACCCTCGGTGGAGACGTAAGAGTAGTTTACAGCGTGCACGACGCGGTCAATATCGCGAAATCCCGACCGGAGAAGGAGTTCGTCTTTTTCGCTGTCGGTTTCGAGACCACAGCACCGGCCACCGCATACGAGATACTTGAAGGACCCCCGCCCAACATTCATTTCCTTACATCTTACCGGTATGTGCCATCTGCAGTCGAAGCGGTTTCTAGGTCGCCTGATCTTAGGGTTGACGCTTTCATCAACGCCGGGCATGCCTCAACGATTACTGGTATGAAGGCCTACAAACCATGTTTCGACGAATGCCACAAACCGATGGTCTTCTCAGGATTCGAACCGCTTGATGTCCTCATGTCCGCGGCCATGATCCTGACGCAGATACGAGACAGCGATCCCAAGATGGAGAACGAATACACGCGCGCCGTGACTTGGGATGGAAACCTGAAAGCGCAGGAAACTATGCAGAAAGTATTCGACCTTCATGACGGATACTGGCGCGGAGTCGCAACGATACCGAACAGCGCACTCGACTTGAGAGCTGAGTTCTCCAACTTGGATGCACGGGATCACTATGGTCTCAAAACGATGCCTGACGGGGCGGACTTTGTTAGGGACGCTCGCTGCGCTGACGTGATCATCGGCAAAATCGACCCTCCGGAATGCCCTCTGTACATGAAGGAATGCACCCCCACGAGCCCGCTTGGTCCAACGATGGTTTCGTCGGAGGGAACTTGCAAGATCTGGGCGGATCACAAGATAATGTCAACAATGAGATGCCGAATCTAGCACGTATCGGAACGACATCGATGAGCACTGGGCGATATCGTAAGCGTGCACCCACCGCCTGCCAAGTATTCTAATTGCTTTCTAATCGGAATATATATGATCCAAACTCCGTTCACACTGTCGTGCACTGGGTAATGACGTGAACAAGGCGGTGAAGCCCACGCATCCCAGCCCGCGGTCGTGCGAAACAAATGGAAATTCGAAAAGTGCAGAAAGTCGGACACTCGACGCTCACAGTCTCTCTCCCGCGAGACTGGGTCGAACAAGTGGGACTGAAGCAGGGAAACGTCGTGACCATGAGGCGTACCGATGATGGCTGTCTCAGGCTAATTCCGGGCTTGGCTGGCGAGAAGACAGAAACCATCGTGGCCAGAGTCAATGCTGATTTGTGCAAGGAACACGAACTGCTCTCAAGGATAATTACGGGCAACTACATTGAGGGACGAGATTCGGTTGTGATTACAGCTAGCAAAGACATGAGCTCCGAACACCTATGGGAGATTAGAAGCACTGTCCAGAGGCTAATGGGGCTGAGCATTGTTGAGCAGACTCCGAGACAAGTCGTGATTCAGAGCTTTGTAGACCCATCCAAGTTCCCGGTGAGCGGTCTGATCCAGAGGTTGCACAAGGTAGGTCTCTCCATGCAGGACGCAGCGATGACTGCCTTGTTGGAAAAGAGGCAGGATGTCGCAGGGGAGGTTCTCCAGATGGAGAACGAGGCCGACAGGATCTATTGGTTGATAGTCCGGCAACTGATACTCGCCACTACGAAACTCAGCGCCGCCCGCGATATCGGAGTCGCGAATCCACAGCACGCCTTGGGGAACCGTATTGTCTCCAAGTACCTCGAATGCATCGCCGATTGCGCGGAAAGCGAGGCAAAGGAAGTCATCGGTATCAAAGATGAGGATTACGACAAACACAAATCAGTGCTTGATGAGACCGCCGAAATGAGCATGGCTGTCAAATCGATTTCCGAGAACACTATGAAGGCATTCGTGAAGCTTGACGTCGATCTGGCAAACAAGTCAATCGAAGACGGTATACGCACCCAAGCTAGGAATAGGAAGATCTCCGAGAAGATCGTCGACGATGTCTCAAACAGGAATGTTGCGCTGGCGTTCAGGTCGATCGCGTGGAATCTGACAGAGACTGCACGTTACTGCCAGATGATCGCAGAAGTGACCATCAACAGATACCTCGAGGAACCGAGTAATCTCTGCAACTTCAGGAGATCAGAGTGAGCGAAGAGGACGGCCTTGGCCATCGTGCCCGGTCAGGTCTCAGCCATGTTCTGAATCTGTTCCGCTGAGAAGACTCCTTTCTCTGTGATCACAGCGGTGACGAGCCCCAGCGGAGTTGAGTCAAAGGCCGGGTTGAAGACCTTGACTCCTCTTGGTGTTACTCGCCTTCCTCCAATCTCAGTGACTTCCTTAGGATCACGCTCTTCGATCGATATGGGCGCTGGTTCACCTGTCAGGTCAAGGGTTGTTGTAGGTGCCGCAACGTAGAACGGGATATCGTGATATTTGGCTGCGAGCGCAATCATGAAGGTCCCGACCTTGTTGGCGATCGCGGTTCTGGTGACGCGATCGGCGCCCACGATCACCTTGTCCACCATGCCTTTGGACATCGTTATGCCAACAGCGCCATCAACTATCAAAGTAGTGGGGATCTTGTCAGACAGCGCCTCGTAGACAGTTATTCTCGCCCCTTGCTGTCTGGGCCTAGTCTCGGTCGCGATGAGATTGACTCTCTTCCCTTGCGCGATCGCACTTCGAACCACTCCTAGGGCCGTCCCGTAACTCACCGTGGCCATTGTCCCCGTGTTACAGTGTGTCAGAATCGTGTCTCCATCATCAACCAGTTCGGCGCCAAATGCACCCATCTTCCGGTTGGCTTCCACATCTTCATCAGCCATGAGCTGAGCTTCGGCCACCAGGGTCTCCGTGATATCACGTCCCTCGTCAGCCGCCTCCCGGGCTCTCGCTAGCATTCGCTCGACCGCCCAGAACAGGTTCCTAGCGGTGGGTCGCGTAGCTCGGATGGCGTCTGCAGCTCTCTCAACATCGGCTAGTAGCTTTGCTTTCTCGCCGTGTTTGCTCCGCTTGGCTGCTAAGGCCACGCCCATGGCTGCCGTGACTCCGATGGCGGGCGCTCCCCTCACAGTCATGTCACGGATCGCTCGGCCAACCTGCCTGTGATCCCTACACAGAACAAACGCCAGCCGATCCGGCAGCTGTCTCTGATCGACTAATCGCACGCCACTGCGAGTCCATTGCACAGTCCTGAGAGTCTTGAGGTCAACCATTAGTGACGCCGGTGTATTGCGTGACGCGATTAGATTAAAAGTGCAGCGTCAGTGTAGAGGATTGCGGATTGACTGCACGTGACCGAACCAGTGACAAGCGAATCAGAGACCGAGAAACCATTTCAAGTCTACAAAGCATTCCTTCGAGGGGGCGAAGTCTTCCTTCCAAGAGCTTCAGAACTGATGGAGATGCGTGAGCGGGGTTTCGGGAGGCTGAAAGGGACAAGGCTCTTCTTGACAGCCCACGAGGCTTTCTATCTCCTCGAAAAGGGCAGGATAACTGTCGAGGGAGAGGATAAGGAGAACATCACGTTCGAGGAATTGGTCAAATCAGTTACCACGAAGCAACGTGCAGTCTGGGTCAAGTACCTCGTATATCGTGATCTCCGAGATAGAGGATACATCGTTCGAGAGTCCTCAGTTTTCGACTTCGAGGTCCATGGAAAGGGCCCGATGCGCAGGTACGTCTATATAATCTACGAAGGCGGGGAAGCCGATCTCAAGACGCTTCGCACGTTGCTGAAACGCGCATCCAAGGACAAGAAAGACCTGATACTCTCCGTGGTTGACAGACGAACCGATATCGTATACTACTCGCTTGAATTTCTGAAAGTGTAACCGCAAAGGCGAATCGTGAACCGCACCTACGCTTGTGAGATGAGGACAGACTGAATCCTAGACCGTGGAGCCCTCGAAATCACTAATCGATCATGAGGGTTGTCTTGCCCCGCAGGCAGGGCAGATTGCGGTCTCCTTTGCCAGCCCCACTCCACATTGGATGCAATACTTCTCGGGACGCGGTGGGGGAGGAGGCAAATACGAGCGGGGCGCCTCCACTGTTCCCGGAGGGGGATGGCGAATGGACCCACCAAGTAACCCTCCGATCGCGCCTCCTACAACCTGCATCAATACTGTTGCAACGAGGGCGATGAGAAGAACCTCCTGGGAAATCTCCGGGACTTGAGGCGGCGAATACAAGCGAGCAGAGACTAGCGCCACGAAAATCATGAGCTGGATGGGGAAACCGAATAATCCCACCAGGAATCCGGCGATCAACACCCGCCTGCGCGTGGCGTACAGCAGCAAACCCGCGACGAATCCTCCAGCAAAAGTCCCTATGGCGCTTCCCGCGGGGACTTCGGTAATGTCGAGAACAACTCCTATGATCCCTCCGATGACCAAGCCGGCAACGACGGACAAGCCCATGTTTGCTCTCATCGCTGACAATACTCGCAAACCCCGATGGAAGACTAGCAGAACTGCTGTACGCTCCTAATAAGCCGTAGTGCGGCCAAATGGAAAGAAAACACTTAGCACACCTCGGAATGAATTAGCGCACAGTACTATCATGGGGCGGGCGGTATGTCAGACAAGCAGTTCACTTTGCCGAGAGGCATCAGGGATATCGAACCCGACGAGATGGCGAAACGCAACTGGGTCTACGAGAGAATAAGAGACATCTTTCGAAGATACGCCTTTCAAGAGATGGAACCGGCGACGCTTGAGGAACTCAAGACCTTAGAAGCCAAGAGTGGACCGGCGATCAAGGATGAGATCTACTGGTTTAACGACAAGGCAGGTCGCAGCATCGGCCTCAGGTTCGACCTCACGGTCGGAATGACCCGCATGGTAGCTGGCCGCTCCGACCTCCCCGAGCCAATCAAGCTAGCGTGCATCGGCGGAAACTGGCGATACGACGAACCGCAATTCGGCCGATACAGATACTTCACACAATGGGACGCAGAGATATACGGATCCGATGACCCAATGGCCGACGCAGAAGCCATCGCCCTAAGCATTGACATCCTAAGCAACGTTGGGTTGAACGAATTCGAAGTCCGAATCTCCAATCGAAAGATCATACAGGGATTCGTCGAAAGCCTAGGACTGAAGAACGAGGACAGAATCGCGACCGTGTTCAGGGCAGTTGACAAGTGTCGAAAGGTCGCTGTTGAGGCCGTCAAGACAGAACTCAGTTCTGCGGGCCTAGAGAGCGACGTCATTGATTCGCTCGCTGAATTCATAACGATCCACGGCAAACCTGCCAGCGTTCTCGAGAAGATCTCCGAAATCCAAACACGGAGCGAGGAAACGAAACTCGGGTACACGCAACTTGTCCTGCTCGCTGACGCATTGAAAGGCCTTGGCAAACTAGATCGCTGCTTGTTCGACATGAGCGTCGTCAGAGGAATCGGATACTATGATGGCATCGTCTTCGAGGCATTCGATAGAGGAGGAGAGGAGATCGGAGCGGTGCTTGGGGGAGGAAGATACGACAGACTCTGCGGTGTCTATGGAAAAAGGAGCATCCCCGCGACAGGAGTTGCGGGGGGTATCGAGAGACTTCTGATCTCACTTGACAAGGCCGGTGTGTTTCCCAAACACAAAAAGGCGGGGACCATATTCGTGGCCGCGGTGAATGATGAGGTCAGGCAGCATGTGCTCTCGATCGCAGCAAGGCTACGTGACGCTCGAATCTCCTCGACCTTGGATCTGAAGCGAAAGTCACTGGCAAAACAGCTAGAGTACGCAAACTCGCTGGATATTCCTCATGTATTGATCGTCGGACCTCAAGAAATCAAATCTGGCCGGTTCAAGCTCAGAGACATGAGCAAACGAACGGAGGAGAATCTGACCCTAGACGAGATCATTGGTCGAACCAGCAGTAGGCGATCCGAGTAGTGAGACCAAGACAGTGGACCACGTGAGATGCAAAGTCCCGATATCGAGCACGAGCAGACTCACCTATTTCCAGCGCATGCTTCTCCTCTATTCTGGTTCCACTACGCGCTCGTGCTTTATCTGGATAGGTCTTTCAATCCAACACTTCGCATCGTAGAGTGTCCCACTTATGCCCCTGTGTGCACCACTTTTCATGATAAGCCTCTCTCGGGTGCGCTTACGCGCGACGTAGACGATGCGTTCGCCGAGTACCGAATCGCCATATCCGGTCAGGGTCGTCAACGTGCCTAGATCACCTTTTCGGATAGGGTCTTGGTCTCGATGATATGATCGTGCAGTAGGGACTGGGTTATCTCGAAGACGAGATCAAGGTCCAGCCCGAGGGAATCGGCTACATCGCTTGGGTAGTGGGCACCCGGACTGTTCCTAAGATAGTCAAGTATCATGCGCTTTGCTTCCTCCG
>Ga0315268_10003999_pt1 | contig 16090 bp, 15 predicted proteins | sample C1_top_MG_FD_204535 | JGI IMG/M metagenome (GOLD analysis project Ga0315268, IMG submission 204535) | Sediment microbial communities from Yellowstone Lake, YNP, Wyoming, USA - C1_top | ecosystem: Environmental > Aquatic > Freshwater > Lake > Sediment | place: USA: Wyoming | collected 2017-08-01
GCGATGAGCGGCCTCTTGGGGTGAATCGCCTGCTTCCAGTATCCCTCCCGGAATTTCCAGACAAAGGTCCCGCAATCCATGACGGTATTGGCGCACCAGCACCACCTCCTCACCGGAAGTCAGAGGAATCACATTAACCCAGTCAGCCGCTTCCAAAACATAGAAATCATGTTCGATGGCAGTGCGTGGAGAACATGCTCGGTCGATCCTCAGATTGAAAATAGTGAACCGGCGTTCGATCCGGCTTTGAATCAATTTCCAGGGTTTAGGAGCCATGCTTTTCTTCCTTTCAAGTTGGCATTATTACTTAGGGGTATTACTCCTGCCGGTTTCAAAACTTACCCTTTTGGCTAATCTCGGCATTGATTCTGGACGCCGAGATATGGCAAAAGAGGAGTTGGTTGTCAAGGATAAAGAGACCAATTCAATGGGCTTAACTTGACAAATTGCAAGTTTCAATTTTATAAGAATATATTCCCGGCGTCTGACCTGCGGCAAACCTGATTGAGTAGATAAAAAGAAAGGAGATGTTCACGCCATGGCTGCCGAAAGAAAATTTGATATCATACTGTTCGATCTTGAAGGGACACTTGTTGATTTTCAATGGCGACTGAATGATGCTGTCAAAGAAATCCTTCAGGTTCTGGTCAACGCCGGCATTGATCCTGCTCTTCACGGGCAGTCGCCAGATTATGCCGGCCTATATAATAGTACCCGTGATATTACAGACAGCTGGAAGATAGAGGATTCCAAATGTCTGTTTGACCAGCTGGCTGCCATTTACGACAGATATGACCGGGATGCCTTGAGTCGTTGGGCGCCATATCCGGATACAGTGAATACACTGGCCCGGCTTTCGGATTGCGGATACAGGATGGGAGTGGTTAGCAACTGCGGAGCCTATGCATCAGATACGGTGCTGGAAAAGTTCTGTCTTGCCGGACATTTTGAAATTGTTCTGTCAAGAAATGATGTCGAACATCTTAAACCCCGCCCCGAAAGTTTAAAGCTGGCTTTGAAAAAGCTTTGTGCCCCTGCTGACAGATCATTATTTATCGGTGATTCACTTAATGACATCCTTGCAGCAGACCGTGTGCCCATGGCCTCCTGTTTTCTTTCCGGCGGAGAAAGCCTGGTGACTGGAGAGAATGCTGATATCGCAACCTTTCAGATATCTTCACTTTCAATGCTTCCCGTTATCCTGATCCAATAAGAAGGAGAAAGCCTCTGATCAACAAACTTTCAGCCTGCCGGAGGACTCATCTTTATTTTCTTCCTCCCCCCAGCGCTGAAACAAATTGTGTTCGATACCCATGTAATCGAAGATCTTGCCGATGGTCTGATCTATGATGTCCTGGATTGTTTTGGGATGATGGTAAAAAGAGGGCACCGGAGGCAGGATATGGGCGCCCATATCGGCCGCCTGGGCCATTAAGCGCAGATGGCCTTTATGCAGGGGGGTTTCGCGTACCACCAGCACCAGTTTACGCTTTTCCTTCAAACATACATCGGCTGCGCGCACCAACAGATTTTCGGTGTAGGAGTTTGCAATCCCCGACAGTGTCTTGATGGTACAGGGAGCCACCACCATGCCGGCGGTCATAAATGAACCGCTGGCCACTGCCGCGGCGATATTGCTATGTTCGTAAGTAACATCGGCCATAGCCAGCACATTCTCAACTTTATAATCGGTTTCGATTTTGATGTTGAGTTTGCCTGCCTCGCTGATGATCAGATGGGTCTCATATTCGGTATCGCGTAATAGTTCCAGCAGCCGCACCCCGTAGATGACGCCGCTTGCCCCTGACATTCCAACAATGATTCGTTTTTTCATGCCTTTACCTTCCATATTTTGAGCCATCGCCTGCCATACTTATGCAGAGAACTTTGAATATCTCCCATTAAGGACCGGCAGGGGTAATGGGCTTTGGTATTCCGTAAGAAATTTTTAAGGAAACATATCAACGCCCCCTGATTGTCAACAAGAGACACAGGCAGGGACAAAATCATGGCATCGTGGGCGTGTATCCACTGGGGCTGCCCGGATTTCATGGGAGCGAATATGCTGCCGTTGGCGGAGTCTGAATCGCATTCTTGCGGAATGCCAAAGTCCATTACCCCTGCCGGTCAATTTAATCAGATGTTATGCAAAGCTCTCATGCAATCAATGGTTATTTTTGAAGTTCAGTCAACCGCGGCCACCGGGATACGGACTGCTCCAGGATCAAGCCCACCAGAGTTTTGCTGTTTGCAATCACCAGTTCTATTCCAGCCTGGGGGATATTGTCCCAGTGAATGCCGGCGGTCACCACTACCGAAGTATTGAGTGCCGCCGCCAAAGTTTCGGCAACCATCTTGGCGATCTCATCTTCCTTATGGGCAGGCAGGCAAATCACCGAGGCCGTGGCGCTTACAACGTTCAAATCCCTTAAACTGGGCCGCGGTTGGGCCACGGCCACAGCCCCGATGTGCGGTTTTTCGCCGCCCCAGACGGCTACCAGCAGATCCGTTCCGATCCGCAGCACCTGGGCCTGGATGTCATAGACCCCTGTGCTGGTTTTTACCATAAATGCGTTATCGGACACGGTCGCTCCTTCAATATAGAGATTTGAATATCTCCCACTCGGACTTGGCTACATGCTCATGGCTCAAACAGCCCAATTTCACGGGCCAGTTTGCGGGACAGGGTCTTGGCTGTTTCGGTTCTAAACCATGTGTCCAGTCCCTCCAGACGCACGGTCTTGGCCTCTTTCCAGGCAGCATAATAGGCCTCCCCGAACATCGCCTGATACCGGCGGATACTCTCCGGACCATAACGGTCCAGGCGGTCAGCTTCCATCACCAGAACGGCATTAATATCTTTCATGGCAATTACTGCTTCCGGTTCGTCATGCACGGCGATAATGGCTACGATCCGATCACGTCTGGCAGAATCGCAGGCCAGCTTCTCCAAAATGCCTGCGGCTAGTTTCGCGCCTTCCTGCATATGCTGCCTCATGCTGACACTATCTTTTTTTTGGGTCGGTGCGGCGCTGACAAAATCCTGATAGTCCACCCGGCTCCAGCCAATATCATGCAGGTATAAGCATGGCAGGACGATCGCCGGATCTCCCGGCTCACGCTCCAGCAGATACTTGCCGTAATCCACAGCCCGCAACGTATGTTCCATGTCACCTTTTCGTCCGCTTTGCAGATAAGGTTCGACAGACTGCAGAAGTTGTTTTTCAAACAATTTATTCATGATATTTTGTTGTCTCTATGACTAAAATATCTTCAAAGCCAGATTAATCACCGCCTGTGCAAATTGCGGCTCTTCCATGTTGGCATCCACTTCCAAAATCTCTATTTGCGGGTTCAGGCGTGCTTTTAGGGTATCGGTAAAAACACGATCCTCAGCCGGGTCGTAGGTCGGCTGGCCCGGGCGGTCCACACCTGACCAGCCTTTTTGGGGAATAATCATCTTGACAGGCCCCTTAGCCAGGTTTAATTTTGCTGCAAAGGTTTCGGCCACGGCTTTCAATTCATCCGGGTTAAGCCGCAACCAGGACCGGTATTTGTCAAGATCGTATTTACGGCGTTGATTAAAATCCGGTTTGTATTTAGATTTGGACGGAGTCATGTGGTTTACGCTGCAGCTGGAGATCACCTGCGGTATACCCGCCAAACCGGCCGATTCCATCCGGTTTGGGCCGGCATCGCGCATAAACCCGAAAAGATGTTCCCCTACTCCTCCGGGTGCGAGGTCTATCACACCCTGAAAAAGACCTTCCGCGATCATCATCTCCATGGCGCGGTCACCGATTCCGGCTGCAGAAAAACCGATGACCTGATAACCTGCCCGTTCCAGACCCATGCGAACCATGCTGGCGCATTTTTCACACGGCCCGAGCATGGTCAGGGCGATCGCATTGCCCTTGCCCGCCCTGGGTGGGGTAATACCTTCCGACACCATCCCGGCCATTGCAAAGGCGGCCCTGTCAAACACGTTTTTCAGGAGATCACTCATCCCGGATATCTCTACCACCGAATGAAACAGGGCAATATCCCCGGTCCCGATGTAGCGCGTGGAGAGCCCCGGCAGGGCAGCCGTGGAGGAAATCATCAGTTTGGGCAAACCGAATGGCAATGTGCGCATGACTTCAGTGGCCATGAGCGAACCGGTGGAACCGCCGACACCCACAATGCCATCAATTTTACCGGCGGCGAGGAATTGTCCGGCCAGACGTGCGGCGCCGGCTATGATGATGGCGGTAATCTTGGCACGCTCCCTGGAGCCCCAAATCGCCTCAATGCTGCTGCCTCCGGCTTCGGCTACCTGTCGGGGAGTGATATCGCCGGCAAGCAGCCCTTCACCACCCATGGAAAGATCCATCACCAGGGCATCGAGGCCGATGGACGAAAGTTTCACCTTCAGATACTCGGTCTCGGTACTTTTGGTGTCAAGAGTGGAAATGATTAACACTGTTTTTTTCATCGCATTGCTCCCGACTCTATTCCCCCCGTTCCACCTTGGCGGCAATCTCTTTCTTCAAGGTTTCTTTGTTGACCTTGCCGGAATCGCCCACCGCCGGAAATTCGGCCACGATCTCCAACCGTTCCGGAACCTTGAACATGGCCAGTTTCTTACCTTTTAAAAAGTCCGTCATTTCCTTGAAGGTAAAGCTTTCACCCGGCTTTGGAATCACGTAGGCACAGCAACGCTCACCCATCTCCCGGTCCGGATAGGCCACAATAGCCACCGATGAGACCTTGGGGTGTTCGTTCAGCAGCCCTTCGATTTCCGCAGGATAGATATTCTGTCCGCCCCGGATAACCATGTCCTTGGCCCGCCCCAGAATCCAGAGGCATCCTTCATCGAACTTGACAATATCTTCGGTAGTACACCAGCCCTCCTTGTCAAAAACGGTGGCGGTAAGCTCCTCATCCCGGTAATACCCAGCCGGCGCATGGGGACCGCGGAAATAGAGAATACCCGGTTCGCCGTCCGCAACCTCTTTGCCCTGCTCGTCCAACAGCCGCACCTTGTTACCGGGCAGCATTCGCCCCACCGTGCGGCGGCGCAGTTCCTTGCTGTCCTCTATCCGGCAGCCGGATACGGATCCTTTGTCCTGGGTGCCCAGATCGGAGGTAATGACCGCCTTGAAAGCATCTTCCGCTTCTTCGGCAACCTGGGGCGAAAGATAACCACCGGCCGAGCGGATGAAGCGTAAAGAACTCAAATCGTACTTGGCCGGATTGGCTTCCAGCATGCGGATCAGGTGAGTAGGCACCACTCCGATGGCCGTGGCTTTCTCCTTTTCGATGAGCGCCAGGGCATCTTCAGGGGTGAACTCCTCCAACATAACCGTTTTCGCTCCGGCGATTGGCGCGGCAAAATAAGTCAAAGTCCCGGCCGCACCGCCGGCGTGGGGCGCAATTGCCATGGTGATATCATCCTTGGTCAGCTTCCATATGTCCACACGCCCTTTGGAGGTGCATACCCTTGGAGCCGCGGGCCATTCCACCAGTTTGGGAATCCCGGTTGTGCCGCTGGTAGTAGTCAGCAGAGATACATTCCAGATGGGATCAAGGCGTCTTTTCGCAAGTTCGGCCTCATCCACAGGTTTCTTAACCCGCTCCTGAGCGATGGAAGTCAGGGAATAGGTTTTTTTGGGGGCATTGGACGGCACTTCATCGTCAAACAGGAAAATATACTGCAGATGGGGAAACTGCGTCTGGAGTCCCTTATACATTTCCAGGTAATCAAAATTGCGGTACACGTTGGGTATCACCACAGAGGTAGCCTCGGTGCGCTTCACCATATATTCCAGTTCAAGCTGACGCAGATAGGGATAGACAGTCAGCGAAATGAGCCCGGCCCGTTCGGCGGCTATACGCGCTAAAAAGCCGTAGACGCTGTTTGGTGATTGAATGATGATGCGCGAAAATTTGGGGATTCCCAAATCGACCCATGAAATAGCTATGGCGTCCACCAGTTTCCTGGCCTCGGCCCAGGTAACCCTGTATTTGGAATCCACCAGGGCTTCCCGGTCACCAAGTTCGCGGGCGTTGCGTTCGTAAAAATCGTAAAAAAGTTCCTGGGTCCAGTACCCATCACGCAGGAACTCGTTGACCATCTCTTTTTTATAACGAATCGGTTTCAATACTAACCTCCTTAAGGAATAGTGTAATTGCCCAAAGTGCAATGATCGGAGTTATTGAGAATTTACTTCATGTCGGCTATGCTATTGATCTGAACCGAAACAGCGTGCACATGCCCCGCCGAAGGTCCCGCCAATTAGTATGGCGGGCGGACTTGCGGCGGGGATATTCAATCCGTCGGGCCGGAACGTCTGGCCTTCAGGCTGGCCTTGAAATTTGCCCAGAACTCCTTATCGGCATCCGCCCAGGCCGCTCCCCATCGCTTTTCAAAATAGGAGGTCGGCAGTCTGTTTTGCCAGGAGTCCCAGGGATTGTTCCCACTCATCACGGCCTTGAGCACATCGATCAAGTAACCGGCGATGCCGCTCATCTCCTCTTTGGGGATATAGGCACAACCGCCCTCTCTTATGGTTCTGATCAGATTGCGGGGCGTAAATGCATGAGCTGTCAACATGACCGCGGGGATTCGTCGCCGCTTGGCGATACTCAAAAGGCCATAGCCGTCTACGCCCATAATATCTAAAATAGCGATATCGAAACTTCGGGTCTCCAATAACCCTTTGGCCTGTTCAAACGTTGAAGCGGTAACTACCTCACACATATCCAACAGCTCTGCCAACACCTCCAAAATATCAGGTTCATCATCTACAATCAGAATCTTCTTGCCGTCTAACAAACTGGTGTCGGACATGCCTGTATCTCCTTTTACGTTTCTATAGCCCTAATTCCGACCAACGGGCTTTGACCTTCTTGACCGTCTCCTTATCAAGCTCGATGGGAATCGGCTTCTCTTTCCATTCATATGGGATAGTGGCATCCAGCAGCAGCCGGCCGGTAATCTCCCTGGCGTTAATGGGCAATGAGGGATCGAGCGGCGTGGAACGTCCGCGTTTGATTACCTGACAGCGGTTGGGCTGAAAGCGGAAACTCAGGGCGTACATGACCCGCGGGATATCCCAGGGATCGATATCTTCGTCCACTACGATGACTGTCTTTAACCCGTAAGCGCCCATTTCGGTCGAGATGGAGGCAGTCAGTACCTGATCCACGTGCCCGGGGTACATCTGCTTCATTGAGATGATCGCCAAAAATCGGCCCGAACCTTCGGGCGGACAGTAGACGGCTTTCAGGCCCGGAATCTTCATGGCAAGCAGTTGCTGCCACAGAGTGGCCCCGTAGGAGAGCGCCATGGTCATATGCGTGTCGGTCACGGCTCGACCCACGGTGGTTCCCCACATGATCGGGTTATTGCGATGGGTGATGCATTTGACGTCGATGAAATTGCGGGGGTCCGTGCCCACACCAGAGTAATAGCCGGTGTACTCACCGAACGGCCCTTCATCCATGAACTTATTGGCGTCAACTTCACCTTCCACAACAATCTCGGCGTGGGCAGGGATCGGCAGATCGACGGTCTCGCCCCTGACCACTTCAACCGGTTCGCCGCGCAGGGCTCCGGCAACATCGTATTCCGACACGAAGGCCGATACGCGGGCTGCACCCAGAATGAACAGCAGCGGATCGCACCCGACAATAGAAGCTACCGGCATGGGTTTGCCCATAGCCTGGTATTTCTTCAACATGATGTCGGCATGTTTGCCTTTGATGAACTGAGTACCGAGCTTGTCTTTGCCCAGAAGCTGGCTGCGGTAGGTGCCCAGATTGACCCACCCGGTATCCGGATCCTTGCTGACGATGAAGTGGGCAGTACCGAAATAGCGCCCACCATCCAGCGGATAGTAGTGGGGTACGGGAAACTTGTAAAGATCGATATTTTTGCCTGTCAGAATGTTTTCCTTACAGGGGGCATTGGCGGCATCGACCCATTTTGGCGGGACCAGGTTTTCACCCAGCCGGGCCCACTCTTTGTAAAGATCGGTCAGACTCGAATCCTTGGGCAGCCCCATGATCAGCGCCAGTCTTTCAGTGGTCGTGCAGACACTTGTGATCACCGGTGTCTTGTAATCCTTGACGTTTTCAAAAAGAAGAGCCGGTCCTTGCTGCTCTTCGTTGAGTTTGGCGATATGCGACAGCTCCAGATTCCAGTCCACTTCGGCTTTAATCCGTTTGAGAATCCCCGCTTCTTCTGCTTTGGCAATAAAGTCCCGCATGTCTTTCATGATTCAATTATCCTCCTCATATAATGTTTTCGTTGATTATTTGCACAGTATTTTTCTCTCCTCGCCAGACACCCCTCATGTCGGCAAATCACCACACGAACAGCATGTGGGAGCAAAGCAGGATAGCGGTCAAGGCTCACTCTCCTACCTTTATTACCTTCATTGCCTGCTCCATCAAAAGCTGATAACCGCTTTTGGCGCCGAGAAGCGGCTTTTTTTCTCGCCGGCTCCAGACGGTTTCCGGACGGGCCTGAACGATGAACATATTTTCGGGGAAAGCGAAATCTTTGTCGATAGCCCACTCAATATCCATTGGACGGCCATAATGCTTCTCGATGATCTTGGCAATACTGACCAGTTCCTTGATCTCCTCATCGGCCAGACAGCAGATGCACTGCATATCGGGGTCCACATCGGAATTTATCACTCCCCCTTTGGCCGGATCATATACGCATTCGATGTGTTTGGTGGAGATGGTCTTATCCGAGGTTTCCATCACCACCTTGTCAACGACAAATTTATCCGGGTTGACCGAACCGGAAACAACGGTTTCACCCAGCCCCCAACTGCCCTCTATGAGCACTTTGGACAGATCGCCATTGGTGGGATTTAAGGTAAACATCACCCCGGCCACCTTTGAATTGACCATTTTTTGGACTCCCACGCTGATCCACACTTTTTCGTGAGAGAATTTGTTTTTCAGGCGGTAGGCGATCGCGCGCGGCGTAAACAGACTGGCCCAGCATTTGTGTACGCTTTCAATAACCTTTGAGCTGCTCTTAATCCAGAGATAGGTATCCTGCTGGCCGGCGAAACTGGCGGTGGGCAGATCTTCGGCTGTGGCACTGGAGCGAACGGCCACAGGCAGGTCCGCCACCCCGCAGTTGTCGCAAAGTTGAGCATAATTTGCGGTAATCGCTTCCAGTATCCCCGCCGGAATCGGCGTTTTTATGATCAGCGCCTGAACCTCGTCCGCGGCGCTGTTCAATGCCGCCGTATCCTCCGGGTTCAAACCACAAAGGATACGATAGATCTCATCTTTGATACCGGTATCGGAAATAAAATCCTTGTAACTGTCGGTGGTGACGGCAAAGCCGGGCGGCACCCGTATACCGGCCTTGATCATCTCGCCAAGGCTGGCGTTCTTGCCGCCCACAGCATCGATTGAATGTTTGTCTATTTTTCTGAAGTTAAGGACGTAGCCCACTTGGCCTCCTTCTGTTGGCTCACTCCAGCGCCCCCTCAAACGGTCGAGAGGGCGTTTGGAAGATGAGCTACGCTGTTGCGTTAGATCGGACCATATTAAAAGTCAGCGCCGCGAGAGCATTAAGCGGCTCTTTTGACGATTGTAACCGTTCCTGTATCGCCGTCGACACGGACAATGTCACCGCTTTTAATGGCTGTGGTGGCAATCCCGCAACCGGTAACCGCCGGTACGCCGTATTCCCGGCATACAATAGCCGCATGGCTGGTCAACCCGCCAATGTCGGTGACGGTAGCTTTAATCTTGGTGAATACAGGCGCCCACGATGGGTTGGTGGAGGGGCAGACCAGAACCTCTCCCGGCTGCAGATCGACGATATCTTTCAGCCGTTTGAGAACCCGTGCGGGGCCTTCGGCGACCCCTGCCGATGAAGCAAAGCCCTTGACGACCGAGACAGCAGTGTCTGATGCGGCTGCATCTATGCCGCTGAGCCACTCCTTGACCCTGTCTGTGGTAACACCCCACAGCATGATGGTAAAGGGTTCGGCAATTTCCGCCGGCGGTACACCCAAAGCCGGTGTCGGAGCCCACTCCTGGGCGATAGTCAGGATCTTGCGCCGTTTGGAGACCTTGGCTTTATAGTAAGAGCCTCTGGTGGGGATATCCACCCCCAGAGCCCAGCTGGTAACCAGTTCGGTGAGCATCTGCGGGATTTCGTAGCGATTGAACATAAAGATGTCATCCACCTGCTTTAGCATGTTGCCGTTAACCAGCAACTGGCCGAATTGCCGCACCTTGCTGAACCAGATGGTATGGAACCAGTGCTCTACCCAGAAAAGATGGTCTTCGGCGTAGCGATAGATGGTTCGGACGGTATTGAAGGCATTGTCGAAAGACTGCCGATCCTCGTCGGACTTGATCAGGCCTCGATACTCGGCAACGATGCGATCTCTTTCCTGGTTGATTTTATCAAGGTTACGTTCGATGGTCTCGCCTTTTTCGAGCCGTTCCACGTAGCTTTTGATATATCCGTAAGGAATGTCAGGGGTGTCGATCCAGCTGCCTTCATGGTGAAGCCAACCACTGCCGTTGGAAACAAAGAACCAGGGGTCCTGGGTTTTGGTGTATTCTTTCAGCCATTGCCGACCGTCGGGTATCCGCTCTAATTCCGCTTTTTTGGCATCCACCGACTTGTCGCTTTTGAGCACCTTGGCCACGTCCCGTGAAGCCACTGCCAAACGGGCCAGGCGGCAGAGTTCTTCTTCGGGTCGGAACATAGATACGTAAGCGCCGGCAACCATCTTGCCGATGGCGCTTTCGCTGATGCCTGGAAACAATTTGCGGGTAACATCGCCAAACATGAGGTAGGCCAGATAGGTTAAGTTGAGCATCTCGAAGTGGTATTGCCAGCCCTTGAACATCATGTTGACCAGTTTGTCAAAGGATGAGATCACATCATAGGAGACGTAGCAGCCCGTGGGGGCCGGTAAAACCTCCTCATCCGGCACATACTTGGGCAGTTGAGACGGAATCTGAAGATTCTTCATCTCCTCTCCGAGGGCGTTGAACTTGACCAACCATTTGTCCCACAGTTCCTGATAATGGTCGAAAACATAAAAAACGCGTTTTTGGAAATGACCCGCTTTCTCACCGATGATCGCATCCGGCGGCGGAGCGATGGCGCAGATGTACATGTAGCAACCCACCATGCGCTGGGCGATGCCTTGGGCCGGGGGTATGCAGAATACGCGCGTTGTGTATTGGGAAAGAGAAATCTGCCATGCCTCTTGAAAAAGTAAATCCAGCGGCGGCATTGGTTCGGGCGCATGAATCTTGTCCAGGTACCAGAATTGCTGTTTTTCCCACTCACTCCGGTCCTCAGAGAACAAATGGTGGGAAGGGTACATCTCCTCCCATCCCTCGAGTTCGGGCGGGACATTATACTCATGGGGATCCGGGAATCTTCCTGCGGTTTGTTTCGCCATATCTTTCCTCCTTTGTTATGGGGTTAGAAAACGATTTATAATGGATAAATAAAAAAATCCTGTCAAACCAATAATATTTATGCTATCTATAATCCAAGCTTATGGATAATATAAATATATAACTTTTTTCTATCCCAATATGGTTATTTTTTAACGACAGAGCCGATTGCAAAAGTCTTAAAAAGAGAAGAATTTGTCATTCCCACGAAAGTGGGACACGCAGTGAAGCACAAGCGCTATCCAGTCTTTTCAGCATGTTGTAAAAATTTCTGGATTCCCGTTTGCACGGGAATGACGACTTTTGCAATTGGCTCGACAGCTCAGGTTTTACGCCATGATGAACTTCAATCAGTTTCGAATTTTTTACCATGCGGCCAAAACGTTAAATTATACCAGAGCCGCCGCCGAACTTTTTATTTCCCAGCCTGCCGTCACCGCCCAAATCAAAGCCTTCGAAGAGTTCTGCGGACTGAAGCTTTTTAAGAAAATGGGCCGTAACGTCTTCTTGACCATTGAAGGGCAGGCCATGTTTGAGTATGCACAAAGCGTTTTTGAGCTGGAAAAAGAGATCGAAAACGCCATCGACGACATCCGAAAACTCAATCGTGGCACACTCCGTATCGGCACCACCAAAGCTTATGCTCGCTATTTCATGCCGGTGATGATATCCGCCTTTCATCGCAGCTACCCCAATATCAAGATTGAATTAAACGAAGGCAGCTCCCGCGAAATGGGGCAAAGCCTGCTTGAGTTCAAGAATGAAGTGGCCATAATCGCCAAGGCTGAAGACATTGAAGGAGTCCGCTTTATTCCCTTCAGCAAGGAGGAGATGGCGGTTATAGTCAGCCCCAATCACCCCTTTGCAAAAAGGAAGTCCATCTTTTTTAAAGAACTGGCCAATGAGCCATTCATAATGAAGGATAAAGGCTCCGGAACGCGCAGACTGGTCGACTTTTTGTTTGCCAGAGACCACTGCAGCCCCAATATTCTCATGGAAACCAGCAACGCTGAATTTATCAAACAGCTGGTACACTTAGGCGAGGGAGTTTCCTTTCTGGTCCGGGAGGCTGTCATTCAGGAGATATCGCAGTTAAAGCTGGTGGCGATCCCTTTGAAAGGACCCAAAATCTACCTTGATGTCAGCATTGCCTACTTAAAAAACCAGCAACTTTCGCCCCCGGCCAAAGCCTTTTTGGATACATTGGAAAAGCTGCAGGTCGGAAGAGATATGACTCCAATGGGCATCGGTGGCTACATGGCCAAGATTTTGGCGGACCATAAAGCCAACAAATAGCTCCCGCTGACAATACCCATTTAAGGAATCCTGGCCAAGAGGACCGGTTTTCAATATCGACCCAACAGAGCTTCCCGCCACCATCCGATGACCGAAACGTATCGCTCAAAGCACATCTTTTCACTTGTTTCGATTTCGCGGATCCAGTCGGCCAGGCCGGAGGCATGATGGATGATCAATGGGACGCTGCTGGCCGGAAGTATGTCTGAATGCATACGAAAGGAGTCTGTGACCTGCCGAATATGGGAATCTGTCTCCGGGGAGTCCCACGGTGTCGGATGAATAAGCCCGTGAATGGCTCCGTCCCGGTTGGAATAGGCCCATTGCAGTGGGAATTCTTTTTTAAGCCGGCGCATGAGCAAAATGGCGTCAATATTCGTCTTCACGGTCATGCCCTTGTTCAGATTTTTCAAAATTCGCTCATCAAAGGATTCAAAGCCGATGGAAGACAGCAAAACACGCATCCGCACCTTTCGAGCCAGGCGCAGGGCTTCTCTGAGATGGTTTTCATTATTGAGAAACCAGTCGGCCCTCAGGGTAAGATTGATCTGAGTCAGAGACATCCCCCGCTCACTGCTTTCCTGAATCAGCCGGGGCAGGCCTGGAAGGGCATTTTCGTTGATCAGCTCAAAGCTGATCTTTCTTCCGTCTGCATTCTCCGGCAGGCATGCGATCTGGGAAAGAACCGTCTCCAAATCCAGGGCTCCGTGAAAACCCTTATCACTTGACACATCACAGAAGCTGCACCCCTTGAGCTTCAGTCTTATACTTTTTTCTACTTTTGCATCCAGATGGTAAGGATAGTCTACTTCGATCAGTTTTCCGCGGGCCGCATGGGGACATCCGATATGCTGAAGCACCTGACCCGAATTTATTGTCAGATTTTCAAGACCTGCCCGGCCAACCCGGTAGAGGTTGTTCCACCGGACCCTGCGCAGGAATTTATTCTTCCATGACTGCCGGGGAGTTTTAATGATTCGGCCGTCATCGTCTGTATACAGCAGGCCTGATGCGTTCCGCCATTGCCCGTTACTGATTCCTTCCAGCACCGGGACAGCCTGCTCCGCCGGCCCTTGCAGGGCAAAGGAAAAGCACTCATGGAGTCCGCGAAAGCGATGCGGATAATCTCTCCAGCCTGTTTCTCCCGAAAAATCGACATCTGATTGAGGACCTGCAAGAATGGTTATTGCTCCCTCTGCCTTAAGCGCTTTGGCAAAGAGAAAAAGGTCTTCTCTGCCGCTCAGGCTGGAAAAACCGACAATTGGCATCTCCTTGCCAAAATAGCCGGAAAGAGCTTTTGTTAAAACAGCCTTGTCATCCGAATGGGTTACAGCAATAACGATGCACTCAAAGGGGGTGTTCTCCTGAATCACGGTCGCGGCCATTTGAGGCCCCAGCAGCCCATAGGATTCGCCATCAAAATAGCTTGTTATGATGGCCATTTTTTTCATCATGAAAAACCGGGACTGCCGCCAATACCAGTCCGCATCCTGATGCGCGGGCCCGCCGCGCCTCCGGGGCGCCAATCCCTTGGTTCGTGTATTCCGGAGAGCAGATCAAGTTTATTCTGCCTGGACAGCCGTTCAAGGATTTGCACCCAGGCGCATGGGATATCAGGGCTCACTTCGCAGTTCCGGCCGTTAGTGCCGCCGCACGGTCCGTGCAACAAGCTTTTGGAGCAGCGGGCAATCGGGCATATGCCGCCGGTATAGGTTAACAAACAGTTGCCGCAGCCCAGGCACATTTCCCGCCAAACCCCCGGTTCAAAGGATGCTCCTAAAAAGGTTGTATTTAATGCCGGAAGGACCGGCAGCGGATCCAAGGCTTCGGCCATGGTTTGGACGCCGGCTCCGCAGGCCAGAGAAAGCACGGCATCTGTTCCTGCGGGTACTTCGTGGTAGGATTTGATGAGATCCAGTTCGCATTGCCTCAGAATACTGCTCATCTCAATGGCAGGCGGAGCATTTTCATAGTGCACCTTGCGTTTGAGTTCCTGTGACAGCATTTGCGCTTCACGATCTCCACCGGAAAGGCATACGGACACGCAGCTTCCACAACCTACAATCAGAATTTTTTTATAACCGCAAATTGAGGCTGTGATTTCTTCTATTGGTTTGATATTACCGACAATCATAACATTACCTCGTCTGGCCTGATTTGCAACCGGCAAAATGGGCGTTGACCTTCAGGGTGAGGGCCTCTTTATGGCGGGAACACAATGGCGCTTCCGAGGCGCCTGTTTTTCCAGCAAGAGTTTCTCTGAAGGCGGACGTATAAAGGGGTTCTTCGCATACTTGGCAGTGAATAAGATCCAGCGCAACGACTTCATCCCACTGGTTTGTCAGCATATGCTGGAATTCAATGGCCTGCTGGGGACATATGCGCCAGCAATTGCCGCAGCGTGCGCAGCGCGCCATGTTGTGCAGCAACTTTCTCTTTGCGCCTGAGTCTTTAACGTCAATAGCATTAGCGGGACAATTTTGTAAACAGGCAAGACACCCGTTGCATTTGTAATTAACCTGGAAATAAGTCATCTAGTATCTCCTCCTTACGCCGGCAGCCTGGCGAATTTGCGGATAAGGGATCCTGTCGGCATATGCGAAAGTCAGCGCTCCTGGTTCGCAAAAACTAACGCACTGCGGTTGGCCGTTGCACAAATCGCATTTAAAAACGACTTCACGAGCCTTGTCAAATCCGATGGCTCCGAAGGGACAGGCAGCCACGCACATTTGACATGACACACAGCGGTCATAATCGATCACGACTCTTCCCCAATCATCCTGCCAGGATATTGCATCCTTTGGGCATGCTGCCTTGCAGGGCGCATCGGCGCAATGCTGGCATAAAACAGGTAGAAATATTCCCTTCAAATTCCATTCGAGGACATGGATTCGCGATCGGGCCGGATCGACTTCACCATCATGGAAAAGGGAACAAGCCATTTCACAGAGTTTGCATCCGTTGCACTTTTGAGGATCGACGGCCAGTACTTTGGGGGTTGCCTGAATATTACAATCTTTGGGAATGAGCACCGACAGATCGCCTTTTTTAAGTCGTACAACCGTCTCTTCAGGAATGGCGGTACCGGGAGGGAAGTCGTGTTTACATGAGGTCTTTTTTATCGTCATCGGCGTAACCTGTTTAATATAAATCATAGTTTTAACGGCTATGCGGATATCGCAGTCACCGTTAGGACAGGGAGAAAATTAAAAATTCAGTATAATGAACGAATCAGTGAGTCGCAATTTATATTATAAAGCAAGGTTCTGTCAACCTGAAAAATAATAATGGCACCTGTTATATTGCATTAAAGTGAAAATTGGCATTGACATTCTGTTTCTATCTG
>Ga0315268_10004000_pt1 | contig 16088 bp, 14 predicted proteins | sample C1_top_MG_FD_204535 | JGI IMG/M metagenome (GOLD analysis project Ga0315268, IMG submission 204535) | Sediment microbial communities from Yellowstone Lake, YNP, Wyoming, USA - C1_top | ecosystem: Environmental > Aquatic > Freshwater > Lake > Sediment | place: USA: Wyoming | collected 2017-08-01
GTGACCACGAGCACGTCGCCGCCACGGATGGCGGTGCCCTGTTTGCGGGCGGCCTCAATGATCAGGGCCGGCAGGTCGTCGCCGGGACGCACCTCGGGCAGGCCGACGATCCCGATGGCCTGGAGTTGGGGCACCTCTGCCACGGGCGCGCCTGACTCCCGCTACCGCCGAGGGGCCTTGCCCCCACGCCGGGGCGCACCGCCGGCGCTGGCGATGCCCACGATGCGGAGGGCGGTGTGTGCTCTGTAGTTTTTGTTCAGGCTCAGGAGCACCGCCGTGAACTCCTCCAGGTAGCGGCTGTTGGCCAGCGGGCCGCCGTCCAGCGCCCGCACACCGGCGATCTGCTCGGCCAGAGCCATGGTGCGCACCTTAGCATGTGGATGGTCGCCGCAGACCAGGACGTCCGCCTCTAGCCGCTCCTCGAGATCCATCAGGCTGCCGGCGTCGAGGTGGTGGAAGGCGGCCGCCACCGCGGCCTGGGGGAGCAGGGCCTGCGCCTGCTGGGCCGCCGATCCCTCGGGCACCACCAGCGCCTTGATCTGCCGGCCTCCGAACGCCAGCGGCGACACGACGTCGATCACGATCTTGGTACCGATGGCGGCCGCCAGCGCCTTCAGCGTGTCGCGGTGGCCGGCGAAGGGAATGGTCACCAGCACGATCTCGCCCGCCTCCACCGCCTCCTCGTTCAGCCTTCCCTCCACCTCAGCGTTGGGCACGCTCGCCCTCACCGTCGCGGCCGCCTCCTCCGCCCGCTCCCGCGAGCGCGAGCCTATGACGATGGCGTGGCCGGCAGCGGCGAAACGTACCGCCAGGCCCAGCCCTTCCGGCCCGGTGCCGCCCACGAACGCCAGCTTCTCCGGAGACATGCCTACGCTCCTCTCAGGTCGGCGCCATTATACCCAAGGCCAGCCTCGCCCGAAAGGAGGCGCCAGTCCGCTCACCCCGCCTGCCCGCCTCTGGCGGGAGCCCGTCGAAGGGCGAGCGGTTGGGAGCCCGTTGCTGGCATCCCGTCATGCTGAGCGCAATGTAGGCGAGGGTCTGCCGCTGCGCACGGTTGTCCCTGGCCGCGCCCAGCCGTTACAATGGGAGAACCTGGAGCCGCCAAGGCTCCAGCGCCCGACGAGGCGGCGAGGGGCGCTCCTCTTCGGGCATCCTCTGAGACTCCGTCGCGGCCGTCCGCCTTGGGCGGACAGTGCCCCCGCAAGGCGTCGTGCGGGCGGTCCGTGAACCGCCCAGTAGGGGCCGGCCCCCGTGCCGGCCCGGCGGAAGTCTTGCGGGTGTGGTAGCGTCGGAGCACATCCTGGTCGAGGGCCTGTCCAAGGTCTTCCCCCATCGCGGCCGGCCCCTGGAGGCCCTGCGCCGCCTCGACCTGCGCGTCGGCTGGGGCGAGTTCGTCTCCGTCATCGGGCCCAGCGGCTGTGGCAAGTCGACCCTCCTGAGGATCGTCGGCGGCCTGTTAGAGCCCACCGCCGGCCGGATCCACATCGATGGCCGTAGCCCGCGCGACGCCCAGAAGACCAAGGACATCGGCCTCGTCTCCCAGGACCCGTCGCTCTTGCCCTGGCGCACGGTCCTGGGCAACGTCACGCTGCCCCTCGAGGTGAACCGCATCGATCGTCGCCGCCCCCGCTTTCAGCCGCAGGAGTTGCTGGAGCTTGTGGGCCTCAGCGCCTTCGCCGACTACCACCCCCACCAGCTCTCGGGCGGCATGCAGCAGCGAGTGGCCATCGCCCGGGCGCTGGTCTTTCAGCCGTCGCTTCTGCTCATGGACGAACCCTTCGGCGCCCTGGACGAGATCACGCGCTCCGCCATGCGCTACGAGCTCCTGCGCATCTGGCAGTCGGCCCGCTCCGACCGGCCCAGGACTGTCCTCTTCGTGACTCACAGCATCAGCGAAGCCATCGCCTTGTCCGACCGGGTGGTCGTGCTGACGCCGCGGCCGGGCCAGACGCGGGCCGTCATCGACATCGAGCTGCCGCGCCCACGAGACGAGTCTATCGAGCGCAGCACTCAGTTCCTGGACTACGCTCAGCAGCTGCGTAAGCTCTTGAAGGAGGAGTCGCCATGACCGACGCCCCCCTGCGCGAACCCTGGGAGCCCTTGGCCCTGGCGCCGCCTCCCGAAAGCCTTCGAGGCCTGCGCGCCGTCGCCGCCTATGTCCTGCCCCCGGCCGCGGCCCTGGCCGTCGGGCTCGTCTTCTGGGAGGTGTGGACGCGCGCCCGCGACATCTCCATCCTGCTGGTGCCGCCGCCCTCGCGGGTCATCGACCGCTTTCTGGACCGGCCCGGCTTTTTTCTGGGCGAAGGCATGACCACCCTGTACGAAGCGCTCCTGGGCCTGGCCCTGGGGGCAGCCGTGGCCCTCGTTGCGGCCGTCCTTATGGCCCACTCCCGCCTGGCCGAGCGGGCTCTCTTCCCGCTGGCCATCCTGGTGAAGGTGACGCCGGTGGTGGCGGTGGCGCCGCTCCTGGTCATCTGGTTCGGCTTCGGGTTGTGGCCCAAGGTGTGTGTGGCCGCACTCATCTCCTTCTTCCCCTTCCTGGTCAACGCCATCACTGGATTCCGCTCGGTCAACCCGGGCGCCATGGAGTTCGTGCGTTCGCTGCAGGCCTCGCCGCTGCAGGTCTTCCTGAAGCTACGGGCCCCCAGCGCCCTGCCCTACCTTTTCGCCGCCCTCAAGGTCTCGCTCCCCCTCTCGCTCATCGGCGCCGTGGTCGCCGAGTGGTTCAGCGGCGACAAGGGCCTGGGGCTGGTCATCTTCACCGCCAACTACCAACTGGACACGCCTACCCTCTTCGCCGCCATCGCCGTGCTGGCAGTCATCGGCGTGGCCCTGAACACCGCCACCTCGCTGGTGGAGCGGCGCGTCCTCTTCTGGCACGAAGCCTTCCGCGAACAGAATTAGGAAAGGGGTGTACGGGATGCCGAGAACCAGATCAGGGCAGCGCCACCCACGTTCATTGCGTTGTCCCCCTGAGCGAAGCGAAGGGTCTGGAGGAGGCGGGCTTGCCGCCTCCTCCACCCCAGATTCTTCGTCCGCCTCCAGCGGACTCAGAATGACAGAATCGGAGACCACGCTTTCACCGCAGAGATGGGTTATCCTCCTCCTGCTTCCCGCCCTGCTGGCCCTCCTCGCCGCCTGCGGGGACGAGGAGGAGCCCGCGGCCACGGAAACGCCCGCCGCCGCACCCACCACCCCCGCGCCGGCCAGCGTGACCTTCATGGCCGGCTTCAAGCCCCAGGCGAACCTGCCCTTCGTGGGAGCCTACGTGGCCCAGGAGAAAGGCTTCTTTCGGGAGCAGGGCCTGACCGTCAAGATCGAGCACTCACGCACCTCCGGCGAGGAGTTCCGCTTCCTGGCCGCCGGCGAGGTGCAGATCACTACCGCCGACGCCGCCGTCGTGCTGGAGCGCCGCGCCGGCGACCCGCCCGTGCCGCTGGTGGCGGTCGCCCTCATCGGCCAGACGGGCCAGCAGGGCTTCGCCGTCCTCGCCGATTCGGGCATCCAGACCCCTAAGGACTGGGAGGGCAAAACATTTGGTTACAAGGGCAGCGAACCCACCCCCGATTATCTGGCCATCCTCGACGCGGAAGGAGTCGACCGCGGCAAGATCCAGGAGGTGCGAGTGGGCTTCGAGCCGCAGATCCTCACCGAGAAGAAGGTGGACATCCTGGCGGTCTTCCTCTCCAACGAGCCGGACACCCTGGCCCGGCTGGGCTACCCGGTGCGCACCTTCGACCCGGCCGACTACGGCGTGCCCACCCTGGGCCTCACTTATGTCACCAGCGAGAGCTATCTCCAGCAGCATCCGGACATCGTACAGCGTTTCTTGAAGGCCGTCCTCAAGGGCATCTACTACGCCAAGGACAACCCGGACGAGGCCATCGACATCGTCCTGAAGTACGCCCCCGACGAGCAGCGAGACCACCAGCGGTTCATGTTCGACACCGAGCTCGCCGCCGCCCTCACCGGCGCCGCCCAGCAGAACGGCATCGGCTGGATGACGGCCGCGCAGTGGCAGGCCCTCTACGACCAGCTCGAGCACTACCAGGCCCTCTCCGGCCCCCTGTCCGACCTATCGGCCGCCTATTCGACCCAGGCCCTGCAGGCCGTATACAAGGACGGCCGCCTCGTGTGGCCCTGAGGTCCCGGCTCGGCGGCTGCCCGGGAATCCTGCGAGAGGTGCGGGCAGGTGAGCCACGCCGACGGGAACGGGAAGCGCAAGGTAACCGCAGGCCTGGCGCCAAGCAGGGGCTGACCGGGCATCTTAGACTGGTGTTAGCCGACGTGATCCCGGCCCGAGAGGCGGCGGACAATCTTGTGAGAAATGTTACGATAGGTCTTGACAGGGCGGCGTTGGGGGGGGGGGGTAGAATAGCGTCGGCGCAGAAAGGGTGAGGGGAAATGTCGAAGCGGCTCATTCTCGGAGTGCTCCTGGCGGTAGTGGCGCTTTCGGCCCTGGCGGCGGTCTGGCTGCTGCGGGGAGGAGAAGAGGCTACCCGTGCCCAGGGCGACACGGTTGAGATGGGTATCGACCCCGAGGTCACGGGCAACACCGCCGGCACGCTGGGAACGCTGGAGCCCTGCGTCCGCCTGGACATCCCGTCTCCGGCGTTCGACAACGTCAGCGACTACAACATCGACGTCTATGTCCAGGGCGACACGCAGGCGCCCCTGGCCTACGATGCCTGGGTGACCTACGACGCGAGCAAGGTGCATATCGCCGCCCCCGGCACGAGCACACTGATCAAGTTGCCCGGCGCTGCCGATTTCAGCGCTGCCCTGCCGGACACCGGCGGGACGTTTGCAGCCGGCGCCGCGTACCTGAACAGTGGCTCGGGGATCGCCGGCGACGGTGCCCTGGTGCGGCTGGGGCTAGACATCGGCGGCTCCGGACTGGTCACCTTCGGGTTTGATACCCCAGCGGCCGCCGCAGCCTACAGGTCGGCCAGCGGCCAGCACCCCATCGCTCGCACTACGGCCCAACTGGCCATCAACCAGGAGTGCCCGCCGGGTGGGGATCGCGCCGAGCCCACCCCGACGCCAGAAGGAATGGCGGTGCCCACGCCCACGCCGCCCTCCCGTGCGGAGCTTGAGCGGCTGAGGCTGGAGGACGAGGCCAAGCCCCGATTCGAGGGAGTGGTGAACGGCGTTCAGATCTACCCCACCACCGCGGCGGCCCCTCCTCGCCAATGGGCGTGCAGTGACGCCAAGCCTGAGGAGGTTCACCACGTGTCCATCGACGCCGTGGCGGGCACCCCCATGGAGATCAACCCTACGTACCTTCCTTCCGGGGCGGAGGAGACCCTCGCCACGTTGCCACCTGCGGTCTGCAGGGGGACGGTCGCCTACGTGGAACGCAGATGGATCACGCGGGACAAGGGTGCGGAAATCTTCATCGCCCGACGCGAAGGCGAGCGCGCCATCAACTGGGACGCTCCGTCCGAACGGATCGCGGCAGCGACGGTCGCTGCGAAGCCAGCCGTGTTGGTGAAGCCCCTTCTTGAAGGCGACGACTACGCCGGCGTGATCCTCGTCGAGGATTTCGGGGTAACTGTCGTCCGCGTGTTCGGCCTAACGCTCGACGAAGCCGTAGCTATCGCCGGGGGATTGAAGTAGATGCGCAGGCCGCTCGCCCTTCTGGCGGCAAGCGCGGCGATGGTTCTAGCTCTCGCGGTGCTTACCCCTCCAGCCCTGGGGCAGGGCGCGGGCAAATGGTTCAAGTTCCTCTTCACCCCCCAGGCAGGCTGGAACTCAGCCTGCCTGAGCTGCGGCTGGCATAGCGGCGGCTGTGTCGGCCCCACGCCTCCCCCGGGCCCCGCGCTGGACTTCCCGGCCTCCTGCTCGGATACGGGCTACGATGTATATTTCCGCGCCTTCGGCTTGAAGCCTTCCGGCGGCGACGAGTGGGTGGCGTTCGGCACGCCATCCACGGTACCGGGCGGGATTTGCGTCGAAACACAGGTGAGAATCCGCGACAAAGATGCGTCTCGTAACCTGGGGTGGATCCTCTACATGCACACTTACCAGACCAGGAGCGGCGACATGCTGATGTACGTGAACCAGAGTGGCCGCCCCAATCAGTACGTCTTCGCCAGTATGGCCCACGAGCCGGACCAGCCGGAGAACTCGGACTGTGTCCAGGCCGGGTATTGGACGGGGCCCCACGTGCACGAGTACCACACGAATGGAGACAACAACATCTTCCCCAGGGACGGCGACAGGTACCCCTGCGCTCCAGCATCAGGCGGGCCTTACGATCCCCAGAATTGGGGCGCGGACTGGGCACGGATATTCTGTATTGACGACACGGACTGTGACGGGTGGACGGACGACGAGGAGCACTACGTGGGCACGGACTCCTGGGACCCCTGCCCCGACGATCGGTCCGACGACGCCTGGCCCCTGGACATCGACAAGAGCGGCGACATCTCCGTTACCGGCGATGTCTTCAACTACCGCGGCCGCCTCGGGGCCAGGCCCGGCTCTCCCAAGTGGTCGCAGCGCCTCGACTTAGACCAAAGCGGCGACATCAGCGTCACCGGCGACATCTTCCTGTACAGAGGCCGGATCGGCCAGACCTGCGTGTAGCCCCAGGGCCGCCATCGGCTGGCCGCGGCCGCGCCCGCACCGCCGGCCCAGGTCATCCGGAAGGGGCGGCCGCCAGACCGCTGGCCACCGCATCCACCACCTGCACCGCCTCCGGCGCTAGCTCCCGGCAGGCGTCGCACTTGACGCAGCCCCCGGTCGATGGCGCACTGACCACCCACACGTCCAGCGCCATCGTATAATCTAGAGAGATGTCCCTCATTTCGCCTCAGCAACTGCGCGAGCGCCTCGTCGGCGCCGGCCTGCTGATCATCGACGCGCGGCCTCTCGAGGCCTACGAGGCGGGCCATATCCCCGGCGCCCGCCACCTGGACCTGTACGACTACTTGGTCGAGAGCAACGACCCCACGGGCCTCGAAGAAATGCACGCCTACCTGGCGCAGGTCTTCGCCTCGGCGGGCGTCAGCGGCGACGAGGAACTGGTGCTCTACGACGAGACCACGGGCATGCGCGCCGCCCGCGGGGTGTGGTTCCTGGAGTATCTGGGCCACCCCCGCGTTCGCCAGCTCGAGGGCGGCTTCCGGGCCTGGCGCGCCATCGGCGGCGCCGTCTCGCGGGACGTCCCGGCGGCGCCGCGACCGGCCACGTTCCCTCTGCGGCCACGGCCCGACATCCTGGCCACCTCCGACTACGTTTCGAACCACCTGAACCGCCCAGAGGTGCTAATACTGGACATACGCAGCGAGGGCGAGCACAGGGGGACTCAGAAGGCCGACTGCTGCCCCCGCGCCGGACGCATCCCCGGCTCCCTCTGGCTGGAGTGGGGACCCCTTATCGATCCCGAAGGACGCCTCGTGGACGGCGAACCGGCCCGCCGCCGGCTGGCGGATGCGGGCATCACGCCCGAGAAGGAGATCATCGTCTATTGTCACCGCGGCGCCCGCGCCGCCAACACTTTCCTGGCCCTCAAGGACCTGGGCTTTCCTCGGGTCCGCAACTTCATCGGCTCCTGGCACGAATGGTCTCGCCGCCCCGACCTGCCCGCCGATTGAGGCTAACGCCCGCCATGCTTAGGCCCATCATCGCCGTCGCCGGCCTCCTGCTCATCTTTGGGGCGGCGGCCGGTAGCTTCTTCTGGCTGAGCAGCACCGGCCCGTCCGACCCCATTTCCCGCGCCGCTGCCCCCTTCGGCTACGACCTCGTCGGCTGGGAGTGGCGCCACCTGGCCAACCGCTGGCTATACAAGGTCGGCCACCTCTTCCGCGATGGCCCCAGCGTGGAGCAGGAGAACGAACTGGTGCGCCGCTATTTCGCCCTGGCCGGCGATGTGACCACGCTAGAACACAATGACGCCGCCGGCCAAGCGGACGCGGCCACCCTGGACGAAAAGCGCCGCAAGCAGAAGGAGATCGAGAACAAGGTCGAGGACATCCTCGAGAGGCGCCTCACGAAGGTCCTGGAGGACCAAGGCCTCACGACTAGCTTGCCCCTCTTCTCCTCCGTGCGCTTCGTCTTCCCGCCCGTAGATTTCGAGTTCGGCCGGCCGCCGACGGTGCTGGCCGTCTCCCCGCGGGACCAGATCCGCCTCCAGAAGGCCATCCTGCTGCGCAGCGGACTCAGCGCGCGCGATGTATCTTCTCTCGAAGAGAAGACGGCGGCCACCGGCGTGTCCAGCGTAGTGCTGGACATCCACGCCGTGGCCTTCTACCCCAGCGCCATCCCCTCAGACACCACCTACGAGGCGGCGGTGGATTCCATGGCCCACGAGTGGCTGCACCAGTACTTCTTCTTCCACCCGCTCGGCCGTAGCTACTTCGACAGCAACATCACCCGCACCCTGAACGAGACCGCCGCCAATATCGGCGGCCGCGAGCTGGGCCAGCTCCTGCGACAGCGCTTCCCGTTAGACGAGTCCCAGCCGCCGGCCAGCGCGCCGTCAGCCACACCCCAGGCACCGAAGATCGACTTCCGGAAGGAGATGCGCGACCTACGCGCGCAGGTCGACACACTCCTGGGTGAGGGTAAGGTAGATGATGCCGAGGCTTTGATGAACGAGCGGCGAAACTTCCTAGCCGAGAACGGCTACTACATCCGCAAGATCAACCAGGCCTATTTCGCCTTCAACGGCCTCTACGCTGACACCCCTGCTTCGCGCAGCCCCATCGGGCCAAAGATGACGCAGCTGCGCCAACTCAGCCCGTCCTTGGGGGAATTCCTGCGGGCGGTTTCGGGGATCACCAGCGAGGGAGGACTGGACCGACTCCTGGCCCAGAGCCAGGGGCAGACCCTTACTCCACCTTGATCTCGGTGCGGCGAAACGTCTCGCCGCGCTCGTGCTCCTCCATGCGGCTGATGGCCGCGTCCACCAGGCTGCGCAGGGCCAGCAGAAACTCCTTCTGGGCCGACATCAGGTGGTCCCGCGCCTCGCAGGGGATGAAGTCGATGACCGGGCGGCGGAAGCGCAACACCAGCTCCTCGCCCGGTCGGTACTCGTACTCGAAGGGCCTACGTCCGTCGGCCTTGGTCATGATCGTTCCCTTCGATTCCTTCCGCTCTATTATCGCTCATGATGGCCCGCGGCGCCACTGCCGTCATCGAGCCCCGTAGGGGCGCCCCTTGGCGCGCCCCTCACTCCCTCTCCAGCGGGCGAATGTAGGCGAGGGTCTTCAGACCCTCGCGCCATCACCGTCGGGGTCTGAAGACCCCGACCTACGGGATCATCGTAGGGGCGCCCCTTGGCGCGCCCTCGCCTCCCTTACTCCTCCTCCAGCTCGTACGGCAGGTCGATGACCCTCACTCCGGGCCATTTCCTCAAATGGGGCTTCAGTCGCAAGATGTCCTGGTTGTGCAGGGGCCGCTCCCACCAGTGACGCGGCACGAAGCCCGGCAGCACGACCGAGATGCTCACTCCCGGCTCGGCCCTCTGCAACGACCCGATGTAGGCCAGCATCGGCGCCACGAACGCCCGGTACGGCGACTCGATGATCAGCAGGGGAACGTCCGGCACCATCTTCTCCCAGCGCGCCCGGAGCTCCTCTGCCTCTTCTCTATCATCTGTAATGTGCACCGCCGTCACCCTGCCGGACAGCTCTCGCACAAACGCGATGGCCGCCAGGCTGACCTTATTGATGGCGTCCACCGGTACCACGATGTGTTCCCGCGTCGGCGGGCGATCCCGCGGCGCCATCGTCGGGATGCTGGACGGAAGCGTGGCCTCTTCGACTTGCACCTCCTCATCGAACCAGTCGTAGTGGCGCCGGATCCGCGTGAACAGGAGGATCAGCGCCAGCATCAGGAGGATGGAGATCCAGGCGCCGTGGGTGAACTTGGTGCTGGCGATGATCACCGCCACCACAGCCGTCGCCACGGCTCCCGTGCCATTGATCACCATTCCGGTGCGCCAGCCAGGCTCCCGAAGCCGCCGGTGGTGTCTCACCATACCCGACTGCGACAGCGTGAACGATACGAAGACCCCGATGGCATACAGCGGGATCAGTCTCGTCACATCTCCGCTGAAGGCGATGAGCAGGAGAGACGCGGCCCCCGCGAGAAACACGATGCCCCGCGAGAAGGCCAGGCGGTCGCCCTTGAAGGCGAACTGCCGCGGCATGAACCGATCGTTAGCAAGGATGGCCGATACGCGCGGGAAATCCGCGAAGCTGGTATTGGCGGCCAGGAACAGCACCATCGCCGTCGCCGCCTGATACGCATAGTACAGCGCGTTCTGCCCCAGGATGTCCTTCCCCAGCATGGAGACAATGGTTTGCTCTTGCGACGGCACCAGACCGTACCTGCTACTGAGAAAAGTGACGCCCAGAACCAGGAATCCCAGGATGCACGCCATCGCAGTCAAGGTGGTCCGGGCGTTCTGGCTCTCGGGCGGCTTGAAGGCGGGCACACCGTTGGAGATGGCCTCGACGCCGGTGAGCGCTGCGCTGCCGGAGGAGAAGGCCCGCAGGATCAAGAACAGCGTCAGGCCCTGGCTGGCCGCCACCGTCTCGTGCGGCGGCGCTCCGTGCAGGAGCGACCCGGGGGCGTCCCCTATCACCACCTTGATCATGCCCACCACGATCGTCGTTCCCATGCAAAGGATGAAGAAATAGGTGGGAGCGGCGAAAAGCGTGCCCGATTCACGGATGCCCCTTAGGTTGCCCAGGGTGAACAGCGCCACCACCAGCACCCCTATCGGGACCCGGACGTCGTACAGACCGGGCGCTGCCGAGGTGATGGCCGCCACCCCGGCCGCCACGCTCACCGCCACCGTCAGCACGTAGTCCACCATCAGCGCCGCCGCCGCCGCCAGTCCCGGTCCCTGCCCCAGGTTTTCGTGCGCCACTATGTACGCACCGCCGCCGCTGGGATAGGCCTTGATGGTCTGGCGGTAGGAAATCGTCACGATGGCCAACAGCAGGACGATGACCGCCGCGATCGGCAGCGCCCTGGACAGCGCCCCCGAACCGGCCAGCACCAGCATGATCAGGATCTCTTCCGTGGCGTAAGCGGAGGAGGACAGCGCGTCCGAGGAGAAGACTGCCAACGCCTTGACCTTTGTCAGCCGCTCGTGGATCGCCTGGGACGTAGCGAACGGGCTGCCGATGATTACCCGTTTGAAGCCCGCAATGTATCGCCCGACGGTGCCGGCGGGAATGCTGGCCAGTGGAGTCGCTTCCAAGTACCCCGGACCGACCCGCGTGAACCGCCGCTGGCGCGGAACGACGCGTAGGTACGGCCCCCGCGAGGCCCGCCCGTAGCGGACCTCACGCAGCTCGATGTCCTGTTCTGGCCGCTCGGCCTCGCCTCGCTCCTCGCGGGGGATCACGATCCGCGTGCGTTCGCTCGGCTCCGCACTCTCCGCCGGTACAGCCTTGTCTTCCTGGCGGAGCGAATCGGCATCCGTGATAGGGGCTTCCGGACGGCGCTCTCCGGGCCCTTTGATGCGGATGAAGGATCGACGGCCCTTCTTTTCCATTCAGTCGGCCTAGGTTAATCTCTCCCCTACATACTATCGCCTGGTGACGAAGAAGCAACCCAGCATTGCCCATGACAACGTAGGGGCGCCCCTTGGCGCGCCCTATCACGGCCGATTCTCGCTTGCCGCTTGCCGTCTGCCCTGCTACCATACCTTAGGTTGTGGTCGAGGAAGTGAAGACAGCCCCGCGGGCCTCTGCGCCCGCCCCTGAGGTAGCCAGCCTGGGACAGCCCAGCTACGTCTGGCGGTTCGGCCTAGAGCGCCGCCTCTCCCTCATCCGCCGCTACGTCCCTTTGGAAGGCCGCCGCTTGTTGGATATCGGCTGCGGTGTAGGCACCTTCGTGCGGAGGCTGGGCGAGTTCTCGCCTCACGTCTACGGCGTGGACATCGACGGCGATCGCGTCCGGCGCGGAGCGCAGGCGCTGACGCCCGCCGAAGGCGGAGGCTTGGCGGTGGCGGTCAGCGAGAACCTCCCCTTCCAGGACGGCACCTTCGATCTGGTTCTCCTGCACGAGGTGTTGGAGCACGTCCGCGACGATGCCCTCACTCTGCGCGAGGCCTGTCGCGTGACGCGGCCCGGCGGCAACGTCGTCATCTTCTGTCCCAACCGCCTCTACCCCTTCGAGACGCACGGCATGTTCCTGGGCAAGCGCTACGTCTTCGGCAACATCCCGCTGGTGAACTACCTGCCCGACCCCTGGCGGCGCCGGTTAGTGCCCCACGTGCGCGCCTATACTCGAGGCGGGCTGCGGCGCCTCCTGGCCCGTCTGCCGGCCCGCACCGTAGTGCACACCTGGGTCTGGCCAGGCTTCGATAACCTGCGGGCCCGCAGCGGCCTGGCCTCGACCGTGCTCCGGCGGCTGCTCTACCCCCTGGAGAGCACACCGTTACGTATCTTTGGCCTCTCCCATTTCGTTATCCTGGAAAAGAAGGGCTAGCGCGCGATGGCTGCTCGGCGTCCGTACACGCGACGCAAACTGCGACGGCTCAACGGCAACGGTAAGGGCCACGCCGCCCCGATGTGGGTCTGGCTGATGGCCTTCGCCGGCCTTCTCTTCCTCGCGACCATCGCGGTGGGTGGCGGTGTAGCCTTCGCCGTCTACCAGCACTACGCCTCGGACCTCGAGCCACCAGACGAGGCGCTTGCCCACACCGGCTCGGCAGGCAGCCGCGTCTACGACCGTAACGGCACGCAGCTCTACGAGTTCGTCGACCCCCTATCGGGGCTGAGCAACCCCGTGCCCCTCTCCGAGATATCGCCCTGGCTCATCCAGGCCACTATCTCGACCGAGGACGCCAGCTTCTACGACAACCCAGGCGTCAACGTGCGCGGCCTCCTGCGGGCCGGCATGGAGAACCTGACGCCCTTCGGACCGGGCTGGTTCAAGGGCAGCGGCGGGAGCTCCATCACTCAGCAGCTCGTGAAGAACGTGTACATCCCCGAGAAGGACCGGCAGAAGCGGACCATTGGACGCAAGATCAAGGAAGTGGTGCTGGCGCTGGAGCTGAAGCGCAAGTACAGCGATGACCAGATCCTGGAGTGGTACCTGAACCAGGTATTCTACGGCAACTTCGCCATCGGAGCGGACGCTGCCGCCTGGCGCTACTTCGGCAAGCCGGCCCGCGACCTCACCCTGGGCGAGGCCGCCATGCTGGCCGGCATCCCCCAGGCCCCCGGCGACTACACGCCGGTCATCCCCGAGAACCGGCCCGCAGCCATCGAGCGGCAGCACCACGTCCTCGACCTGATGGTGAAGCACGGCTACATCACCCAGGAGCAGGCCGACACCGCCAAGCAGGAGCAGCTTTCCTTCGCCAGTGCCAGCTTCCCCATCCTCGCGCCGCACTTCGTGTTCTACGTCAAGGACACCGTCATCAAAATGTGCGAGCGAGGCATGCTCCAGGTCCCAAAGGACACCGACTGTCAGAACCTGCTTGCCCGCGGCGGCCTCCACATCTACACGTCCCTCGACCTGCCCCTCCAGCAGCGCGCCGAGACCATCATCCAGCAGACTATCGAGCCCCGGGAGAGCTCGACCAACGGCCACAACGCCGCCGCCGTGGTCACGGTCCCGGCCACAGGCGAGATCCTGGCCATGGTAGGCAGCCGCGACTACTTCCGCGAGGACATCGACGGAGAGGTGAACGTCACCACCTCCGAGCGCTCGCCCGGCAGCACCATCAAGGTGTTCACCTACCTCACGGCCTTCCTCCAGGGCATGACGCCGGCGACGATAGTGCGGGACGAACCCATCGACATCAAGTCGGACCAGGGGCAGCCCATCCAGAACTGGAACCTCAAGTTCAAGGGCCCGGTCACCATACGTACGGCCCTCTCCGAGTCCATCAACGTGGCGGCCGTGCGCACCATCCTGAAGGTGGGCATCGAGAACGTCATCGACACCGCCCACAAGCTGGGCATCACCTCCCTGAACGACCCCGGCCGCTACGGCCCCGCCCTGACCATCGGCGGCGGCGAGACGAAGCTGTTGGACGAGACCTACGCCTATGGCGTCCTGGCGGAGAACGGCTCCATGCGCGGCATGCCTTCGGTGGAGGATCTGCCCAGCGGCTACCGTCAGCTGGACCCGGTGCCCATCCTCCGCATCGAGAACTCGCTGGGCACTCCCCTCTTCGAGTACAAGCAGGCGGACGCCATCCAGGTGGTGCCGGCCCCCTACGCCTACCTGATAACCGACATCCTGTCCAAGAGCGGCATCCAGTGGAGCGGCCTAACCATCTCCCGAACGGCCGCCGCCAAGACAGGCACCAGCGAGGACTTCAAGGACAACCTGGTGATGGGCTACACCCCCGACCGCGTCGTTGGCGTCTGGATGGGCAACTCCGACGGTACCCCCATGGCCCAAGGTACCTTCAGCGCCGGCGGCGCGGGCCCCATCTGGCGAGCGATAATGGAGGCCGCCCACGAAGGTGTCGAGGCCCACGAGTTCACCGTGCCGGAAGGCGTGGTCTTCCAGTACTGCGCCGGCCGCAACGAGGCCTTCGTGGAGGGCACGAGCTGTACCTACGTCCCTCCCGCGCCCGCGACCACGCCGGCGCCCAGCGCTACGCCAGGCGGCACTCCCGCGCCGGGCGGCACGTCCACCCCCGTCCCCCACGGCACGCCGGGCGCCACCCCCATCGCCACGCCCGCTCCCACGCAGGCGCCCCCGCAGCCCACGCCGACGCCCGCTGCCCAGCAGCCGGGCGCAGCCGGCGGCGGCACACCGACAGGCGGTTTCGGCGGCCACTAGCGCCGAACGCCAGAGGTGAGAGGTAGGAGGCGGGTTTGACTTCCCGCTTTTCCATTCCCCACTTCCAACCTCCCACTTCCAACCTCTCACATCCCACTTCCCACATTCTGACCTTTGACGTACGCCCGAAGGCGCTGGGTCAAGTAGGACCGCCCTTTCATCGGTCAGAGCCGTAACACCCGGGGAACGCCCCACGTCTAACAGGCATGAACTGGCGTGCGCTGATCGTCGTAGTCGTCCTTGGCGTAATAATCGCTTGGGCGATCCGCACTCTCCAGGGGTGGCCAGAGGCCGAATTCACCGCCGAGGAAGAGGCGATGCTGCAGAGGACGGAGCCCGTGCTCGACACGCTGGTGTTGCAGCAGGAGGACCTGTCCCCGCTCTCCGGCCACTACGAGCCCTGCCAAGGAGGAGAGGCCGACAGCCTCACGTTCGAGTACAGCGGCGAGGGGGAGTCATTGGAAATCGAAGACGTCGGGCGTGGGGAGGCCTATGACGGCCCCATAGACTACTCATCATTTTGCGACGACGACAGCGGCGCATTCGCGTCCTCGCTTGTTGCCTTGCCCCGTGACAAGGAGCTGCTCCTCTTCTGGCGGGGTGTCAACGCCGACCTGGCAAGTGACGGAGGGGACCTGAAGAAGTTGGCGGAGGCAAGTTCCGACGACTTGCACGAGGAGGAAGAGCTTCTCGACTATCGGACGCTGAGCGCACTGTCCCTCGGGGATTCGCACCATGTTTGGGTACGGACCGTAGACAATCTGGAGACTGGCCAACGATTCGAGATCTACGAGTTCGATTTCACTCGTGGAATCCTACTGGCTGGATTGTCCGTAGAGCTCCCCAGCAGCCCAACGGCAGAGAACGAAGCGTTCTCCGTCGCCACCGCATTCGACAACCGGATCGCGGCCCAATTGGAATCGCTTTCGGCGGACGTGCAGGCGCCGTAGCTCGTCGGTCTCCCATCTCTCACCTCTCACCTCTCGCCTCCCACATCCCGCCCTCCGCCTGCTATAATGAACCCACTTTCCAGATAGAAGAGGCGCTTATGGCCATCACCCGCGAGGAAGTCCGTCACGTCGCCACCCTGTTCCGCCTCGGCCTCAGCGAGGAGGACATCGCCCGCTTCCAGGAGCAGCTCTCCCAGATCATCGACTACTTCCAGGTCCTCCAGCAGGTCGACACAGAGGGCGTCGAGCCCACCTCTCACACCCTGGCCCTGGAGAACGTGATGCGCGACGACGAGCCGCGACCCTCCTTCCCCCACGAGGACATCCTGGCCAACGCCCCCTTCCGCGAGGAAGGCTTCTTCCGCG
>Ga0315268_10004001_pt1 | contig 16086 bp, 16 predicted proteins | sample C1_top_MG_FD_204535 | JGI IMG/M metagenome (GOLD analysis project Ga0315268, IMG submission 204535) | Sediment microbial communities from Yellowstone Lake, YNP, Wyoming, USA - C1_top | ecosystem: Environmental > Aquatic > Freshwater > Lake > Sediment | place: USA: Wyoming | collected 2017-08-01
GTTATGAGCAAAGTAGGCGTAATTGGACCCAGCGGCGACTCGTTATAGAGACTGTCTTTTCCAGAGATGAAAGGCGTTTCAAAGCCATTTGCAGTGTCATAGCACGCTTTGCAGGCTTCCACGAGTGTTCCGAGTCTTTCGGGCTTTTCTGGGTTGCCCCAAGTGAAATTGTCCAGCAAGGCGATTCGTCTGCCGCCGACTGCAATGTTATTGCGTATCGCTTCGTCTATGGCTGAAGCTGCCATCCAATACGCGTCAATCTTTCCATAGGCTGGATTCATTCCACAGGAGATTACCAAGCCTTTCCAAGAATCGTCTAAAGGCTTTAGCACCGCAGCGTCATTAGGACCCGCCTGTTCACCTTGCAGTGGCTTTAGCGTCGTGTTGCCTTTCACTTCGTGGTCATAAGTGCGAATCACCATCTCTTTGCTGGCAATATTCGGTGAAGAAAGAATCCTGAGCAGGATTTCAGTCAGGTCCTTGGGTTCTGAAAAAGACGGCTCTTCGAACGATGCCCTTTCATATGTTACCTTTCTCTCAATTTTTGGCGGTTGAAACATGAACTCAATGTCTAACTCGGCTACGAGTGTTAGGTCGTAAAAGATTCGCAGCTTTTGCTCTTCCGTCAATCTCCCAATCGCCGTGGCTTCAACATCCTCTTCCTCAAAAATGTCCAAAATCCGCTGCACATTAACCGAAGACGCAGCAATCAGCATTCTTTCCTGCGATTCTGAAACGTAAATTTCCCAGGGCGCCAACCCAGAATACTTAAGCGGAACATGGTCCAGGTCCAAGACTGCGCCGCAGTGAAATCTGTGCGCCATTTCGCCAACAGCGCTTGACAATCCTCCGCCGCCCAAGTCTGTTATCGCTGTTCCAAGTTTTTGGTCGCGAACCTTGATTATGGCGCGTTTCAGTTTCTCCTCTTCTATCGGGTTTGCGATTTGCACTGCGGGTCTGGAGACTTGTTCGGATTTTTCTGAGAGTTCTGTGGACGCGAAGGTCACGCCGTGAATGCCGTCGCGGCCTGTTCTTCCGCCTGCAAGGATTAGAAAATGGTTCGGTTCGGCTTTTCTATTGAACCTGTCTAATGGGAGAAGCCCTATGCAGCCGCAGTAGACCACGACATTCCCAGTGTAACTCTCGTCAAAGCATATAGCACCGTTGACAGTAGGAATGCCCATGTTGTTACCATAACAACCAATACCCGCAACCACGCCGCGAAACAAGTACTTCGGATGCTTCACTCCTGGTGGAAGGCGTTCGTAATCATAATCGAGCGGACCGAATCCCAACACGTCGGTGCACGCAATCGGGTCAGCCCAAACGCCCAGAACATCGCGGATAACTCCGCCTACGCCTGTTGCGGCGCCGCCGAAGGGTTCTATGGCGGATGGATGATTGTGCGTCTCCACTTTCACGGCGATGCCGTAGCCTTTGTCGAATTCGATTATGCCAGCGTTGTCCTCAAAAACCGAGACGCACCACGAGGGGTCGAGTTCTTTGGTCACTTTGGCGATGTATGTTTTGAACAAACTCTGAATTCGTCCCTCGGCGGTGATTATGTCGCTCTTGAACGTCTTGTGAAAACAGTGCTCCGACCACGTCTGCCCCAGCGTTTGGAGTTCCACATCGGTTGGGTTTCTTCCTATCTCCAAAAAATAATCCCTAATCGCCCTCATCTCTTCAAGGCTTAAAGCCAGCCCCATTGTTTGACTGATTTCTAGAAGTTGCCCATCACTCGCTGTTAAGACATTTGCATCATAAACTTCGAAGGGCAACTGGCGCTTTTTATAGAGGCTCATTTTATTTCCCAGAGTTCAAACTTGTAATCATCCTTAGTTGGATTTGCGAGCAATCGCCGACACATTTCGTTCACCATGCTTTCCGCGTTAGCCTTTGAGTCCGCTTCCAAAACAACCAAGTAAACTTTGCTCACATTAACGCCTTTTACTGAATAGTTTAATTCTCTAAGCGCCCGCGCTGTAGTGTCACCTTCAGGGTCAGAATGCCCGGGCTTAAGCACGACCTCAATTTTGGCTTTGAATCTCATACTTATACACTAAAAAGATTAAAAATTTAAGCTTTATTTAACTAAAAATTTAAATAAATATGCACATGTCATTGCAGCAGAATTTTCTTGCCTTTGTAGTGAGCAATAATTTTCGGAGAGGATGTCACCAAACCTATTTGCTCTGCCTCGACTCCGACTTTCTCTAGATAGCCGATAGTTGCGTCTGCCTCCTTTTTTTCCACCACAATGGCGAAGCCCCATCCCATGTTGAAGGTTTTTAGCATTTCGTCGTCAGAGATTGCTCTTTTTACCTCACGAGCCGTTTTTTGAACGAGATCGAAGATAGGCTGTGGCTTGAAGTTGTTGAATTCAAAGCCTGTTCCTTTTGAGAATTCCATGAGACGGTTGAATTTCAGATAAGCGTCGCCTGTGATGTGCACTGCGCCTTTTATCTTCACCTTCTCGACAGCGGTCTTTAATGGTTTTACGTAGATTTCCATAGGTTCTAAGATTTCGTAGACGAGTTCTCTGTCGAATCCGTCTGGAATGGTAAACGGGTCGTATTTTCCGCCCCACTGTTTGAACAACACTTTTCTTGCCAGTGTGACGCCGTTGCTGTGAAGACCCGAGCTTCTCAGTCCGATTACAACGTCGCCAGGTTTGATGTCATCTCCTTTTATCATTCTTTCTTTTGCGAGTTCGCCCACGCAGCCGACCACTAGGTCAAAACTTTTACCCGTGGCTACGCCTGTTATAATCTCTGCTACGTCGCCGATTTCTCCCGCGGGCACTATGCATTCTGATTCAATTGCGCCTTTCGTGATGCCTTTCAGTAAATCCTCAATAAGTTTGGGGTCTGAAACCTGAGTGTGGATGATGTCCACTAAAGCGATTGGTTTGGCGCCAGAACGGATTACATCGTTGACTACTAAAGCTACGCCGTCTATGCCTATGGTGTCATATTTGTCCGCTAACTGTGCCACTAAGACTTTTGTGCCTACGCCTTCCACCTGCAAGTCCAGATATCCCGTGCCGAAGGGGAAAACGTTGCCATAAGGAAGCTTAACCACTCTGCCATAAGGGCTGAACTTGAAAGTTTTCTCTAACAGTTTTAGGGCTGCTTTGGATTTTGCTCTGAGTTTTCGGTCTACGCCTGATTCTGCATAGGTGAATTTTTTGGGCATTTTTAAGCCTTTAAGTGACTATTTCCTGCAGCATCTTCTGTTTAAGTGCGCGCTTTATCTCGAGAGCGATGCGGTCGCCCATACTCATTCGTTTGCCGTACTTGGCGTTGGCGTATTGTGAGCCTATGCCCATATGGACGTTCGTGCCGCCACCATGTCTCAATGCGACGTCTTGTGTCACTGGGATGTGCATGTAGGGTTCTCTGCCCTCTGGAACATCGTACAAGCCATAATCAGCGCCAGTTTTGGCTTCGACCCCCAATGTGACATCCATTTTCATGGTTGGCTTTGTTTCGTATTTTGATATTTTGTCCCAAGTGATGAGTGTTTGTAGGCACCAGGCGCCTATGATTCCCGGCGTTTCGTATTCGCGTGTGGCGAGCAAGAAGCGGTCAGCATAGCGGTGCATGTCCTTGAGCAGAGATTCTCGGAGGCTCATGACCAAGTGTGCGGTGACTTCGAACGAGGGCACTTTTCGGAGCTTCTCCTGCACGTCTAAGGGTAAGCGTCTGACGCCGTCGAGTATTGTTTCTCTTCTCTCATCTATGGACAGAAACTGGTTAGCCAAACAGACGCGTGCGTTTTCCATTGACGTGTTGAATAGTTTGGCGTACCAATCATCTGCGTCGCCCCAATCTTCCTTGGCATCCAGCGGCGAGTAGAAGAAGTTGAAATTGGCGTGTGGTCCTAAGACTATTTGTTCTATTCTTGCGTTTTCGAGGCTTTCCTTGTCCAGATTGCCCTCTTGAACCTCTTTATGCACCTTCTCTTCTAAATCAGCCGAGTCTGCGGCGAAGATGAATTCGCGTTCAAACGCTCTGTGCGCGTGTTCAGCTTTAAGCAGCATGGGTTCGTCGATTGGCGCTTTGAAGCTTATCCCTTCCTCGTGCGCTTCGAATTCGTACGCTTTTGGACAAGGGATTCCTGCTTTTTCGGCGAACCAGTAATAGTCTTTTTCAATTTCGCCTCGGTTCTCGATTTTTAAGAGTTTTCTTGAGCCTAGTATGGGAACGGGATATTCGTTTTCTATTACGCTGCATTTCTCGTCGCCGCCCACGTAAACAGCAAAAGCTCGGTTTGGAATTTGCAGACATTCTAGATTGACTAGTTCGTCCGTGTATTTGACGATGTCCGAATACTTGTCTACTATAAGGATTATACTTTGCCAGTTGCCTTTCTTGTTGATGTCCTTGGGATCGTTCACGATTTTCAAGTCTCGTTTAGCTGTGGCTGGGAGGTCTTCGATGGTTTCACCGGGTTTGCCCACCATAGGGTTCTGCAAATAAATCCGTGCTCTTGCGGGAGGCACGTAGATTATGCTTCTAAACCCATAGTTGCGTTGTCCCTGCCACGCGTCCAAGGCAGAGTGGGAGCCTAAATTGAGCCCGATTGGTTCTTCGTATTTTTTAGTTATTTCTTGCATCTCTTCTCTTTTAATAACCATCCTTTCTCACCTTTTGTTGGGACACGCCAATAGCACTTTAGGTTTTTTAAAACTTTCTATTCGTTAGACGCTCGTAGGCTTCGATGTATTTCTTAGAAGTTTCAGCAACCACATCGGGCGGTAGCGTAGGCGCGGGGGGCTGCTTATTCCACTTTATGGACAAAAGATAATCGCGCACGTACTGCTTGTCAAAGCTGAACTGGTCTCCGCCCACCTTATACCTGTCGAGTGGCCAGAAGCGTGACGAGTCTGGGGTGAGGAGTTCGTCTATAAGTATGAGCTTGTCGTTTAGCATACCGAATTCGAGTTTGGTGTCCGCAACTATTATGCCATTTTTTTCTGCTTTTGTGGAGGCTTTCTCATAGATTCGCATGCACACATCTTCAATGTGTCTGGCTAGGTCTTTGCCTGTTTTTTGCTCCACTTCTTTGGATGTGATTTCGATGTCGTGTCCCACTTCGGCTTTTGTCGTGGGCGTCAGTATAGGTTTGGAGAGTTTTTCGGCTTTCCTCAAGCCTTTTGGAAGCATAATACCGCAGATGAGTTTGTCTTGTTTGTAGTTTTCCCATGCTGCGCCGTAGAGGTAGCCGCGGATGACGAATTCGATTGGGATGAGTTTGGCTTTTTTAACGAGTACGGTGCGTGGGTCAACCGTTTTTACTATGTGGTTTTGTATTATGCCCTTTGTTTGTTGGAACCAGTATGTTGACAGTCGGGTTATGGCTTCGCCCTTATGGGGTATGCCGTTGGGCAGAACGACATCGAAAGCTGAGATTCGGTCTGTGGAGACTATAAGGAGTTTGTCGCCTAAGTCGTAGATGTCGCGAACTTTGCCTCTTTTAAATAATGGGTGGGGCAGGTTCGTCTGCAAGACAACGGTCTCAGTGCTTGTCACTTCTGTTTTCCTCTCAATTCTTTATCGGCTTCGTAAACAGCCTTCTCTATTCTCTGTTTGAATTCAATCAGCTTCTTTTGCAGCTTAGGACTGGATAAGGCTAGGATTTTTACTGCTGCCAGTGCGGCGTTTTCTGGATTAGAAACAAAAGTCACAGCAACACCCTTCGGCATCATAACCGACGAGAAAGTCTTCGTCCAGCCGAACTGCTCCGAGTCAGGCGGACACGCAATAACAGGGTATTTAGAGTAGCCTGCGACTACGCCAGAAAGAGCGTCAGACAAGCCAGCAACAGTGATGAAAACAATATTTTCTCCACTTTTCTCATAAGCTGCCAAGTCATCTAGTAATTTCTTGGTAGTTTTATGCGCGGAAGCCACATTAAACTCACATTTTACAGGAAAGCCTTCTTTCTCGAGAAACTGCTTTATCCTAGATGCAAAGTCGTAATCGCTTTTGGAACCCATTAACACGACAATTTTTTCCAGAGGCATAGTACGAAGTTAGGCGAAGCAGAATTTAAGCCTTAATTTTAGGTCTACTTCATGTTGGATTTTGCAGTTGCTTCGTGTGCGATTTGTCTTTGGTCTTCGAGGAGGTCGTTTATCATGTTTTCGACGAATTCTTTGTTTGTTTGGACTAAGCCTATTGTGTGGAGGCTGCCGTTGGTGTTTCTTGCTATTAGTTCCGTTACTGCAAAGCCGTAAGTTTCTCTTCCCATGAAGTGTGGGTTAGTGTTGATGACTATGGTGTGTATGCCTTCGCGTTTAATCATCTTAGCCACCGACAAGACATCGCGTACAGCCAAGCCTTCATAATCTCGCACAGCCACACGCGTCTCATCAATCTCCCTCGCCTCACCCGACTCCAAACTTCTCGCTAATGGCACGTTGGCACTGCCGTCCGTGATAATCACCATAACAGGAATTGTGGAGCTGTCGCGGCGTTTGGCTTCCTTCAAGACTTCCCAAGCTTTCTGCATACCCGCAGCTAGAGGTGTGTAGCCGCTTATTTTTAGGCTCAACAGTTTGTTCGCGACCACGCGCAGGTTTGTAATAGGATGCTGAGTGATGACAGCGCCCGTGTCTTTTAACGCTACGACTCCGACACGGTCGCGGTATCGGTAGGCGTCTCGGTGTAGTCGCAATAAAGCCGCTTTTACAGCGTCGATGTTCATGAGCATAGAGCCGCTCACGTCGATGACGAATATGATGGTCATGGGTGCCTTGTACGTCCGAATGTTCTCCCGAACATCTTGCATAGAAATCGCAACTGCTGTCTTTAGCCGATGCTTTCGACCCAGTTGCCTAACTGCCGCGGCACGAATAGTGGCTGGAAGGTACACGTCCTGCGGTTTGCCTTTCGGAATGCGCCAGCCGTGTGGTCGTCCGCGATGAAGTGTCGTTAGAGTTTCCGCTCGTTTGCCAGCGTAAACGCTTGGTGCGCCACGCATTTTTTTAGCCTTAAACGACAAGCTTGAAAGCATGGGCGATGCAAAAGGTGGTGGCGGTTCTGCTTTCTTCATTAGTGCGATGCCTTTTGACAGGTCGGGTTTTCTCAGTGCCATGTCTAGGGAGGGGATTACGTCGTCTTTGGTTATGCCCATCTGTTTTTTTTCTAGTGTTCCTTTCAGTTGTGGTTTTTTCCCGGTAAACGTGGTCTTAGTCTGGGGTGTGCCCGTGATTCTGTCCCTGAGGCTTTTCACTTTGCTGAAGTCGAGTCCGCCGAAGATGCGGTTTATGGCGTTGTAAATCTTGGAAATCTGGGTTAATAATCTTGTGTAGGTCTTGTGCTTCTTCAGAAATTCTTCCTGCTTCTGACTCGCCTGTCCCCCAAAACGAAAAAAACTTTTCCCTCCCTTCTTCTTATCCTCAGCCTGAGGTGCTTTTTCTTCGAGTTTTTCATCCATGGGTACACCCATTTCTTTCATGGCTGTGAGCATGACGTTCTTTATTTCGTCGGGTGTGGCTGGTTCGAGAAAGCCGCCTTCGCGTGTTCTGTGGCTTAGGGCGTAGTCTGAGGCTACGAGCACGTCGCCTAAAGCAACTTGTGTGCGTTTTTCGAACGCCGCCAGCGTCTGCGCTGCCTTGCTGATGACTATGTCGGGTCGCAGTCCGTCGACTTTCAAGTCTATGCAGGTCTTGGCTATGGCTTTCAGCAAAGATTCGGGCAACGCCACTTTGGGCAGTAGTTCTCGCGCTTGGGTGATTCTGTTCTTCAATTCTTCCTGTGTGGGTGCGTATTTGTCTACGAATGCTTCTGGGTTTGTCTCGAATTCCAAGTTGCGTTTGACGACTTCCATGCGCTCCTCAACCGACAAAATAGGCGTAACGGTCACAGAGAGTGGAAACCTGTCTAAGAGTTGTGGTCTTAGTTCGCCTTCTTCTGGGTTCATGGTGCCGACGAAAATGAAACGTGACGGGTGACTTACTGAGATGCCTTCGCGTTCTACGACGTTCCAGCCCGTTGCCGCGGCGTCGAGTAAGTCGTCGGCGATGTGGTCAGGTAGTAGATTAATCTCGTCCACATAGAGAATATTCTGATTAGCCTCGGCGAGTATGCCTGGCTCCAGGGCTTCGATGCCCTGCTTAATCGCCTTTTCTACGTCTAGGCTGCCTATGACGCGGTCTTCTGTTGCGCCTAGGGGCAGGTCAACGACGGTCATGGCTCGTTCTTCGACTGGAATCTTGCCTTTGTTCTCATACCGTTCTGTGCATGTGGGGCACATGTTAGAAGGATCGTTGGGGCTGCAGTTGAAGGGGCAATCTTTGATCACTTTAATCTGGGGTAGAATGTCTGCCAGAGACCTTACAAGCGTGGTTTTTCCAGAGCCTTTTGGTCCGCGGATTAGGAGTCCGCCGATTTTGGGGTTTATTGCGTTTATTAAAATGGCTAGTTTCAGCTTGTCCAAGTCTACTATGGAAGAAAACGGCAACACAACCCGTTTAGGCATCTAAGCAGGCACCAAACTATTCAGAACTATGCATAGCAATATAAGGGCATCTGCAACAAGCTGTTAGTTTCCTGTATACGCACCGCCTGAAAAGTGCCAAACCGTCCTGTTCATATTTGGGTCATATAGTGAACCTGGTCTAGAGCCGCGCAGAGCAGATACTCACTCACAAACTCGTCCTAAGCGCTAATCATACTCATTTTCTTTTTTCGAACGTCCTTCATAATTAAAAGGAAGCGTATCTTGCCCCACAAATTTCGCTTTTTCTTTACTCCGTTTGTGAAGCAACCATTCCTTATAACCCCCGGCGACCCCCCATCCAATGATGATTAAAACTGTAATAGTGGCGCTCAACCATGGCGGAGACATTAGAATAATCGACATAATAGCAAAAGGCAAAATAACAATCGCACACATGGCGCCGATAATAATCCACAACCACCTGTTAAACAAAGTGATGTCCAATATATCTTCGATTTCTCTTAGCCAGTCAGAAAACCGCCCCATCTGCGACCAGCCTTCGCTAAATAAACAACAATAGCCGTCTAATTATTTATACTTTAAAGCGTCGTCCGCTCCACCAAAGAAATGGCTTCCGTGGGACACACGGTTACACACAAACCACAACCAAAACACCTAGCCCTATCAAACACCAACTTCTCATCAACCATCCGCCTAGCACGAAACTGACAACGCCCAACACAAACACCGCAATCATTGCATTTTTCCACGTCCTGAAACGCAACGCGCTCGGATTCAGTCACGGCTTCAGGAATGTTAAAACGCACAATGGAAGAAAGCGCATGACAGCAGCAGGAACAACAACTACAAATAACCCACGGCTTCACATCACCCCTATTCGTAAAAGCCAAATGCACCAAACCAGCCTCATGAGAACGCCGCAAAACATCCAGCGCCTCTCCAACAGAGACAGCCCTCGCATCGCCGTTTTTAATCATGCCTTCTGCATCTTTATCCATACAAAGGCAAACATCCAACGGCGCATCACACTTCTTCATCCTCGTTCGGCAACCGCAGTTTCCAAGCGAAATGACATGCGCCGCTCGCAGAAGCTTCTCCACAGCCGCAAAGTCTAAGACTTTCTGCTTCCCCTCGACACGCTGATTAACGGGAACAGTAACCGCAATCATATCTTCCGCGTATTTGCGAAGCTCCTTCTCATCCCACTCTTTTTCGCCCAATTTGCCATCTCCAGAGAAACTCATAAAGTAACGCGATTGTTAAAACCTTTTCCAAACGCCATAGAACATCTTAATACCCTCACACCAACAACTTAAACTCTGAAGCACGTTGAACAAAAAGAACATCAAATACTGCCCAAACTGCGGCTCACCAAAAGTCCATTGGGCAAGCGGGCTCCCACAATTGTGGTCGATTTGGGAATGCAGCAGATGCGGCTACAGAGGCGCGTTAATTCTTGAAGACGGCAAACTAGCGGCCAAACTCAGAGAAAAATACACCAAAAAACCCGCTGAAAAAAGTGACACTTAACCTTCCCAACACAAAAGATTCTTTCGAATTAAATTTAAACCTGCACACTCACAATTAACTCAAGGTGACAAGAATAAAATGGCAAAGATAAAAGCCAAGGCTAAATGGGTCGAGAGCATCCGAAGCATCGTGGACAACACCCGAACACACAGCATAGTGTGCGACACAGGACAAGCAAGCGGCGGAACAGACACCGGACCATCAGCTCTGGAACTCGCAGTAATGGCGCTCGCAGACTGCGCAGTAACCATATTCGCCGAAATCGCCAAAAACAGCGGAATAACCCTGACAAAAATGGAAGCCGAAGCAGAAGCCGAGAAACCTCCGGATTCGCCAAAACTGACCGGTGTGAACCTAAAAGTGCGTATTGCTGGAAAGGCTAGAAAGGAACTGCTGGAGGCAGCTTGGCGCAGGACCGAAGCGGGCTGCCCTGTGCTGGTTTTGTTTAAAGAGCCAATTCCAGTGAGTGTTCAGGCAGAAATTGCCCCAGAATAGCATGGAAAGTTCAACTGTGTAGTCGAAAAACTAAGAAAACTATAAGAAGACAAACCCAAAACTGTATATTCAAACCCGTTACAGACAAGGCGTTATAAACCATCAAGCACTACATCACGGTCCTACAACACAAAAAGGACACACAGGAGATAAACCGACATGACAGAAAAAACAGAAAAACCCGAAAAAAAAGAAAAACCCAAAGAGGTGAAACGAATGGAAGGCAACGTTGTCCTCATCGGCCGAAAACCAGTGATGAACTATGTGGTTGCATGCCTCACCTTCTTTAACTCTGGCGAAAAAAATGTCACCGTGAAGGCTAGAGGGCGGGCAATCAGCAGGGCCGTCGACACTGTCGAACTCTTGCGACGCGCCTTCGTAAAAGACTTGGAGCTATCTGGTATCTGCATCGGCACCGAAGAGATACAACGGGTAGAAGAAAACAGGAAATCGAACGTTTCAACAATCGAAATCAACTTAGCCAGACCATAGACAAACCTGTTTTCTGTCTCCACGAAGACCAAAAAAGGGTTCAACGCTGCTCCAATGACGACGAATAGCGTGTAGCTTGAACCCGAACCTTTTCTTTTTTGGTGAATTTTAGATTTGAATTCTCTTTCTCAGTGTTAGTGAGAATTTTTTCGGCTGTTATTTTGAATCCGAATTTTTGATAGAGCCGTTGTGCAGGAGTGTTGCGCTTTAGTACCGCGAGTTCGAGCCACTCTGTTTTCGTATGCCTCGCCAGGTTTTCCGTCCAGTTAAGGATGAACAAGCCTATGCTGTGTCTCCTGCATTCTGGAGAGACGGCTAAGCTGCTCACGATGAGCGTGTCGTGTCTCAGGCGGAGTCCGAATTGTGCGATTATTTTGTTTTTGAATTTGATGAAGTAGCGTTTTGTTCTGAAATTGTAGACTTCCAGAGTGAGCATGTATGGTACTATAATCAGAGGTTTCAGTAGGCGTGGGTTGCCTAAGAAGATGGCTTTTCCGTTTTCGCTGTCCCAGAAGTAGCGGAATTCGAGAAAGTTGAAGGTTAGATGGCGAAGCTTGTCCAAGGGTTCTATTTTTAGGCTGTCTGTGATGTTTTTCACGGGTTTTTTCCGACCACGGAACAAAGTCTTACCTAAACTTATAAAAATGAGTGTTGCACACTCTTACTTTCCTTACAAGGTGACATGGTATGCCTAGCTATCCGAAGATTGTTGTGAGTCCGCCTGGTCCGAAAGCCCGAGAGATAGTGGAGCGTGATGATAGGGTTATTAGTCATTCGTTTGTGCGTTTTTATCCGTTAGTCATCGAGAGCGGCAAGGGTGCTGTTTTGCGTGACGTTGACGGAAACGAGTTTATTGATTTTAACTCTGGGCTGGTTTGTCTGAACGTGGGGCATTGTCATCCGAAAGTTGTGGATGCTGTGAAGAAGCAGGCGGAGCGTTATTTGCATTATTCTATTACTGATTTTCTGTACACGGGTGTTGTGGATTTGGCGGAACGGTTGAATGAAATCACGCCTGGCAAGTACCGAAAGAAGGTGTTTTTTGGCAACAGTGGTGCTGAGGCTATTGAGGGTGCTGCGAAGTTGGCTAGGTGGCATTCTAGGCGTCCGCGTTTTATCGCTTTTATTAGTGCGTTTCATGGTAGGACTTTGGGTGCGGTTTCGTTTACGGCGAGTAAGCCCGTGCAGATGCGGTACTTTTTCCCGTTGGTGCCTGGTGTGACGCATGTGCCTTATCCGTATTGTTATCGTTGTCCGTACAAGATGACTTATCCTGATTGTGAGTTTTGGTGTGTTGACTTTATCGACGAGTACGTGCTGCAGAAGTATGCGCCTCCTGAGGAGGTTGCGGCTTTTGTTTTTGAGCCCATCCAAGGCGAGGGCGGTTATGTGGTGCCTCCTGATGGATTTTTCCAGCGTTTGAAGAAGTTGGCGGACAAGTATGGGATTTTGTTGGTTGATGATGAGATACAAGCTGGTATGGCGCGGACGGGTAAGTGGTGGGCTATCGAGCATTGGGATGTGGCGCCCGACATTGTTTGCAGTGCGAAGAGCATTGCGGCTGGCATGCCACTAAGCGCTATAATAGCCAACGAGAAGATTATGGATTGGGAGGGTGGGACGCATGCGAGTACGTTTGGTGGTAATCCTGTTTCGTGTGCTGCTGCTTTGGCGGTTATAGACGTTATCAAAAGTGAGAAGCTGTTAGACAACGCCACGCAGCAGGGTGCTCACGTGATGAAGCGCATGAAAGAAGTTATGGAAGACAGCGAAATCGTCGGCGATGTGCGTGGGAAAGGCTTGATGATTGGCGTGGAAATTGTGGAGGACAAGAAGAGTAAGAAGCCTGCGGGCGATAAGGCGAACGAGATTATGATGCGAAGCTGGAAGCGAGGCGTGGCGATGATTACGTGTGGCAAATCAACACTGCGCATTGTGCCGCCCTTGGTCATAACAAGAGACTTGGTGGACTCGGCTTTAGACATCATAACGAGTACAATAAAAGAAGTAGAAAAAGAAAAATAACCCCTTAACCCTTCTTTGCTTGAAGTTTCTGTTCTCTCTTCTGCAGTTCGTCGTAGAGGTACTCAAACCACTCATACAATCTTGGGTCGTTGGCTCTCTTTCTTGTTTCTTTTATCCAAGGTTTCAACTTTTCATATACGTTTCTAACATCATATCTTTCAGTAACTAGGCGAATGTCTACGAGCTTTCTTTTGACAAGAAGCCCAAGGTCTTCACAGAAGCCACCTACCTGACGGGCTTCCATACCAGCTTTCTCTTCAAAGTCATCATAGTCCTTGAACTCTGTCTTCATGACAGTTGACAATGTCTGAAACACTTCTTTGCTTAGAAAGTTAGAGGGCATTCTCATGATAAATTCCATTTGTCTAATCTTGGTCTGATGTCTGATCTGCCACATGTAATAGAATGCTGCCAACGTAACGCTTGCAGAAGCAACAGCAATAGAAACAGTTTGTATATCAACCATTCTTGGCACCTCGTTGTTCTTTTTTCTTCACTTCATTGTAAAGATACTCAAATCCATAGCCCATTTTGGGTTCATTAAACTTTTTTCTGCTTCCTTCAAGTATGGGTTTTAGCTTCTCCCATGCGATATTGATTTGCCCAGCTTCCAAAGGCAATAAGTCAATATCTATTAGTCCTTTCTGGAGAAGTCTGCCCAGTTGATCATAGAATACGTATACTTGATTTGCCTCAACAAAACCATACTTCTCCTTGTAGTTGCTGTAATCTAATATTTCTCTATCTCTTACTTTCTCCCAAGCTTCAAGCCAATCTTTGTCTATCAAGGTCGAAAACAGTCTGACTAAGAGGTCTGTTTGTCTTGTCTTGGTTTGCTGCTGAATCTGAAGATTCTGATGCCTTATTTGAAAACTGTAATAGATTACTCCAGCCACAACGCTTGCAGAAGCAATCATTATTGAAATCGTCTGCAAATCGACCAACCTGAACACCAACCGAAATGTAGTCGCTTCGGTTCAGCTATAACTTTTCCGCAAAATCAAAAACTGACTTATGAAGAATGTGTCGAAAGTGCGGGACAGAAAAACGAAGGCTTAAAAGATGATTCGATATAATTTGCTAATTAAGAGGAGCTGCGCATGAAGATACTACAGATATGCTGTAGCCCGAGAAAAGGGAATACTGAATGGTTGATGAGAAAACTAATGGCGGCAGCTGAAAAAAGAAGCGCCGAAACCGAGTTGATTACCCTCAGGGACAGGAATGTCAAGATGTGTGACGGGTGTTTAGCATGCGAAAAAACAAATGTATGCCACATCAAAGATGATATGCAGGGAATCCACGACAAGATGCTTTCCGCTGACGTTGTTGTGTTAGGTTCTCCGGATTATATGGATGCTCCTACGTCGTCAGCCATGAACTTCATCCATCGTATGTATCCTCTTTATGGTAAAATTAAAGGGAAAAGATTTGCAAGCGTAGTCGTCGGACAGGTTACTGGGGCGGATGGCATTGCTTCACGGGGAAAAGTCGAAGACTACTTCAAATCAATCGCAAGCCTGTTTGGATTAGACTATAGAGGTTCAGTAAGCGTAGCGGCTCGAGACCCAAACGACGCCTCTAGAATCACAGACATTGAAAAACAATGCGAAGACCTTGCCACAAGAATCTTGAAATGATGATAATGCCGCAGTCGAACCCCTAACGGTTTGTCTTTAACTTTTCCGCAAAACCTGCACAATGATAGGCTGGCTCTTCAGGCTATGCGCAGTTCAGGCTTTTCAATATAGACTTCACGAGTAAGTGAGTCTGGAACCAATAGGGATACCAACTCTTCCTCGATTTTGAAAAGCCCAGAATAGTCTGGATTACTGCTTTGAAATATCTTCGTAAACTTCTCATATGATTCTTGGTCTTTGTATTCATCGATGTTCATCCATGCTTCAATAGATGGGTCTTCGGTTTTCAGAAGACAATATGTCGAATGCTCAAAATAGCATTTCCTGCGATTCTGCTTCACCCACTCAGAGACTTTGCTTATCATTTCGAGATGCTTCTCAGCGTTTGCTTTAGAGACCTTCCATCGTGATATAGCATATAACAACAACAATGCACCACATTATTTCTCTGACTGGTTCAGCTATAACTATTCCGTAGCCGCCGTTTGGTTGGTTTGATAGAATTTCCATGCCACACACACAAAATGACGGGTTTTGGTTAGATAGAATCTTCAGTTCCTTCCTCTAGACAAGCCGTCGGGCTGTCTAGACACTGAGTATTCTGTTGATGTAGAGGAGGAGGAAAGCTATTCCCATCACGCTCAATGAACTTGTGATTGAAATGATGGGTTGGAAGAATGTTACTGTTCCTATGGATAGTTGTGGCAGTATGAGGATGTTTATGAAAAGCGGTGTTGCGATGAAGATCAGTGCGAGATAGAAGTATTTGCCTCGGATGGTGTTTGCGTTTTCCATCTGAGAGAGTAATTGAGGTATTCTGTCTTGATACAGTTGTTTGCCAATTTTACCGATGTCTTCTGCCAGTTCGTTGTAGATTTCTTCAGTTTCGGCACGGACATGTTTTGAGTTCTTGTCGAGTCTTTCTTTCAACCCTAGGAGGGAAATGGAGTTCCTAAGGTCTTGCTGCAGTGACGCCCTCTTTTCGTATTTCTCTAGGACTAGTGTTTTTGAGCCTTCCCATGTGTCTACCATTTGCCTTATTGTGACGAGTATATGCCACTCCCTTTTTACTTGTTTTCTCTCCTCCCTGTAATTCACATAAAGCTGGGAATCCATTTCTGAAATCATCAGATCGGTCTTTGCTAGTCCCTGTTGCATCAGCATCAGATCTGACAGAACGGCTAACTTTGTATACATTGACGATGCTTTCTCTACCACTCTTCTGTAGAGATTCTCCTCTTCTTCCACGGTCGCTTGAGTTTCGAGTAGCGAGAAGGTTTTCCGCAGTGCAAGAAGGCTGTTTCTGATCGTCTGAGCTTTTTCCAGAGATAAAGTGCCTGAAAGGTAGTCAGGTGATTTTTCACCGAGTTCACTTGCAAGTTCACTGAATTTTCCATGGGTGAACATGAGTCCAGCTGTTATTATGCCCAGC
>Ga0315268_10004002_pt1 | contig 16083 bp, 15 predicted proteins | sample C1_top_MG_FD_204535 | JGI IMG/M metagenome (GOLD analysis project Ga0315268, IMG submission 204535) | Sediment microbial communities from Yellowstone Lake, YNP, Wyoming, USA - C1_top | ecosystem: Environmental > Aquatic > Freshwater > Lake > Sediment | place: USA: Wyoming | collected 2017-08-01
TTTGGAAGTTTAACTTATTTGGATGCTTTTACGGCCATCTCAATTGTGATGTGGGTTGTTCTTACCGGCCTATCGATCTCACTTTTCCTTGTTAGGAAAAAACATTCAAAAGAAATGCTCTACGACGTAAAAAAAGCGGTTTCTGTGCACAGATGGGTGATTGGGCCTTCATCTTTGATGTTTTTGCTCTCAATACTAATATTTGCTCCATTCTTTATACTTTAGAAAAAATAGAAATTTAGTAGACGTTCAAAGAGTTTATCGTTTCTGTAATTGTTTTGCCATATATCGGAGTAGACCACCTGCGCTGACTATTTTCGCGAGGAATTCAGGCAGTGGCTCGAATTTGAAGGTTTTACCAGAGCTCAGGTTATGTATTTCGCCACTCTTCATGTCGACCCTGACCTCGTCGCCCGTTTTGAATCCCTTGTGAATACCGGGGGAAATCAGCGCGGGCAGGGCAAGATTGATGGCATTTCGGTAATATATTCTGGCAAATGACTCGGCTACAACCGCGGAGATGCCGGCGGCTTTCAAGGCTAGAGGCGCTCGTTCACGGCTTGATCCGCACCCGAAGTTGCGTCCAGCGATTATCACATCCCCTTTACGCACCTTGGAAGCGAAGGTGGGGTCCGCCGCCTCCATTGCGTGTTTTGCTAGCTCGCGAGGATCGAGCTTGACAAGATAGCGCCCGGCGATGATTTGATCAGTATCGACATCGTCATCGAAAACCCAAGCTCTTGGCATCATACATCCCTCGGATCGGTTATTTTCCCCTTCAATGAGGAAGCTGCAACGGTTGCTGGAGAAGCGAGATAGATTTTAGCATCCGGGCTGCCTTGACGCCCCCTGAAGTTGCGGTTAGAGGCTGAGATGCACACCTCTCCAGGCCCAATTACACCCACATGCCCTCCCAGGCAGGCCGCACAGCCAGGGGATTCTATGAGCGCTCCAGCTTTTGCAAAAATGGAGAGGATACCTTGGTTCATCGCCTCCAGATATATCTCCCTCGAAGCTGGCACCACCAACATTCTAACTCCCTTTGAAACCTTTCTGCCCTTCAGGATCCTAGCGGCCTCGATCAGGTCCTCGAGCCTCGCATTGGTGCAGCTGCCGAGAAAAGCTTGGTCGATTTCCACGCCTGCTACATCACTAACCGGATGCACATCATCGACCCTATGCGGACAGGCCACTTGAGGTTCAAGATTTTTTACGTAATACGTGTGTTCCTCGACGTAAGTGGCATCGGAATCCGAGTACACTGGTTTAAATGCTCCCTTCGCCCTGCCTTTGAGATATCTTATCGTTAAATCATCAGGAGGAACGATGGTCGCTTTTGCCCCCATCTCAACACCCATGTTGCACATGGTCATTCTCCCTTCCATGGTTATATTGCGCATTCCAGGACCAACTAATTCTACGGAACGATATGTTTCGCCATCTGCTCCAACGTCCCCGATTATTTTTAATATGAGATCCTTCGAGCTGACACGCCTCGGCAGTTCGCCCTCGATCTTCATTCTCGCGCTCTCAGGCACGCGGAACCAGAGCTTGCCGGTAACGAAAACAGCTACCATGTCCGTGGAGCCAATTCCAGTGGAAAAGCATCCAAATGCGCCGTAGGTAACCGTGTGAGAATCCGTGCCAACGATCAGGCGCCCCGGCAACGCGAAGCCCTTCTCAGGTAAAACTACGTGGCAAACGCCCTCAAACACATCATAGAAATTTGGGATCTTCTGCTCGCCCGCGAACTCTCTTAGCATTATGTGATTCACAGCCGCATCGATTGAGTTTGCTGGTACCTGATGGTCGAAGACTATGACGATCTTACTTGGATCCCAAACCTTCTTAGCACCGAGTTCGCGAAACCCCTGGAGTACCATCGGGCCTTCGATATCGTGAGTCATTGCCACATCTATTGCCGCTTCAACAATCTCTCCCGGGGTGACCTGCTTGCGGCCCGAGGCCCGTGCTAAGATTTTCTCCGCGATTGTCATGCCCATTTTATCACCTACGAATCGCACCCTCTGATGCAGAGCTAACGGTTTGCGAGTAGGTTGCTAAATAACCCTTCTTCACCTTGGGTTCAGGCAGCTTAAGTTGTTCCAACCTTTCCTTGATTTCAGATGCTGAAAGCAGCAAGTCCAATCTCCTGCGTCGAATATCTATCGAGATCTGATCACCATCTCGGACGATTGCGATGGGCCCGCCACTTGCAGCTTCGGGTGAGACATGACCGATGCAAGGCCCCCGGGTGCCGCCCGAAAATCGTCCATCTGTCACGAGTACAACAGATTCTGAAAGTCCCATACCGACCACGGCTGCCGTCGAGCTCAACATCTCCCTCATCCCTGGGCCGCCATTAGGACCTTCGAAGCGGATGACGATAACGTCACCCTTCCTTATCCGTTTGTTCAAAATCATCCTTAGCGCATCTTCCTCGCGATTGAAAACGCGCGCAGGGCCTTTATGCCTCATTATCCTTGAACTGATCGCGGCATATTTAACAACTGCACCGCGCGGAGCCAAATTGCCATATAGGATGGCTATACCACCCTCCTTACGGAATGGTCTCGTCGTGGGCCTGATGACTTCGGCATCGTGAATTTTTGCGTAGCGCAGGTTATCACGAACTCTGCGACCGGTGACTGTGAGGGGACTTAGCCGGATAAACCTGCCTAAGCGCTTCATCACAGCAGGCACGCCCCCCGCGCGATCCAGGTCCAGCATCACATGCTTGCCTTCCGGTCTGAGATTGCATATCTGCGGTATCCGGCGGCTTATTCTATCGAACACATCCAGGCAAAGGTTGATCCCCAGCTCGTGGGCAATCGCAGGCAGATGGAGCACGGTGTTCGTGGATCCCCCCATTGCCATATCAACGACGATCGCGTTTTCGAACGAAGCACGGTTCATGATGATGCTCGGCGTTATCCCGCGGCGTAAGAGTTCAACTACCTGCTTACCACTCTGCCTTGCTAACCGCCGTTTCTTCGCATCTATCGCATGTGCTGTTGCCACATCAGGCAGCGACATCCCCATGGCCTCCGTTAAGCATGCCATCGTGTTAGCGGTAAAAAGCCCAGCGCATGAGCCGCAGCCCGGACAGCAGCGATCCTCGATCTCCTTGGCCTCGAGCTCCGTCATCTTACCCGATTTAACCTCGCTGACCGCCTCGAATGCGTTTATGACGTCAAGGGTCTGTCCCCGCCAATGACCCGGCATCATCGGGCCACCAGTAAGCATGATCGAGGGAATGTCAACTCTAGCCAGAGCCATGAGCATGCCCGGAACGACCTTGTCGCAACTCGCCACTGCAACAACGGCGTCGAAACGATGCGCCTCGAGCATCAGTTCCAAGCTATCGGCGATGACCTCCCGAGATGGCAGAGAATAATGCATGCCCCGGGTTCCCATCGATATTCCATCACATATCGCTATCGTGTTGAATTCGAGCGGCGTTCCTCCTCCCGCTTTAACACCAGCCGCCGCCTCTCCCGCAAGCTCGCGCAGGTGTAGGTGTCCTGGGACAACTTGATTGTAAGAATTTGCGATAGCGATGATAGGCTTTTCAAGGTCAGCATCCGTTAAACCATCTGCCTTCAACAAAGCTCTTCGAGGCAGGCTCTCTATTCCAGATACTACTTCCCTGCTGCGAAGTTTCATAAAAGTCCTGAAAATTCTTCGTCCTCGCTCTACAAATACTTTATTTTTTTAGAAAATGTGCCTATTTTTTCAAACTTCAATTAAAACTATAGTTTAATTAATCAAATCGTTTAGTGAACAAGAGATTTACTTTTTTAGCTTCCTTTGTGCCACGCTTACAGCATCTTATGGTGTTATCGCCCAACTTCTTGTTAGTGCTTTCTTCCTTTCAAGAGACATCTTTTTTATCTGTGCTTCTCGTTTTGCAGCGTTTGGTCTTGTTTCGAAAGCTTCTGTATAGATGAGAGTAAAGGGTCTTCTACCTTTTACGTAACAACTACCTTTACCGTGGCGATGTTCTTCTAATCTTCTTTGTAAATTGTTAGTGTGTCCTGTATAGAAACTTCCGTCTCGTAATTTTAGCATTTAGGTATGGAACGTCTTTATCCCTCAGACCCAAGTTTACCGAGACACATAAGATTACTGTAAGTAAAAAGATTATCCGCTCTTCATAATCTTCCATTCAGACACATTTTACCAAGTGCCTGCAATTCTAGGGCGGCGCGCAAAAGGGCTTTATTCAGACGTTGCCAAATTTTAAGCCGAGGTCGGAAAAACGAACGGAGGTGCTAGATTGAAGAAGTACCACAAGATAGAAGAAGGCATTACAATCGACCACATAGCCCCTGGAAAAGCTCTTGATATCCTTAAAACCTTGGGCATAACCCCTGAAAGCGGGAATCCTATGATAATCCTGATGAACGTGCAAAGTACGAAGATGGGTAAAAAGGACGTTGTTAAGCTGGAAAACGCAAAGTTAGACCCAGAGGAGGTGATAGCCAAGATTAAGAAAATCGCCCCCAGAGCGACTGTTGACATAATAAAACAATATGAAGTGGTTCGAAAGGTCCAGGCTCAAGCGCATTAATCGCATTTGCCGTTGTTTCGATTGCTGTACACGAAGAAAAACATATAGCACGAGTTCTTGGGTCGCCAGAAGCGTCCTTTCACAACCCCGCTCTCATTAAGCGCGCATTTTCCGAGGGCTCCACTCGCGGCGCGCAAAAGGGCCTTTAAGCCGCTAAACGAGCTTCTTTTCAAGAAACCAGCCTCGTTTCAAGAGCTGTAGGAATTTAATTATTTGTTGACTATAGTTTAATTAATCTTAATGTCAGTGTAAATTGGACGGGGAGGATGGACTACGGATGGCTAAGACCTTACGGATACGTGCGTCTGGACCTTTGCAGATAGCTGAGTTCGATTGCCACGGCTGCGAAGGAAGAAGCACCCTCGCCGATGCACGTTGTAGATCATGCGTATTCGGTGGGCTCGGGATGGAGGGGGCGGTTGATCGTGTGGTGCTCAAGCAAAGCTACCATCGCGTCTACGACTCTCCTGAGCCGTCCAATCTGGCGAGAACCTTAGCATCCGTAAAACAGCTAGCACACGATCGAGCGCTCTATGCAGCAAGTGAAGGGGGCAAATGTAAAGATTGTGTAAGCCGCCGAATGAAGGAACTCACAGAAACATGGCCCCGCCTGCTCGAAAACCCACATAACCTATCGCCGTTCGATGAACTTAAGGAAAAGGAGAAAAATCTGTGTAGCGAGTGTACGACTTGCACTGCAGAACACTTCTCAAAGTTGATAAATAGTATCAAAGATGGTTTGACAGGCCTCATAGCAAATGATCCAGCACTAATCAAGGATAACGAGCTTTTCACAGGGCGTTCAATGCCGTTCTTCGTCGAAGGCGTCTGGCATCCACCAAAATTTCTTACAAAACTGATAGACAGTTACACCTTGCCCGAGAGGCGGGGAGAGGTCCGCATCTACGAGCAGGCCGATCGCCCCGTGAATTTTTACGACCTCGACCTGCCGGAGTTCAGATTGCCCGCCGAGCAACTTGGGCTGCTCGAGGATGCATTCAGGCTGGAAATAAAAGAGGCACCGGGGCACGCAAGATTCGCCAATCCTGTGCGTATCGCCAGCTTTTCCCAAGATTGGTACAACAGCCTGCTTCATATTGCGCGCGAACATTCAAATGTAAGAATTTCATCCGCGGAGCTGCAGGGGCTAGCTAAGAAGATGGCGAGTTGGCTCACGTACAGGGTCCTCGAGCCGCTGAGCTACGATGACCACATCACTGATATTTACATCTCTGCGCCACCCGAGATTCAGCCAATTTACATCGTGCACGATAAATGGGAAACATGCGAGACTGGGATCTATTGGACAACTCCTGCACTCTTGGGCATGGGGGAGACACTCGCGAGCCGGCTCGGCACGGCTTTTGATGAGGTTAGGCCGCAGCTTGACGTGGAGATACCTGAACTCGGGATGAGGCTTTTCCTGAGTCGATACCCAGCGATGTGGCCCCAGAGCGTGAGTATATCCATTCGAAAACGTCGGAAGCATGCTTGGACCCAACCATTATTCATCGAGAGGGGCACTTTGACGCCACTGGCCTCATCGTTTATCAGCAACATTATACGAACTGGTGCTTCGGCATTCGTGATCGGCGAGAAAGGTTCAGCTAAAACATCTCAGATAGAAACGCTGATTCCCGAGATCGGCCCAAATTATCGCATCATTAGCTATCAGGATACGGAAGAACTTCATCTGGAGGAGTTCATCAGATACGGTTACAAGCTGGAGAACGTGCGCATAGCAGACCCCGAGCACCTACAAAGACAGATAGATGCTTTTCTTAGAGGTGGCGAAGCCTACTGGTTGATAACTGAGGTTCGCGCTATTGAGGCGGTGAAAGCGGCTTTGGGTGCAGCGGCACGTCAGGGTAGCCAGCCACTCATAACAAGTTTTCACGTAAAGACCAAACGTGAGATGTACGATCTAATATGTCACATCATGGGCCTACACGAAGCTGCCTACAAATACATAGATCTGGTCATAAGCACTGCCAGATTTTCCACACCAGCAGGTTCAATTCGTCGCATCACCGAGATTGCGGAAGTATTGAAGGGTTGGACGGGGGACCCTGAATATGTGGATCTGTTTAAAGACGATAGAAAGCACGATTTGCTGGTGCCGGCAAAATTTTTGGTTGGCAATAAACATCTGATAAACCAACTTAACTCCAAAGATTTATCGCGAATTAATGTGGTTACGGCAGCAAAGCGGGTCGAATTTCTCCCGCCAGAAAGGGGCGGCAGCTGTTATATCCCTGCTGCGTGTGAGCGACTGGCAATTCAGGAAAAAGATTTCTTAACCTCCATCCTTGCCGAGGCAAAGATAAAATCAGATCTGCTAGTGCTTAACCGCAAAAATATCAACAGAGGTTATCTAGAGCTACCATTCGTGAGCAGGGCATACAACGTCTACTTTGCTCTACTGAAGAAGTACGCACCCGATTACAAGCAGGTTTTGGAGGGTTGGCGCACTTGGATAAAAGCCCAATGAAGGTCGAGGAATGGCTTCCGGTATCTCGGGATGTTCGAGAAATATTGGCTAAACTTAAGGAGGCCGAGGAGCGCCCACCCAATTTTTATGAAAGGCTATGCCGATACGCGCACAGATATCTGGGCAAACTAACAAAGGGCCTGAAGTTGACCGAAGGTACACTAAGGACGCTTTCCTTGGCCAAGCTTAGGGTCAAGCCAGAGGAATGGTGGGCCGGCTTTCTTTTTTCATTTGGGGTGCCGATACTACTGTGCTTCGGAGGTTGGCTACTTGTAGGCCTGTTGGGCGCTGATCTGTTTGCGCTATGGTACCTGCCAATCTTCGGCCTGGTGCTCGGCAGTCTACTAGGAATGGCATTTTACATCTACCCTTTTTCACTTTCTGAGATAAAACAGAGCGAAGCCCAGAGCCAAGCTATCAACACGATAATGCTACTCTCATTCGCCCTTTATCATAGGCCTGACCTTAGGGGGGCAGCAGTTTTTGCAGCTGACACGAGCAGTGGCAAACTCGCCGAGGATATGCAAAAAGGTCTCCTCGAGTTGGACGAAAAACGGAGTTATGAAAGCGTTCGCCACTTACTGACTGTGCTCGCTCATAATTGGGGAGAAATTGACGAGGGGACGCGTCTTGCCATTTTTGACATCCTGCGTTCAAGCGGGCAAAGCGAGGAGGCGGCCCGGCTACAGGATATAGTCAAAGCTCCTGGCAGGGTCCTTGAAAGCTCTGAACTTCAGCTCAAAAAGCGCCTGAACACCCTGCTAATGCCAACTTTGTCGTTCATGGTGTTCGGTTCACTTGCCATCGTCGGGGCTATAGGGCTCTCACCTATCTTCGGCATGATAGGTCTTCACTTCATTGATCTCAAATTCTTCGCGTTGGTGGCGGCGGCATTGGTGATGAGCTTCCTGATATTCACGACCTACATGAGCAGGAAAAGACCAGCGACAATACCTCCCCCAGAGATTCCTCCTCATGATATTCGCCTTCCACCAGCCGGCAAGGCAAAGCTCTTCAACCATTTGTTGCCAATTTGGCTGCTGCCGCTATTGGTATTCATGAGTATAACCTGGCCCGGGATGATCTACCTCGCTGGGACACCTCAACTCGGAGCAATCAAAACGATAGTCCTCAACTTTAACACGTTCTGGTTCATCTGGGCAATCGCCTCTGCAACGGCGGTTTATGCCTATCTCTACTCCAACGATCGCGTCAAACTTAGAGAGGAAGAGCGGAGGAACGTAGCTGACTGGGAGATCGCATTCAACACAATGGGGGGTCGAATGCTCGATGGAAAACCGATGGCTCAGGCAATGGTCGAGACAGCCGAGCTCATGCCTAACACTGCTGTCGCGGGGCAACTCCAACAAACGATCGCAGTCATGGATAGGCGTGCAGTTGATGTTCGAACCGCGCTCTTCGAGCACGGCATAATGGACCGCATCTATAGCCCACTCGTGAGGAGTTTTCTGACTGTGATAACTCGCATTCATCGGGGTTCGGAAGCAGCCGCGGGACGAGCATGCATGATGGCAGCAGAGTTTTTAAGCACCTTGCGCAGGGTTGAAAACAGGTTCAAGGAAAGCATGGAAGAGGCTGTCGGCAACCTGTGGCTTGTGGCGATCATACTACTCCCGGTAGTCTGTGCCATGTCGGTCTGGGTAATGGAGTTTATGTCCGGCGTCTCCTTCACACTCGGTGCGGAAGCTTCGGGCGCCGGGTTGGCAAACCTGCCATTCTTGTTCGGGAGAATGGAGGCCAAGGAGCTCGCGCTCCTGAAACTCGTGATGGGGATGACATCAATGGCACTTTCACTGGTCGTGGCTCGTTACATTGCAGTGATCCGGGCGGGGCACGATAGAGTTGAGTTTTGGTCAACAGCGGGCAAAACTATACTGGCCACGACCGCCGTCTTCACCGCAGCCTATATCTGCTTCGGGTTCATTAGCGTTTGAGCTCGGCTAGCGCGAAAAAAGGGAAAAGTTTTAATTATTAATTGACAGTAGGTAGTACCAACCCGTACGCATTCACTTGTGGATGTAACGGGCCGCGCGCCGCTCAACCTAACGGTGGGTTTTGTTCTCACCTTAGCCTCCTTAGGGCGACGCGCAAATTTCTATATCATATAATTCGGACTTTATCATGAACAGATTGGCATTCAACATTGGCGGCGCGTAGAAACCTGAACTACCGGCGAAAATGTCTTAAGGGAGATGATGAAGGAGTTAGAGGAAGCAGCATGAGATATCAAACTGGTATGAAAGTTAGGGTAGCTTCGAATAGGGCCAATAAGCTTAACTTAAGGGGGTGATGGTCTGCCGTGTGTAATCATCGCTGGCGGGCAATTTGGTGATGAGGGCAAAGGTAAGGTTATAGCATACCTGGCGCTTCACGATAAGCCAAAAATTGTGGCTAGGGCGGGTGTAGGGCCTAATGCGGGCCACACGGTGATATGGCAGGGAAAGAAATTGGGACTTCGCCAAGTGCCGTGTGGTTTAGTTTATGAAGGTGCACGATTGTTGATCGGCCCTGGTGTGTTGGTCAATCCGGAGGTCTTGTTGAAGGAAGTAGAGGAAACGAAAATTGGTAATAGATTAGGGGTTGATCGACAGTGTACAGTTATTGAAAAACAACACATAGAGCAGGACCGCACATCAGAGCACCTTAAGGGGACGATTGGTTCGACTGGGACTGGATGTGGCCCGGCAAATGTTGCTAGAGTTGGTCGAGTTGCGCGGTTGGCTAAAGATACCCCTGAATTGCAACGGTTTTTGGCAGACGTGCCCGGCGAAGTCAACGAAGCAATCAAGCACGGAGAACTCGTGATGGTGGAGGGTTCACAGGGGTTTGGTCTCTCGCTGTATCACGGTACCTATCCCTATGTGACCAGCAAGGATACATCTGCGAGCACATTGGCCGCGGATGTTGGGATTGGACCCACCAAGGTAGACGAAGTCGTCCTCGTCTTCAAGGCGTATGTCAGCCGTGTGGGAGCTGGCCCATTTGTAACTGAGATGCCGCCAGAGAAGGCAGAGGGGTTGGGCATCGTGGAGTACGGCACGGTGACCCAGAGGCGAAGGCGGATAGGTGAATTCGACTTCGAACTCGCCAAGCGATCGGTTATGATAAACGGCGCAACCCAGCTGGCGCTAACCTGCCTGGATAGGCTCTTCAGCGGCTGTAGTGGAGCACGAAGCTTTGAGGAACTTACCCCTGAAGCTAGGGCTTTCGTTAAAAATATGGAGGATAAGTTGGGTGTGCCGGTGAAGCTGATTTCGACGGGCCCAGATATAGATGACACAATAGATCTGCGCGACCAACTGAGATAGAATATTGGTCGGAGTCACATGGCTCGATTTATAATAGCAGTCAGTGGGACCCCGGGTACGGGAAAATCTGTTTTTGCGCGCGCCTTGGCGAGAAAGCTCGATGCTCGGTTGGTTGACCTCAATGCCCTAATAAAGAGGAAGAAGTTGTTCAAGCTCGATGTCGACGGTGTCCGCATCGCCGACCTCCGCGGGATGCGGGTCGAATTTGGCAAGATAATGAAAAATTCGAACTCCTCAATGGTTGCGGAGGGGCTCCTATCACATCTACTTCCCACAAAATTACTTACTCATGTAATCGTTCTCCGCACCCGGCCAAAGGTGCTCGAGAAACGCCTTCGAGCCCGCAAGTGCTCAAACGCCAAGCTCCGCGATAACCTCGAGGCGGAGGCATTAAGCATAATACTCTGGGAATCTGTCCAAGAGCACGGCGCGGCGAAGGTGTACGAGATTGATACGACAGGTATAAAAGTCAATACTGCTGTTGAAATGTTTCTGAAGGCGCTGAACGGCAAAACTTCTCTTAGACCTGGTAAAATAGACTGGCTTGAGGAATTCTACGGGGAGAAAATTATTAAAGGAGACGCATAGTCTAGTAAGAAGGTGTAAAAATGGGTGCTGCTGTTAGGACGGCTCTGCTCATAGGCGTGCTCACAGGGCTCTTACTGGTCGTGGGCTTTGCAATCGGCTTTATTGTGGGCAATGTCACCTTGATTCTCACCATCGCGTTCGTTATAGCCATAGCCTTGAACATCTCCATGTACTGGTACGCCGATAAATGGGTCCTTAAGATATACAAGGCGAAGCTCGTGAGCGAGGCGGAGGAGCCGGAGCTCTATGATATCGTCGGGCGACTGGCTGAAAAAGCAAAGCTGCCCAGGCCGAAGATAGCGATCGTCCCCAACGAGACTCCGAACGCGTTCGCGACTGGCCGCAATCCATCGCACGCCGTTGTAGCAGTGACCCAGGGCGCGAAGAACCTTCTCAACAAGGAGCAGCTTGAGGGAGTGCTCGGGCATGAGATGGCCCATCTGAAGAACAATGACATGCTAGTCGGCACTATGGCTGCGATGATAGCTGGAGTGATAGCGTATGTCGGTCTCATAGGCCGCTACTCGCTGTTCTTTGGTGGAGGGAGGAGTCGTGATGGGGGTGCCTCAATCCTTGCCTTGGCGGCTCTGATATTGGTGCCCTTCGCTGCGATGTTCGTGAGGCTTTCGATATCCCGCACACGAGAGTACGGGGCTGATGAAGATGGCGCGAAAATTTCTGGGAAGCCTCGAGCCCTTGCCAGCGCCTTGCGCACCCTCGATTCGGCCGTCAAAAACCGCCCAATGCAGACAGGGAGCCCCGCTACATCTCATATGTTCATAGTCAACCCATTCCGCGGCGCAAATGTCGTGGAATTATTCTCAACCCATCCATCGACAGAGAAAAGGGTCCAGCGGCTAGAGGCAATGGCTGAGAAAGTAGAACCTTAAATTAACCAAACAAAAATTTGCCGAGATTTAAAACGCGTAACAAGACCTCAAAAATAACAATACCTATCGTGAAAACCAGCACTCCTTTAGGAGGAATTTTGATGCCGTTTCCCTCCTCGCTGAAATATCTCATTAGGCCTGCCCCAGTTGGAGGCATAGCTTCTCCTCGTTTTCGCATCACAACACCAATTTCCTTTTAATTTTTACCGCTTTAAGCTTTCTTGTACCACATTTTGGCGTTAGACATATTGCGACGCCCCCATGTCGCGACACCCCCACGTCGCAATCCAAACGCTTGAAATTTTTGCCTTATAAACTACTCCAACCCAAACGACGGGGGGACGTCGCATGAGCTACAGATTCGACGGCTTGGCGGAATTCATTTCTAGACGGGCCAGGGTTAAACTCATCGAAATGCTACGAAACGCCGGGCTGTCAGTACAACATATCGCTGATAACGCCGGCGTCACCGCTCGATCGGTCCAAAGGTGGTTAGATCCTGAAGATACCCACCCACGAAACTCGAATTTAGACATACTCCTAGAGCTGGGCCTGACCGTCGATCGAGCAAAAACTCTGGAGATCCTGCGCCAAGAAGTCGATCTCTTCTCATCCTTGTTTAACAGGTTCGAAGTGGATTCCGTTCATTTCGAGCCAATCGGGAGAGGCAAGGGTGATGTAAACTAACATTAATCTCGGATGCCAGCCTCAAGTATCTGGAAAGTCGCGCTCTCAGGCGGAAGCCCCGGGTGGTCGACGAGATTTGCCACCCTCGTGTTAGCCTTGCTCTTCCTCAGGTAGATCCTAGACGTGGCCGAGTGTCCCAGTATATGACCCCCTACAGGCCGAGTGGGATCGCCGAAGAAGACATCTGGCCTCGACTGTACTTGGTTCGTTACGAACACCGCGAGGTCATGAAGCTCGGCAAGCTTGTGCAGAGCCGCCAGATGCCGCCCGAGCTTCTGCTGACGCTCAGCTAGGGCTCCCCTCCCACAGTACTCCGTCCTGAATAGAGAGGTCAGCGAGTCCACGATGACCAGTTTGACTCCCCCCTGCTTCACTATATCCATCGCCTTCTCCGCCAGCAGCATCTGGTGGTCAGTCGTGCACGCCCTTGCTACGTATATGTTTTCGAGAACTTTCTCTGGCTCAAATCCAGCTGCCTTTGCCATATGTGAAATTCGCTCCGGCCTAAAGGTGTTCTCTGTGTCGATGTAGACAGCATGACCATCCAAGCCACCTTTCTCCCGAGGAAGCTGCACGTTCACGCAGAGCTGATGGGCTAGCTGACTTTTACCTGAACCAAATTCCCCGTAGACCTCAGTCACACCCTGAGTCTCGACGCCGCCACCAATTATCTTATCGAATGCGGAGCTGCCGGTGGATATGTATCCTATGTGTTTTCGCCTCTCCAAAACTTCTGTGGCCTTTTCGTACCCCATCTTCGATGCGTCGCGGGCCGAGTTTATGACCCTTATCGCGACCCTCATACCAATTTCGGCGGCATCCATCAGATCACCAGTTGTTGATACCGCCAAGCTCTCAATAGAGTCGTAGCCAGCTGCACGCAACTTCTCGGCTATCGCAGGCCCAACTCCTTCTAGATCTTCAAGTTCAACCATGGCAACACCTCCACCAGAACCTACATCTGATGTTTTAAGCGGATTTTCCACAGAGAGGGCACCGAAAGTAATTTATAAACCCCCACCGACCCCTGCTGTAGGTAAAACATGGAAGAAAAACCCATAGACTTGGAAAAACTCTTGAAAACAACAATCACGGTGCGGGTTAGGGATGGTCGCAGGCTGAAGGGGCTCCTATCACAGTATGATGAATACATGAACCTCCTGCTGGAAAACGTCGAGGAATATTCCGGCGAGGAAATCATCGGACACCACAAGCTAATGGTCGTTAAGGGCGGGAATGTCCAGGCCATCTCAACCTAGCTTTTCTATGTCACCAACAACTTGTAGGGACTCAAAGACCTTTTGTCCATCCTCGGTGAGCCTGCAGTTGCCATCGACCTCTGTTATCAAACCTCGATCGACAAGATCCTTTACGTATTGTTTCACCTGCCACCAATCGATCATATCTAACCGTTCTCGGAGCTCCCTTATCTTAGAGGCTCGGCCTTTCGCGATTATTGCAAATATCTTCCAGCGGATTTTACTCTCCTTAAGCCAGTTTATGTTTTCAGGGACTCCCATTCAGCTCACAGCCATTTGTAATCTAGCCGAGATAAAAGTACTCTCCCCTCTCCTTTTGCTCACGATCGATCCGACTGTCGGGCTTGTTGGCTCTGGGCCTGCCTGTCTGAGGGTCCCGTCTGAAGGTTACACCAACCTCCTTCAGGAACATGTTCATTCCTCTGCGCATATCGAGTGGGCCATGAGTTTGGCCCGAACGTCCAGGTTCGCCCGTGAAGACAAGCAAACGGTCAGAGATAAAATCAACCGAAAGCATGTCGTGGTCGACAACAAGTGCGGCTGCCTCGCGATTTTCAATTACCCGCCTTATTAACTTGGCCACGCTGAGCCGCTGCTCCACGTCCAGATATGCGCTGGGCTCATCCAAGAGGTAAAGGTCGACAGCTTGGCCGAGACATGTCGCGATCGCCACGCGCTGGAGCTCTCCCCCGCTCAATTCATTTAAAGCCCTCTCCATGAGCGCTTTCAGTCCAAGCGGTTCCATAATCTCAAGCTCAAAGCTTCGACCAAATTCGCCCAATGATTTGAGCAACCAAGCCTCAACCGTACCATCGAACTTCCTCTCCGGATATTGTGGTTTGTAAGCGATGTTTAGGTTAGGTCCGACATCACCGCTCGTGGGTTTAAGCTCACCAGCAAGCAGCCTCACAAAGGTTGTCTTGCCCGTTGCGTTCGGGCCCACGACACCCACCACCTCGCCAGCGCAAATGCTGCCCGGCTCTACCATTAGTTCAAACCCCTTGAATCGCTTCGTTAATTTAGGGAAGCTAAATGCGGCAACCCCTGGACGAGCCTTTACTGGTGGCCTGACCAAAAAACGGATTGACTCCTTTCTGAACCTTATATTTTCCTCCCGCAGGAAGCCATCGAGGAAGATATTTATCCCGACTCTAACCCCTCGGGGCTCAGAGACCACACCGTATGCGCCAGGCTCACCGTACATAACATGGACGTAATCGCACATGTAGTCCAATAAGGCCAAATCATGCTCCGCGACTATTACAGCTTTACCCGCCTCGGCCAACCTTCTTATAACTTTAGCCGCTTCCAGACGCTGGTATATGTCAAGGTGGGAGCTCGGCTCGTCAAAGTAATACATGTCCGCTTCTTTGACTGCTGTTGCCGCGATCGCTAGGCGCTGGAGCTCTCCCCCGCTCAAGTGCTCTATCTTACGATCTTGAACCTCCTTTAAGCTCAATTCCGATATCAGCTCGCCCGCCACGCCACGCTCGTCCACCCTTTTTAGAAGCTCCGCTATACTACCCTTGACAACACTGGAAAGCATATCCACCGACTGAGGTTTGTGAGAGGTCTTGATTGTTTCTATTCTGGCAAAGTAGGCCTGGAGCTCCGAGCCCTTGAAGAATTCACTTATCGCCCATGACGTTGGCGCTGTCTCTTGACCTAGGTTCGGCTTGATTTTACCAGCGAGTATGTTGATGGCCGTTGTCTTACCTATTCCGTTTTGCCCTACAATGCCCGTCACCTTGCCGCTGCGTGGTATGGGCAACATGTAAAGAGCAAAGCCATTTTTGTCGTAACGGTGGATACACCTGCCTTCAAGTTGCTCTGGGAGATTAATTATCGATATTGCCCTGAATGGACACTTGTGGACACAGATGCCGCACCCGCTGCAGAGTTCCTCTGAAACAATCGGCTGGCCAGTTTGCTCGTCTATTACGATGGTTTCGTCCCCAGTGCGAACGCCTGGGCAGTAACGCACGCACTCCAAAGAGCATCGCTTTGGCTGGCACCCATCGCGGTCCAGGACTGCTATTCTTGGCATATTACACCTTCGGTGCCTTTATGAGTAAATTTAAATAAACAATTATCGACATCTGAAGAGAGGTGAACATTTGTCCTGGTGGATGTGGATCGTCAAAATATTGCTCGGGTTAATTCTGCTGGTGATCATCGCTGGCAGTGGTCTGTTCGGGTACATATGCTTCAAGGCTCAAGCGCGGAAATGGGGCGCGGCTTGCTTTGGCGTCGTGGCTGTGTGCGT
>Ga0315268_10004003_pt1 | contig 16081 bp, 15 predicted proteins | sample C1_top_MG_FD_204535 | JGI IMG/M metagenome (GOLD analysis project Ga0315268, IMG submission 204535) | Sediment microbial communities from Yellowstone Lake, YNP, Wyoming, USA - C1_top | ecosystem: Environmental > Aquatic > Freshwater > Lake > Sediment | place: USA: Wyoming | collected 2017-08-01
TGCTTTGCATTGTTCACAGAGGTTAGAACGCGGTCTCTTACCTGTACGTCTTTGATAAACATACATGGGGTACTGCGTGCAATTCTTACACCAATGCCACTTGTCAGTCTTGCTCCCCATAACATACTCCACCATTCTCATCCGACCCCTCTGCATCCTTTCAATTCTGATTAATCTCTGCGGCTCAGCTATAACATTTTTGCGTTTTCTCTCCACTACTTGCTGCTTCAACATCGGCATCTTTACGCCCTTCTCTTTCGCTATCCCTTGAGCTTTCTCATATCCTGCATCCGCATGTCTGACTACTGCTGTTCCCGGGTCAGTTGTTAGCACAGTTGTTATTCGCTTTTCCGCTTCTTTTGTCCCATCTGCAACCAAACACATGCCCGCATGAATGCTGTAACCTATGCCAACACCCCCGCCGTGATGCACACTCACCCACGAAGCCCCACCAACCGCATTAACCAAAGCATTCAAAATCGGCCAATCCGCAATCGCATCGCTTCCATCCTTCATGCCTTCTGTCTCACGGTTTGGCGAAGCCACACTCCCACCATCCAAATGATCCCTACCAATCCAAACAGGTCCGCTTAGCTCTCCTGAACCAACCATGTCGTTGATTATCTTTCCAAACCTTGCCCGTTCACCATAACCAAGCCAGCAAACCCGCGATGGCAAACCTTGAAACTTCACATGCTCCTTCGCCTTACGAATCCACCTGCACAAACCAACATCATAACTAAACTCCCTCAAAACAACCTCATCCAACCTGAAAATATCCTCCTTACTACCCACCAGACTCGCCCATCTAAACGGACCTTTCCCTTCACAAAACAGCGGTCTCACATAAGCCTGCACAAACCCGGGATAAGCAAACGCCTCCTTGAAGCCCGCATCAAACGCCTGCTGCCTAAGATTATTCCCATAATCAAACACCACCGAACCTTTCCGCATGAACCCAACCATCGCCTCCACATGCTTCCTCATGCTTTCCATAGAATGATGAACATAATCCTTCGGATCACGCTTCCTAAGCTCATCCGCCTCCTCCTTACTGAACCCAGCAGGATAATAACCAAACAACGGATCATGCGCACTAGTCTGATCAGTAACCACATCAGGAATCACACCTCTTTCCAGCAGCTTAGGATGCACTTCAGCAGCGTTACCAAGCAACCCAATACTCTTAGCTTCACCCTTTTCCTTAGCATCCAAAGCCATATTGACCGCTTCATCCAACCTGTCAGTCCAATCATCCAAATACCCATGCTTCAACCTGCGCTCAATCGCCCAACTATTAACCTCAACAACAAGTGCAACACCCTCATTCATAGTAACAGCCAAAGGCTGCGCTCCACCCATCTCACCCAAACCAGCCGTCAAAACCAACCTGCCCTTAAGCGAACCGCCAAAATGCTCCTTCGCAACAGCCGCCAACGTCTCATACGTGCCCTGCAAAATCCCCTGCGTCCCAATAAACGCCCAACTACCAGCCGTCATCTGCCCATACATAATCAACCCCTTCTGCTCCAACTCCAAAAAATACTCCCAAGTAGCCCACTTCGGAACAAGCATCGCATTAACAATCAAAACCCGAGGAGCCCACTCATGCGTCTTAAAAACAGCCACAGGCTTCCCACTCTGAACCAGCAACGTCTCATCAGCCTCCAAATTCACAAGAGCATCAACAATCGCATCAAAACACTCCCAGTTACGAGCAGCCTTACCCGTTCCACCATAAATAATCAAGTGCTCAGGGTCTTTCGCCACTTCCGAATCCAAAACATGACAAAGCATCCGCAAAGCGCCTTCAATCTGCCAATTCTTACAATGCAACTCAGAACCAGTAATGGCTTTGACAGGACGCTCAACCTTGAACTTAGCCATGCTCAACTCACCGTCTGAATCAGGAGATAACTAGAACAAGCTTTAATCCTTTTACCCAACCAACGAAGACGAAACCTTACCCTTCAAGATGCACAATCTCAGTCGGATTAGCTTCCTTATCCACAACAACCCTACCATTCTTCACAACTTTCTCCACCAAATTCACGCCAAAATGATAACCCAAAAACTTGTGATTCGGAACATCCAAAACCACAACATCAGCCTTCTTACCAACCTCCAAACTCCCAACATCCTTCGCCCTGCCCACAGCCCAAGCACTGTTAATTGTAGCTGCTGTTATCGCCTCAGCAGGCGTCAAACGCATAAGATAACACGCAAAAGCAATCACCAACTGCATATTCTCAACCAAACAATTAGGATTAAAATCAGTGCCCAAAGCCACAGGCACACCATAATCAATCATCAAACGAGCATCCGCAAACCTACCAATCATCAAACTAAAAGCAGCAGCAGGAAGCAAAACAGCAATCACACCCTTCTCACCCATCGCCTTAACACCCTCAGCCGAAGCAAAAAGCAAATGCTCAGCAGAAACCGCCCCAACATCAGCCGCCAACTCCGCACCACCCAACTGACCCATCTCATCAGCATGAACCTTAGCCCTCAAACCCCTACTCTTACCAACAGTCAAAATCCGCCGAGTCTGCTCCAAACCGAAAACACCACGCTCACAAAAAACATCACAAAACTCCGCAAGCTCCTTCTCCGCAACACGCGGAATCATCTCATCAATAACCAAACTCACATAACCCTGCACATTCCCCTTAAACTCAGGCGGAACCGCATGCGCACCAAGAAACGTGCTCACAACATCCACGCCATGCAACTGATTCAAACGCCTATTAACCTCAAGAATCTTCAACTCATCCCTAGTCGTCAAACCATAACCACTCTTAGCCTCCACAGTTGTAGTCCCATGCTCCAACATCCCATCAAGCGCCTTAATACCAACATCCACAAGCCGATCAACACTAGCCTTCCGCGTCTCCCGCACAGTCTTCAAAATGCCACCACCAGCCCCCAAAACCTCCAAATAAGAAGCACCCTCAACCCGCATCTGAAACTCATCCTCACGAAAACCCGCAAAAACCAAATGCGTATGCGCATCAACAAAACCAGGCAAAACAGTCTTCCCACTCGCACTCAAAACAGTATCCGCCCTAACCACCTTCGTAACCTCACCAGTCCTTCCAACCGCCACAATCCTGCCATCCCTGACCGCTAAACAGCCATCACGAATGATGCCAAGCTCACGCATCTGCTTGCCCACACGCGGCTTCTCATTACCGCCAGCAAGCGTGACAAGCTCATTAGCATTTACAATAAGCAAATCAACTTTCTCTCTAACTCTGCCTCTAGCGGATTTACTCAAAAGCACCGCCTTTCTCCATAGCATTATTCACCGCTATCTCAAGCACACGATCCGCGTCTAAATTGTCAATCTTCAAGTAATAAGAACATATGTCAATCAAAGCCTTCAAAGGCGCCAACCCACAAAACTCCGAACCCACAATCGACACATTATAACGAGCACACTCAACCTTCAACACCTCAAAAACCCTGTAAAGCGGCGTCCTCACAAAATCATTAACACTCATACCAATCTGACAGATATTTTGCTCAGGCAAGTAAGCAGCCATAGCCCTAACATTCGAAAAACCACCCTTATGCCCATGCAACGCCTTCGCAATCTTCTTAGCAACCTTCAAATCACCCGTACCAATGTTCACGTTAAACCCAGCCATCACCTCACGAGCACCAGCAATCGCCGCCCCAAAACTCGGAACAAACTTGGCAGGACCAAAATCAGGCTCCCGATCCGGCTTAACAATATGCTCTGCCAACGCCTCGTACTCGCCCTCACGAATCCAATCCAAATCCCCACGCTGCGCACTCGCAGCAGCCAAACCATAAAGGTAAACAGGCACCTTACACTTTTCAGCCAAACGCCTTCCAAATTCCTTAGCCAGCTCAACACACTCTTCCAAAGTAACGTTCTTGATCGGGATAAAAGGCACAACGTCAACCGCGCCTAACCTTGGATGCTGACCCTTATGCTTGCGCATGTCAATAAGCTCTGTTGCCTTCGCACCTGCCTTTACAGCAGCTTCAACCACCGAATCCTTGTCGCCAACGAAGGAGACAACAAGCCTGTTGTAGTAATCATCAAAAGTATAATCAAGCAAGTAGACCCTCTTAACTTTCCTAATCTCGGCAAGAATCGCCTCCACAACCTTCGGGTCTGAAGTGCTAAAGTTAGGCACACACTCAACAACCTGCATCCCAAACACACCAGCTTAAAGTTAGCAGCATTAGAAGGTAATTAATATTACCAATGCAGGCGGGCACAAAAAATATATACACTTCATGCAGAGAAACGTAGGCTGTCGAGGAACAAATTATGAAAGGAAAAATTGTACTATCAATATGTCTTCTATTGCTCTCAATAGCAACCTTCGCACTTCTCAAACCAGCACAAGCTGCCCCCGCTATACCTTACGCGTGGGTAAATCCAGCATACATAGGCGAAGACCCTACGTACGGCGATTCAATAATCGGATACGTGGCAGGATCAAACTGGAACATAACACTCGCTTACGCAAACTACGATCCTGACCCAATAAACATCTCAGCAATAAGAGTATACTTTGATTGGGGCACAAACTACACGTACCGATTTGACCCGCCAGTACAAATCCAAAACGGATACACCCAAACCTTGAACGTCTTCAACGTAACCCCCTCAACCACAGAAGCGACAGACCTTTGGGAACATTATTATTCAATATGGATCGACAACGTCAACAACGGCACAGCCCCATACGTAGACCTAGACTCTATCTTTGTAGGACAAGGCTACAATTTTGTCGTACTTTCCGCAGACCACTTGGCATGCGTGAACTTGGCATATAGACTGGAAATGATCTTTGGATCACCATACTATTGGCCTTATGTGAACATAACTCACGTGCAGATACTCATGGACGAAGCGTACATGGAATACACCCAAGGCTTAGCATTGTTAAGTGCTAAGGATTTCGCAAACGCGAAAACTCACCTTCAACAAGCACAAAGCCTATACGACGACGCAATAACAACGTGGGACGACAAAGGCACAGCATTCGAAGATGCACAACTCAACTTGACTATAGCACAAGCAAACTACAACAATGCAGAGGCTGACGCGTCTAGAAAGACAGCTGACGCATCACTTGTGAACGCTTATGGCTGGCTGCTCTTCGGCTTGGGCTGGACGTTCATTGGCATCGGAATAGTGATATACGGATTCAGAAAACCCAAGACGCCCCCAAGCTAAATGCAATCACCTCGCCCCTTTTTTTTAAACTTATAAATCCACAGTAGACTCTTTCACAAAAGAGAGAGAGAACACGATGACTACGGAAATAAACTTTGAAGTACCAACATGGAACCAGATTTACAGCATGCTTCTGGACTTAGCGGAAAGAATTCGCAAAGACAGGTTCAAACCGAACATAATCGTAGGCGTGTCAAGAGGCGGGTGGCCACCAGCTCGTGTTCTTTCAGACTTGCTTGACAACCCGAATCTCGCAAATGTCAGAGCCGAATTCTACTTGGGCGTTGCAGAAACAAAGGGAGAACCAGCCTTAACGCAGCCAGTTTCAGTGGATGTCAAAGGCAAAAAAGTGCTAGTGGTCGACGAGGTTGCAGACACTGGTAAAAGTTTGAAGTTGGTGAAAAAACACATGCAAGAGCAAGGAGTCACAGAAGTCAAAATCGCCACTGTCTACTACAAGCCTTGGAGCATAATAAAACCCGACTACTACTCGAAAGAAACGAGTTGCTGGATAGTTTTCCCATGGGAAATAAAGGAAACCCTAAAGAAACTTGTTAGGAAATGCAGGGAGAACGGGAAACCCGTTAAAGAGGAAACTGCGAAGCTGACGGGAGCAGGAATTTCTGCAGAACTCGTTGAAAGGTTCTTGAAAGAGATTCTTGAGGAAGAAAAGTGCTGACTTACATCGAAGAGTTCAAAACGTACGTAGCGATAGCAGGCTTCAGAAATGTTAGAATCAAAAACGCAAGACAATTTCTGGAGAAAATCAGCAGGGAAAAACCAGCCGAGGTGGAGACTCAGTTTTTCGATGCAAGCTTCATAGCGACGTGGCAACACCTGTATTTTGCGGTGCTGAATGCACTGTCAGCCTTCAAAAATAGAAAAAGCATTTCAAAAAGTCTCGCAATGGAAATCATGCTCTACGCTTCTGCGCAAGGACAAATTCACAAGGCCACAGAATCCATCGGAATCAGCTCTAAATCAACAGAAGTAGCAGCGGTAATCGTGGGAAAAAGGCAGAAGGACGTGAACTCGGCGTTATCAATAACTGCAGAACTGATCAACGCGAAACAAGATGATGCTGTCCTCGAATTCTCGAATGGAAAAGCGAAAGCCGTACAGAAAATCTTTGGAATTTCTGAGATAGAAGCCAAGACTGTGATGAAAGGATCGAATTTTGAGAACGCTTTAGTTGACCTTGTCATTGAAAGAATGGCGTTGTTGGCAACTCGACATTAAAGTCAAAGCACTTTCTCTTTCATGATGGACAAGATCTGTTCTGGTTTGACTACTGAAATGCCAGTTAATCCGCCGACAATTTCTATGAGCAGAATCTTGTTTGGATTGTCAAGGTCAACTTTTCTCTGGATTTTGGCAGCCGCAGTTTCAATTACCTGTTTCGTAGATAGGCTTGTGAAACGCTTTTCCACCGTGAGACGAAACGTTTCCTTCTCCCTGATTCTTGAACTGAACTCTGTTGCTGCTTGCTCAATTTCGCCTAGATCGGTGCGGATCACTTTTTCAATTGGGATTATTCTGAGCATGTATCGGAATTCGTAAGGACGTTCGTGCAGAATTTGGCGAAACTTGTCTATGACCTCGAAGATTTCAAGCGCGGTTTTTGCAGCAATCAGCCCAGAAATGCTGGTTCTCTTAATAGTTGATGAGGGATCTCCTATCTTCTCCAGCAGAAATTGCAGTTCGGCACAAGCGTCTCTTTCGTTTCCCCGCGACGTCGTAGCCAATAAATTGAAGTCTTGAATCACGACAGCCACCCTGTTTCGTATATACAAAAGTATTGGCGTTGGAGGATTTAATGTTTCCAGAACAAGTCCTGATCAGTTTCTCAGGATTTATGGTCAGTGCAGGTTAGTGGCTTTTGTCATGGCTTTTAGCTCTTAGCCGTCGCCTCACATCATCCCATAACTGACTAGCCAACCCAGAAATTTATCTATTTTGATGAAAAAGAGACATTAGGCTTAAATTTCGGCTTCGCCAACTCCACTAGTCTATTTCCCTCCAAGGAAGGAAATATCCCTTGTCAAATGATAAGAAAACTGTAATAGCCGTTCATGGTGGCGCTGGAACTTGGCAACCTGAACGGAGTCAACCTGGCTTAGACGGCGTAAAGAAGGCAACAAAGACAGGCTTTGACATTCTGAGAAAAGGCGGAACTGCCATGGATGCCGTAATGGAAGCTGTTGCCTCGCTGGAGGATGACGGCACTTTCAACGCTGGTTACGGTTCAACCTTGAATTTAGAAAAGGAAATCGAGATGGAAGCTTCAATCATGGACGGTAAGACGCTTCAAGCAGGCGCCGTAGGTCTTCTAAAAGACATCAAGAATCCTGTCCGTTTGGCAAGGGTAGTCATGGAAAAAACAGACCACGTGTTCGTGGTCGGTAAAGGCGCCGAAAAGTTGGCAAAAATGTGCAATCTTGAAAGAAGAAACCCGGTGACCGAGCTTAGATTAAGATACTATGAGGAACAGAAGAAAATTCTTCTCAGCGACAAGTTTGAACTGCCAAAGCTGTACGAACTGGTTAAGAATCACCCGAAACTGTTTCAGCTTGAAACCGTTGGCGCAGTTGCTCTAGACAAGAATGGAAACGTTGCAGCTGCAACCAGCACTGGAGGCTTCCCATTGAAGCTTCCAGGCAGAATAGGGGATTCGCCATTAATTGGTTGTGGGACATATGCGGATAACGAAGCAGGTGCATGCTCCGCGACGGGTGTTGGCGAAGTAGCAATGCGACTTGTCTTGGCGAAGACCGTCTGCAACTTCATGCAAAGTGGAAAAACAGCCCAGAAAGCATCAGAGCTGGCGATAAAACTCGTCAACAGAAGAATAGCAACAGGATACAATTCCATGGGAGTCATCGCAATTGACACTTACGGAAGGATCGGAGCAGCACACAATTCGCCGAACATGTGTTGGGCCTATTTGAATCGTGAAATGAGGGAGCCTACAGTTTCGTTGACGGCGGAAATTGTGAAACAAACTCTCTGAAAGACACTATACTACATACGCCTCAGCTTCTTTTCTCGACAGATGACGAACGAGAACGCTTAAAGCATCGTTAGCTTGTTTCAGTAAGACGCACCGAAATTTGGATGGAGGTGAATCCTGTGGGAGAAGAGGAAGAAGAATGGGAAGATGAAGAAGGCGAAGAGGAAGAGTGGGAAGAAGAAGAATGGTAAAGCATTTGAGTACATCCAGGTTTTTCATTTTTCTTTTATTGAAACGTTTTAGGCATTTTCTGCATGCTTTTAAAGTCCATGTTCATTATCTATGGGACATGTCCTATGGATGGAACAAACCATGACGAGAGTTGCAGTGCTGGATGCGGACAAGTGCAAGCCCAAACATTGCGGCATGCTGTGCCACAAATTCTGCCCAATAGTGCGAACGCGAGTAGAAGCAATACGATTCGAAAACAACAAAGCAGTCATTGTTGAATCTTTGTGCACAGGATGCGGAATATGCATAAAGAAATGCCCATTCAACGCCATCTCCATAGTTAATCTTCCGGACGAACTGGAGAAAGACTGCAGTCACCGTTTTGGGCCGAACGCATTCAAACTTTTCAGGCTACCAACACCCTCTCAGAGCACCGTTCTAGGCTTGCTAGGACAGAACGGCATAGGCAAATCAACTACGCTCAGAATTCTCTCTGGCGAAATCAAACTTAACTTAGGTGACCATGAGAACCCACCCAGCTGGAACACGATTATTCAGCATTTCAGGGGCTCAATCCTGCAAGACTACTTCAAAAACATGAGCGAAGGAAAACTGAAAATCTCCAGCAAACCACAATACGTAGACAAGATTCCGAAAGCCGTCTCGGGAAATGCTGGACAATTACTTGAAAAAGTAGATGAACGAAAAGTCCTTGACAAGGTCGCTGAACAGCTTGATCTGAAACAGATTTGGGATCGCCCACTAAACGTTTTGAGCGGTGGTGAGCTTCAACGAGTCGCAGTAGCCGCAACCGTATGCCGAGAAGCAGACGTCTACCTTTTCGATGAGCCATCAAGCTATTTGGACGTAAAACAAAGACTTGAAGTAGCACGGGTGATAAGAAGCCTGAAAGCTGCAGAGAAAACCATAGTCGTCGCTGAGCATGACCTCGCAATAATAGACTATCTATCAGACCAAATATGCTTATTCTATGGACAACCAGGCGTCTATGGAATTGTCTCGAACGTTCATGGAGTAAGAACAGGCATAAACATTTACCTCGAAGGCTACATTCCAGACGAAAACGTCCGTTTCAGAAAAGAGGCAATAATCTTCCACGAAAAACCACCATCAACCAGCGTCAGAACTGGCGAAACGTTCCTCGCCTGGGAAGAGATGGAGAAAACATTCGAAGGATTCAAGCTTAAAATTCATGCGGGAGAAATGAAAAGAGGAGACATAATCGGAATCCTTGGACCCAACGGCATCGGTAAGACAACTTTCGTGAAGATTCTGGCAGGAATCGACGAGACTGATGATAAAAGGAAATTTGGCGATTTGAAAGTCAGTTACAAGCCGCAATACATTTCAGCAGAATATGAAGGCACCGTGCAAATGCTCCTTATGAGTGTCGCCAAAGAAAACTTCTCCTCAAGCTTATACAGGACAGAGGTTCTTCAGCCCTTGAAGGTAGATCAATTCTTAGACCGAAATGTGGCTGAGCTGAGTGGTGGAGAACTGCAGAAGGTGGCAATAGCTGCTTGTCTCTCTCGAGATGCTGAGCTTTTCCTGTTGGACGAACCAAGCGCTTACCTTGACGTTGAAGAACGTTTGAACATGGCTAGAGCCATCCGAAGAGTGGTTGAAAGCCGCAACGCAACAGCCTTTGTCGTGGAGCATGATGTCGTTACACAAGACTTCATAGCTGATCGTTTAATGATCTTCACGGGACAGCCAGGGTCTAGCGGCACTGCAAACCCGCCAACAAGCTTGAGAAAGGGAATGAACATGTTTCTGAAAGAGATGCAGGTGACCTTTCGAAGAGACCCAGCGACCAAAAGACCCAGAGTCAACAAAGAAGACTCGAAGCTGGACAAATATCAGAAACAGGTTGGCGAGTACTATTATACTCGTACGAAACGAAAAGGAAGCAGTTAGGAACATGAACAAGAATACTGCTAAGGAAAAGAAGCTAATAGAAGCAGCTTTTCACGTAATGAATAATGCTTACGTGCTGTGGGGTTTCAAAGTTGGCGCCGCAGTGCTTGCAGAAAATGGACAAATCTACGAAGGCTGCAACGTTGAAAGCTGGGTATCAGGATTGGGCATTTGCGCTGAACGCAACGCCATTCATCACGCCATCTTGCATGGAAACCGAAAAATCAAGGAAATAGCCATTGTCATGAACGCCAACAGCACAGATAAAGTCAGACCTTGCGGCGCATGCGTGCAGTACATTTATGATTTTGCTGAAAATTCGAAAGTTAAAGTAATTATGGCAAAAGCAGAAAAGAGCAGAATCGATTCTGAGAGTGTTGAAATCAAAACCGTTGGAGAACTGTTGCCGTTTCCATACAAGGGCAAGAATGATTTGTGACTGTGAAGCGTAGGTAAATTAAAGAATAGGCAAAGCGTATCGTAGAGTCGATTTGACGTTTGAGGGTGCTGGTGAAGGCTGAGTGTCTCAGACAACGTTTGAAGAAATCAGTGCTGCCGACTTCTTCTACAGAAACAGAGACATAGCCGGATTCACAAATCCTTCCAGAGCCATTTTTGTTGCAATAAGAGAACTTATGGAAAACGCTTTGGACGCTGCGGAAAGCGCCAAAATACCTCCAGATATCTACGTTCGACTTTCTTTCGAGGGAGAAGCCAGCGCAGAAACCCAAATCTACAAGTTGATGGTTGCAGACAACGGAACAGGAGTCGATCCCAGACACATACCGTCAGCTTTCGGACAGATTCTTTACGGCTCAAAATACAAGCTGAAACAGCAAAGAGGCACCTTCGGCTTAGGCGGAAAAATGGCTTTACTGTACGGACAAATCACGACACACCAACCTGCAACAATCATTTCAAGCACAGGCTTAACCAAAATTTACTCGTACAAGCTCATGATCGATATCCAAAGAAACCGCCCACTGATACTTGACAGAAAAGTGCAGATAAACAAGGATCAATGGCGCGGAACCGTTGTTGAATTCAGCCTAGAAGGCGACTATTTGAGGGCTATGGCTAAGATCGTGGACTATTTCAAGCAGACAGCCATGGTGAACCCGTATGCAAATTTGACTTTTGTAGATCCTAAAGGCAGACTCTACAAGTTCACACGAGTCACAAAGGAGATGCCTCAGCCGCCGAAAGAGACTTTGCCGCACCCGTATGGTGTGGATGTGGAGCTTCTGCAACGGCTCATCCAAGTCACGCCTTACCGTAACATGCTTGAGTTCTTGAGAAAACATTTTCACAGAGTCGGCGAAATCACAGCGCAGAAGTTTCTCGAGTTCGCTGGCATAAGCCCTTCAAGAAACCCAAAGAAGCTGTCGCATGAAGAAATCGTTAAGCTAATGCACATGCTTAAGAAGTTCAAGGATTTTCTACCACCAGACGCCAGTTGTCTTTCTCCTTTAGGCGAGGAACTTCTGAAGGTAGGCATTGAGAAAGAATTGAAACCAGAGTTTATGGTTGTTCACCAGCGCAAGCCAGCCACTTATTCGGGTCACCCGTTCATTATTGAGGTGGGAATTGCTTATGGCGGCGAAGTTCCCAGGACTGGAAGTTTCATAGTCTACCGTTTTGCTAACAGGATTCCGTTGCTTTATGACGAGGCAAGCGACGTTTCCGTCAGGGTCATAAGCGACATGAACTGGCGAAGATACAGGGTTTTGCCTGACATGCCACTTGCTATCTTAGTGCACATTTGCAGCACGAAGGTTCCATACAAGACCGTTGGAAAAGAATTCATTGCCGACAGACCAGAAGTCAGGAAAGAAATAGCGAATGGCCTGCGAGAAGTTGCCCGCCAAATCCAGCATTTCATGTCGAAACAAGAACACGTAGACAGGGAAAGAAAGAGGCTTGGAGTTTTCAACAAGTACCTGCCCAAAATAGCCCAGTTTTCCACATCATTAGCTGGGAAGGAAAAACAGCCGGACATTGAGAAATTGTTGGCGAGTGTGAAGAAGTATGGAGCGGAAGAAGCGTAAATCAAGCATCATTGAAAGAAGAAAAGAAGTTCTAGAGAGTTTGGGAAATCTAGGCACCAAAATCTACGATCAACTCGACAATGGACAATTTCCATCAATATACATGCCTAGCCGATCAACCGAAAACATCATGTACGATCAGCAACTCAGACAGTTCATTCTCGGAGAGAGAAGCGTTCGCAGAAGCGCCCGCAACATTCGACACGTGAAACCTTTCACTCAGCTCACTTGGGCTGCGTTCTTTTCAAACGAGTTAACATCGCAACGCAAAACATCAACGTTGAGGGATGTTTATTATTCTGCGCAAGCCTATGAAATGACGTTTCAAGACCAGCAGGAATCAAACAACATCATAACGGATTTGGAGACAGTTCTCGGAGTTTCCAGAGAGGACTTCAACATTTTCCCCGAGGAAAGATCAGCGGTTTTTGGCGATTTGACAATAGAATACACGGTGCCAGGGTATGAGGGAAAACGATTGAATCTGGACTCGCATCCAGATGGGGTGTTGATTGGACCAGCTTTGACGTCGTCTGAATTCGTTAAGACGACTGCTGACAAGGTTATAGCCATAGAGAAAGGCGGTTTGTTCACGAGGTTTATCGAAGAAAACGTGCATAAGAAGTATAATGCTTTGCTTGTTCTGACTGCTGGACAAGCTCCTAGAGCCACGAGACATTTCATTAGGAGATTGAACCAAGAGCTCAATATTCCAGTTTACATTTTTACGGACGGCGATCCTTGGGGAATGCACATAGCCATGGTCATTATTTCGGGTTCTGCAAATGCTGCGCATTTGAGGGAGTTGAATACGCCTGATGCCAAGTGGAGTGGTGTTTGGGCAACGGACATCGTGAATTACAAGTTGCCAACTGATCCTTTGGATGATGTGGACATGAAGAGGCTTACTGAGTTGCAGCGGGATCCGCGATATGTTGATCCATTGTGGCGGCGGGAAATCAAAACGTTCATGAAGATCAAGAAGAAGGCGGAGCAAGAGGCTTTCAGCAGGTACGGTTTAACGTACATTGTTGATGAGTATTTGCCTGCTAAGCTTGAAGAGACGAAGTAAGCTGAAGATAGTTTAAAATAACTGTTTGTGTTTTCTATGTAGAACCAGCTTTAAAAAGGAAGAATTTGGCATGAGCGAGGAAGGCAGTTTCGGGCTGAATTTCGCTGAGAAACTCTTTGGATTAATACTATTTGCCATAGGAGCCGTTGCTGCTTACTACACGTTCACCAGCATGGATTCTCTGGGCGCGTTTGCTGGATTCTTCGCTTTCTTAAGCATCGTGCTGATCATAATCGGCTTCGTTTTAATGACCGCCAAGACCGAAGAATAAGGTTTGGGCTTATTCCCTTCTTTCAACAACTATTCTGCAGTTAGTAACTAAGGCGGCAATCACGCCTAAAGCTGCAAGCCAAGGCAACAAGAAGCACCAATGACGCCAACCGTGGCAGGGATTTCCAGCAGAACCTTTCCAGCATCATCCTTCACAATGATACGGGTTACGTTGCCTTCATGAAGAAGCTGTTTGACCCTTTCAATAAGATTGTCTGCAGAAACGGTGAATTCTTCCCGGACTATTTTTGCAACAGGAGCACCGCATACAACGCAGAATTTGTCGTCATCTTTCAGTTTTGCTCCGCATTTCACGCAATACGGCAAGCTATTTCACCTTTCAAAAACACAGTTTTTTGTTATGCTTAAAAGGATTGTGAAAACGGCTGAGTGTTTATTAGGGTGATGGTTTATTTACTCTGAAATACCCCTCAAAACGCCTGAATGCTCCATTTCATCATACGGAGATGTTGCATAATGCCTATTCGTCAACCCATCGTGTGCGTTCTAGGTCACGTTGACACAGGCAAGACCCTGCTTCTAGATAAGATACGGAAAACGAGCGTTCAAGCAAGAGAAGCTGGCGGAATCACTCAACACATTGGCGCAAGCTTCTTTCCCGTTGACACGCTAAGGCAGATAGTTGGTCCACTGCTTTCAATGACTAAGGGTGCGATTGAAGTTCCTGGCTTGTTGGTTGTTGACACGCCAGGTCACGAGGTTTTTACGAATCTGCGGAAGAGGGGTGGCGGAGTGGCGGACATTGCCATTTTGGTCATTGATATTCTGAGGGGTTTTGAAGCTCAAACATACGAGTGCATAGATATTTTGAAGTCGCGCAAAACTCCTTTCTTGGTCGCTGCGAACAAGATAGATCGTGTACCTGGTTGGAAGTCTTTTGAGGATACGCCATTCCTGAAGTCTTATCAGTTGCAGGATCGTTATGTCCGTGAGGATTTCGATAATAGGCTTTATGATATTATTGGCGAGTTTTCTCGTTTGGGTTTCAAGATTGATCGTTTTGATCACATTAAGGATTTCACGAAGACTATTGCTATTGTGCCCACAAGCGCGAAGACTGGCGAGGGTGTGACGGAACTTCTTATGGTTCTTGTAGGGTTGGCGCAACAGTTTTTGAAAAAGCAGTTACAGGTGACAACTGGAGCGGCAAAAGGCACGGTTTTAGAGGTTAAGGAAGAGCCAGGTTTGGGTTTGACACTTAACACCATTATTTATGATGGTGTCTTGCAGAAGGACGACGTAATTGTGGTTGGTGGCAAAGAAAAGCCGATTGTGACGCGGATTAGAGCTATTTTGATCCCTAAACCTTTGGACGAGATTCGAGATCCACGTGACAAGTTTTCCTCGGTCAACGCGGTTTCGGCGGCTGCTGGAGTGAAAATTGTTGCGCCAGAAGTGGAAGGAGCGTTGGCGGGTGCACCGTTGTATGCTGTGCCGGAAGGCGAGGAGCCTGAGAAATATGCCAAGCTGATTTCTGAAGAGATTGAGAAGATTAGAATTGCGACTGACACGGATGGCGTGATTGTGAAGGCTGATACGCTTGGGTCGTTGGAGGCTATTGCGGAGATTTTGAAGAAGAATAATGTGCCGATTAGGCTTGCGGATGTTGGGGACATTTCTAAGCGGGATGTGACTGAAGCGTCTGTGGTTAAGGAGCATGATCGGCTTTACGGTGCAATCTTGGCGTTTGGAGTTAGGACTTTGCCTGATGCTGAACTAGATGCTGAAACAAAGGGAATCCAGATTTTCCGAGATCAAATAATCTATCATGTGATAGACAATTATCTGGCTTGGTCCAAGAAGATAAGCGAAGCACAGGCTGAAGGAGATTTTGAAACGGTCATCAAACCTGCGAAAATTCAGGTTATGGAGGGATATGTTTTTCGAAGGGCGAAGCCAGCGATATTTGGGGTTGACATTTTGGCTGGAAGAATAGTGCCTAAGGTTTCGCTGATAAGAGCCGAGGACATGGAGGACATAGGCGAGATACAGCAGATACAGGACAAGGGCAAATCGTTGCCAGACGCACAGAAGGGCATGCAGGTGGCAATTTCAATGGACAAGCCGACAGTCGGAAGACACGTGTTTGAAAAGGACGTATTGTATGTGAAGGTACCTGAAAAAGATGCAAAACTGCTGCTAACAGTGTTTACTGACAGATTGTCAACAGATGAGCAGGAAGCATTAAACGAATACGTCTCTGCTATGAGAAGGAAAATGCCATTCTGGGCAGCCTAACCAAGCGTGCTGCATTTTGACAACTTGCTCTGAAACGCGCGGAAAATCCTTAACCCCCTTATATATATAGATAACACGAAGAAACCTCG
>Ga0315268_10004004_pt1 | contig 16080 bp, 11 predicted proteins | sample C1_top_MG_FD_204535 | JGI IMG/M metagenome (GOLD analysis project Ga0315268, IMG submission 204535) | Sediment microbial communities from Yellowstone Lake, YNP, Wyoming, USA - C1_top | ecosystem: Environmental > Aquatic > Freshwater > Lake > Sediment | place: USA: Wyoming | collected 2017-08-01
CCCTCGTATTCAGTTTCTCACATCGAAACAAGAACAGCCCTAGAACTCATCAGCTCAGGCAGAATAAAAGCGAAGGAATTGATAACCCACCGTTTTCCATTAAGCCGTACGTCTGATGCTTTTCAAAAAGCCGCGAAGACGAAGGAATGTTTGAAGGTTGTCGTCTTGAACCAAAAGTAGCTTGGGCGAATTCTTTGAACGAAAAAAGAAGGGCACTGCTCTTAATCGTTTTAGCTGGCGTGCTTTGGGGTTCTTCTTTTCCTGCGATAAAAATCGGGTTAAGGTTCACTGATGCCTACATGCTTGCTTTCTGGAGGTTCTTCTTGGCTTCTGCAATAATGTTTGTAGTCCTTGTTTTCACAGGAAAATTCAATCTTGGACTTGCTAAAAGAAGAGTTTGGCTTTTGGGAATATTGAATGGTTTTTCCTATTTACTGCAATATGTGGGCATGACCTTTACAACGGCTTCCAAATCCTCGTTGCTTGTCAACTTAACCGCTGTCTGGGTCGCCCTGCTGAGTTGGGTGATTTTTAAAGAGCGATTTGGAAACAGGAAACTATTGGGAATAGTAGTCGCCACCGTCGGCGTCTTTCTAGTGACGACTAGCTTGAATTTTTCAGAACTTACAAGAGGAATGGTCCTCGGAGACATTCTGGTTCTGTCCTCCGGCGTGGGCTGGTCTTTCTTCATCGTCTACAACAAGAAATTCATCGCTGACGCGGAGAACTCATTTCAGTTCATGACGTGGATACTGTTTGCAACGGTTCTCCCTCTAATCCCGTTTATTGCCCTTTCGAGTAACCCGTCTTTAAACTTGCCCATAGAGGCATGGGGGGCCATAGCGTACACTGCAGTTTTTTGCTGGATAGTCCCCTACTATGTGTGGTTAAAAGGATTGAAGCATGTTTCCCCAGTCATATCCACGATTGTCTTGTTGACGGAAGTGATAGTTGCCACTTTGATTTCTTTTTTCATGTTGGATGAAAGATTCACCATTGTTTCTGGTGCTGGAGCATTGCTGATTCTACTGGCTATTGTCCTAGCTTCATCAAACGATAGAACAGCGTAGACTCTTCACTGACGCCAGTCTGCAGGTGATAATGCGGAAACTATAAAATCCATTCGGCATCATTAATTGCATTCAAATCTCAGTTTGTGGGCGTGATGACGATTTGTCCAATGCAAAAATGAAAGCCGCCATGCTATATGGAGTGAAAGACCTGCGAATCCAAGACATCGAAATGCCGGAGGTGGGCTACGGTGAGATTTTGGTTAAGGTTCGAGCCGCGACCACTTGTGGAACCGACCTCAAAATCTATCAGCGAGGCTACGTTGAAGGCGTAATAAAGCTGCCTACCGTGTTTGGTCACGAGTGGGCTGGCGACGTAGTCGAAGTCAGAGAAGGCGTCACATGGCTGAAGAAAGGTACGAGAGTGCGTGCGGGCAACAGTTCACCCTGCCTCCGCTGTTACATGTGTCAGAGGGGCAAGTTCAACCTCTGTGAAGACATGATGTGGCTTTGGGGCGCCTACGCTCAGTACATCAAGGTTCCGCAACGCATCGTCACCCTCAACACGCAGGTGATACCTGATCATGTGGCCTACGAAGAAGCAGCCATTACGGAGCCGCTTGCCTGCGTGCTCCACGGAGTTGAGGAAGCAAAAGTGAAACTGGGAGACACCGTTGCCATAATCGGTGCGGGACCGATTGGGCTTCTGCATTTGCTAACTGCTAAGAAGATGGGTGCCGGCAAAGTTGTAATCAGTGACACAGTTGATGAGAGATTGCAGTTGGCAAATAAGTTGGGTGCTGATGTGACCGTAAACGCCAAGAAAGATGATATTATCGAGACAACAAGGAAACTCACAGATGGTCACGGTGCAGATGTTGTTATAGAAGCCATCGGGCTACCTGCAACATGGGAGCAAGCCCTCAAAATGGTGCGGAAGGGCGGCACGGTTCTGGAGTTCGGTGGATGCCCGCCGGGAACAGAGATTAAAGTGAGCACGGAGCAGCTTCACTATGGTGAAACCACTGTTCTAGGAGCTTTCCACACTACGCCGATTCATTTTAGGAAAGCTTTGAACCTTATCGCTTCTGGAACCATTAATGTTAAGCCTTTGATCACTAGTCGAATGAAGCTTGACGACATAAAGCAGGCTTTTGAGACGCTTTCAACTTCCAAGACGGACATAAAGATAGCAGTACAGCCTTGATGGCTGAGGGCTGATTTCTGTTCATGTGTTACTAACTTCCCTTGTTGATGGCGTCGAGCATGCGCGGCGGCGTGTGCTCGCTTGTTTAATCAGCAATCCACGCAAGAATTTCAGCGCGCGTTTTCCATGATAGCGCGCGGTCAAGCATATATGGACTGAAAGTATGGATTTCGGATTCATAACCTATACCTAGCTTGTGAATTCAGATTTAGAGTGAATTGAATTGAAGAGGATTTCGGCGATAGTTCTTGCGTTTCTCCTAGTTGTTGGAGGGCTTGTCTCAACGAAGGTACTTGCCTCTATTTTAGCGACTTTTGTTGGAGGAACGGTTACAGTCGTGGAGAGTGGCACATTATGGCTTTACGTTAACTCTAACGATACTTCACGTATGGATTGGTCTGAAATCGGAATACAGCCTTACCTTGATGTTGTTGACCATGATTTAGGAGAGCCCAATTATGTAGCTACGGACGTCGGAGACGCCCTTGAAGGTGACTTTGGTTTCATGGATTCAGGAAGATCTACGGAAACAATAACAAGCGTCACAGTTCAAATCTACGGACTGCATGCAACTGGGAATAACCTTGAGGTTTTTGTTTGGGATAGTTCTTCATGGACATCTCTAGGCGAACAGGCATTTACTTCCTCATGGGGTTGGGTGAACTATACAGCAACCACAGTGCTTAACACCTGGGCTAAAATCGACGCTGCAAAAATTTACCTTAAGACAAGTGCTTCCGGTATATACAACGTTGACTGTGCAAGACTTCAGGTAGAATACAACTCTACAGGTTAGAATCTGAAAAAGCTTCTCGGCGTCTCTAGTAGAAACCGATTTTAACAATATGCAATCATCATCTATGCGCCAGAAGTTTTATTTCAAGAAGACCAGTATTGTGATGGGATAAGATGAAAGCTAACGTTCTCTTGTCCAGATCTGCAATAGGGAAGCTGCTGATTGCTGCTCTAATTATCATTGTGGTGGTAGCGATCGCAGTTGTAGCCTATTACTCAAGTCTTCCAGTGCCGGGTTCATCTCCTTCACCAACTCGCGCTCGTATAGGTGTCCGCGTCAAGGATGGAGTGGGTGAGTTCTATGACCGAGGAACTGGAGAGAAGTTTGTCCCCCGTGGGAATAATTACATTCGGGTAGCTAGTCAAAGGGCATGTGGAGAACCCAATATCATTTATCATTCGACCTTCGACCCGGGCCTTTACGACTCCGCAAGAGTGGAACAGGCATTGGCCAGGATGAAGCAGGACAACTACAACGTCGTGCGGGTGTTCATTAATCATCTTTGCGTTGTCGACCAGGCAGGTAGACTGTCCACAGATTACTTACATAACTTTGAAGATTTTCTCCAACGTGCGAAAACGAACAATATGTTTGTCATGGTTGTTATTGACGATCCCCCGGGCCAATACTATAAGTATGTAGAAGATATCCCACTCCAGCTAGACATTGACTGGCCAAATCTCCCATATCTGACTCAAAGAGGTATCGAGGTCGAAAAACGATTTTGGCAGGATTTCATAAGAGAACTGATTAGGCAGGAAGCCCCCCTAGATCATATCTTTGCGTACGGCCTTCGCAACGAGGCTTTCTTTTTCAGTGATCAAAAGCCTCTGACCTTGACATCTGGACTCGTCACTACGGGCAACGGTCGGTCTTATGACATGTCTAAAGCCGAGGATAAGCAGAAGATGATGGACGAAAACCTAGTCTTCTGGATAGATGCGGTGCGCCAGGCCATTTTGCAGGTGGATCCCACGGCGCTCGTGACCGTAGGGTTCTTTCAGCCCCAAGGTCCAAATCCAACTCGAATAGGTGACACCCGCGTTATACGAACCTACTCGGCTATCTGGGAATCATCCGCTGATTTCATCGACCTGCATCTTTATCCAGGAGGGGAGCTAAACATGGCTCAATATGTAGAGAACTACGAGATGGATGGCTTTGCAAGAAAGCCGATAATTATGGGTGAGTTCGGTTCGTCCAAGTATTCCCATTGGTCTGCATCCTTGGCTGCGCAGGTGCTACAAGACTGGCAGGTTGACTCTTGCAATTACGGGTTTGATGGATGGCTTCTTTGGACATGGGACACTGACGAACAACCAGAGCTCTGGAACGGCCTCGCCGACGGCGGGGTAATCAATCAAGCTCTCTCTCCACGGAATCGGCCAGACCCTCAAGTAGCAGGGACATTTTCGGGACAGAACATTGCTCTTAGAAAACCAACAACGGCTTCACGTTCATTGCCTGAAAATCCAGCTGCCATGGCTGTTGACGGGTTACTAGGAGACTGGTGGGGGGCAGGAGACTTTCAGCCTCAATGGATCGAGATAGATCTGCAGGTGCCCTCATCAATAGGTGAGATAAGGCTAGTAGTAAGCCAGTATCCCGGCGGGGAGACAACTCATCGGGTGTGGGGCAAAGGGGCATCAACAGGCGAAGCATACCAGCTCTTATACGAGTTTCAGGGTTTTACGACGGATGAACAAGTGCTAGAGTACAGTCCCCCAACCCCTTGGACAGATATGCAGTTTGTCAAAGTTGAGACCGTTGTCAGTCCCTCTTGGGTGTCATGGAGGGAAATTGAGGTATTAAAGGCTGGCTAGGTCCTCGGCATTGAGCTCGAAATCAAGCAGAAACTTTTAGCAACGGTGGCGCTAGGAAGTAGAGTCCGAAGAAAATGAGTATGATGCCGAAGATTATCATGAGGATTCTGTATCCTTGGCTTCCGACGAGGCTTGTTCCTTTTTTGGCAAGGTAAGCCGTGCCCGTTAGCCAAGCGTAGTCCATCCATACATGAGAAACATACATAATGACTACGCCTGCAAGAGACGCTAACTCTAAGGCGTTGACGATAAGTGTTAGTCCAACTGTTAGCCACCAAATGATGAAGTAGGGATTCAACGCAGTGAACAATGTACCCAGCAACAAGGCGTTTCTCGACTGACCCCTACTTTCACCTTTAACCGCAGGTTTGAAAGTCATGGCTTCGCGAATCTGCAGAATACCAAACACAAGCAGGGCGGCGCCTCCAACAACCCCAACCACGAGTTTTATCCATGGCTCATCAACAACCATCTGCACTGTAAAAGCCAAAACCAAGACAAGACTCAATTCGAAAATGGTGTGCCCAACAGAGAAGGCAAGTCCACCCCTCGCGCCTGATTTGACGCCGTGAGTGATATTAGTAAAGAACAGGGGACCAGGAGCTAGCGCTCCAGACGCCGTAACAACGACTACGGTTGCAATGAATGTAAACAAGTCCACACGAATAGAGAGCAGAAGACAAGATAATTAAGCTTTCAACATGGCTAGGTTCAGGCTCTGCATAGAGTTTCTATCCAACCAACCAAAACGGACGACGGAAACGAAGGAGACAGTTAGTCTGTATACCTGATTCAGGATACATCTATGGAATAGTGGAAGAGGAAGGAAGACATCAAGGAGAGATAGATGTTATCGAAATCGAGTATACACAAATAGATCGTGTCGAAAATCGAGTATACAGTACCCCCTAGCGAGCTAGATTTTAGAAAAATTATAAAGCCGTCCCCGCATACGCTTTTCTCGGACGCAAAAACATGATAGATCATGAGCTGCCAAGAAACTGGAAAGACTTGCAAGAAAAAGTAGCTGAAATATTTAGAGATATAGGCTACAAAACGGAAACTGACAAAAAATTGAAGATCGCTAGAGGAACGGTAAACGTAGATGTCTATTCTGAAGACGTTACTCAATCACCAAACATAATCTACATTTGCGAATGCAAACATTGGAATAGTAATGTGCCTAAGTCAGTTATTCACTCATTCAGAGCAATTATGGAAGATTCTGGTGCTCATTACGGTATTGTCATTTCAAAGAAGGGATTCCAAAAGGGGGCTTATGAAGCTGCACAGAATACGAACATAAGGCTAGCAGACTGGTTTGAGTTTCAAGAAGTATTTAAGAGCAAATGGATACCTGCTATGGTTGAAAGAGTTTACAAAAAATGTGAAATGCTCATTACCTATACAGAGCCAATTATTGGATCTTCTTTGGCAGAAAAACTAGATGCAATAAAAAAGAACAGAACTAAGAAGATTAAAAAATTCAAAGAACTTCGCCAAAAATACGAGCGAATAGGTATGACAATATTGCTTCTTCAGTTTGGAAGAGGCATTACAAAAAGCAACCAGCAAATCAAATTGCCTTTAACTCTTGATATTCCCAAAGAAAAACAAGGTGGATTTGAATCCGTGCAATTTTCTTCGCTTAGAAGCTTGCTAGATTGCCTTTCATATTGGGGTGAGAAAGGATTAAAGGAATTTGATGAAATATTCGATGAATCCAGTTAGAGTGCAGCACGTGCTTATTTCGTTGTCAATTTTTTCATAAAAAGGTCTGCAACATCACGAGGCAGTTTCTCGGTACCTCTTACATAGTTTATACTCGGAACGAGACCCGGTACAACCGAATCATCAAATCTCACTGGCAAAATGTATTCTCCCATCTCTTCTATTTGTCTAGCTATCGCATTTTGCCGCTCGTAGGTCGGCCAAGCCTTTGTGACGTATGCTTTTGAGATTAGCATTATACAATAACGTGATTTATTATGGTAAATATCAGCTAGATATTCGGCCGTTTCTTTTCCCCATAACTCGGCTTCGAGGTCCTGGTTTTTGTCAAAGAAAACACTGACACCTCTTGAGCTTAAATCATCATTTAGTTCACTCGCGTATGATCGCTGTTCACTTGCATATGATATTGCAACGTCGTAAGTCACTTCTCTAGAGCTCTCAACTTTTTTTTTATCTTCAGCCTGTGTTTTTTGAATATCTTGAAAAGGTCCATATAATTGCTCGATAATGGAAAGGAATACTTTTTTCAATCTTTCGCAGATTTGAGAATTCTTGCCACCGATTCGATAACTAGCCTTTAGATGAAAACCGTCTAAAGCGGTTCCAGTGTTTTCAAAGCTGTAGTATATTATTGCATTTTCTTCCCAGGAAAACAAACCATCATTTCTTGATGCATCAATGCAGCGCAGTTTTAGTTCAGAAAGGGCATCAACTAGACCCTCAGTTGATATCTTCTGAGGAGGCATGAATTTTGTTTCAGAGACCTCTCCTCTTAAATATCCGCCAAACTTCTCAGCGACAATGATAGCATCTTCTTTAAGAAGCTCTGGGAATATACGTTGTTCGTAGTTTTCGATTGCTATTCTATATTTTAGGTACATAGCGTCAAGCGCTTCAAAATACTTGTTGCTTTCAAACTTTCGCCTAAGGCTGTCGATTGGCGCAATTCCGTCATGCTGCATTATGACTATAGGCACTTCTGACTTCAGTCGATTGTATTCCGGGTCGTTAATAACTATCAAATCAAGAACTTTGGGATCATATTCTATTATTCCTTGATTGCTGTAGCTTTCTAATAGGAATCTTACATGAGTTTTCGAAACACGAAGCGAAGGGTTGTCCTCAGTGAATTTTTTCATGAAAGAGTCAAGGGATAATGCTGTCGCATTTTTGGCCTGCAGAGATAAAATAGTTCTAAGAACAGCGTCCGAGTAAACGTTTTGAATCATTATTCTCGAGGCAGACCACGATATTTCTTTTTGCAGTGCGTCCTTCAATTCAGGGATTCCATCTCCATTGAGTGCAGAAATTTTTGCGTTACTAACTATCTTTCCGTCTTTTACTAGACTATCAATTTTCCTAAAGTCGATTTCAGGCATGACTGGTTGATCTAGGTAAGTCTGGACTAAGAAAAACTTCGTTCTGTCTGCGGCTTTTTTTGATAGTGTATCAAAGACCTTTAGCGCTTCATCTAAAGAATGTTTGTCAATTTGACTAAATAGAATGAGAATAAAATCAGAATCAAGTAGAAAGGGTAGAAAAGTGCTAAGAGCTGTTTCTTGACCTCCATAATCATAAAACATAACCCTTTTGTCCAAACTGCCAGTTTCGCTCAGATTCCATGTCCACACTTTCTTTCCTTGAGTTGATATCCCATCTCCGGGAGAGTTGTAGACAATTTGGCTGCATAAAGTACTCTTTCCAACTCTCGTCCGACCTACGACTCCGATCTTTATATACTTAAATTTAACAAGATCTAGCTTGACGTCGACAGGTTTCCTTTCGAATTTTAAGAAGTTATAACGAGTTAGGACGTAGACGTGAGTATTGTGACAAAAAACTTGAACGCTTCCGGCAATATCGATACTATCAGACTGCAGGTTAGCTCTATCAAATTGTATTACTTCCGTCATTGTTCCAGCAAATACCGATTCTCCGTCGTTTGTCATACAAATAGAAGTCCCAAAACCTGTGGCGTTTTGAAGGTCTGAAACCTGCTTCCATTCGTGATCTCGATCAAAAAGGTAAATTCTGCCATCGCTATTTATTGCGGCGAAAGATTCATTTTTAAACCAAGATAAACCCTGAATGTTCCCGTTTACCTTTAGCCTTTCAAAACCCCGATAATCTCCTTTTGCGTCATGGATAAAAATGTTTCCGCGGTAGTCACCTGTGGCAAGAAAAGCCCTGTCATCAGAAGCAGCTAATCCAAAATTACTATTGCTATGTCCGTACACATTCTCTTTGTTCCAATTACCCGAAAAGTCTCTGGTAAAAAAGGCAAATTCACCATAAGTTGAGGTCATTACAAACTTGTTCTCATTAATCCATTCGCATTTCCAAATTCTATCCTGTACGGTTCTTGCTCCAGGTTTAATCGTCGTGAAATGACCGTCTAAAGTAGCTACTGCAAGATCTCCTGCGTGAGAACCTATAACAAGCTCTTTCTTTGTTGAACATGCTATTGTTTGAATCACATCGCTGCATGAATAGAGTTTTCTACTTGTCTTGTCTTTTAGATTCCATAAATAGACCAAACCGTTTGCATGACCGGTTATAAGCAGTTGCTCATCATACAGGAAAACTCCTGCTGTGGCAATAGGGCCATCTCCAGGGAATGTAATCAAGACAGATTTGTCAACTTTCATCCCATTTACCTTCGCCCTTGATTGACTGAGTGAGCTTTAGCCCAAGAGTTAAGTCGGTATTTGTGAAAGGCAATATTTAACAGTTTGAGCGGTTCTATGAAGCGCGTAGTTCTCCGAGTGCCTCTCTGCAGTAGATATTTATTAAATTGATGCAACAAAACTCTCTGACTGCATTAACAAACGTGCAAACAATCAGCACAAAACCTTGGGCGATGTGTGTGCATAGAAATTCTATCCTCCTCCAAATATCAACAGTGAGAGGCTGACCTGCTCCTTCAAGACGCTGCATAGGATTTCCTCCAACCAACCACTGACGGTGAAGGACAACTATCATCAGGGTTGACCCTTAAGACAACGCAGAGAATAGAGACCCGAAAGAGACTCTAGGCTGGGGTTATTTTCAGTAGTCCAAATCCAATAAGCTCTCGGAGCAAATCGGTTGCCTTGGCTCCCAGATTATCCTTCTCGAATGTAATATAGCCCAAGTCGCTGAAATCGCTAGCGAAAGTCACTCCTTGCTCCTTGAAGATGACTATGTTTTTCCCATAAAGAACACCAGCCGCACCTAATTCATAGACTACATTGTCACTTGGTCGGAACGTCTTGTTTCCCTCAGTGTCGGTTACTTCTTCGTCAGCAGTAAAAATAAAAATCGCAGAACTGCAATTCGTCATCGTTTCTGCAACCTTTTGAGAAATTGGTCTCCCTCTATGGGGTTCATCAATGGCTACCAAGTATGGAACCTTGAATTGGTCAAGTATTCTCTTTAACTGCTCAAGCGGAGTCTTGTTCTTTCCGTGTGCTATGAATATCTGTTTCGGCTTCGAAACAACGGGTATAGCGGGAGTCGTTGGTGCTTGTTCTTCTTCCCTAGGTATTCCTTCTTCTCCTTCCTCTTTTTCTTCAGGAAGTGATGGAGCTTTCTCAAAAACTATCCGAGGTGCACCAGCCACGTCTTGAATTAACCCAGCGAATCTTCCGTTCGTCACCATGAGGTTATAACATTCGTCAAGATGTTCCTCGGGAACCTTAAACTCATCTTTAAAGAGTTTCTTTGCATAGTCTTCGCTGGGCAGTTTTGCATCACGATAGCGTTGATAGAAATCCTTATAGACCGTAACTTTTTGGAGAGCTTCTTGAAGCAAAGGATATTTTTGTCCCTCGTCCGTTGCTTTGGCAAGAGCCTCTCCCAAAGGCGTCAGAGAAATGTATTCTGCTTGAGGTCCGCCCTTTGTAAGACCATACAGACCAGAGGAGCTTATTAGATATCTGAAATTACTGCTCTCTGGCTTTATCTTGAGATGGTCCGCAATAAATATTCGCTTCATAGGCTGTCCATTGTTTTCGTCTTGAATCGTTTTGGCTATTGCGAAAGCATCTTCGAGAGTATCTTTCGGAAAAGGACGTTGTTTTCGTCCCTTCTGTTGTTCGCCCATTATTATCTCAACTTAAACAAAATCTTACTCGATAGGTTGTAATTATCTCTTTTGGGGCATCCAAACGGTGGCGCTAAGAATCATGGACTAGACAATCTTTTTTGACACTTGACCAAAAATCTTGAGATGCCAAGAAAGAAGTTATTATTACAAATTCTACGGCGAAGTTAATAACACATGAACAGAAACCAGTCCTAGACCATCATAGCCAACTTAGAAAGAAGAAGATACAGGACACTACCAGTTGCCTTCTTCTTCTGAAATTACCTTTTCCCGCAGCCACACAATCCACGGTGATGATGACACATTAGCGCAATTTGCCACCACCACGCACACAGCCACAGACAACAACCCTGCACCATCCATGAAACGTCACTTTTGGCAACATTCCTAGCTTCACGCTAACCATGTCGCAACTTCACGCTAAACAACATCGAAAGCGCCCCAAACCAAGCGGAAACAGAACCAGAAACAACAATCAGAAACAAAAACAGAACACAGAACACAAACAGCTAAGAGCCTCAAAACCCAAGAAATCCTTTCTCAAACTCATACTAATAGTAGCCAATCTTGTCTTCGGAAAGAGTTTTTAATGAGAAATGTTGTTTAGGCTATGTTATTGCTGGGAATCCGCCATGGTAAAATATATTTTCGTAACCGGCGGCGTGCTTTCCTCAGTCGGCAAGGGCATACTCACATCGTCCATAGGCAAAATGCTCCAAGCCCGAGGCCTAAAGGTTATAGCCATCAAAATAGACCCATACGTAAACGTTGACGCAGGAACCATGAACCCATACATACACGGCGAAGTCTATGTTACAGACGACGGAGGCGAAACCGACCTCGACCTAGGCTGGTACGAACGCTTCCTGAACGCTAACCTATGCAAACACAACAACATCACAACAGGACAGGTCTACCAAGCCGTTATCGAAAAAGAACGCAAAGGCGACTTCCTAGGCAAATGCGTACAGATAGTCCCACAGGTCACAAACGAAATAAAACAAAGAATCCGATACGTCGCAAAAGAATCCGATTGGGACATCGTCCTAACCGAATGCGGCGGAACCGTCGGTGACATTGAGGGCTTACCCTTCCTCGAAGCCATACGCCAAATGCGCCTAGAAGAGGGATACGAAAACACACTGTACGTGCATGTCGCACTAGTGCCGATCCTAGACGTAACAGGTGAAATGAAAACCAAACCCTTACAACACAGCGTAAACGAGCTACGCCGAATCGGTATCCAACCCGACACCATCGTAGCCAGATGCAAAGAAATGATCGACAAAGAATCCCTACAGAAAATCGCATTGTTCGGAACAATACCCGAAAACGCAGTATTCTGCTCCTACAACGTGCCCTCAATCTATCAGGTTCCACAAATCTTGGATGAACAAGGCATGGGCAACTACATATGCAAGCGACTACAACTGGGCGAACACAAACCCAACTGGGACAAATGGAAACAATTCGTAGAGTCGATCCTAAATCCAAATTACGAGGTTAAAGTCGCCCTAGTCGGCAAATACGCAGGATTAGTGGACAGCTATGTTAGCATGAACGAAGCCTTCCGTCACGCGGGAGCCGCATGCCAAGCCAAGGTTTCAATAGACTACATTGAAGCTGAAATGTTTGAACGTGACCCAAGCACCCTGGAAAAACTCAAAAACTACGACGGAATCTTCATCCCTTACGGGTTCGGACCTAGGGGCACAGAGGGAAAAATGAAAGCAATACGCTTCGCAAGAGAAAACGACGTTCCCTTCCTGGGAATATGCTACGGCTTCCAACTCGCGGTCGTAGAATTCGCACGCAACGTCTGCGGACTTGAAGACGCAAACAGCACGGAGATTAACCCTGAAACACCATATCCTGTAATTGACCTTATGCCAGAGCAGGTAGATGTAAAGCAAAAGGGCGCAACCATGCGGCTAGGAGCCCACAAAATCATAGTAACAAAAGACACAATCGCCCACAAACTCTACAGAAGGGAAGAAATCCAAGAACGCCACCGCCACCGATGGGAAGTAAACCCAGAATACTGGGACGCGCTAAACAAACACGGAATGGTTTTCTCAGGGAAAAGCTCAGATGAACGAAGAATGGAAATTCTGGAGTTACCCAACAAATTCTACTTCTTCGCGTCTCAATTTCACGGTGAATTGAAGAGCAGACCAGGCAAGCCAGACGGCGAATACTACGGATTCATCAAGGCGTGCTTGGACAAGAAATTAGGCAAGACGAAGCCGTTGGAAGAGCTGAAAACAGGCGTTTCACAGTAAAAAAAGCACCGGCGTTCCAAAGATTATAAAACTCTGTTGCGCAATTTGACTCTCTTTATTATTGGGTGCAGATGGAGATGAACGAGGAAAAAACTTTCTCACTAAAGAAAACAGGCGTTTTGATCATCGCCATCGGGTTGTTCGTTTTTCTCCTCTACCTCTACTTTTTTGTTCCCTTCGGCGACTTCGTGGCATACATTCGACAAGCTGACCCATTTTACTATTCACTGGCGTTTGCTGCAATGCTTCTGAGCGTGGCTTTTTATTCTATGGTCTGGCAACGTCTGCTTCACCTCTTGTCTGTGAAGAGTTCTTTCTTGAAGACCTTTCAGTTTGTTTGGGTAGGTAGCTTCGTTGATCTGCTGGTTCCAGCCGAATCAATAAGCGGAGACATTTCCAGAGTTTATTTGATGTCAAAAGAATCGGGTGAAAACGCTGGAAAAGTTGTGGCTTCTGTCATAGGACACCGCATTTTGACCACGACCATCACGTTGGGCGGTTTGACCATTAGCTCAGTGTATTTTACATTCAAGTATAATCCCCCACCGTATGTGATGGAGTTTGTAGGCGTTGTCGGAGCTGGCACTCTGCTTTCCCTATTCCTGATTTTCTATCTGAGCAAGAAGAGGCAAGCGACCAGTAAGGTGGTAGATTGGGTAATAGGATTGGGGGTTCGGCTTTCTCGCGGACGCTGGCAATTCGAACGCCTAAGGAAACAAGCTGAGAAGATGTTGAAAGCATTTCACGATGGAATAGACGCTTTCGGCGTGCAACCTAGCCGATTAGTTCTGCCCGTTTTCCTTGCGATAGTTGCATGGCTTCTTGACCTGTTGATTGCGTTTCTTGTGTTTCATGCTTTAAACACGCGAGTTTCCTTCAGCGCAATAGTGATTGTATATTCAATCAGCGTAGCTATTCAAACCATTCCTATAGGCGTCCCAGGCGAAATCGGTCTTCTGGACGTTCTCATGGCAAGTCTCTACACTCTACTGGGCATACCCATTGCCGTGAGCGCTGTTGCCACCTTGCTAATACGTATACTGACATTGTGGTTGCGTTTACTTATAGGTGGTCTAACAGTCCAGTGGCTAGGCATCAAAAGCTTGAGAATCCCAAATCCATCAGTTTAAAGACATATCTGCGCGCATGAGCATGAATACTAGGTCTAAGTGTTGAGGGAAGAGCTCTAATCCGCTGTAGAGATCGCGAAATGGTTGTGCAGTCTAGAAATGCCGTATTCATATCATCAAACGAGGAGAATCATCTCATGAACGAAGGCAATGGACCGTCGAACCTTTGTGCACCAAAACAGACAGAAATGTGAGCTTATGAGAACTCTGGAGGATAGAACTGTCAATCAATACGTTCTGCACAAACACCATCTTTCAGATGGTTCTCAAGCACTAGACGTTCTCCAAGTCGTGAACGATATCATCGCCCTCCACGCAACCAGCGTTGGAACACCATACATTTCACTTTTCGCAAGAACTAAAAACTTCCAGCGGAGTGATCTGGATCAAGAATTCTATAGGAAAAGAAACCTGGTTCGCCTAAGAGCCATGAGGGGCACTCTCTTCATTGCTTCTTCTGATTTGGCACCTGTGCTTTTTCAGGCGACAAAATTGCCTGAGCATCATCTCTTGAGCTTGACTCAGAGATGGGGGATCTCATCTTCGGAATACCGTGGGCTCTCCGAAAAACTTTGCAGCATTTTGAAGGGTGGTGGAAAAACCCTCCCACAAATCAGGAAAGCCCTGCCAAGAGAAATAGTTAGAACAATCGAGCTGAGAGAAGGCAAATCTGTCTACAAATGGACTAACGTAAAATGGGTTCTAAGCGTAATGACGCGCTCTGGAACGGTCATAAGCGAAAAAGACGCAGGCAGCCTTCGCATCACCAAAGCCAACCAGTATGTGCTATTTCGTGAAATCTACCCGAAGCTTAACCTTGACTCAATCACGGAGCAAGAAGCAAGAGTGATGTTGGTTGAACGTTACATCAAGGCTTTTGGCCCAGTAACGGAAGAAGACATTGCATGGTGGACTGGCTTCACCAAAACAATCATGAAAGAAGCTCTAACGATAATTGAGAAGAAACTGCTCTATTTGAAAATCAATGGTGCCAATGGAGAATATCTGACTCTCACCAGTGATTACAAGCGATTAGTAAAGTTCAAATCTTTGACAGCTCCCTCTGCGCTGTTGCTTCCCTATGAGGATCCTTTCACCAAGGGATACAAGATGAGAGAGAGGCTCGTTGACAAGGAACATGAGAAAAAAATCTACATAGGAGGCGGTGTGCAACCAACGATACTGGTCAACGGCAAAGTCGTGGGAACGTGGAACCGAAACATCGAAGAGGGAAAAGGGCCGATTAAATTGCTTTTCTTTCAGAAACCTGACAAGAATGTGGAAAGAGCGATTACTGAAAAGGCAAAAGCCATCGGCAAGTTAATGGCTGACAGAGACATCAGCGTGAAGATAGTTTCAATCTGACCGCTAATTAGACAGGGTTCAGCTGACTTTCTAAGATATGCTTCACCTTCTGCAGGAACTGAGCAGCTGGTGCACCATCTACAATTCGGTGATCGTACGAGAGGCTAAGCTGCATAACAGGCTTGGTCTTCAATTGATCGTTAACAAGTGTTGGTCTTTCAGCTATTCTTCCGATGCCTAGTATGGCTGTTTCAGGCGGGTTTATGATAGGAATGAAAACATCAACGCCGTACATGCCGAGGTTTGTAATGGTGAAGGTCCCGCCTGTCAAGTCTTCTTTTGAAAGTTTGCCTTGCTTGGCTTTTTCGACGAGTTCCTTGACTTTTGCAGAGATTTCCCTGAGTGTTTTTTGGTCTGCATTGTGAACTACTGGAACCAGCAGTCCTTTTTCAGTGGCGACGGCAACACCTACATTGACGTCATCGAGAACTTTGATTTGCTCGTTTTCCAGTGTCGCGTTTAAGAGTAGATGTTCTCTGAGGGCAGTGGCTACTGCTTTAACCAGCAAGTCTGTGTAGGAAGCAATTGTCTCTTTATGTAGCTTAACAGCGTTGGTCATGTCGACTTCCATCGTTATCGTACTGTGGGGCGCAGTTCGCGCGCTAAATGAGAGTCGCTCAGCAGTAGTTTTTCTAATTCCGACTAG
>Ga0315268_10004005_pt1 | contig 16080 bp, 11 predicted proteins | sample C1_top_MG_FD_204535 | JGI IMG/M metagenome (GOLD analysis project Ga0315268, IMG submission 204535) | Sediment microbial communities from Yellowstone Lake, YNP, Wyoming, USA - C1_top | ecosystem: Environmental > Aquatic > Freshwater > Lake > Sediment | place: USA: Wyoming | collected 2017-08-01
CCGGATCTGCAGTTGTCGTGCCTCCGAATCAATCTGACCCTGCAGGGCCCCCAGGGGACTTCCCCCCAGAGAAACTTCCGTGACATTCCAGGTGCCGTGAATCTGGAAATCCTCCGGGGTGCCCTGCGCTCGGAGGCCAAAAGCGGCTTGCCCGTCCAGCCCGGGGCTCTGGCCGGCGTTCTGGAAGGCGGCCAGATGCTTCACCTCGGCGAGCGAGAGGCTCTCCGCATGGAGTTCGCAGGAGAAAACCCGCGTGGAGGGCGCGAAACGAGCATGCCCCTTGATCTGGCCCCGGCCCTTTCTCATCCCGATGGGGTCGAAATCCCAAACGGAGTTTGTCACGTGGACCTGGGCCGTAAGGAGATCAAAGGGCTCGCGGGCGATCGTTCCCTGGTCGATCTGAATCTCCCCTCCTCCTTGCAGGTCTGCGGGTCGTCCGTTCAGATTGAGTCGTCCGCTGGCGTCGCCCGTCAACGGGTAGTCGACTCCGAGCGCTGCTTGCAGCCCTGCGAGAGGCGTCCGCTCCGCGTGTGCCGACACCTGCACGGCAGAGTCGGGAGCCAGTTGCCAGCCGCGCAGGCTGGCCGAGGCCTCCAAGCCTAAGGAACTGCCATTGTGTTGCAGGCGTCCGGAAGAGATTTTGGCGAAGGCAGGAGTGGCCACCACATTCGCTGCGAAGCTGTCCCACGTCCACCCCTGGAAGTCAAACTCTCCCGACTCCATCCGTCCGCTGATCCTGGGCGCCGAGAGAGGGCCGGAAAGCTCGCCGGCGAATCGCGTCGGGGCCTTGAGTGAAAGTGGCAGCGGCTCCGCGCGTCCGCAGAGGAACTGGACCAACGGTTGCCACTCCCGGAAGTCCGTAGACGAAACCTGGAATGCCAGGCGGTCGGGCTCCAAAGGCGACGCGGCCGTCCCCAACGTCCCGTGAACAGCCAGCGAAGACCCCGGGGTATCGAGTTTTGCGTCGGTCAGTTCCAATGCGAGTCCGCGCACGTCGGTGAAACGTCCGTACGCATACCCCTGGAAGGGTATCGACCCCGGCGGTTCGGCCGGTGGCGCGAAAAACTTCATCCGAAAATCCGCCTCCAAATCCCTCAACTTTCCCTTCCAGGATGCCGAGGATCTGCCGCTGATTCGCGAAGCAAGCTGCATTCGCTGCAGGAACGCGGGAGTGTTGGGGAAGGCGCCGAGGACGGAAGTCCAATCCATTCCGTGGAAGTCCAACTGCAGTGTGACATGAGGCTCTGCGCCCGTGAGGGCAATCTGTGCTTTGCCGCGCGCTTCCCCCCCGAGCGTTGAGACGGTGAGGTTTGAAAACTCCACACGTTGTGGGTCGGCGTGGTAGTTTGCCGAGGCGCGAACCCGGCTGGCCCTGAACTGCGGACCCTGCACGGCAAGCTCGCGAGCTTCCACCCGTCCCTCGGCCGAGTATTTTCCGCCCCGATAAACCGCCTGCCCTTCCGCGCGGAGGTTTCCTCCCCGAAGCTCCGGCAGGCCCAGGACCTTGGCCAGGAGCGCGGCATCGCCGCTCGTCTGGAAGGAAAGGTATCCATTGGGGGAGGCCACGTAACTGTAGTTGAACGAGGACTGGCCCGTGAAGCCGCGAGAACGCCACGTGAGCGTCTTGGCCACCACCGTCCCTCGGGACAGCTCGAACCGGCTGGTCAACGTGATGGGCGGCAAGGCGCGCCCGAAAATCTTGAAGACACTCCCCGTGGATGCCAGGCTTCCTTCGTAGCGGCGCCCCCGGCGAAGACGGAGCAGCACGGCAACGTCCTGGGATTCGAAGTCCAGGGGCACGCGCTGGTCGTTCCAGAAAAACGTTGTCTGCGTGACGGTGAGCCGGCCGACGGAGAGATCGAGGAAGTTTTCGAGGGCTTCACCTTTCTCGAAGGAAAGACGGGGGCCGGGAATATTGGTGGACCCGTCAGGATTTGTGCGGAGATGAATCTCGGCATGGTCCCATTCCAGGCTTCGCATCCGCAGGGGGCGGCGGAAAAATACCGGGGGCTCGAGCCCTGCCACTACGTTTCGGGCGGAGAAGAGAGGGGGGCTGCCGGCCGGTTCGCTTCCGTGGATCGCGAATCCCTGGAACACCACCTGCAACAGGAGAGGGCGGAATCGCATCGCGGCCACTTCCACCCGGCCGCCGCTGAACTCTTCGATGCGCGCAATAATGCGGCGCTCCAGGGCGCGTTGAAACCAAGGGGTGCTCATGACGCCCAGGGCCAGAAGCAGCAGGGCAACAACTGCCCAGAAGGCGTAGCGGAGAGCGCGCAGTGTTTTGTTCATGGGCACAGGTATTGCCATACTCCTGCAGCCGCGTTTAAAACGAGTGGAATCTCACCCGCCGATTCGGGCGGAGCTCTTCCAGCCATTCCGCCAGGAGCCGGTCAATTTCCTTTTGGATCAGGATCTCCCGAATCTGGCTTTCGACCTCCGAAAGCGCCGGTGGTGTGCCGCCATTCCGCTGAACGTACTCGGGGACGAATGTGGAATGGTAATAGGCTTCGATCTCGTCGGGGCCCGCCGAGGTGGCCGGGCGGAGCCGCTGGTCGATCATGGTCAGGATGCGTTGCTGCAGCACGAGCTGCTGGAGGACCTGCGGCTCGGTCATGCCGAGTGCGTGAAGCGCCTTCTCGTACGCCTCCGGGCTTACGAAGCGGCGGCGGACAGTCTCGAGGCGTAGCGTGGCCGCCTTCTGAAACTCGGACGCGGCCGTCGCTTCAGGTTCGAGTTCGAGCGCCAGGACCGTTTGAGAGGTCAGGCGCTCGCGAGCGGGCTGCAGTTCGGAGGCGGGCGGAGCCTCCGGGAATTTCCCGTCGAGAAACTGCTCGAGGCGGTATTCTTGCTCGACGTCGCTCTGGGTGATGGCCTGGCTGCCCACGGAGGCCACCACGCGGTCGAGAACCTCCACTCCCTGCGCGGGGCAGGCGCACACGGCCACCGTAATCCCCAGCGCGACGAGGAAGCGCCCTAGAAGCTTTGCCCGACACTCAGGAAGAACTGATATTGCGATAATCGGCGGACCTCCGTGTTTGGAATGTTATTCGTCACGGTCGTTACCTGGAACCGGGGCGGATTTAAATTGTATCCCACGTCGAAGCGCACCGGCCCGACAGGCGTTTTATAGCGAATCCCCATACCTACCGCGTGCGAGGTGAAATCGAAATCCGTGGGCGAACTCTGCGTGACCTTGAGCAGGCGCATGGTGCGAATGCTCGAGTAAACGTTTCCGGCGTCATGGAAGAGGACGAAACCCAGGCGCCTCTGCGCCAGCGGAATGCGCAGCTCCAGAGAATTGAAGAAAAGCGTATTCCCGCCGAGGGGGAATCCGGTCGTGGGGTCGCGGGGTCCGGCCTGGTTAATCGAAAAGCCCCGGTGCGATTCGCTTCCACCCATGAAGAAACGTTCGGGGAGCGGGATGTCGTGTGTGAAAAGGATCAAGGGGGGCTGCCCGGCCCGGGGAACGACGATTTCGCGCAGTCCGCCGTAAGGCGATTCCACGCCCAAGCGTGTGTTGCGGGCGAAGATGAGGTGAGAACCCAGCCGGTAGTACGTGGCGTTCTGCCCGCTGAAGCGGAAGAAGTCCGCCTCCGAGCCAAACCCGCTCCAGGAAACTCCCATGTCGGCGAGGGAGTAGGACCCTTCGGTGGCGTCAACGGGATCATCCCGATGATCGTTGGCATAGCTGAGCCCCATCATGCCCACGCGAGCCGGGCGGCTGAGGAGGGGAATTTCCTGCTCGGAGATTCGGTTCGAAATGTCCAGGACACTCGTGCGCCGGAAGCTGTAGTTGAATTGGATCAGGGTCTTGGGGCTAAAGAGCTTTTCGACGCTGACGGAGGCTTCTTTGCGGTCCGCCGTGAAGGTCAGCACGTCGCGGCTCCGGTCGGCCAGCAGGTTCACTCGCAGGTTGAGATCGCGCCGGGTCAGAAGGCGGGGGAGCAAGTAGCTCAAGCCTCCGCCGGTCTCGAGGTTGGAGAGGCGCCCGCGCAGGCTGATGGTTTGCGCGCGCCCCCCGACGTTCAAGCGGGTGACATCGAGGGAAAGGCGGGGGCTGGCCTTAAACTGACCCTGGGGTTTATTGCTGCCCAGGCGCTGAACTTCCACGCCGCCGCCATATCCCACCGTCCACCGCCGGGTCTCCTCCACGTCCACCAGCAACGTCTTCTCGGTCTCCGGGACGGCCGGTTCCTGTGCCGCCATTTGGACCTGGTTGAAGACTCCCAGGTCGTAGAGGTGGCGTTGGGACTCCAGGAGGTCCGCCTGGCTGAGGGGCTGGCCTTCGTGGAAGACCAGTTCGTGGCGGATGATGCCCGGGCGGGTGTGCTGCTCTCCCAGCAAAACCACGCGCCGGATGCGGTCCTGGGGGCCCCGATCGATCCTGTAATCCAGGTCAACCTCGTGTTCGGAGGCGAGGGGAGTGGCCTGCCAACTGATCGTGGCCTGCGAATAGCCCCGGTCCGCGAGGAAGTCCACGATGTAGCCCCTGTCCGACTCGGCCCGCTGTGGGGAGTAGGGTTGAGCGGGCTTGCTGACCAGTTGAGGCCAGAGTTCCTTTTCAAGCCCCGCACCTAAGCCCTGTAACCGCATCATGCGGACCCTGGTCTGGGGTCCTTCGCTGATTTCGAAGGTAACACCCCAGCGCCCCGCCTGGTTCTCAACCCTCTTGTTGACGGGTGCCGAGATGCGAACATTCAAAAAGCCGCGGGCCGTGTAAAGACGCGTGAGGGTCTGAACATACCGGTCAACGAGTTCCTGGCTGTAGGACGGTGGCGGTTTGAACAAGCCGGTAGTGGGTGGCGTGATCGCGGCTTCCAATTCCGCCGTGGAGACGGCGCGGTTCCCCATGAATTCGTACCCGGCAAACTCCTCGGCGCGGCCGAGGCTGGCCTGGTAGGCCAGGTCGATGCGTTGGCCGTTCTCCGTGGCCTTCTTTTCGACCTTGACCGAGGCCGACAGGTATCCCCGGCGTTGGAAGTGATCTTCGAGGATGCGCTCACTTCTTGCCAGGGCCGTCTGGTCCACGATCCCATCGCGAAAGACGGGGAGAAGGTCACGGAGTTTCGAAGCGGAGACATGGGCGCCTTGCACTCTCACCCGGATCAGGGGCCCGGCCTCGACCTGGACCACCAGCTTCTCGGTGTTGGTCTTGGGGTCGTAGAGGCGCTTTTGCACGCTGGCTGAAGTCTGCAGGCGGCCCTGCTTGGCATAAAACTGGCGAAGCCGGAAGAGACCTCGCTCCAGGCGTACACCCGTCAAGCGAACTCCGGGACGCCAGCCGGTGACTGAGCCGAGGCGCAGCGCGGGGAATAGCGGGTTCCCCTGGAACTCCACAGAGCTCACCCGGGCGTAGGACCCCGCCGACACTGCAAAGATCACATTGGCTTCCTGGGTGTCGGGATCGCGGGAAACCTGAGCGGTCACGGCGGGCCGGTAGTAACCGTTCTCCGCCAGCAGCGCAAGGATGCCATCCTTGGCCTTCACCAGGTCGTCTTCCCAGAGGGGCTGGCCCAGGCGAAGTCGCGAGGCCGTGGTGAGAGCGCGAGGCTCCACCGTGCCCGAGTCGCCCTCCACGCGCACGACTCCCACAAAGTACTGGGCGCTGCCGGAGAAGACCAACTCCACGCCGCTTCCTTCGGGCTGCGCTTCGGCCCGCAACTCGGAGAACCGTCCCGTGGCGTACAGGTTCTTCAAACTTTGGGCGACTCTTGACGGTTCGAGAGGTTCGCCCACGTGCTGGACGATGGCCGAGGCGAAGTCCTCCAACCTCAGGCGGGCGTCGCACACCAGGTGCACGTTCGTCACCCTCAGGCCCCAAAGGGGCGAGCCCGTCGGGGACTCTTGGGCCACGCCAAGACCGGCGGTCAGCACGATGATGGCAATCGCCCGCGCCAGAGCGAACCGGGGAAAGAGAACCTGGCGCGCTGGGAACGAAGGACACGAAAGGCACGAGGAACTCTGCCGGAGAATGCTTCTTTGAGAGAGTTGTTGAAAGATTCGAAATCACCCCTGGAACGAATCGCCCGCCCAAGCAGGAATCATCATTATACTTCGCCCCACGCGCGCCGCGACCCGGAAGTGTTGCACTCCCAGGGCAGTTGCTCCCGGCCAAGGATGCGCCGGGCCGATCAGCGACTTTCCCGTTCCGCCTCCTGGCCGAACTGTTCGATCAGCCGGCGCGCCTCGACGATATCGTCCTTGCGGGTACGGTGATTCAAGACGCAAAAGCGCAGGACGTGGCGGGGACCGAGCCGCGTGGAGGAAAGCATCAGCCGGCGGCTGGCGATAATGCGCGCCATCAGGCTCTCGTTCAGCCGGTTGAGGAATGCTTCACGCTCCGGCAGGGACACGGGAAGCTGCTCGGGGACGTACCGGAATGTGAAGATGCCCAGGGAAGGAGGCGTGACGATTTCGAAACGCCCGGACTCGCGGAAGAGGCAGGCGGCGTACTCGGTCAGGTCCAGGCACTGGTCGATAACCTCGCGGAATCGCCGCGCGCCGAAGGTCTTGACAGCCATCCAGACTTTCAAAGCGCGGAAGCTCCGGGTGAGCTGGAGTCCATAATCGCAGAAGTTCACTTCGCGTTCCTCGCGCGCCACGTCGATCATGTACTCGGGCAGAATCCGGAACGTTTCCCGCATCGCGCGGCCCTGCCGGACGATGACGCAGCCGGCTTCGAAAGGGCAGTAGAACCACTTGTGGGGGTCGAGCACGACCGAATCCGCCTGCTCGATGCCGGCCAGGAGGCTGCGCCCGCGCGCGGTGAGCGCTGCAAAGCCGCCGTAGGCGGCGTCCACATGGAACCAGACGGAGTGCTCGCGGGCAATCCCGGCGATTTCAGCCAGCGGGTCCACCGCCCCGGTATTCGTGGTGCCAGCGTTGGCGACAATCGCCATGGGGCGGAAACCCGCTTCGCGGTCCTGGCGGAGCTGGGCCCGAAGCCGGGAAGCGTCCATTCGATAATGTTCGTCCGCCGGGATGCGCCGCAGTTGCGCTGCCGGAATTGCCAAGACGCGTAAGGCGCGATCCACCGAGGTGTGGGTTTGATCGGAGAGGTAAACCACGGCCTTCTCCAGGCGGTCGTCCAGGATCACGCGCCGCGCCACCGCGAGGGCGGTGAGGTTCGCCACGGACCCGCCGCTCACCAGCAGCCCGGCGGCCTCGGCCGGAAGTCCGAGCATTCCCTTGAACCAGTCCATGACCACCAGTTCCACCTGGCTCGGCCCTGACGACTCGAGCCAGGTCCCGGCAAAAACGTTTGTTCCGGCAACCAGCGCGTCCGCCAGCATGCTGATGTAGTTGGGCGCGCTGGGAATGAAGGCGAAGAAACTCGGATGATCGAGTTGAATGGCGTTGGGCGCAACCTTGCGCGTGTATTCCTCAAAGACCCGATCGAAGTCCCCGGCTCCTTCCGGCAGGGGCTCGCGGAGCAATCGCTCCATCTCCTCGCGCGAGCGCTCATCGCCCAGCTTCGTTTCCCGGAGAGAGCTGAGGCGGGAAACTATCCAGTCCACCACCCGGTATCCCGCCTGGCGCATGGTCTCAGGGTCGAGATCGAGGGAGACTTCGCGGATTCGCGCTGCGAGCTCGGCAGAGGAAACTGGCTGGTCCATTCGACAACTCCTCAGAGGGCCGCCGGGAAAACAGTAAAATCAGGGCTGGATTTCCCGTACGCGTTCGCCCAGTAACTTCTTGAGCAGGTTGTCCTGGGGGAATCCCTGGCCGAGGTGCTGGCGGAACCCCTCCGCCCACTCGAAGCCGGCAAGTTCTCCGGCGCGCGCCGCCATCTGGCGCAGCGGGTCGGCGATTTCCTGGATGCTCTGCTGGGCGCGAAGCCAGGCTTGTTGGCTCTCATGGCAGGCCAGCATCTTCTCTTTTCGTTCCAGGGTCCGGGAAATATCGACGGCGAGCCGTGGCCGGACTTCGTTCCCCAGGATGTCTTTTCCGGCGAAAGGCTGCGTGTAGTACAGGTGGGGAATGCTGCGGAGGGGCTTCGCCGCGCGCCGCGCTCCCGTACGAAAGTTGGGAGCGGTGGATCCAAAACACGCCGACTGCGCCAGGCGGCTGGTGATCTCGTGGTCCGCCATGTAATCCGTGGGCGAGTGAGTCAGGACCAGGGCCGGGTTCACACGGCGGACGAACTCCATGACTTTCGAGAGGGTCGGCGCGTCGTAGAAAACGAGCAAGTCCTTTTCCTCGAGGCAGTCGTAGCGGGCGCCGAGCAGTCCGGCCGCGCGCCGGGCCTCCTTCCGGCGAAGGCGCGTAATTTCCGCGGGAGGCAGGATCGTGCTGCCGCAATCGCCCGCCGTCAGGGTGGCGAGGTGGAGGGCGGCGCCGCCATCCGCGAGATGAGCCAGAGTGCCCGCACACAGGAACTCAGCGTCATCGGGATGCGCAAACAGGGCAAGAACTCGGACCGCCGAAGGCATGGTCGGGCTCCGAAGCTGTTGGGAGGTGTGGGCGGGGAAGCACTGGCGCGTCACTTCGCCACGCCGAACGAGCCCACCAGACGCAAGGTTCCCCAGGCAATTTCGAGGACGCCTTTCCCCCCCCGGTCGGTGAGATGAATCTCCAGTACCTCCACGGATGCCTGCGCGGGTTGAAGCTCGAGGGGAACTTCGGCGATTTTCGCCTTGGGGTCGTACTTGGAGGCGGGCTGGCCGGAGACAACCAGCGTCCACTTCCCGGGCTCGACCAGCCGGGCCAGAAGGATGTGCTTGCCCTTGGGGACCCGCGTTCCGCCGAAATCGAGGTCCTTGTCGGATTCCATTGTGGTGGGCGCGTCCTTTCCGAGCCGCCACAGCTGCCCGGGCTGAAGCATCTTTCCAGGGTCGCGGCCTTTGAGCTGGGGAGTTCCGTAGTCGATCGAGATCTTGGCGCCACTAATCGTTGCCTTGGCTTCGCCTCGCTCGTTTCCATGGGCGAGTGCAGTGAACGCCAAAGTGGTAAACAGGCTGGCGGTGGTCAGACTCATCATCAGTCGGTTCACGGTCGGTTTCATCATCCACTCCTATCCAGGAATTCAGGGGCGGCGCGTCGCCGGTGCGGCCTTTCCCCTCTACTTCTCTTGAAGAGTTCTGGTGATTGCACGGCGAATCTCGTCCGGGTCTGTGTACCCCACCCAATGCGCTACGATCGCGCCCTTCCGGTCGGCCAGGAAGATCGTCGGGTAAATGGCGACCCCGCCGAAGGCGAGGTCGGCTTCCCGCGTCCAGTGTACCACGGGGGAATTGATCCCCTGTTCCTGGAGATAGCGGCGGCGGACCGCATCGTCATAGCTCAATCCCAGCAGGCGGTCCGCGTTGGCTCCCACAATAACGAAGCCCTGGGGAGAAAAGTCACGCGCCGCGGCGACCAGCGCCGGCGTTTCCTTCATGCACGGCGGGCATCCTGTAAACCACACATAGAGCAGCGCGACTTTCCCGCGCAGCGAGCTGGAATCCAGCGCGCTTCCGTCCAGCGCGAAGAGCTTGAATTCGGGAAGGGGTTTGCCTTCCCAGCCGCCCAATTGCTGCGCCAGGGCCTGGCCGAATTTCGGATCCGCCCGAACCATCGGAACGTCAACGCGGGTGATCTCCCCCGTCTTGGGATCGCGGGTCAGAAAGCGCGGAACGCGCGGGTCGGATTCCATGACGCGCAGGAGCACATCGGCGGCCTGAGGAGTGCGCAAATCGAATTGCTCGGCGATGACCTTGAGGGAAGGTGGCGCTCCGAACTTCTCCCGGTATTGCGCCACGAACAGGGGAATGCGGAAAAAAGCGCCGTAGAGCTTGTTCAGGGCTTGGCGCTCGTCAGGCTGCGTGAAGACGTTATTGTAAAGGTCGGTCACGACCACGGGCTGGCCGGGCTGAAGATGGTCGCGAAGGTACTCGAGCACGCGTGTCTCAGCGTCGGATTGCGCCACCGCCGCGGAAGTGGCCAGAAACAGGATAGCCGCCGCAAGGCCGGCCCGCCTCAGGATGCTCCGCACTAGGGCGTCCCTCCCTTCGCCGGGGAAGACGCCCGTGCCTCCTCGGCCGCGTTGAACCACTGCCAGTGGAAGAGCAGGGAAAACTTCATGTACTGGTTGAGGTAGTTCCACCCGTGGTTGCCCGGGCGCAAATGGAACTCGTGAGGGAAGCCCTTGCCGGTCAGGATCTGGTCGAGAAGCTGGGCGCCCTCTTCGAAGCCGTAGCGATCGTGGTCCCCGCAATCAAAGTAAACCTTTAAGTCCGCGAACTGTTCCGGATGTTCGGCGAGCGTGAGGGGGCTGTTCGCCTCCCAGTAACTTTCGTCCAGGGGCGAGCCGAACGGCCCTTGCAGAATTCGCGCGTAGAAGCCCCACCGGCCCTCCGTAGGAAGGGGATTTGGGAACTTGGCCAGCAACGCCGCGCTGTGCGCGCTCGCCGAGCCGAACACGTCGGGGTGGCGCATCCCCAGGTGCAGGGCGCCGTAGCCGCCCATCGAGGTTCCGCTGATGCCGCGAGCCGCCCTGTGGGGAATCGTCCGGTATTTTCCATCGATCGCCGGAACAAGTTCCTGGACAATGAAATCCTCGTACCGTTCGTGCCCGTCCTCCGAGTTGACGTAGAAACTCTTTCCGCCATCAGGGAGGACGACGAGGAATTGGCCGATTTCCTTCTGCGACAGCAGGTCGTCCAAAACCTGTTGGCCCCCGCGATCACCCCAACTGCGCTCGTCTTCAAACAGCCCGTGCAGGAAGTAGAGCACGGGGTACCTGGTGGACTTCGAGGCGTCGTAGGTGGAGGGCAAGGCAACGCAATAATTCACAGCGTGGCCGAGAACCCTGCTTTGAATTGAGCCGCAATCCAGCGTGGTCGGGGAACTTGCGGCGGCCGCAGGGGCGGCGAGGAGTGCCAGGCCGAGCGCCGCGGTCACGAAGCTTGCGAGCGGGCCGCCCGGGGCCGCCCGGGTGAGACTGGGAAAAACGTTTCGAAAGTGATTCATCGGCGAGTGCCGTTCCAACTTATTGAAGCAATGAATTCTCCGCTTGTGCCAGCGCCTCCGCGTGATAGCACCGCTCAATGCGAGTCGGCATAAATAGTTGGAACGGCACTAGTGGGGAGGAGTCGTACGGGAGCGGTCCGGGTCCACATAAACGTGCGTCTTTTTGCTCTTGGAGCTCGCGCCCACGGCGCCGCCGGTGGCACGGTTCCCGGAGTTCGCGGGGCCCGCGGCGCCGTAGACCGTCCCGTGGACGTCCTTGAGGGGCGCCTTCTTGGTTGCCTTGGCCTTCGCCGAGGAGTCGCCGGAGGCCGCTTCGCCCGGAGGGGCTGGGTGAAATTCGTCCACGGCGGAGTCGGGTTCTTTTGTTTCTTCTTTCTTATTGGGATCGGTCTGCTTGGCTTCTTCTTTCGCCGCGCTCCGCACCGCATCTGCCGTGCTCACGTGCCCCGCATCTGTCCACCCCGGCTTCTTCTCGGTCTTGGTGGTCTTGGAGTTTTCAACCTTCTGGGAAGCCGGGTCGTCACCAGGCAGGGAGGCCAGGACGCGGGACGGAGTTGCCAGCAGAATCGCCGTCCCCAGGATTCCCAGCCCGCAGAGTTTCACACGCATCGCCTAATCCTCAAGAAATGCCGTTTAGAGCCCGATGCCGTATTGTCACGCGACAGCGGGGATGAGTCAAGCAAGCCTCCAGGAATGGCTGCCGTGCGCAGCAGGCCCCCGAGGTTTCCCGCCGATGCGGGGTTAATCAGGGACGAGGCGGGCGCCGCGCTTATCGCGGCTGGTTCCAGAGCAGCTCGATGGTCACTCCGCCGTGCGGATCGCTGTCGAGGTATGCGAAGCGTCCCTTGCTCCCCGGGTTGTCCCAGCCTCCGCTTTGCGAAAGGGGGGCGCCTCTCGGCTCAAGCTGGCGAATCGCCTCATCCATGTCGGTGACGTCGAAGGCAAGGTGGTGAAAACCTTCGCCGTGCGTCTTCAGGGCGTCGTCGTAAACGCTCGGCCCCACAAGCGACTGGATCCATTCAAAGGGCACGTCGCCGAACCGGCCCCACCCGAGGTACATCTCGAATTGTCCAGACTGACCCCGATAGATGCGGTTGACGCTGATGTTGTGGTCCACGGGCATGCGGCCAAACCCCAGGCGTTCATAAAAGGCGCCGACCTTCTTGACGTCATGGACCACAAATGCGTATTGGACAATCTTGTTAAAGGGGTCGTCGTTCTGCGAAGGCGGTTCGAAGCCGCCCGGCGGCGCGTCGGGATTGTAGGTCAGCTCGAGCGTAAGGCCACCGCCCTCGGGCGCGGTGTCCAAATACGCAAAGAGGCCTTTGCCCTTCGAGCCCTGCCAGCTCCCTCGCTGCACCACGCCGATGCCCTTTGAATTAAAGTATTGGATCTGTTGCGCGAACTGCTCAGGGCTCCTCACGGCGTAAGCCAGATGGTGAATCCCGTCGCCGTGCTTGCGAAGGAACTCGTCGTAAACGCTCGAGCCCTTGACGGGTTGAATCCACTCGATCTGGACGCCGCCGATATCGCCGAAGGCCATCTTGAGACTCAGGGGTGTTTGTTTGCCGCGCACGGTGAAATCCGGAAACTCCCGGACTCCGGCTTTCCGGACGTTCTTGAGTCCAAGTTTCTCCCAGAATCCCACCACGTCATCCAGATCGCGTACGACCCAACCCACCTGCACGACGTGGCGGTAGATGGATGGGTCCAGCGCGGACGTGGAGCCAGATTTTTCCTTCGAGGGTGTCTGAGAGTGAGCAGCGACGGCGAAAAGGAGGAGAACCAGCGACGTTGCCAAAGCTCGTAAACTAAAGGGTATTCCCATGGTGGGCCTCCAACAGCGAGCCGGACTTCGGGCGAGATCTGTGGCCACGACGGAAGTCGTGAAGCGGCAAGATAGCATTGTGCGTGCACGCTTGGCAATGTCGGATAATTTCTGGAAATGCCGCCATGCGCCGCTTCCTCCGCATCCGGCAGGCGAGAGTCACAGGGGCGAGGAAAGATCGCCTGCGGCGTCGAATTGGGGGACGACGGAATCTGGCCGGAGCCGGCAACCGGGGATATTCTCGGCTTCCAGCGCCAGGGCCTCCGAAACCGCAATGCGGTCGAGACTCAAAGTGTTGCGAATCCACGCCGCGCGCAGGATGTCGGGTTCGGGGCTGCCGAGAGCGCCCAGGGCGAAGTCGAGAGCCTCGCGGTCGCTGGGGAGATAGATGGGCAAGCGCGGCATGGGCGGGTTCATCGAGGTCCGAGCGTTCGCGTACATCTTCTTCAGGTCGATCTTCCGGTAGAGCCGCTCGTGCGTGACGTCCGCCAGGCCGATGCCCAGGGCATTGCCCGCACTCTCCGGGGTGAGGTCGCGAACGTAGATCAGCCCGATCTCGGGAGCTTCGCCGGGCTGGAGCGCGACGCCCCGGCCGATCACCTTGGTATCCATGCCGGTGCCGCTGATGTTCTTCCCCAGCTCATCCACGATCAGCAGGTGAAGCTTGGAGAAGGGAATGCGCGGAACCAGCGGGCGCGCCATCCGGAGCATCCCTTCTTCCATGCCGACGATTCCTTCGGGCTGCGCGGCGCGCACGGCGGTAATCTGGTGCTGTTCGTTCTCAACGACGGCCAGGCCGCAGAGAATTCTCCCAGTCGCCAGGACTTTGGCCGACATAGCGCGGATGGCGGCCTCGAAACCGTATTTCCAGCTCCAGCGGTGGCATTCCCGGGCGCCTTCGGCTTTGCCCATGCCGATGGCCATCATCTTGAGGAGGCCGCTCTCGATTTTTCCCGAGAAGTCGGTATGCGGCTTGACGCGGTTGATCACCACGATGGCATCGGCTTCCCAGGCGTTGCGGTCCATAAACACTCGAAAGCCCTCGGGCGTTGGGCCGAGATAGACGGCATCCATGCAGGCGCGGATTTCGGCGCCCACAAAGTCCGGCATGACGCCGTAATCTTCGAGGATTTTGCGTTGGCCTTCGGCGGTGGCACCGCCGTGGCTTCCCATGGCAGGGAACACAAAGGGAAGCGCTTCCTGGCGTTTCAGCCATTCGCAAGCCTCGCGCACGATCTCGCGCAGGTTGGCAATGCCGCGGCTGCCGACGCCGACCGCGATGCGCCGCCCGCGGAGCTTCCCGGAGGGAATCGAGCAGGCGGAAAGCGCCTCGTGGACCGCGCGGGGAAGGGTACGAATCGAGGGGGCGCCGGGGACGGCCCGTTCGAGGATTCGGAAGTTACAGAGAGGAATGTGGTCCTGCCCGGAAACATCCGGGGAAGTCATTCCTTCTCCCGGACGGCTGCCAGGGTAGGGAGAAGCCATCGAATCACCTCGCGGCGGACCACCGTTCACCAACCGATGCCTGCCGGCATCAGCCTTGCAGGCGCCTTCGCGGTCCACTTAGAGCTTCGGCGATGCCGGGTGCGCGGCCATCCGCACAGCAAGCCGGAGCGCGGCTTTCATGCTGGCCGGGTCAGCCTTATTCCTTCCAACAATATCAAAGGCCGTGCCGTGATCCACGGAAGTCCGAATAATCGGAAGTCCCAGCGACACGTTCACCGTGTGCTCAAAATCCAGCAGCTTCATGGGAATGTGACCCTGGTCGTGATACATCGCCACCACCAGATCGTATTCCCCGCGCAGCGCCCTCAGGAAGACGGTGTCGGCGGGCAGGGGGCCCTGGCAGGCCAGTCCTGCGGACTGCGCCGCCTTCACCGCGGGCAGGATGAATTGGGAATCTTCGTCGCCGAACAAACCGTTTTCTCCTGCGTGGGGATTCAGCCCGCAGACGGCGATGCGGGGGCGGTCGATGCCGAGTCGGCACATCGCCTCGCCTCCCAACTCGATAGTTCGAAGCACGCGCCCGGCATCGAGCTCGCAGGCTCGGCGCAAGCCCACATGGGTCGAGACGTGCACGACGCGCAGGTGATCGTTCACGAGCAGCATGCGGGAATCCCTGGCCCCACAGAGGCGAGCGATGAATTCTGTGTGACCGGTAAAAGTTTCGCCGGCCCGCGTGATCGCTTCCTTGTTCACCGGAGCGGTGACCATGGCGGCCGCCTCGCCACGGACGCAGAGTTGAACGGCCATTCGAATGTATTCCAGCGCGGCTCGGCCGCAAGCGGGGCTGAGTTCGCCGGTTCTAAACTGCGCCGGGTTAATAAACCCTGGACTCACGAGGCGAACGTTCGGCAAGTTCGGCAGGCCCGGAGTCCCCGCAGCTTCGAGGGCTTTCAACACCGCCGCATCGCCCACCACGATCCATGAGGCCAACGAGGCGACGCTCGGATCGTTGAGTGCCTTCAGCACAACCTCGGGGCCGATTCCCGCGGGATCTCCCACCGTAATGGCGATGGCTGGCAGTATCGTCATGCGCTCTCGTGCTCGATCCGGCACAGGTAATCCACCATCGCCACCAGGGTTCCTTTGCGGCCGAACCCGCCGGCCTTGGTGGCAACGGGTTTCCAATCCGCGGGGCCTCCCATCACCCTCCCCCAGGGAATGCCCGGCAGGATCTCACGCTCCAATATAATGCCAGTTGCCCTCAGGGAGCGCATGACTAAATCGGCCGTGTCTCCGCCCGAGAGAATGATCCCCCGGACGGCATCGGCTGCAACGATCTGACTGAGATGGGGCAGGAGTTCTTGATTGAGCTCGTCCGGCGCGATTTTTACAAGGACGTGGCGCCCTTCCTTGATTGCCCGGCGTGCCCTGCGAAGGCCATCGGGCTGAAGAGAAACAACGGTTGTGGGCCGTTGCCTGACAAGGTAGTCGCACTGCGCCATCGAGGCAAAGTGGGTCGAGCCCATGATCACGACGGCCGAGCCTTGTGCGCGGTGCCAGGTTGCCTCCTCCGGCACGAACGGCTCGGTTTCCCGATATTGTGCCCTCAGGATTCTCGCGACTTCCCTGGCCAGAGCTGCCGACCCTGCCAGTAAGGGAGGAGGTTTCAGTTTTGCCGCTGCTCGGGCGATGGCAGCCAGGTCTTGCTGCGATGCAGCGTCCATGACGGCAAGGGTTCTGCTGCGCGTCGTGCATTCTTCAAGTCGTTTGAACAGGAAGTCAGAACCCCTGCCGACCCGCCTGTTGCTGAGGTGAACGATATGGATCCTGGTTTGCCGCCGGAGAAGCGTTGG
>Ga0315268_10004006_pt1 | contig 16078 bp, 15 predicted proteins | sample C1_top_MG_FD_204535 | JGI IMG/M metagenome (GOLD analysis project Ga0315268, IMG submission 204535) | Sediment microbial communities from Yellowstone Lake, YNP, Wyoming, USA - C1_top | ecosystem: Environmental > Aquatic > Freshwater > Lake > Sediment | place: USA: Wyoming | collected 2017-08-01
GGAAAGTTATTCGCCTTCCGAGGTTTCTTGCCATTTTGTTTATGGCCGCAATCGCGAAGTCTTCCGTTGTCACGAAAAAATTGGTGCGCAACCATCCGGCGTCGCGGTGGAACACGAACGCCGGCCGGTTTATTCCGATAACCGAGATTTCTTCGAGTTCGTCGTCTTCCAGTAACTTGTCCAGCCCGCCGTAGCCGCAGGCGTTCATTACGCACGTTTCGACTATCGCGTCCGCCCGCTTCTTGTCAAGCAGCAGGCCGCGTTCTTCACAGAATTGTTTCAACAGCGAAGACAGTCTCTTGCGCACGGCCTCTCTTTTTTCAGGAAAACCGCGTTTTTCATCCCGCGCCTGTTCCTGAAACTCTTTCGTCAGTGCCTTGAATACCTTGAGTTCGCTTGGTTGCAGGGAATAAGGATAGCGCACGACGTAATCGCCGCCTTGAACGGAGTGAGCCACTGCGCCGCGCGCTGGTTGTATTGAAATTTCTTCATCGTTTTGCGGCGTTGGATCGAACCGCCAGCCTATCGCGTCCTCTTCCAGAAACAAGGCCTTGCGCTTGCACGCGGCTGCGCACAGCGGCTCTTCTTCTCCTTCGCACAAGTCGCATTCCGGCGAAGCACTTCTAGGGCAATTGAATTCCTTGCATTCCGCGAATTCGGGCGGGCAGTGGACGCAGTCGAACACCGCTATGGTTCCCGGTTTGCGGGGGCAGGCCGCAAGACAGTCTCCGCAGCCGTTGCACTTGCGTTTATCCAGCAGCAGTTTCATTGGGTCCACTCCAGCACGTCGTTTTCTTTGACGCCGGATTGTTCGGCTTCGCCCGCCGGGAGTTCAATCAGGTATTTAGCGGGTTTTTTGGGAACAATCCAGGGGTTCCACGGCTTGATTTCTGGAATGACGTCGACGACTTTTTTGCTGGAGTCAAGGAACACTGCGTCGAATGGAACGCAGAAGAAGGAGTGGATCGCGTTTCTGCTCGTGCCTTCGGCGCGGAAGTCGAACAGCAGCGGCGCAAACTTTTTTTTGAACATTATTCCCCGCATTTTCTGCAGCGGGGTTGACGCGGTGCCGCAAGCTGGCCAAAGCACTTTGCCGTTGCGAGTTATTTTCACTGCCAACCGACCGCCTGCTGAAAACGTATAAAAGCCCTTCGTGGTAAAGCCTATTACTTGATTGAGTATAAAACGCTTTTTTAGTGAAAAACCCAATGGTTCCTTGCAGCGTTGCAGTCATTCCCGACGGAAACCGCCGTTTTTCGGCGAAAGCGGGGCTTTCGCTCGACGCGGCTTACTTGGCAGGATTCAGGAAAGTAGAGGAATCCGTTGACTGGGCGGTTGAATCGGGCGTAAAGTCTCTGGCTTACTGGGCTCTTTCAATAGAAAACTTTCAAAACCGCTCGCAACTCGAGTTAGGCGTTTTGTTTGCGTTGATGCAGGCGCACGCGCGGAAAGCCATTGAGTCAAGGCAATTCGAGTCAATGGGCGCGAGAGTCAAGTTCTTCGGCCGGACTTCGTTACTGCCTTCTTCGTTACAGAACGACTTCAAGAGAATAGAGGACAACACTGCGGAGAGTTCCGCGGTCGAACTGAACTTGGGAGTTGCTTACGGCGGACGGGACGAATTGCTTACTGCCGCGAAGAGGTTGGCTGAAGACGCGCGCACTGGCGCAGTCGACCCTGCTCAAGTGGACGAGCGCAAGTTCGGCGAATACTTTTACCTGCAAACCGCTCCCGACTTGGTAATCAGGACGGGTGGAGTGCAGAGGCTTAGCGGCTTCATGCCGTGGCACACTGGCTACAGCGAACTCTATTTCTCGAAAAAACTGTGGCCGGAGTTCCAGCGCGCGGACTTCCAGGATGCGCTCGCGTACTTTGCTTCAGCTAAAAGAAACTTCGGCAAGTAACTACCTTACTAAAAAGTCCATGTCGCCGAATTTTTCCAGCACTTTTCCGAAGCCAAGCGCGGAAAGAATACCCAGTTTGGCTTTTGTCAGCGAGTAAGGAGCCGCGTTTAGGGCGCTGCGCAATAAAGAGTGAGTTCCCAGCGTAGTTCCGTATTTCGCGCGCCACCTTCTTTCGTAGTCCAATGGCGTTCCTTCGCGCAAGTGTTGGGCAACGCATTCGGCCGCGGTTTGGGCGCACAGGCTGCCGAAGACAATTCCTCCTCCAGTGGTTGCCTTGACTTGCCCCGCCGCGTCGCCGACGAGCAGCACGTTGTTTTTCTGCGTCTGTTTTCGCGCTGCAAGCGGAATTACGGCCGTAAACTCTCTAACGACTCGGCTTTTCCGGTTTTGGGTCTCGCGGACTAGCGGGAGTTGCATGAGCCGTTTCTTGCTTCTTTCAAGCGAAGCGAAGTCGGAGGTGCAGAAGCCTATTCGCGCAGAATCGTCTCCGCAGGGAACGATCCAGCCGAAAAAGCCGTTGAACTCGGGTTCCAGGAAAATGTCGACTTTGCGCGCGTCGGCAACGCTTGCTTTCGAATACTCTGCTTCCCAGCCTAAAACGAATTTTTTTGAGGGAATTTCGGGAAAGCGCGCTAGTCGCGCTACTGCCGACGCGGCTCCGTCCGCGCCTATTATTACCTTGCTTGCGTCGCCTAATTTCGTCACGCGTTTGTTGAACTTGATTTCTGCGCCGGTGTCTGCTGCCTGGGCCGCGGCTTGTTCGTCGAAAGCCTGGCGGTCGAGAACCATTGCCTGCGCTTTCGAGCTGCGGACGCTCAAGCAATTTTTTCCTGCCCAGAAGTCGGCTCCGCTGACTTGGTTCAACACGGTTTTCTTGTAGCGCACGCCCGTCAAGTCCAATCCGCGTTTGGAGACTATTGCCGTGCACTTGCCGAACTTTCCCGGCGTGGAGTGTTCTTCGAGTACAAGAGTTTTCACTCCCTGCGCGGCGAGTTCTCTTGCGCAAACCGAGCCGGCAATGCTTGCGCCCACGATTGTTGCTTCTGCGTTCATTGCAATCAATAAATAGGATGCTTCGCCTTATTTGCCGTATGGTGGAACCGATTCTTTACGGAAGCTGGATTCAGCTGGTCGTCGGATTGTTGTTGTTCGTTGCCGCGGGTTACTTTGTTACGCTTGCGTTGTTCGGCGAAAAAATAAGTTTGGTTGAAAAAATCGTTTTCTCGGTAGTGCTGGGCTTCTTTGTTCCCACGCTGCTGATATTCGTTTTAAACTATTTTCTAGGAGTCAAAATTGATTCCCTAGCGGTTGCGGTGATTTACGCCGTCGTCGCTGCGGCTGCCGTCTGGCTTGGTTCAGGGAAATCGTTTCTTCAGCGCAAGCACTCCTGACAGCATTTTTGCGGCGAATCCCGGGCTGACTGTCCCGCCTTCCTTATAGTGCCAAGTAATCGGAATTTCGGCTACTCGCAAGCCGAGCTGGCGTGCGACCAGCAGGAATTCAACGTCCCACTCGAACAAGTCTACTTTCAGCAGGGGCAGCATTTTCTTGTACGCCGAGCGGCGCACTGCTTTGAAACCGCACTGGGTGTCGCGGATTCCCATTCCGAAAAGAAGCGAAACTACTGCAGCGAACGCAGTGCTGGCGAGCTTGCGTTTGAACGGAAGGTTGTAGACGCGAGATTCGGGAAGGCGGCGCGAGCCAATCGCGAGGTCCCAGTTCTTGAGAGCCGTGGTAAGTTTGGGAATGTCTTCCGCCGACCAGGAGCCGTCCGCGTCGCAAACCAGTGCGTCCCCCGTTGCTGCTTTGAGTCCTTCGCGTACGGCGCGGCCTTTTCCCAATGGTTTGGGGAAGTCAAGCAAGCGAATGAATGAATACTTGTTTTTCTTTTCGCGCACGACGCCGGGCGTGCCGTCCGTTCCGTTGTTTACTACGATCACTTCTGCGCTGGTCTTGCTTTTGCGCAGGAACGAACACAGTTTTTCGAGAGTGGCGCCTATTCTTTGGGCTTCGTTCTTGGCTGGAATTATTATTGAAAGCATTGCGTTCACTGGCTGACGTGCAGTTTTTCGAACGCCGGAAGCGTTAGTCCTTCGTTCTCAAGTTCGTCAGAGAATTCGGCGTAAATTTTCTTGAGCGAAGAAATTGTTTTTGATTCGAAGCGCAGCGACAGTTCTGGCTTCGTGTTCGACGCGCGCACTAGCCCCCAGCCGTCTGCGTATTCGACGCGGCAGCCGTCCAAGTCGATTACTTTCTTTCCTTGTTTCTTCATTTTTGCCGCGAATTTTTTGATGAAAGCGAACTTCTTTTCGTCTGGAAAGTGCGGCCGCAGTTCTTCGGTAGAGTAGTATTTGGGAATGTCGGCCAACAACTGCGAAAAACTTTTGTCGGAGCGCGAAAGGATTTCTGCGAGCCTGCAGGCGGCGTAAATTGCGTCGCCGAAGCCGGCGTGTCGGTCGTGTATGTACATGTGGCCGCTCATTTCGCCAGCGAGCAGAGCGTTTTCCTCGTGCATCTTGCTTTCAATGCGGTTGTGGCCCGCCTTCCACATCACCGGCTTGCCGCCGTTTGCCTCGATTTCATCCGAAAGAGCTTTCGTGCATTTAACCTCAAATACTACTTTCGCGCCCGGGTGGAGGGGAAGTACTTGGCGTACGTAAAGGATCAGCAGCCGATCGCCCCAAAGAATTTCACCTTTTTCGTTGACTGCGCCGATACGGTCGCCGTCGCCGTCGAAAGCAATTCCCGCATCTGCCCGTGATTTTTTTACTTCAGTAATGAGGTCGCGGAGGTTGGCCGCAACGCTAGGGTCTGGAGGATGATTTGGAAAGCTTCCGTCGGGCTTGCAATATAGCGGGATTACTTCGTGTCCAACCGCGCGGAGAACACGGCACCCTATCTCGCCCGCCATGCCGTTGCCTCCGTCAACAACCAGCTTTAGCCGCTTTCCTTTTTTCGTGTTTTTTTCGAGGTAGGCAGCATAGTCTTCGCTAACGCTTGTTTCGCTTGTTTTTCCGTTTCCGCTGGCGAACACGTGGTTTTCCATAATTTTTCTGACTTCTTGGTATTCGTCGCCACTGGCGTCTTTTGTTCCTTGGTCTATCTTGAATCCGTTATACTCCGGGGGGTTGTGGCTGGCGGTTATCATCACCCCGCCGTCTTGCTTCAGGTGGCGTATTGCGAAATAATACTCGGGAGTGGCTACTGCGCCAACATCTACGACGTCAATTCCACCCGAGTTTAGACCCTTTACTACGGTGTTGCGTATTGCTGTAGAGCTTTTGCGACAGTCTCTTCCGACAACTATTGTTCTGGCTTTAAATTGCTTCAAGTAGGTCGCTACTGCTCTTCCGAACAGTTCCGCGTCTTTTTCATCAAAGTCTTTTCCGAACACGCCTCGCACGTCGTACTCGCGGAAAATTTGTTTGTTCACGGGTGAAATCACGCAAAGTTGTTTTTTAACGGTTGGCTCCGAATGCCGCAATAAGCTGACTCGAGTTTTTGGCGCTTGAAATGGCTTTCCTTGCTTCGACGGCTTCAGGAAATCCTCGGGCAAGCATGTGCGCGTGCGTCAGCAGCCTCGGAAGAGCGTATTCCTTGGTTTTTTTCGCCAAAGCAAGGTATTCCTTGAAAAAAGCCTTCTGCCGTTCGGCCGAAGTGTTTTCTTCAATCGGCTTTTTGCCTGCTGCGAGCGTAATTTGCTTGAAAATTTCGGGGTTTGACGCGGCTGCGCGGCCTATCATTACTGCGTCGCAACCGGTTTCGCGGAACATGCGCAGCGCGTCGTCCGCGCGCCGCACGTCGCCGTTTCCAATGACTGGAATGTCGAGCGATTCTTTCACTTTCCGTATTGTCTTCCAGTCGGCTTGGCCGGAGTAGCCTTGGCTGGCAGTTCGCGGGTGGACTGCAACTGCTTTCGCTCCGCCTTCCTGCGCCGCCAGCGCGGCTTCAACCGCAGTTATCTTGTTTGCGGAAACGCCGCTCCTGATTTTGACGGTGACCGGCAACGCGGTTGCTTCCGTTGTTTCTTCGATTATTTTGCGCAGTAACCGCGGGTTTCTCAAAAGCGCGGCGCCGTATCCTTGCTGCATTACGTGCTTGTCGGGGCAGCCGGCGTTGACGTCGATTGCTTCGGCCAGCTTTTTTTCCTCGATTATCGCCGCTGCGTCGGCCATCACTTCTGTTTCGCAGCCGAACAACTGTATTGCAAAAGGCTTGTCGCCGGCTAGCCGCTTGCATTTGCGCAAGGCGTTCGCAGAGTTTCTCGCAATCGCTTGCGCTGAAACCATTTCGGAGTAAGTCATTCCTGCGCCGTGTTTTCTGCACAGCCGCCTGAACGCCGCGTCGGTAATGCCTTCCATCGGGGCCAGGACTAGCGGAGGGCTGGCTTTGATTGCGCCTATCTTCAGGGGAGTCACGGGAGGAACTAGCGCAGGAATATAAAAAAGAGTTGAGTAAGCTCCTGCATGGCCAAATCTCCTGACGCGCACGACGAAAAGCTTACTGCGGACTTGAGCGACGTTCTGTCCGAATGCCGCACCATGATTACTACGGTTGGATTGATTTTCGCTTTCCTGCTTAACGTGGCGCTGCTGGTTAAATTCGGGGATCCGATTGCCGACGCACTGCTTTGGATAGCCGTGTGGACGAGCTTGGTTTCCGTCATATTGTTTTCAATGCCCGTCATCTACCACCACATCCAGTTTCCGTACAAGAGCAAGGAAAAATTCATTTTACGCAGCCACAACTTCATTGTCTGGGGAATGTTTCCGTTCATCGTAACTCTGTTCCTGGGGCTTACGCTGGCGTTCTATCAGAAAATGGGTTTCGGTGCGTTCGGGCTTTCGCTGGCTACGTTTTTGATTCTCACCATAATTTACCACGAGCGCAGCAAAACGCTTTCAATCGGAATCTAGGGCTCGGAATAACCCGCTTTCGACAGGCCGCGTGAAAGAACTTGTTCGGAGCGGCTTTTGTTTCTGTAAACGGTTACTCCCTTGCAGCCGCTTTCGTAAGCCAGGAGAAACGCTTTTTCCACGTCGCGGGGCGTCGCGCCGTACCCGAAGTTAATTGTTTTTGACACCGCGTTGTCCACGTGCTTCTGGAAAGCCGCTTGAATGCGCACGTGCTGCTCGAACGGAAGGTCTTGGGAAGTGACGAATAGCCTCCGCACTTCCGGCGGCACTTGGTTCGACGACTGCACCGAGCCGGTTTCCGCTATTTTTTTCATCAGCGTTTTGCTGTAAAACCCTTTTTTCCGCGCAGTGTTTTCGAACAAGCGGTTTGTTTCAGGCAGGATTACTCCGTCGAGAACGGTTCGGGTGAAAGCAATTCCGAAGAAGGGCTCGATTCCGCTGGAACAGCCGGCGATTATGCTCAGAGTTCCCGCGGGGGCAATTGTAGTTGTGGTGGCGTTTCTCAAGCGCATGCCTTTGCGGGCGTAAACGCTTTTCTCGTAATTCGGGAACGCCCCTCTTTTTTTGGCGAGCGCGGCGGAAGCCTCTTTTGACTCTTTTTGCATGAACGCCATTATTTTCTCGGCGGCGTCAACCGCTTCCGGCGACGCGTAGGAGACTCCGAGTTCGACCAGGAAGTCCGCGAACCCCATTACGCCCAAGCCGATCTTGCGGTTTCCGCGAGTGACTTCGTCGACCTGCTTTACGGGCGAGCGGCTTGCGTCGACGACGTTGTCCAAAAAGTGTACTGCAATCCAAATCGTTTTCTTCAGCTTCTGCCAGTCGACTTCCTTTCCGCGAAGCATTCTGGCCAGGTTTATCGAGCCCAATACGCAGGACTCGTAGGGAAGCAGCGGCTGTTCTCCGCAGTTTGCTACTATAAACCCGTTTGCTACGAAAGAATGCGTCGCGGGCTCGCTGAGGTCGTAGACTTTTCTTTTTCCGGCAGGAGTAATCCGCTTAATTTTCTCGACGAATTTTTCGCGGTAGTATTCTTTGGCGTGCAGTTTTTCTATTTTAGTCGTGTTCTTAGAGCTGAGCCAGTTTACCTTGGCGAGGAAGCGCGGCAGGTTCTCTTTGGAAATGCTGAGTTCGAAGCACTTTCCATCGCACTCGTATTTTTTTACTTCGCCATTCTTGGTGGCGTAGCTGAACCTTACCGAAGCTGGCCGATGGCGGTCGTAAATGCAGGATCGAATTCCCAGGTTTAGGAGCAACAGTTGCACTTGCTTTAACAGCGTGAGCGACTTAGATGTCAAGCGCGCGTACGCGTTTTTGCCTTCAGCAAAGCCAAGAGTGCCGTCTGCGGTGAATAGTCCGTCTAGGAATCCTGCCACCGCTTCCTCGGTTGCGCAGAAAAGCGATAGTGGAACTTCCTTGTATTCGGCGCTTACTGCTTTTACGCCGAGCAATTTGAAGAACTCAACAAATTTCGGCGAGTGGAAGGAAAGATGGGTTACTCCGTTAGTCCGTGTTATTGCCTTTACTCGGCGGCCATACCAGGACATTACTATTGGTTCTAGGGCTTCGCGGACAGCTTTGTCTTCTGGAGCGAAAGTGAAGCCTACTCTGGCTGGCTTTTCCGAAAGCCACCCGTCGCCAACAAGCCAGCCGAGAACCCTGCCTACCTCGCGGGTCCATTTCTTCGGAGCGGCGGGGAAATCTGCGTTGCCCGCGGTTTCACGGATTTGCGCGAGCTGCGAAAAGCTTCCAGGCCCGCTTTGAATAAGTACCTCGTCTCCCGAGGAAAGTTTTTCGGCTTGCTTCCAGCCGCTGGTAGTCATTACCTTGTGGTCTTTGGTTAGTGTGAGCTCAAAACCGCTTTTTGTTTCTATCGTCACTGTTTCTTTTTCGTCGGTTAATTGAACTTTGTGCGCGACGCCGAACGTGGTTCCATACTGCGTCGAACATGGTGAACTGTTGAACTGTAGCATCCGGTTGTCAACGGCCAGCAAGGCGCCGCCGCGTTCGACTACTTGCTCTAATGATGGTAGGCCGCTAGCGCAAGATACGCGCGCGTCGCCAGCGATGCAAGGGTTGGTGCTCTCTAGTTTTCCCAGTGATGGCGTTGGGTTGGCTGCGTTTATTGTGTCGATGAAAACGATTCCTGGTTCGCCGTTCTTCCAAGCGGTTTCGGCAATGGCGCGGAAGACCGCGGGAGCGTTGAGTCTTCCGACGACTTTTTTCGTGCGCGGGTTGACTATTGCATAGTCGCTTCCGCGTTTTAACGCGCGCATGAACTCGTCGGTTATGCCCATTGAGATGTTGAAGTTTGAGAACTCGCCTTCCTTTTCCTTGGCTTTCACGAACTCGAGGACGTCGGGGTGGTCGACGCGCAGCATTCCCATGTTTGCGCCCTTGCGCCGTCCGCCTTGCTTGATTACGTCGGTTGCGGCGTTGAAGGCGCGCATGAAGCTGACGGGTCCGGACGCCATGCCCATTGACGTTCGCACCAAGTCGTTTTTGGGCCGGAGCCGGGAGAAGGAGAAGCCGGTTCCGCCTCCGCCTTGCTGTATCAAAGCCATTTGTTTGACTGCGTCGAAAATGCTGCGCATGTCGTCTTCAACCGGAAGCACGTAGCACGCGGCGAGTTGCTGCAGCGGCGTTCCCGCGTTCATGAGAGTCGGAGAGTTGGGCAGGAACTCGAGTAACGCCATTGTTTCATAGAACTCGCGGGCCGTGGCGGAAACGTCTGCCTTTGAATCGTATTTCTTGTCGACGGCTGCAATGTTTTCCGCGACTCGTTCGAACATCTGGCGCGGCGTTTCAACGACTTTACGTTTTTCGTTTTTCTTCAAGTAACGCGTTTGCAGCACTCGCACGGCGTTGGGGCTCAGCTTCGGCTGTATCGCGCTTTTGACTGCCATTGTTACCGAGAAGGGCTTGGGCGTATTAAAAAATAGCGTTCAGCTCAGCTGTTAGCGTCGGGCAAGCGCCTGAGTTCAAAAACTTAATAGGCCGCCCGTATTATCCTGGTATGAAACGGGGCGGTAATAAAATAAAAAAACCCAAATTCTCGATTGCGCGCAAAGACGGGGCAATGTTGGATCTTGTCGGCAAAACGGATCATAAAACATTGGCTGCTTGGGCAATTGATTGTGCTGAACGTGTCCTGCCTTACTTTGAGGAAAAATATCCGGAAGACCATCGCCCCCGAAAAGCTGTCGAAACGCTCCGCGACTGGATGAATACGGGGGTGTTCAGCATGTCCGTCATACGCGCGGCTTCGCTTGACTCTCACGCTGCCGCCCGTGAAGTGGGAGAAGATAATGCGGCTCGCTCTGCTGCGCGTGCCGCGGGTCAAGCTGTGGCAACTGCGCATGTTTCCCGGCATTCTTATGGTGCTGCAATTTATGCCCAACAGGCGGTCTATAGAGCCGCCACTTCTGAAGCCCGTGCCGTAGCCAAGGAACGGGATTGGCAGTACCAGCACTTGCTCAATTTGAGAAAAAGAGCCTAACTCTCAGACGTTTGCGGCCTGCGTTCAGCGGATTTTGACTTCCTTGAAAAAAGGCTTTGCGGCTTGGAAAGCGGCGTTCATTTCGGCGTCTGTTGGCTGGATTTTGTCGTTCCACTCGGGGTCAAGGCAGTCTCCCGGCCGGAAGGTCTGCAGAAACAGTTTTTTGCCGCCGCCGATCCATTCGGCCATGCGCTTGACTTGCCGCGCTTCATGCACTCCTGAAACAACGGTTGTCCTGAACTCGTAGTCGACTCCCGATTTTTTTATTGCTTCCGCGCTTTTCCTCACGTTTTCCGCTTCGTTTTTGCTTCGCGTGAGCGCGGGATAGTCTTCGGGAGATGCCTTCAGGTCCAGCGCGACGTAGTCGACCAGTCCTTCCTTGAGGAGTTGGGCGAGGAACAATGGGTTTGACCCGTTGGTGTCGAGTTTTATTGAGTAGCCTAGGGCGCGGGCTTTGCGCAGGAATTCAGGCAATTCTTTTTGTAGAGTGGGCTCGCCGCCGGTTACGACGAGGCCGTCTGCGTACTTGCGTCTCTTGCGCAGCACGTCCAGCGCTTCCTCCTCCGTTACGGTGGGCGCGCTTTCGTCGGGCGAGACCAGCGAGGGGTTGTGGCAGTAGGAACAGCGGTAGTTGCAGCCTTTGGTGAACAGCACTACCGCTATTTTCGCGGGGTAGTCGACGAGACTCGTCTTCTGAATTCCGCCGAACTCCATTTCAACGCCGGTCTAGCTGCTTGTTGTACGGAACGCGCATTTTGTACTCCGCTTGCTTTCCTGCGTTCCATTGTTGTATGGGGCGCAGGTAGCCGACTATGCGGCTGTATACTTCGCAGCGGTTGCGTTTTGCAGCGGCTTCGGCAGGCGGGTTGCCTGAAGTTAGTCCTGCTTCGGCGTCGCACTTGGGGCAGTAAAATTGTTCTCCGTCGACGTAGCCGTGTCTGTTGCAGATGCTGAACGTCGGCGTTATCGACAGGTAGGGCAGCTTGTGGTTCTGGAACACTTTCTTTACCAGTTCGCCTGCGGTTGTCGCGTCGTGCAGCCTTTCTCCGAGGAAGCAGTGCAGCACTGTTCCGCCGGTGTACTTGGACTGCAGGTCGTCCTGCAGGGAAACGGCTTCGAAGACGTCGTCAGTGTAGTTGACCGGCAGGTGCGTCGAGTTGGTGTAGAACGGCTCTGCGCCGGTTTTCGTCGCGGCGTTGTTGGCGACGATTATTTCGGGGGTTTTCTTCTTGTCGATGCGCGCCAGGCGGTACGACGTTCCTTCCGCCGGCGTTGCTTCCAGGTTGTAGAGGCTTCCTGTTTCCTGCTGGAATTTCGTTATGTGGCCGCGCATGAAGTCAAGCGTCTTCAACGCGAACGCCTGGCCGTCTTTGGTTGTAATGTCGTAGCCGAACATGTTCACGAGCGCTTCGTTCATTCCCACTATTCCGATTGTCGAAAAGTGGTTTTTCCAGAATCCTCCACTCATTTGCTTTATTGCTCGCAGGTAGAACTTCGAGTAAGGATAGAGTCCTTCTTCAGTGAATTTCTCTACTGCTTTTCTCTTGGCTTCAAGCGAGTCTTTCGCAACGTTCATGAGCGACAAGAGGTTTTCGAAGAACACGTCTTCGTTCTTGGAGTCGAAGCCGAGCCTCGGCAGGTTTAGCGTGACTACTCCCACGCTTCCAGTCAGCGGGCTTGCTCCGAACAACCCGCCTCCGCGCGAGTGGAGTTCGCGGTTGTCTATCTTGAGGCGGCAGCACATGGAGCGCGCGTCTTCGGGTTTCAAGTCGCTGTTCACGTAGTTCGCGAAGTAGGGTACGCCGTACTTTGCGGTTAGTTCAAGGACTTTTCCGGTCACTGGCGCTTCCCAGTCGAAGTCGCGGGTTACGTTGTAAGTGGGGATTGGGAAGGTGAACACGCGTCCGTCCGCGTCTCCTTCCGTTGTTACTTCGGCGAAGGCGGTGTTGAACATGTCCATTTCCTTCTGCAGGTCGCCGTACGCGAAGTCGGCCGGCTGTCCGCCGACTATTGCCGGCTGGTTGACGAAGTGCGTCGGCGGTTTTAGGTCGAGGGTAATGTTGGTGAACGGCGTCTGGAACCCTACTCTGGTTGGCACGGCCATGTTGAACATGAATTCCTGCATTGCCTGCTTGACTTGGTCGTAAGACAGCTTGTCGGCGCGGATGAACGGCGCAAGTAGGGTGTCGAAGTTGCTGAACGCCTGGGCTCCGGCGCTTTCTCCCTGCAGCGTGTAAAAGAAGTTGACTACCTGCCCGAAGGCGGTGCGGAAGTGCTTTGCCGGACGCGAGTTGACTTTGCCTTCCACGTGGCCGAAGCCGCTCATGAGCAAGTCGAACAAGTCCCAGCCCACGCAGTACGCGCCGAGGGTGTTCAAGTCGTGCAAGTGCATCGAGCCAGTGCGGTGGGCTTCGGCTGCGCTCGAGGGATAGATTTTTTCCAGCCAGTAGTTTGCAATTATTTTGGCTGAAACGTAGTTGTTCAACCCCTGCAGCGAGTATCCCATGTTCGCGTTTTCGGTCACTCTCCAGTCCGACCTCATCAGGTATTCTTCGACTGTTCCGACGCTGGCGAGCATGCTTGACAGGTTGCGGATGTCCGAGTGCTGTTTCCTGTAGAGAATGTACGCCTTTGCCGTCTTGAAGTGGCCGTTTTCAATCAAGACTTTTTCGACGATGTCCTGAACGTCTTCAACAGTCGGGATTTCGTGGGGCTTGAACTGCTTTGAAACAATTGCTTCGACTTGTTTCGCGAGTTCTTCGGCGAGGTCGCGGTCTTTTCCTCCGACTGCCTGGGCTGCTTTGAATATTGCGTTGGTAATGCGCTCGCGGTTGTACTGCACCACCCTTCCGTCGCGCTTGCGGATTCGCCTTATTTCGTGATCCGGCGCAATCGCATCCATTTTCAGGATGTGCACTTGCTTTTCGAGTTCGTTCATGTCGTTCGGCGGGTGGTACGCGAGGCCATAGCGCAGGAACGCTATTTTGTCGAGTTTCTTCAGCCGCTCCATCACTTTTTCTCCGATTTCGCTGCTGTTGACTTCCGCCTTTCCTTCGGCCGCGAGTTCGGACTCGACTTCCTCAACTATTTTTTCTATTGCGTCGTCCCCGATTCTCTTGGCGCACGCTTTTGCAATGGCTCCTTTTAGCTTGTCTACGCTGAAAGCGTCTTTCTTGCCCTCGCGGCTTATGACGGTCAAGTCGATTTCAAAGCGTTCGTAAGTAGTAAAACGGCGTTTGCAAGCTCCGCATTCCCGGCGCCGGCGCTTGGAACTGGCTTCGTCCGCCCTGCTGTCTAAAACCTTGGTTTCCTCACTGTTACAATATGGACACTTCAAGCTAACCAACCCCCCTTAACACAACATCTAGTATTCCGTTTGCCCCGAAACCACTACATTTGGGTTCGGGACTTGAGATAATGGCCGTCTTATTTAAATGCCTTTCGCCGTCAATTGACGAAAACATGGCTTTGTTGTACGGACCGACTACTGAATTATTTCTTCGTTATTGTTTTAAACGCCTTTGGCGACTAGTGTTGTCATGAAGATTTCCCGCCGCGAGTTTTTCAAGAAAGCCGGCGCAGCCACTGCGCTTGCGGCCGTGCTTGCCTCTGCTAGAGACCTTAGCAAGCCAGTCGAAGTTCCGGTTGGAAACAAGAAGCTGAAAATAATTTTCAACTTCGGTCCACATGCAAAGGCGGCCGACGCAATGCCGCTGGAGCCAATCATGCGCGAGTTCAGGCCGCACGTGGTTTGTATCGAACTTGAGGCTACTGGCGAGAACAGGGCCAAACGACTCGAGGAGAAGTACTATTCACTGCCTCCGGAGGCGCTGAGCCTTGGTTCGTTCACTGATTTTGTTAAGGCAGAACGGGAGGTGCTGAAAAAATATCGTCCCACGGTTTTTGTTTTAGAGCGTTTTCTGTCGGACGAACTTAGCGACAAAGTTATGGCGCTAACGCGCCGGCAAATAGATTCATCGGTTGCCGTTGACGCTGCCCTGGCTGCTGGAGACGCTGGCGCCGCGATCCGTGCGCATAGGGAACTAATGCAAGCCGAAGGAGAGCACGTGGCGTTGCGAGAGCGCGGAATAAAGGCAATTCTGTCGAATTTGCATGGTTCGCTAGTGAAGCGCTATCCCGAACTCGCAAAGGAAAAGGAAATAAGAGTAGTAGTCAGGTACGGCGGTGCCCACACTACTCTCTACCAACACGCCCGCGCCGTTGGCTTCGGTGGAGTTGAAAGGAAAGTGATGACCCCCCTTTACTTTGATCCAAGTACGGTCGCAGTAAGGCACGCGTTGTTCGGCTTGCCTCGAAAACATTCTGAGGTTGACGTGGCAAGGAATCTGGCTGCCGGATTGTTGGCCGTCTACGCCGAAAATCTTGGCGCGAATTCGAGCAATAGTGCTGCCTTCGGAAACTTGTTTGCAAAAAAAGTGAACCTCGACCAAGTTCATCGAATTGTTTCTTCCGGCGGGCTGCGGCCCCGCCTGCGCACAGAAAATCCAGATCCCTTTCGCGTGCTTTCCGAAAAGGCCGTCCGCGAGGATGCCCAACTCATCAGACAGGACGCCGAACGGTACGTCGAGGATTTGCCGGTGCGTTTTCAGCGAGAAGGAATAAAACTGCCCGAGTCGAAGCAGGACATCCACGCTTTCCTTGAGAAAAGAGTCGGTCCTAAGCGCCTTGCGCTCGACTAGTCTTTGAGGGCTTCCCAGAGGATTTCTTCCTTGTGGTTTACGCTTATTCCCTGGTCGTTTATCATTATTGGGTGGACTTTCGTGTCGTGGTTGGTTCCCCTCATTTTTCTTACGAACAAGTAGCGGTGGGGCGGCATGAAGTTGATTGAAATCACTCCGTCGGTCAGGAATTCTTCGACTCCGAAGCGGCTGATTTCCCTTTTTCCGCCCATTGTCTCGGCAGTGAGGATGGTTGTGCAGTTGAGTTTCCTTAACTCTTCAATCAAAACGTACATTGCGTAACGGATTTTCGGAACTTCGTCCAGCCAGAAAGAGAACGCGGTGATGCTGTCTATTACGAGTCTCTTGGCGCCAATGTCTTTCGCTTTTTCGACAATGCGCTTGATCTGGTTTTCAGTGTCGGCCTTCATGTCCGTAGTCGGCTCGAACTTGTAAATCTTCAGCAAATTAGACCGCTCGAGGGGAAGGAGTTCCCACTTGAAGCGCTGCATGTTCCACCAAATGTTGTGCGGCCCTTCTTCCAGTGTTACGTAGACGCTGGGTTCGCCGTACAGTTTGGCTCCGTTGTACAAGTACTGGAGGCAGAAAATGCTTTTTCCGCAGCCGGCTCCTCCTGCCAGCAAGACGCTGGAGCCCTCCGGAAAACCGCCTTCAATGAGTTCGTCCATTCCCGGAATGCCGGTTTTTAAGCGAATCAAAGTCTCTTCAACCCTTTTGTAATAACCGCGGCGTTCTTTAAAAGCCCTTTCGCGAGCCGCTCACGCAACATTATTTATATGGCCGTTTCATACTTTCACTCAGCCCACCGAGCAGAAAATAGAGGAAAGTCAAGCATGGACTTGATGTCAATAGTGGTTCAACCCACTTGGAAGGAGTTCTTGATAGAGCTAGTCCACAGCAACCAAATGAATCCCTGGGAAGTGGACTTGATCGACGTCGCCGACAAGTATTTGCGGAAAGTAAGGGAACTCCAGTCGATGGACTTGAGGATTCCCGCCAATGTCATCCTCGCTTCCGCGTTATTGTTACGTTTCAAGGAAGATGCCCTGTCGCTGGAGG
>Ga0315268_10004007_pt1 | contig 16071 bp, 11 predicted proteins | sample C1_top_MG_FD_204535 | JGI IMG/M metagenome (GOLD analysis project Ga0315268, IMG submission 204535) | Sediment microbial communities from Yellowstone Lake, YNP, Wyoming, USA - C1_top | ecosystem: Environmental > Aquatic > Freshwater > Lake > Sediment | place: USA: Wyoming | collected 2017-08-01
ATCCAACTTGACGGCAATAGCAACGATAATAAATACAGGCGATAAAATAATCAGCAATATAGTTGAACCGATGAGATCGCAGACGCGCTTGGCAATCCTGCCCCAGCCTTCCAGTTTGGTTTTCTTGACTTCAACGACCGGCAGACCGGCAATGCTATTGATCAAAAAATTATTGACGGGAAAATCGAATATATCGGCGACATACTTCAATTCAACGTGATTGACATAAGAAAAATCATTGAGCTTTTCTAGCGTCTCAGCGGATAGATGCGGCGTGGCGACCAAAATCTCGTCGAATTTATCTGTTTTAGACATTTCAGACAAGGCAAGCTCGGTGGCATCGCTGAAATCCGCGAATTGGTCAACGACTTTATAACCTTCGCGCACATTATTGACAAAACTGCTAATAATTTCCTGCGCCGAGCGTCCTTCGCCGATCACAACGACTCGATGCACGCCGACATTAAATCTGTAAAGCTGTTTCTGCAACGACCTGATCAAACCTCGGCCAATTATAACGAAAATTATTGTCAGCAGCCAGACAGCTAAAACAATAAAACGCGAATCGAACAATGAGCGGGAAAAGAAAAAGACGAACATCAACCCGGCAACGGCGGTAGAACAACCCAGGATAATCTTGGAAATCTCATCGATGGCGCGAGTCGTGCCACGCATGGAATATAATCCGGCCAAGGCGAAAGCGACCAGCCAGATAAACGCCAAAAGCAACGACCAATTAAAAAACATGGCGAAGGGCAGATTGAAGACCACTGGCCTGATCTCCTTGATCGGTTCCCAAAAGCGCATGTAATATGATGCCAATCCCGCAAGAATCAGCATGAGATAGTCAACCGGGACTAAAGAAACAGAAATTATCAGTTCAGAACGTTTCATTGTAAAATAGATTAATTTCCAAATTTGTCATCCTCGGAATTTTCGCCTGAAGCCGGTAATCCGGCGCGGCGGAAATGTCCGGGGAACCAGATTGATCCTAACCTGGATCCCCGCCTTCGCGGGGATGACAGCTAGAACATGTTCATAACCTCTTCGGCGGGATCGAGTTTGACCGGATTCAGAACGGCTGCGGCAGTCTCTCCAATACTAGCAGGCTCTGTTGCATCGGGATCTGCATAATCAAGCGTCATTTCCACCGGCACGACGCTGGATGAAACAACGCCCTTGATCAAGACTTTCTGCCCCAACTCCGCTTCAATCGCCGCTTCGATGACGGTCCGATTATTCGGACTTTCCAAGCGGCCTCGGAAAAACTCCGAGGACATGGCGATATGGATATAGCCATTGTCCACCTTGATCGGCTGACTCATCTTTAAAAGAGATGACAAGGTAAAATTGGGAATTAACAATCTTTGGACGATGCTGGGCCACTTAGCAATGACATCTTCCAAAGTAAAATTCAACGGCTTGTCGCTTACGGAAAATTCTTTTGCTATATCAGCAATCGGCGCTATCGCCTCAGCGAGCGAAATCTCTTTTTCAATAATCTTCTCCGTAATCGGTTCGACTATTTTTTCGGCGACGACGGCTTTGACTGCATCAAGTATCGGAGCAGCGACTGATGGAGCATCCTTAGGCTTTATACTCGGTGCCGGAGCGGCGAAAGAAATAGCGTCCGGCTTCCGGCAAGAGACTTTCTGTGTGATCCTGATGACGGCTATTTCAAGCGGCAGCTGAGGGATCGATGATTGCCTGATCTCTTTCGCTTTAGTGCTGATGACCTCGATCATATCGACGATCTCCGCCCAATCGAACTTTTCCGCCAAAAGCACTATGCCTTGGCTCAAGTCGCTCGAAAGCTCGATGCCGTAATTTTCCAGCCTACCACTCGTCTTGACCAAGAGCATCTGGCGCAAGAATTCTAACAGGCTATCGACGAATATTACCAAATCCACGCCGTCTTCCATTAAGCGGTTGATGAGCTCGATGGCGGCAGCGGAATTATTTTCGGCCAGATAAGTAACAAAACTGCTGACGCTCTCGAAATCCGAGCGCGGCAAGACGATTTCCGCCTGATCGGCGGTAATGTCATCGCCCAAAGACAAAACCTTTGCCAACAGTGATTCAGCGTCACGAACACAGCCCTCGGAATTGACGATAATTCTTTTCAAGACTTCCTCTTCGACTTTCTTCTTTTCCCCTTCCACAACCAATTGCAGGCGCTTGAGCATTTGCTCTCCTGTGACTTTCTTAAAATCGAAACGTTGGCAGCGAGAAATAATCGTTGCCGGCACTTTATGAGTTTCTGTCGTACACAAGATAAAGATGACATGTGCCGGCGGCTCTTCCATAATCTTCAGAAGCGCGTTGAAAGCCTGATTGGAAAGCATGTGCACCTCGTCGATAATGAAGACTTTGAATTTGGACCGGACAGGGCTGAATCTGGAATTCTCAATGATGTTCTCGCGGACATTTTCCACGCCGGTATTACTGGCGGCATCGATCTCGATTATATCGACGGATCGGCCGGCGATGATGTCTAAGCAGGATGAGCACTCATTGCAGGGTTCGCTCTCGCCGGAGGCGCGTTTTTCGCAATTGACAGACTTGGCGAATAATCTGGCGCTCGTCGTCTTACCCAAGCCTCGAGGGCCGCAAAAAAGATAGGCGTGGCCGATGTCGCCTTTGGCCAGCTCGTGCTGCAGGGTGATCTTGATATGATTCTGCCCGATCATCTGCGAGAATGACTGCGGGCGGTATTTGCGGTATAGGGCGGAGGACATGATGGAATAATTACGAATTAAGAATTACGAATTACGAATTTTGAGATAGAAATATGCTAATATATTACAATTTTAGACACTTAAAGTCAATTTAAAAATTACGAACCGTAAATTACGCAATAATGGCACAAAAAGTGCAATTTCTCATCGTAATTTGAAATTCGTAATTCGTAATTATGCGGCTAGAATTCCATCATGCTGCTTTCCGGCTTTTTCGGCATGCCTAATTGCCCCAGCTGAGAGCGCTCGGCGATATCGCGCAGAACAATGCCGCGTTCCTTGCCGTATTTCAGGCGCGAGAGCTCCTTCAAGGGCTGAACAAGATCTTTGTTCGACTTCGCCACGGCGCTCGGCGGATAGCATTGCATATTGAAGGCCGGCATGGCCGTGTTATCGATCATGATGCGGAAATAGGCATTGAACTTCTCGATATTCAAGACATCGTATTCCCCAACTACCGGAGCCAGTTGTTTGGCAATAACTTCGCTGTCATCAACGCCGATGCGATAGACCAGCAGATTGCCGACGTTGCCGAAGACGGCATCGCGGACGCGCGTATCATTATTCTGCACCAATTGCGAAATGAATTGATGAGCTAAACAAAGATTGAGCTTATACTTTCTAGCCTCAGACAAAATAATGGAAATGGAATCAGTGATGAAATTCTGAAACTCATCGATGTAAAGGAAAAAATCTCGGCGCTGCTCCATAGGCATATCAGCGCGAGCCAGAGCCGCCATCTGCAATTTAGCCACCGCAATCAAGCCAAGCAGACTGGAATTGGTTTCACCGATTTTGCCTTTTGACAGATTAAGCAATAAGATCTTGCCTTCGTCCATGACTTGCCGGAAATTTATGCCGCTATGCCCCTGGCCGATGATATTCCTCATCATCTCATTCTCCACGAATCTGCCAGTCTTGGAAACCACATAAGACAGCATATCCGAGCCCGTCGAACCCTTCTGGCTCATGACGTATTCCCTTTCCCAAAAATCCTTCACTAAAATATCTGTAACATGTGCAAGTTTTTTCTTGCGGAAGGCGTCATCGGTGAAAATCCTGGCCAGCTCCACTAGAGTACCCGGATCTTCCTTATCAGCCATCAGCGCCAAAAGCGCGTTCCTCATGTAATGCTCGAACATCGGACCGGCCATGGACGGATCCGGCAGCAGTTTATAGAAAATATTGATCATTTCCTGCGCCGCCTTATCCATCTCGAAAGAATTAGCCGCCTCCAGCATATTCATGCCAATGGGTCGCTCGACATCGGAAGGATCAAAAATAATCACATCCTCCAGGCGTTCCTTGGGAATATACGGCAAAATTTCCTCGATCAGTTCGCCGTGCGGATCAAGCACGCAAACGCCTTTGCCAGCAATTATATCCTGCACCGCCATAGTCGCCATGGTCGTGGATTTACCTGTACCGGTCATACCGATGATATACATGTGGCGGCGGCGATCGTCTTCCTTCATGTGCACCAAGGTCTTGATGCCGCGATAATTATTCTCGCCTAGGATGACGCCGGATGAGGGCATGTTCAGCGGCGGCGGCAGAGTGCGGGCCGAGAGCCAGGCAATGCGCGGCACTTCGGTATTAGAAAGAGGCAGATGCCAGATTGATGACATCTCTTCGGTATTTAAAACCATGCCGATTTTCTCATCGAAGTGGCGGTAAATATAATCGTAAATTAATTTCTTGCCGTCTGATTTGACGATGGCTTTGAAGCCATTGGCATATTGGTATGAAGAATATTGGGAAAATGCATCCATGATCCGGCGCAGATTCTCTTTGGCCTGGCTTTCTAAAGGCGCGAAGCAGACGATCCTGATATTGACATCCATCCCGGCTTTGGACGATTTTTCCTCGATCGACTTGGCCATCTGCTCTTCCATCGGCGTCAGGCGATACTGGCTTTCCGGCTTGTTCGGATCCTTAGCCGGCTTGGCAGAAAGCCAATCAGCGGGAGAACCCATCGTGCTTAAGAACGATCCGCCGCCGGCTTTTTTTAGCGCGTCCTTGAGATTCTTGCCCTGATGCATCTCTGAGGCCACTTTGACTCCCATTTTCCTCCAGCTGCGATCAGCAGAACGCATGACGAACTGGATGGCTGCCGTCTGCCCCTCGGGGAATTTCGACAGCAGGCTCAAGATCGGCACGATCGGATCGGCGTTTTCCATCTGCTTGTAAGTCAGAATGGGAAACATATTGGCCTTCATCAATTTAAGATAGCCGCAAGAGACGAAGCCTTGCTTAGTGAAAATATTATAGTCTTTGACTTCCTCGATCTGGCAGTATGGATATTTGGAAAATAATTGCTGCTTGATGTATTCCGTCAGATAAGCCGGCACAGCCATGTAGAAAGTGATGAGCGAATCGAAGCCCAAGACTGTCTCGAAAGACCAAGAATCATAGCGGCCGAACAGCCAATTCTTAAAGCCCTTGTGAGGCTTCAGGCCGCCCAGATTGGCATAAAAACCCTCGACTTCGGCGATGATTTCATTAAGCGGCTTTTTCTTTTCTTCCGACTCTTCTTTCACGCGCTGCGGCACGGTCAGCTTAAAAATCTTTTTCTGGAATGAAGCCGGATAATTCCTTTGAGTCTTGTATATGGCGCGCAGAATGAATAAGATTATGACAATCAAAATAACGACAAAAACCACGCCAATGACCGCATAAATCAATGGTTCGGGAATTGAAGATATTAAGGCAGACCAATTTATTATCTGCAGACTTTGATCACCCTCCATGTCGCGTATTTATATTAAGACTAAAACTCAACTTTTTTTGATTCGTCAGCCAGAGCGGCAATTTTATCGGCCTTGATTTTCGCCTCCTGTTCCAGAAAAAACTTATTTATGCCTGGCACGGATTTGAGCCAGTTCTTGATCAGCTTGACGATTTTCTTCACCTTAATCTTCGTTTTATGATATACCAGCTGAAAAATCGACCTCGCTGCTTCTTCGCCCTTGATCTTGAAATTTTTCTGTTCCTGCGGCGTCAAATTATTATAAATCTCGCCCAGATCCTCTTCCAGCACCTTCTCGATCTGCTTATATTTGATATATGATTCGTCAGCGGCCGGCGCATAGGGCGTCGCCTGAGTAATGACTTGCGGCTGCGGCATTACGCTCGGGGCATTCTCGCCTCGGCCTCTTTCTGCCGGCTTGCCTGCTTCCACTGGTGATCGTTCGGGCGGAGTGATTTTTTCTTGTCCGGGCAATCCAGCTTCCGGAATCGATAGACGCTCACTAGAGACGCCAGATGCTGCCGGATTTAGTTCTTGTTGATCGAGAGCCATATTAAATATAAATTTCAAATTTGGCATTTCCTGTTACTATTATACACTATTAAAATATTTTATGCTATAATATATCCAAGTTACGCCCTATGCCGGAAAATATCACAACCTTAAAAACAGACGGCAATAATTTTGTCTGGATAAATATCGTCAACGCCCGCAAAGACGAGCTTTCCTATCTGCGCAAAAAATACAAATTCATCGAGTTGGATTTGCGTGATTCGCTCTCCAGCAATGTCGCTCAACGGCCGAAATTTTATATCAGGAATAATTACAGCTTCCTAATTCTCCAATTCCCGATTTATAACAAAAAAACCCGCACGGTCGACGCGGAAGAAATTAACTTCTTTTTCGGCCCTAATTTCTTAATCAGCTGCCATAAGAACAATCTGCCGCCGATGGTGGAGCTATACAATATGTGCGTGGCGGATAAATTCTATCGAGAACAGTATCTTTCCGGAGACAACATCACGCTGCTTTACGAAATCATCGCCCGCCTGCAGGAATACTGCTATCCGATCATGGACCACATGAGCCTGGACATCAAGAATATCGAGGGCAATATCTTTAACGGCCGGGAGCGCGAGGTGGTCAGAGAGATTCTGCTAGTCAAAAGAAACATACTCAACTTCAGAAAGATCATGGAAGCGCACAAAGGCGTGCTACAAAAATTGGCCAGGACCAAGGTCGTTTATCTGTTCACGGCGCAAATGAAGAATTACTACAGCGATCTGATCGAGCACACTAAGGACATCTGGGATATTTTAAGCAGCCAGAAAGAAATGATCGAGGCGCTCGAGCATACAAACACTTCGCTGATTTCATTCAAGCTTAATGATATTATGCGGACTTTGACTGTATTTTCGGTCATATGTTTCCCCTTGACGTTGATAGCGGGCATTTTCAGCATGCGTGCCGTAGAAAGCATGAGATTCATTAACAGCGGATACGGCTTCTACTCCATCGTATCCGTCATGCTGATCGGCGCAGTCGGCATGTACACTTATTTCAAGAAGAAAGGATGGATATAGATAAATGAAATGTCAAACCTGCCTGCCGGCAGGCAGGTATCTAATTTCTAATGCCTAATTACTTCAAAATAAAGCCCCGCCTCAACCTGAGACGGGGTGTTTTTTATTTTTGCGGCTTTTCTTTTATGAACCGAGCTTTGAAATTCTTGATTTTCAGCTTGAACCAGCGCGCTATGGCGGATTTGCCGCTCTTAAGCTCATGATAGTCGTTGAAGTGCGTTACCAGTACTCGGCTAGTCTTCAACTCCTCAGTTACGGATACTTCCTGCTCTTGGCAACGCTCGATTTCTTCACACAGACGATCGACTTGATGCTCCAAGCTCCGGCGACGCAATGCGGCATCAAGAGAGCGGCCGATATAGTCCTTTTCCAAAACCAGCGCCTCGACGAATTCCTGCATCTTTGACTCTGTCCAATTGCTCAGAAGCAAATCTGCCAGACTATGGAACGCGCTGTAACGGCGCGTCAGTGTCAGTGTCTCGATTTCCTTGTAATGCAGATAGAGCAAAGTTCCGATGTCATGAGCCAAGGCCTCAATAGACGCCGTCAGAATAATCTCCTGAGGAATCACCACTGAATCAGAACTGACAGTTATGCCCAGCCGGGAATTAAACTCTAGGATTTCCGGATCTGTGCAGGTAGGTATCTGATACAAAAGATTGTCTTTGGCGCTGTTCATGCTGCGGTTATTAACAGTGGAGTTAACGACCTTGGTGGTCAGCCACCCCACCACAAGCATAGACATAGACAGACTAATGCACCAGGCTAAAAGATTATCATTGAACGAGTTCCAACTCAGATGTTGCGCGAGCAGCTTATTGGATTGCTCAGCGTTTATAGCCCCTTCAATGCACCCCTGATAATAGTAGTATCCGATTTCTACCCAGAAAACAACTGCAAATACCGTTAACAGGAAAACCCAGGGGCGCCAATCCAAATATATATTCCTCGATTTCATTCTAACTGTCTCCTTTGCTTAGTTGTGGTTAACCGCTACACATTCAAATTGTCCAAAGAACTGTGATTAAAAACATTATCACTATATCAAATTAATGTCAAGGGCTTACTCTAAGTTACATCGGAAAGAAAAAATGATATAATATTATCAATCATTTAACGCAAAAAAACCGCTATGAAAGAACAAATAAAAAAGATCAGAAAGTTCTTTAAAATCATTGGGCCGGGAGTCGTAACCGGTGCTGCCGATGACGATCCTTCCGGCATCGCCACCTATACTCAAACCGGCGCGCAATTCGGCTATGGCCAACTGTGGATCGCCTTGCTTATATTGCCCTTCTTGACTGCCACGCAGGAAGCTGCAGCTCGTATCGGCGCCATAACCGGCCAAGGATTAGCTGCTGCCATCAAAGCTAATTACAGCAAAAAAATCCTCTACGCTGCCGTCTTATTAGTCCTGGCGGCTAACACCATCAATATCGGCGCCGACATCGGCGCTGTGGCCGCTGCCATCCAGCTGATCGTGCCGATAAATTTCACCATTCTGACGCTCGGCACTACTGCGCTAATTTTAATTCTGGAAATTTTCACTTCATATAGAGTTTACTCTAGAATTTTGAAATGGCTTGCCTTGGCTCTCTTGGCCTACCCCATTACTGTCTTTATCATACGAGAGCCGTGGTTGGAAATCCTTAAAGCCACCTTCATTCCACATTTCGAATTAAGCTTCGCCTTCTTTTTCATCATCACTGGCGTCCTGGGTACGACGATTTCGCCCTACATGTTCTTTTGGCAGGCGTCCGAAGAAGTCGAGGAAGAAAAGAGCAGGCATATGCTCAAAAAGAATGGCCGACCAATGATAACCAAGAAATTTATCCGGAATCTACGTTGGGATAATATGATCGGCATGGCACTTTCCAATTTCGCCACCTGGTCGATTATCGTGGTTGCAGCGACAGTACTGCATAGCAACGGCATTTTCAATGTTACGTCGGCAGCCGAGGCAGCCAAGGCGCTGGAACCTTTAGTGCAGACTTTCCCCTACTCAGGCTATCTAGCCAAACTGATTTTCGCCATTGGCGTCGTCGGTCTGGGATTATTAGGAATACCGGTACTGTCAGCTTCGGCCGCCTATGCCGTTTCTGAAGCCTTCAATATGAAAGAAGGTTTGAGCCTGAAATTGAAAAAGGCCCACGGCTTTTACGGCATCATCACTATCGCCACACTCATCGGCTTGATTATAAATTTCATCGGCATCAACCCGATCCAAGCCTTAGTCTTTACCGCGGTCTTCAACGGCGTAGCCGCCGTGCCCTTGATCCTGCTGATCGCTCTGATCGCCGGCAACAAAAAAATCATGGGTAAATACAAAAGCGGCATTGCCTCGCAGATATTAGTCTGGGCGACATTCATTTTCATGACAGCTTCTGCCATCGCCATGTTCTACACATTATTTAAACAATGAAAATCTTCTTGATGTCTGAGATATTCTCGACTTTTACCAATTTCGCCCTTAATTCCTTAGCGTTCTGCCAACCCGAGACGTACCACAGCAGATGCTTGCGCAATTCAACCAGGCCATAGGCATTCTTGGCGCTGAAGGCGAATTTTGCGTGTTCCAAAATAACTTTGGCAATCTGCTTCTGCGTCAGCTCCTTGTACTTGCCAGTCTTGAGATATTCAGCGACTTGTTTGAAGAGCCAGGGCTTGCCGTATAATCCCCTGGCCAAACCGACTCCATCGACTCCGGTTTTTTCTATCATGATTTTGGCATCTTCCGGTTTCTTGATTCCGCCATTGCCCAAAACAACGCCATGCGGATTCTGCCTCTTAAACTCCTGAACACATTTTTTGATCATCTCATAATCAATCTCGCCATCAAAGGGTTTTTCATAAGACCGACCATGGATCATAATCGCGGCGATCGGCAAGCCCGCCATCGCTTTGATGAAATCGAGCGACGTAACAACTCCATCATCCTTTTTGATTGAAGTCCTCAGCTTAACCGAGATTGGCAACTTTGTGCCAGCCATGACCGCTTCAATAATCTTCCTGCATTTATCCAAATCGCGCATGAGCGTGACTCCCCCGCCATGCCCGGCGACTTTCTTGGCCGGGCAGCCGAAGTTGATGTCAATGCCGTCAAAACCGGCTTGCTCAGCGATCTCCGCTGCCTTGGTGAATTTATCCGGATGCTTGCCGAATAATTGGATGATTGCCGGATGTTCTGATTTATCAAACTTTAAAAACTCCAAAGTTTTTTTCGAGTCGTAGTAAAGCCCGTCAGCCGAAACCATTTCCGTATAGACGACATCAGCGCCATACTTGCGGCAGATCTGCCTGAAAGCAGAGTCGGTAATGCCGGCCATCGGCGCCAAGGCTAGAATGGTTTTCTTCTTTTTCAATTTAATCCAAAAATTATTCATCTGATTTGATATCTAAAAACTCCTCAATGTCCTTTCGCACGGTCTCGGCAACGATACCGTGCTTTTTATTGTATGCTAATTGGATTGTACGGCGACGATTGACTTCAGAGACAGCGCGCTTGATCGAGCCAGTCATATTATCTGCATACAGAATGACTTCGCCTGAGACATTTCTGGCGGCGCGACCCATAGTTTGAATCAGCGCTGATTCGCTTCTCAGGAAGCCCTCGCGATCAGCGTCGAGAATCGCTACTTTGGATACTTCGGGCAAATCCAAACCCTCGCGCAGAAGGTTAACTCCAATAAGGATGTCATACTTGCCGCGGCGAAAGTCCAAAAGAATCTCGTTGCGAGCAATCGTCTTAACGTCACTATGGAGATAATTGGACTTGATGCCTTTCTGAACAAGAAAATTGTTCAGGTCTTCGGCTTGCTTTTTGGTCAGAGTATTGATGATGACACGCTCACCTTTCTTGGTGGTAATTTCCGCTTCCTCGATGACATCATCGATCTGGCTGCGATTGGTCTTCTTGTCGAAGACCGGGCGGATATCAATCGGCGGATCTACTAGGCCGGTCGGGCGGATGACCTGCTCTACCAGAGTCTTGGAGTGTTTGATCTCCCAATCGCCCGGCGTGGCTGAGGTAAAGATAGTCTGGCCAATACGCTTGAGAAATTCATCGATTTTGAGCGGCCGGTTATCCAAGGCTGACGGCAGACGGAAGCCGTAATTGGCCAGCGTCTCCTTACGGGCACGATCACCTTCATACATTCCACGGACCTGCGGGAAGCCGATGTGCGATTCATCCATAATCAGCAGAAAATCAGGCTTGCCGTCCTTATCCTTCGGAAAATACGAGAGCAAGGTATCGGGCGCTTCGCCCGGCAGTTTGCCGACCAGATGGCGCGAATAATTCTCGATGCCATGGCAATAGCCGATCGTATGGAGCATTTCCATATCATACTTGACACGGCGCTCCAGACGCTCAGCTTCCAGATATAAATTCTTCGATTTGAAATATTTTAATCGATCCTTAAGCTCTGCTTTAATGTCCTTGATCGCTCTCTCCACCTGCGGCTCATCGGAAATGAAATGCTTCGGCGGGAAAATGACGATCTCCGGCATTTTTTCCGTGATCTTCTTAGTCAGATGATCGACGATGGCAATATCGCTCACCTTCTGATCGGTCAATTCAATTCGATAGACAGCCGTAGCAGAGGCTGTCATAATCTCGAAGACATCGCCGCGCACGCGGAAGGTGCCGCGAGCCAGTTCGCCCGGCGTACGCACGAATTGGATCTTGACCAGCTGGCGGATCAAATCAGCGCGAACGATCGGCTTGCCGATTTCCAAGTGGATTGCATGCTCAAGATAAGACACGGGCACGCCTAAGCCGTAAATGCAAGAAACCGAGGCCACAATAATGACATCCTTACGACTCAGAAGCGACGTCGTCGCCTCATGGCGCATGCGGTCGATCTCGTCATTGATCATCGCTTCCTTCTCAATATAGGTGTCGGAATTCGGCATGTAAGCCTCCGGCTGATAGTAATCGTAATAGGAGACGAAATAATTAACGGAATTATAAGGAAAGAAATTCTTGTACTCGCGGTAAAGCTGGGCGGCCAAAGACTTGTTCGGCGCCATGACGAGTACCGGCTTATTGAACTGCTTGATGACATTGGCGACCGTGAAAGTCTTGCCCGATCCGGTAATGCCCAAAAGCGTCTGAAAGTCGTCGCCGTCTTTCAAGCCTTTAGCCAGCTTCTCGATCGCCTGCGGCTGGTCTCCTGCCGGCTTGTATTTAGATTCCAACTGGAATAGTTGCTTATTTTTTGAAGTCTTCAATGCCATTTTGCGATTTAAAATTATTGTAAGGCAATTGATTGAGTTTACTCTTATTCCGACTGACAGTCAAATACTTACCAGCCTCCTCCGCCACCGCCGCTTCCGCCACCACCGGAACCTCCTCCGCCGCTTCCGCCCGATGAAGCAAGAGACGATCCGAGCGATGTGCCGATGGAAGACAAGCTATTCATACCGCTCATTCCGCTAAGAGATCCGCCATACCAGAGCGGGGTGTAACCTGCATTAACATTGGCTTGCTGAAACATATCGCCAAACCGAGCAATCCATTTATCAGCCACGCCCAAGGCGATGGCATAAGGAAAATATTTTTCGAAAACATCTGGAACCTGCTGTATCGGATGAAAAAATTCCATACGATCCTTTTCCGTCGTAACTAAAAATAATTTGAAGCCCTCGATCTGGTCCATCAGCTGTCTGCCCTGATCTGTCGGCCGCCTGATAAATTTGAAAGCCAGCATATTAGCGACTACAGCCGGCACAATCATCAGATAATGCCAATTTGATGCTAATGTCACGAGCCAGGTGCCCGAAGAAAGGCTGAATAATCCCCATACCGGCAACACGAATAATACGCTAATGCCGATAACCACTAGTATGGTTACAACCAACGAACCGACGGCCGCAAAAGATAGGCCGCCCGATGACAGTTTTTTTATTGCCGTATACAAAGTGCTGATTACGGCATAGGAAGGCATAGTTAGAAACAGCAAGATAAAAAAATTCGGCGAGTTGCTCAAGATAAAATATACCAATACCATCATGACTGAAAGCAGCGTACCTACTATCAGCCAAGGCGTATTTTTGACATAGGCGATCTTAGCCCATTTTTTATTCAAAAAAGGCAGCATCTTCCATCTTAAGAAATTTGTGAGTTCAAAATCAGTGGTTGGCAGGCTTACAGTGCCGCTTCTCTTGAATAAATTATCAAAAAGCATCTTTTCCTCCTCGCTAAGGCCGTCAGTCATCTCATTCAAACGGTCAAACTGCCAGTCTTGAAAGGCGAAAAAGCCGGTTTTCTTCGTAATTTTAATCTTGCCTTTGACAGCCAGACTGACCAAAATCGCGGCCAACGCCTCATTAATGCCGCTACCCATCTTAGAAATCAGCGCGACATCGCACGGAGATAAGCCCGTTGGCGCCTCATACTGAGCGACAATCACGCCATTACGCCGGTCTCGACCGAAAAAATACCATGCAAGCAAGAAGTATAATGTCACGAAAAGCGAAAATCCGCCCATTATCCGAATGCGATCAATATCCGGCACTGAGTTGAACAGCTGCGCCTGTTGCCTTACTTCCTTGAGAGTGGGCAGCATAGTGGCAATGCGCCCTTTCGGAAACCCCAAAACGATGGAAAATCCCTCCCCTGGATTCATCGGCTGATTAGCTAAATAAGTCAGAGAATTTTCTTGACTCAAAAATTGGCCCGCCTCTGCCGTCGACCCCTGCGATCCGATATAAGAATAATTATATGAATAAAAAACGTCATAATCGGCGCGTTGCCAAGGAAGAGTCACTTTTGCTTCGGCCCGTTCAATTGGAAATTGCCAATCGTTTCCCGTTACATTCCAATACAGCTCATCCGAATCAGAAAGATAGCGCATCAGCCCGTAGGCCTTATAAGTCAATTCGTAAACTTGGCTGCCGATAGGGACCAACCTATTTGGATCGCCGATATATATCCTAATGTCAGAGCCGGCATTCGCCAGATGATAAGGTTCGGTAACTCCATTCCTTTTGACGGAAACAATACTGTAATTCACTTGATAATAATGATCCTTATCAGGACCCTGATAATCAAGGATCAAGTCGCGGTATATGCCGTGCTTGATATCTACATGCTCGGCTACTGCAGTGATCGTCTCGACAACCGTCAGACTGCCATCATTGTTGACAGTAATATCAGAGGAGAAATCGCTTAAGCTCTCTGCAGCCTTGGCAGCGTTAATAGGCGCCAAGGCGAACAAACATACTGCTGAAAAAATTAAGATTTTAATTTTCATATTGTTTTATTTATCGATTATCGCCATCGCCATTCAACCGGCTTCGTTCCATCCTCGAGAAAAGCTTTTCCAGATTATTCCAAGCTATATCATCCAGCGACAAGCCGAGCTCCGTTGAAAGCTGCGCCAGATACCATATCACGTCGCCAAGCTCTTTCTTGATCTCTTCCTTGCGCTCCGGACTGATATAACCGCCGGCATCGCGCATGACTTTCTTGATCTTTTCGGCTACCTCGCCCGCTTCGCCGCACAAGCCCAGCGTCGGGTAAATGAAATTATTGCCGCTGTTGGGGTAAATAGCCGTTTTTCTCGACTCCTTCTGATACTCGTCAAAAGTCATAAAATAGGGGTTATTTGCTGGTATTTTTTAATATTACGGGTAAATCCTTGACTTTTCCTACTATCTGTGATATACTTAATTTATTCGTAGGATCAACTCAACTGAATTTATAAGTTAGACCTTATAAGTTAAGTTAGTGTAAAAGGTCTGACCGACGGATATTTTTAAACTAAGTCGACAAATTACAACAGTATGAACACTAAGCTCTATGTTGGCGGCATTTCTTATGACGCCACAGATGCAGATTTGAAGGATTTCTTCTCAGCTGCAGGCAACGTCGTGTCAGCCTCCATCATCATGGATCGTATGTCTGGTCGCTCTAAAGGTTTCGGTTTCGTAGAAATGTCTTCTGCGGACGAAGCTCAGAACGCTATCAGCCAGCTCGATGGCAAAGATATGATGGGCAGAAGCATCAAGGTAAGTGAAGCAAGACCTATGGAAGATCGCCCAAAGCGCTCTTTCGGCGGATCTAGCAATGGTGGAAGCCATAACCGCTACTAAGATATTCTCTAAAAACCATCCGCCTCTACGGCGGGTGGTTTTTTTTGCGGCTACTTTTTCGGCCCGGAAAGTTCCAGCCATTTAATCAAAGCTCCTCCCACGCGGTATGCTGGCCTGAGCCGGTATAGCGAATATCTCTTGTCATACGTCTGGACTTGGCCGGGATAAGTAGAGGCGCAAGTCTGATAGCCGGCCTCCTGGCAGATCTTTTCTTCCCGAGCGGCGAAGAATCCGTAAGGATAGGCTAAATCAGTGACAGGCTTTCCGATTATCTTCTGAAGCTCATCCTTGCTGCCGGCAATTTCGTACCAGGCAGCTTGCCAAGTCTTAGTCCTTAAATCAGGATGATTCAAGGTGTGCGCCGCTATCTCCACGATGCCGCTATCAGACATTTCCTTAACTTGTTCGCGAGTCAGATAGCCTGGTTTGTCCAGGGCGTTAACGATGATATACATTGTTCCCTTCATGCCGTATTTTTTCAGCAAAGGGAATGCATTTGTGTACATATCTTCATAACCGTCGTCAAAAGTGATGGCAATAGATTTGGAAGGCAACAGATCACCGCTATCAATCGCCTTGGCCACATCTGAAACAAAAACAGTCTGGTAGCAGCTGTTGGACAATGTCTTGAGTTGAGTTTCAAAAACTACGGGATTTTCATAAAGCCAAGGCAAAGTAGTCGTGCCCGGCACTTCGATATAATGATACATCAGAATCGGCACTCTGACCTTTCTCGTCTGCAGACTATTGCCATTGACCGGCGGCTTGCCCATTGAGTTTACATCACAGACTACGCGACTGGCCGAAACATCTTCAGAAATAATGGAATCAACCACGATCGGATTTGCAGCTTGCCCTTCATCAAACTGATTATTGGTCGGCTGGATTATATTTTCCTGCGCCT
>Ga0315268_10004008_pt1 | contig 16069 bp, 12 predicted proteins | sample C1_top_MG_FD_204535 | JGI IMG/M metagenome (GOLD analysis project Ga0315268, IMG submission 204535) | Sediment microbial communities from Yellowstone Lake, YNP, Wyoming, USA - C1_top | ecosystem: Environmental > Aquatic > Freshwater > Lake > Sediment | place: USA: Wyoming | collected 2017-08-01
ACTTCATCACGCCGGGAATCCTCGCGCAGAGCGTTCTGTTCAGCGCGATTTTTTATGGCATCGCAATCATCTGGGAGCGCGATCTGGGCGTGGTTCATAAACTGCTTGTGAGCCCCGCGCGTCGCAGCTCGCTGGTTTTTGGCAAAGCGTTTGCGGCAGGCTTCCGGGGTATGTTGCAGGCGATTGTCATCTATATCGTGGCGCTGATCTTGCACGTTTCTATCAGACTTGATCCGCTGGCAATTATTGCAGTGCTGGCCAGCGTAATGCTGGGATCAGCCATTTTTTCCACTTTCTCGCTGATCATCGCCTGCGTCGTAAAAACGCGTGAGCGTTTCATGGGCATAGGCCAGCTTTTGACGATGCCGATGTTTTTTGCGAGCAATGCGATCTATCCGCTGGACCTCATGCCTGGCTGGTTGCGCGTTATCGCGCAGATCAATCCGCTCACCTATCTGATTGACGCGTTGCGCGGCCTGATGATTACAGGAGGGGTGGTTGTTCATGGTTACCTGGTGGACTTTTCGGTCATGCTCGCGGTGTTTTCCGTCCTGTTATTCATCGCCGTGAGGCTGTACCCGAAACTGGCGGAATGAATTATTCCAATTTTCGTTCAAAGCATTAATAATTTTAGTTTCGGCCAACCTGTGGGTTACCCTGCACTGAAATTACGTTTTGTAGGGTGCGCCGTGCGCACCATGGTGCGTATGACGCACCCTACGACATTTCACTTTTGATTGCGAAATGGAATTGGAGGTATCCATATGCTTATTGAAATCAATCAGAAAGCTGTCACTCACCCGCACCCCCAAAAAATGGGTGCTCTGCAGGGACACATCGTGAACTCGCACCATCATGCCATTGAATCGCTTTATGCACATCTGCACAGCAGTGCGCAGGGCTTGTCGCAGGCCGAGGCGGTGCGGCGGCGTGCGAGGTACGGTGCCAACAAGATTGAAAAAATTGCCGGGCAGTCCATCGTCGGCAAGCTGCTCAAGGAATTCACCCACTTCTTTGCGCTGATTCTGTGGCTGGCCGCCGCGTTGGCTTTTGTCGCCGAGTGGAAAGATCCCGGACAGGGCATGGCGATGTTGGGCTATGCCGTGCTCGGCGTGATTCTGATTAACGGGGTGTTCTCGTTCTGGCAGGAATACCGTGCGGAAAAAGCACTGGCCGCATTGCGAAATTTACTGCCGCGCCATGCCATCGCATTGCGTGATGGCCGTGCGGTGCAATTGCCGGTGGCCGAGCTGGTGCCGGGCGATGTGGTGCTGCTGACGGCAGGTGATGACGTCCCCGCCGATTGTCGTTTGATCGAAGCGTTTGGCGTGCGCGTCAATACCTCTAATCTGACCGGCGAATCAAAACCCATGGCGCGTGCTGTGGAGGCAGCACAGGATGAGCAGGCCGCATCGCGGCGCGACATTCTGCATGCTGGCACCTCGCTGATATCGGGTGAGGCGAAAGCCATGGTTTTCGCAACTGGCATGCACACCGAGTTTGGCAACATTGCACGCCTGACCCAGACAGCACGCGAGCCGCTGTCGCCGCTGCAAATAGAAATCGCGCGCCTGTCCAGACTGATCGCACTGTTCGCCACCTTGCTCGGCGTGGTGTTCTTCCTTATCGGCCAAATGGTGGGCTTGTCGTTCACGGAAAATCTGGTGTTCGCCATCGGCATCATCATCGCCAACGTGCCGGAGGGATTGCTGCCTACGGTCACCTTGTCGCTGGCGATGGCGACCCAGCGCATGGCGAAAAAGAATGCACTGGTTCGCCATCTGCCTGCGGTGGAAACGCTGGGTGCGGCCAGCGTGATTTGCTGCGACAAGACCGGTACATTGACACAAAATAAAATGAGCGTCCGGCAATTATTTTTTTCCGGCGCGCTGATATCTCCTGACGAGCTGGTATCTGCTAAAGGACTGGCTGCATCTGCAGCCGAGCCGCTGTATGCCATCATGCGCCATTGCCATGATCTGCGCCGCATCGAGCAGAACGGTGAAGAAGTGTGGATGGGCGACCCGACGGAAGTGGCATTGCTGCAAGGTACACCGCTGCCCGGCACAGTATTCAAGCGTCTGGACGAGATCCCCTTCGACACCGAGCGCAAGCGCATGTCGGTGATCTGCGATACTTCACAAGGCCGCATGCTGTACTGCAAAGGCGCACCGGAAAGTGTGTTGCCGCTGTGCAGCGAAATGCTGCAACAGGGAACTCCCCTGCCGCTGGATGAGTCAGGTATGAGCAGCCTGTTGAGTGCACATCAGAACATGACGGAACGCGGGCTGCGTGTGCTTGCGCTTGCTTATCGCAGTTTGCCACAGCACAGCACAGAGCCAGAGAGCGGGCTGATCTTCGCCGGACTGATCGGCCTCGTTGACCCGCCGCGCGACGCAGTCCCCGATGCGATTCGCGTCTGCCATGCCGCCGGCATTCGCGTGATCATGATCACCGGCGATCATCCGCAAACCGCCAGCGCCTTGGCGCGCGAAATCGGGCTGGCGCAAAGCCCGGTAACGTTGACCGGCGACAAGCTGCGCCTGCTGTCAGATGCAGATTTGCATCTGTTGCTCGATGAACCTGAGTTGATTTTTGCGCGCACCAGCGCCGACCAGAAAATGCGCATCGTGCAAGCCTTGCAGCACAAAGGAGAAATAGTCGCGGTGACGGGCGACGGTGTGAACGATGCCCCGGCGTTGAAATGCGCAGACGTAGGCATTGCGATGGGCATCTCCGGCACAGATGTCGCCAAGGAATCGGCCGATATCATCCTGCTTGACGACAACTTCGCCAGCATCGTCGCCGCGATAGAGGAAGGCCGCGCGGTGTTCGACAATCTGCGCAAATTTATGACCTACATCCTCACGTCAAACATCCCCGAGCTGGTGCCGTATCTCGCCTTTGTGCTGTTTAAAATACCGCTGCCGCTCACCATCATACAAATACTTGCGGTCGACCTCGGCACCGACATGCTGCCCGCGCTGGCACTGGGTGTAGAAAAACCTGACCCCGAGACCATGCTGCGGCCGCCGCGTCCGCGCATGGAGCGGCTGCTCAACTGGGGAACTCTGCTACGTGCCTACCTGTTTCTCGGGCCGCTGGAAGCGATTGCCGCGATGGCGGCGTTTTTCTTCGTGCTGCACGGCGGCTGGCAGTTCGGCAGTGTGTTGGGCCATCACGACAATTTGTACCTGCAGGCCACCACCGCGTGCCTGTCGGCAATCATCGCGATGCAGGTGGTCAACGTGTTTCTGTGCCGCCATCCCGTCATGTCCAGCTTCAACGGTGGGTACAGGAACAATCGCCTGATCTGGTACGGGATTGTTTTTGAGTTGCTGCTGCTGTTGCTGATCGACTACACCCCGTGGGGCAACGCGCTATTTGGCACCGCGCCGCTGGGAGCGGAAGTATGGCTATTCATCATTGCTTTTATGCCGGCCATGTTGCTGGCTGAGGAGTTGCGCAAGGTGGTAGTGCGCCGAATGGCGAACAATAAACCTGGTTAACATGATGAACGGAAAATTTTTAAAAATGATCCACAGACTGTTGGCTGTCAAATGGATTTTTATGCTGTTGCTGACGTCAACTTTTGGTCTGGCTTTTGACTGCGCATTCGCCGCTGAAAATTCAATTCAGCATGCTGCCAATAAAGAAGCAGCTACGCAGCCAGCCGATATTGAAGTTTTCGTCCGCGAGGGCTGCCCACACTGCGCCAAGGCGGAAAATTTTTTGGCTACGCTTAAACTGCAACGACCGCAATTGAGGATTGTGATTCGTGATGTGCGAAAAGATCCTGCTGCCCTGGAAAGATTACAACGCATTGCCGATAATCAGGCGGGTGTTAGCGTAAGAGTGCCTGCGTTTGCAGTGGGCGGGCAACTGATCATTGGTTTTTCTGACGAGGCCAGCACCGGCCAGCTGATACTGGACAGTCTGGACAATTACCGCCTGAAAAACCTGGAAGCAGGCAAAGCTCCGGCTAATTGCGAGGCTGAAGACCGCTTGTCCTGCAGAGTGGAAGCGCCCACTCCTGCGCTGCAGCAGGAGACCTTCGAGTTCAGTTTTATGGGTCGCCGCGTGTCACTCGAGCAACTGGGTTTGCCCCTGTTCACGCTGGCGATGGGTTTGCTGGATGGTTTCAATCCGTGCTCCATGTGGGTGTTGATTCTGATGATTTCGCTTTTGGCTCCGCTGAATAACCGGCCGCGTATGCTTGTCATCGTCAGCACCTTCGTTGCTGTCGAAGGAGTAGCCTATTTTGTTTTTATGGCAGCCTGGCTCAATCTTTTTTTGCTGATAGGCCTCTCGCGCATTTCTGAAATCATCATCGCCGTTCTTGCCCTGGTGGCGGGCGCGATTAATCTCAAGGATTTCTGGCATTTCGGCTGGGGGATTACGCTCTCGATTCCTGCTGCTGCCAAGCCTGGGATCTACGCCCGCATGCGGGATATCCTGGAGGCAAAAAATCTTGCTGCGGCTCTGTTTGGCGTATTCGTGCTGGCTATCCTGGTGCAGATTGTCGAGCTCATGTGCACCTCAGGTTTGCCTGCACTGTTTACGCGGATACTGACGCTACAACAGCTGAGCAGTCTGAGCTATTACGGCTATCTTGCACTTTATGATTTTGCCTATATGCTTGATGACGTCATCGTGCTGTCCATTGGCGTCTTTACCTTAAGCCAACGTCGGCTGCAGGAGAGGGAAGGGCGCTGGCTTAAACTGATCAGCGGCTTGGTGATGGTGGGACTGGGCGTGTACTTGCTGTTGTCTCCGCATTAAAAAATGTTTGCAACTTGAACGGAGAGTACCAATATGACAAAGTGTTTTTTTATGGCGTCCCTTTGTTTTTGAGGGTGATTTGCCGCCAAAGCAAAAAAGGGTGCAATCGCACCCTTTTTTGCTTTTATTAAAACGTCTGTCTACTTTGTTGTCCTGGCTTCGACTAGCTGCTTCTCCAGCACATCAATGCGTTTCTGCATGCCGGAAAGTTTGCCGTTCAACGCACCTACATTAAAATAACTCACATTCATTGCCGGTGCACTCAGGCTGTTGCCATAACCCAGCCATGAGGAATCGTATACCTTAACATTCTTGAATCCCAAGTCTTTCATTACCGTAGCGGTTTCTGCTGCACGCACGCCGCTCTGGCAATAAACAACAGTTTCCTTATCATGGTTGAGGTTGGCATAAAGCGCCTTCAGCTGATCCCTGGATTTCAGCGCCAATCCATCCTTATTGGCGACCTCTTTCTTTTCCAGTTTGCGTGGCGCGTCCGGGTCTGCCCAGTTTTGCTCATAAGGAATATTCACCGCGCCAGGGATATGACCACCACGCAGCGCACGAATATCTTCCCCGCTATATTCTTTGCTGGTGCGTACATCCACAATCTGCACATTACGATTCTTCAGTCTCTTCAATACCTCTTCGGTGCTGATCGTCACATCCGTGTTCACCTTGAGTTTCAACTGAATGGGTGCGAGCACCGTGGCCTCTGCACTCACTGCCTGCCCTGACGCTGTCCAGTCATCGATCCCGCCGTGATAAACAGGTGAATTCTGTCCACCAAAGTGCTGCATGGTAACGTGACCAAAATAGACAAAAGGGTTGCCTTTGCTGCCATAAACGATGACTTCCTTGCTTGGGTCGATCCCGGCATCACCCAGCAATTTTTCGATTTTTCCCTGTTCGATATAATCTTCGCTGTTATCGTCGCGCAACACCTTGCCGGCGTCGCCGATATTCACCGCGCCGGGAATGTGCCCTTTCTTATAGTCTTCCGCGCTGCGTACGTCCCAGACAATCGCGCCATTTTTCAGTGCCTCGCGAACGTAAGTTGTATCTGCAATAGCTGGCGCAGCGGCTTGCGCCAGCGTACCGGATACAGCCACACCCATAAGCGCTACAAATATTAATTTCTTCATTACATTTTTCCTCCCAGATTGAAAACGGATTTTTTTATTCTTCACGGCTTGCTGCCGCTGGAGCATTCTATGCCGCAACAGCGTAAGTGGATAGGCCTTGCTTTTCCGGATTATTTATTTTTCTGGGGACCATACTCATTTAGCAGGATGACGGTCATTTCTTTACCGACATATTCTTTAGGCCAAATTATTTTCTGTTCATCCTGATCGTCAGCATTGACTTCTGTGGCCATCAGCACCGGATTGCTCTTGCTTACAGCGGCAGTTGCGGGTTGATTTGTTTTTTTCCAGTAGAACCAGATTTGCTTGCCTTGAGCTGATTTGTACCAGCTGACTGGCCCATCACCCTGGCACCATTCTCCGAATTTGGCTGTCAGATCGCCGAGGGTTACGCTGCCTGATAATTTATTGACTGAGTCAATCGTAATAGGGTTGCCGCATTCGGATGCCAGTGCAACATTGCTTATAAATAACGATAGAAATATGTAGATGAGCCGGGTGGTTTTCATGGTGCCTTAAATGAGTTTAAGTTAATAAAGTTCGCCGCAGATACAGTGCCAATGAAACTAGCTATATCTGCAGACTCGGGATAATTGATTGATTCATCAAGAACACCGCAGGACTGTTTGCGGTGGGTGCGGAATATTACAGAAAGTTATTATTCATGTCATCCGCCTGTAGCATAGTTTTTCTGATATTTTGAATATCCGCGTACGGTCTCTTCCCTTCAGGTTTCTTCTGCCTGCTGTTGCAGCGCCCACATCATTGCGTACACGCCGTTTTTTGCCAGCAGTTCAGGATGCCGCCCGCGCTCGACGATGCGTCCGGCTTCGATCACCAGTATTTCATCGGCTTCCACCACGGTGGAAAGCCGGTGCGCGATGATGAGGCTGGTGCGACTCTTTGCGATTTCCAGCAGTTCGGCCTGGATGGCTTTTTCGGTTTTGGTGTCGAGCGCGGAGGTGGCTTCGTCCAGAATCAGAATCGCCGGATTCTTTAACAAAGTGCGGGCGATGGCGACGCGCTGTTTTTCTCCGCCGGAGAGTTTAAGGCCGCGTTCGCCGACGACGGTGTCCCAGCCTTGCGGCAGGATTTCGATAAAGCTCAGGATGTGCGCTGCGCGCGCGGCGGCGATCACTTCATCGCGCGACGCATCGGGGCGGCCATAGGCGATGTTGTAATAAATGCTGTCGTTGAATAACACCGTGTCCTGCGGCACCACGCCGATGGCAGCGCGCAGGCTTTGCTGGCTCACGTGTCGGATGTCCTGGCCGTCGATCCTGATGCTGCCGTCATTGACGTCATAGAAGCGAAACAGCAGGCGCGCCAGCGTCGATTTCCCCGCACCGCTCGCACCTACCGCGGCCACGGTTTTGCCGGCCGGAATGGTGAAGCTCACATCATGCAATATAGCGCGGTCGGCGTTGTAGGCGAAGCTGACGTGCTCGAACTTAACTTCGCCACCATGCACCGCCAGGCTGCTTGCATCGGCTGCATCTTTAACTTCGGTCGGACGCAGCAACAGCGTAAACATGCGCTCCACATCGGTGATGGACTGCTTGATTTCGCGGTACATCACGCCGAGAAAACTCAGGGGCTGGAACATCTGCAACAGAAAGGCGTTGACCATCACCAGATCGCCCAGCGTGAGCGTGCCTTCCACCACGCCGTTAGCCGCGCGTATCACCATCAGCGTGACACCGATGGCGATGGTGCCGGCCTGAGCTGCATTCAGCAGCCCCAGCGAACGCTGCGATTGCAAGGCGACCCGTTCCCATTCCGCCAGACTGCTGTCGTAGCGCGCAGCTTCATAGTGCTCGTTGCCAAAGTATTTGACCGTCTCATAGTTCAGCAGGCTGTCGATGGCGCGGCCATAGGCTTCGGAATCCAGCGCATTGGCACGGCGCACAAACTGCGTGCGCCAGTCGGTGATGGTCACGGTGAAGCCGATATATGTCACCAGCGTCACCAGCGTAATCAGCCCGAACACCCAGTCCAGTTTGACGAACAGAATGATCGCCACCATCAGTATTTCCAGCACGGTGGGTGTGATGCGGAACAGCAAATATCCCACCAGGCTGGAGATGGCTTTGGAACCGCGCTCGATGTCGCGGGTGATGCCGCCGGTCTGGCGTTCCAGATGAAAGCGCAGCGACAGTGCATGCAAATGCTGAAACACCGCCATGCTCACGCGGCGCATCGCGCGCTGCGTGACCTTGCCAAACACCACATCGCGCAGATCAGAAAAAGTGGTGCTGGCAAAGCGCAACAATCCATAAGTGATGATCAGTGCCAGCGGTAAAACTAGACTGGTATGCGATTTGTCCAGCGTGTCGATGATCTCCTTCAGCACCAGCGGCACCATCACCGCCGCCATCTTGGCGCCGATCAGCAAGGCCAGCGCCAGCAGCACCCGTCCGCGAAATTCCCACAGATAGGGGAACAGGCGGCCGATCGAGCGCAAATCGGTGTGTACCGGCTGGGCTGGCGTGCTGCCAGGAGAGTGAGTACCAGCAGAGTGTGAAGAGGAGGAGTGCGGGGATAGTGACATTGAGTAAGTTGGTAATTATTGGATTGGCAAAAGATAATACTTCAGTGCTGCAAACATAGGGTTTTGATTCTAACATTCCAGCCAGGGCATTACACTTTAAGCCAGCGCATTACACCCTGCCCTCAAAGTGGATGATTATTAAAAACCGCTCAATTTCTTCAAAACACTTTACCAGGCCGCAGCAAGGGATAATACTTATCGCCGGATCAATTGTTAAAGGAGAATTGCCATGAGCCACAAGCATAACAGCCTGCTGCTTGCTATCTTCCATGACCCTGTCAGCGGCAATATACATTGGCGTGAAATCGAATCCCTGCTGCACCACCTGGGTGCCAGCATCACCCCCGCACATGGGGCACGCTTCCACGTCATACTTAACGGTTTCGAGTGTTTCCTGCACCACCCCCACCAGGGCAATGTCTGCGATAAAAATTTGATCAAGTACCTGCGCGAATTCCTGTCTCACGCTGGAATCACGCCGTCAAGCGAGTCGGAAAGCGCTTAAATTTTATATTCGGAATAGTCCATGTCACGTTTGACACTTATTGCCATTGCTGCAATACCCATGATGGTATTTTTAACTCCAGGCGCACTGGCGCAGGAGGTATCAGAGCAAAATACCCCAGAGTCGAACAGAGTAGAACTGGTCGTGGTAGAACCTGTCGCGCCCAGGCTGCCGCTGTGGGAAGCAGGCGTATTCGGCGCGGGCATCTCACAACCGGCTTACCCCGGTGCAGAAGAACGTGCGAACCTTCTGCTCGGCCTGCCTTTGTTTATTTACCGCGGAGAGTATCTGCGCATCGATCGTGGCACGGTCGGCGTGCGCGCGATAAAGACCCCGAGGACAGAAGTGGATGTCGGTTTTGCCGCTTCGCTAGGGTCTCGTGCTGCAGACAGCGAAGCACGGCGCGGCATGGATGATCTGGGCACCTTGCTGGAGTTCGGTCCGAGACTGAAAATAAATCTCGGCGACGTATCGGAAGGCAGAAGTGACTCCCGTATCCAGTTGGCGCTGCGCAGCGTGTTCGACGCAGACGATCATTTCAGTTATCGAGGCATCGCGTTCGAGCCGCAATGGGTGCGGGATATGCATCTACCCAACGGCTGGCTCGTCTCCACCAATCTTGGCGCGGTATTCGGAGACCAGAAACTGGCCGATACTTTTTATCGCGTGGCACCCAGCGAGGCCACTCCCAACCGTCCACGCTACGATGCCAGGAGCGGGCTGATAGCGCTGCGTGCAAGTCTGTTCGCATCGCGTTTGTTTACCCCCGATGTCAGGGTTTTCAGCTACCTGAGACTGGACTCAGTGGAGGGTGCGGCTAACCAAAATAGCCCTCTTGTCAGACGTGATAGCGGCTGGTCAGTGGGTCTCGGTTTTGCATGGACTCTATCTCATTCAGAGCGTAGTGCAAAAGACTGATTTAGGAGCGGCTCCTGCGGGTGCCCGTCCAAAAGTTGTTCGGAGCCGCGATTCGCACGCAGGGCGTGCTCCTGCAAAGTACTTCGTAAGATAGATTAAAGTGACCATGGTTCATTTACATTCTCTTGCCAGGGGAATGGCAGGATTAAAAATTACATCAGGATAAAAAAATGAAAAAAGATTTTTGGCTGGAGCGTTGGGAGCGTGAAGAAATCGGATTTCACGAGAATGAGGTCAACGCTTATTTGACTCAATACTGGCATGAACTGCATCTTGCCAAAGGTAGCGCGGTGTTCGTGCCACTGTGTGGTAAAAGTGTCGACATGGAATGGCTGCGCGAGCAGGGGAACCCGGTTTTGGGAGTAGAGCTTAGCAGTATCGCGGTGCAAGCGTTTTTCAGGGCAAATGGCTGCACCCCGAATTATCTTGCCAGCGAAAAATTTGATAACTATGAAGCGAATGGCATCCGCATCCTGTGCGGAGATTTTTTCGATTTAAGCCGGGATGACCTGGCGAAAGTTCGTGCAGTGTACGATCGCGCAGCTATGGTCGCGCTGCCGCCGGAAATGCGCGAGCGTTATGTTAAACACCTGGTGAGTATCCTGCCGCCCGCAGCGCAAATTCTGCTCATCACTTTCGATTATCCCCAGCCTGAAATGCAGGGCCCTCCTTTTGCGGTTTCATCAGCAGAGGTAGAAGCGCTCTACCGCGAGCACGCCGAAATTCGCCTGTTAGTGCAAAGGGATGTGCTCGCAGAAAATCCCCGCTTTCAAAAACGCGGCTTGACCCGTTTGCAGGAAAGTATCTATCTGTTGACACTGCGATAACGCTGAGTGGTAAGTCGGTGAGTAGTGTGTTCTTGTACCATTTGGGTATTAGCCATCCTGAATAATAAATAGTTACAATGCAAATCTTGATGGAGATTGGGCGTGTTGGATTGAGCTGTATTTTTGCAGTATGAAGTTTGGTAATATCTTGGCCGGTAGTGTGTCTTTAAATATTTTATTCAGAGGTGGACAATGCGTATTCTTACAACGCTCTTATTAATGCTGGTGTCGCAGCTCACTTTTGCAGGTGCAGATTATGCACGCGAAAAAAAATGGGCGGATGAGATTATCCCCGGCATTGTAGTTGGCGATCCCGTGTATCTGGAGCTCAAGCAGGGTCACAAGTTTCTGACTATCTTTGCCGAGGCGAAAGATGCAGATGTCGGGGTGGTCGTTGTCCATGGCATAGGCATTCATCCCGACTGGAATATGGTTGGCACGCTGCGCACGCAACTTGTCGAATATGGCTACACTACCCTGTCGATCCAAATGCCTGTGCTCGCAAATAATGCCAAGGCAGAAGCATACGACAGACTGTTCCCTGAGGCAGCAGAGCGCATTGGCGTCGCGGTGGATTTTCTGCGGGCCAAGGGATACAAAAAAATCGTCATTGTGTCGCATAGCATGGGTTCTGCAATGAGCAGGATGTATGTGGTGAATCATCCATCCAAACTGGTCGCCTGGGCTTCGCTTGGCATCGGTCACGGTTATTCATACTCAGGTATTCGCATCCCCGTGCTCGATCTGTACGGTGAGCATGATTTGCCGCCAGTGCTAAATATGGCCGCAAAGCGTGCCGCATCGCTCAAAGGTAATGCAAAATCCCTGCAGGTAAGGGTGCCGAAGAGCGACCACTTCTATAACAATCACGAAGCTGAGATGGTGCAGGAAGTGAAGAGTTTTCTTGACTCCGTAAAGTGATGTTACGCGCAATACCGACCTTGCTGATGCTGAAGAGCACAGGCTAAATCGCGCAATTCCCGCACATAGTTAAAAACCAATCTGGCGTGTGACGCTGGAATAAACAACACTGGGCGTTCCTTTGTATCAATTTCTTGCCGAAACTGTACTGGTCGCGCACCTGGCTTTTATAGCCTTTGTGCTGGGTGGTGGCCTGTTGCTGCTGCGCTGGCCACGTCTTGTCTGGCTGCATCTTCCAGCGATGATTTGGGGGGTGTGGGTCGAAGTGACGGGCTGGGTGTGCCCGCTTACACCACTGGAGAATTATTTCAGGGAACTTGCCGGCGGGGATCTTTACCGGGGGGATTTTATTGAACATTATTTGTTTCCGCTTATCTATCCTGCGGGGCTGACGCCAACGATACAGCTGATACTGGCGGGTGTAATGATCTTGTTTAATGTCATTATCTACACCGTGATTATCCGGGTGCGCAGAAGGGCGCGTTAGCTCGGCCAGTATGCGCTGCAGTAATGCTATGATTCTGCTGTTGCAAACAAACTAACAAATAATGCTAAAAAATATCAAGACGATTCAACCTGCATTCAGGCGCGGTTTAGTGTGTGATTCCCTGGTGGCGGTTTGCCCATGAATCTGCTCAGAACACTGGCCAGCATCAGCAGCCTGACTCTGCTCTCACGCATACTCGGCTTTGTTCGTGACATTCTGATGGCGCGTATCTTCGGCGCGGGCATGGCGAACGAGGCTTTTGTAATTGCCTACAGACTGCCCAATCTGCTGCGCCGCATGTTTGCCGAAGGCGCATTTTCGCAGGCGTTTGTGCCGATCTTCAGCGAATACAAAAGCCGTCGCGGGCATGACGATACCAAGTTGCTGGTCGATCATGTCGTCACCCTGCTGGCGATTATTCTGTTTGTGATTACGCTGATCGGTATTATCGCCGCGCCTGTTCTGGTGTATGTCACCGCGCCGGGTTTCGTCTCCAACCCGGAGAAATTCAATCTCACCGTTCAGCTGCTGCGCATTACTTCGCCCTACATTTTCTTTATCTCGCTGGTCGCGGTGTCGGCGGGTATTCTCAATACCTATAACAAATACTGGGTATCGGCCTTTGCGCCGGTTCTGCTGAACCTGTGTTTTATCGGCACGATGCTGTGGCTGGTGCCGTATTTCGAGCGGCCCATCATGGCGCTGGCATGGGCGGTGTTTGTGGCAGGGATCATACAGCTGGCGTTTCAGATACCGTTTCTGAAAAAAATCGGCATGTTGCCGCGCTGGCGTTTCAGCCTTAAAGATGAAGGCGTGTGGCGCGTGCTGAAGCAGATGGGGCCGGCGGTATTCGGCGTGTCGATCAGCCAGATCAGTCTGATTATCAACACCATCTTTGCATCGTTCATGGTGGCTGGCAGCGTGTCATGGCTGTTTTATGCCGACCGCCTGATGGAGATACCCGCCGGTTTGCTGGGTGTGGCGATCAGCACCATCCTGCTGACTTCGCTGTCCAAGCACCACGCCGACCGCAATACGGTGGAATACTCCAGAATACTGGATTGGGGACTGCGCCTCACCATTATGCTGACCTTGCCTGCAGCGCTCAGCCTCGGTTTGATTGCGGTGCCGCTGTTGGCCACCTTCTTTCAGGGCGGGGCGTTCGTGGCACATGATGTATTGATGACACGCAACGCGCTGGTGGGTTACAGCGTCGGGCTTATCGGCATGCTGCTGGTCAAGGTGCTGGCCCCTGCCTTTTATGCGCGGCAGGATATCAGGACGCCGGTCAAAATCGGCATCATTACGCTCATCGCCACGCAAATAATGAATCTGCTGTTTATCGGCTGGCTGCAGCATGCGGGGCTGGCGCTGGCGATCGGTCTCGGTTCCTGCCTCAACTCTGCGATTCTGTTTTATTTGCTGCGCAAGCGCGGCATATTTCAGCCGGAACCGGGCTGGCTCAAGTTTTCCGCCAAGATAGCAGTGGCACTGCTCGCATTGGGGTGGGTGCTGTGGTTTGGCATGGGCACCGAGGAGCACTGGTTGACCACGCATGGCTGGGCGCGGATAGGGCATCTGACCTGGCTGGTGGCGCTGGGGGGGGTGATGTATTTCGCTGTGCTGGGTGTGCTCGGTTTTCGCCTCAAGGATTTTTCAAAACGCGGAGCGAGTTAGCTGCAATGATAATCCCCAAAATTAATTCCTGACCCCGGCAGTGGTGGCAGGAAGTGTCTGCTCCGTTTAAACTGACGCACTTATCCATTTAAGCTGAAATAATTTCCCCCCGTTTAAAGATGAAAATCGAAACTATATATAACGTCGAAGAAGCTGATTTTGATCAGCTGGTGTTAGCCAAGTCGCACGAAGCTCCCGTATTGGTCGATATCAGTGCCGAATGGTGCGCGCCGTGCCGCGTGTTGGGGCCTTTGCTGCATAAGCTGGCAGGTGCATATGATGGTGCATTCCTGTTGGCGCTGGTCGATGCGGATGAAAATATGAGAATTGCCGGTCGCCACAAAGTGCGCGGATTCCCTACCGTGATAGCCTACAGCCGCGGGCTGGAAATTGACCGTTTTCACAGTGCGCAAACTGAAGGCTTTCTGCGCAATTTTATTGATAGCGTAATTAAACGCCATGCTGAATGCTGACGTCATGTTGGGTTACGGCGCAAAAACCGCACCTAACCCAACCTGCATGATTGTGTGATATTTTGTGCGAGTCTGATTTTATTGAGATGCCATGAGCCTACTTTCCCTTATCTTTGCGCTGTTGCTTGAACAGTTACGCCCGTTGTCCTCGCGTAAGTTCCTGTATGTGTGGTTGGGCCGTTATGTCGATTTTTTTCAGCGCAATTTCAATGCGGGCGAGAGCAAGCACGGCCAGATCGCATGGATACTTGCAGTGTCACTCCCCTTGATTGGTGCAGCGTTGTTGTATTGGCTGCTGGCGGAGCAGCACCCCGTTTTTGCATGGGCATTTTGCGTGCTGGTGCTTTATCTGACGATGGGTTTTCGCCAATTCAGCCATTACTTCACCGATATTCACAAGGCCTTGCGCAATAACGATCTGCAGGAAGCGCGCAGCTTGTTGTCCACCTGGCGCGGTGTGCCGTGCGATGAACTGAGTAGCGAAGAAGTGATACGCGTGACCATAGAGGAGGCGCTGCTGGCTACGCATCGCAATGTGTTTGCGGTGGTGGTGTGGTTTGTGATTTTCATGCAGCTGGGCCTGGGGCCAAGCGGCGCCATTCTTTATCGTTTGGCGCGTTTCCTGAATGCACGCTGGGATCAAAATGATAGTGCAGAGTTGGGTAACTTCGGTAAGTTTGCAGCGCAGGCTTACCATTGGATAGAGTGGTTGCCGGTGCGCCTGACTGCAACTACTTTTGCGATAGTCGGCAACTTTGAGGATGCAATCTATTGCTGGCGCAATCAGGCAGCAAGCTGGCCTGACCCCGAGGGCGGCATCGTGCTGGCAAGCGGTGCGGGTGCACTAGGCGTGCGTCTTGGCATGCCTGTCTCACAGTTTGATATGTCGGTCGAGCGTCCCGAGCTGGGCACCGGCGATGAGGCGGATGTAGACTTTATGCAGAGCGCGGTAGGCATGGTCTGGCGCGCGCTGGTGTTCTGGTTGATTATGCTGTTGCTGCTGAGCCTGGCCAGCATGGCCAGTTGGGTCGGCGTATAGCAGGGGCGGTGTATAGGAGTATCTGGCTATGTCCGTAAAAAACACATGGAGTTATTGGTGCAGTACTTGTAACTCGTGGAGTTTGGGCTGAAGCGTGAATGGGTTACAGACTACCAGGTCTGCTGATGTCCTGACAGACTGCTGGATGTCCTCTAAAACTCGATTGATGGCCGGAATACAAGTGTTACTGTGTTCTTGTTGTTATACCCCAGGATACCGCTGTACTCTTTCGGGCTGGACCACACAAAACCAATGTTGAGAGTTGGTGTGTAGTTCTTATTGGCGAGCGGATATTTTTTGCCTGCGATCACTTCTGCACGTACCAATTGGCCATCAAGTTGGGAGAAATGCACTTTCAGATCGAGTTCGGTATTTTTTATCCGGTCGAGAAACGGAAAGCTGGAATTCAAGTTGCTGCGATGGATGCTTAGGTAAACCACATTGGTAATATCCGGGTTGTCGTGAAATTTTCCACCTGCGCGAAAACTCCACGCTAGCTTGTCGTTTGGAAAATCACGCTTGCCTTTAATTTTCCATTCAAGTTCGTACCAGTTATCGCTGATCAGCACATTTTCCTTGATGTGCTTGCTGCCTGCGCTCACGAGATAACCGGTGTAGCCCCGGTTGCTGCCTTTGAGCGGCTCTCCCGGACGTTCTAATTTTGCGATGTTCCCGAAGAATGCAGATACGGCCCAGGGTTCCTGAAAACCGGCAGTGGCAGATTCCAGTAAGTTACTGCCGCCTTTG
>Ga0315268_10004009_pt1 | contig 16066 bp, 17 predicted proteins | sample C1_top_MG_FD_204535 | JGI IMG/M metagenome (GOLD analysis project Ga0315268, IMG submission 204535) | Sediment microbial communities from Yellowstone Lake, YNP, Wyoming, USA - C1_top | ecosystem: Environmental > Aquatic > Freshwater > Lake > Sediment | place: USA: Wyoming | collected 2017-08-01
CTTGGCGATGTTGGAGGATAAATAGCGAACAAAGAGGAACTTATAGGGATTCAGAAAAAAATTGAGAAGGAGGCCGAGATTCCCAAGAGACCGTTGAAGGTGTTTGCGGACAAGATAGCTGAACTCGTGCCTCGTGAAAATCTGCTTGTTGGCCGTGAAAAAAAAAGGCCTGGATACGATTTTGCAGATAACGGCAACATCCTTGTATGCGCCGCAGTGATTGCCGACGATGATCATCGGCCCTTCCTTGATGAAATTTTCCCGGCCCAGGACGACAAGCTTCTTGCCGAGCAGGGCGATGGTGCTGGCTTTCCGCTTGAACGGTTCGTAGCGCTCCAACTCCTCTTCAAAACTTGGCATCGCGGGGTTCATTCTAACCCAAACAAATGAATTTTTCCAGAGACCACGAAGCGAAAAAACTAGACCTCGGTCGGACGCTGCCTTGTCAACGGGTGCCAGTCATGCTAACGTAGCCCTGGACACTTCACAAGGAGGAGGACGCCGTGATCACCCTTATCCGTCAAGCAACAGTTTTTGGGCCGCAGCCGCTCGGGACGAGGGACATCCTGCTCGCCGGAGATCGGATTGCCGCAGTCAGCGCTCCGGATTCGATTCGGATCGAGGGAATTGAAGTTCCGACGATCGACGGCCGAGGGAAACTTGTCTTTCCCGGGCTGATTGACAGCCACGTCCACATCTTGGGCGGGGGCGGAGAAGGTGGGCCGTCGACGCGCGCCCCTGAAATCGCTATCGAAGATATTTTCCGGAGCGGGGTGACCACGCTCATCGGCTGCTTGGGAACGGACGGCGTGACACGCCATATGTCCTCTCTCCTGGCCAAGGCTCGGGCTTTGGACATCGAGGGCGTGACGACCTTCATCTTCGCCGGTTCATATGAAGTTCCCGTGAAAACTCTCACCGGCAGCATTCGGTCCGACCTGGTCCTGATCGACAAGGTCATCGGCGCGGGAGAAATCGCGATTTCCGATCACCGTTCCGCCCAGCCGACGTTCGAGGAAATCGCCCGCCTCGCTGCCGAATGCCGCGTCGGGGGGATGCTCGGCGGAAAAGCTGGTGTCTTGCATCTCCACCTGGGCGATGGCCGTCGAGGGCTCGAACTCCTCTTCCGGCTTATCAAGGAAACCGAAATTCCTCCCAGCCAGTTCATCCCGACCCATGTCAACCGCAACCGCCGGCTGCTCGAAGAAGCCATGGATTATGTGCTGGCCGGAGGATTCATGGACTTGACGGCCGGAGTGGACCCGGAAAAGGAGACCGACGACGACGTGAGCGTCGAAACGTCGATCCTCCGTTGCCTTGAAAAAAACGTGCCCCTCAGCCATGTCACCGTCAGTTCAGACAGCAACGGGAGCCTTCCCGTTTTTAACAAGCAGGGGAACTTGGTTGGCCTGACCATTGCCACCGAACAGACTCTCATCGATAAATTCAGGTCCTTGCTCCGCCGCAAGATCCTGGACCCGGAGCAGGCGGCGAATCTTTTTTCATCCAACCCGGCCCGTTTTTATAAGCTTGGGCGCAAAGGCGCCATTGAGCCGGGAAGGGACGCGGACCTCGTCCTCTTCGATAAAGATTATGGCCTGACTGATGTCATCGCCAGAGGCCGGATCATGATGGCCGGAGGCCGCCTCCTGGCTGGGAGCACGTTCGGCAGGCCATAGGGGGGAACCATGGAAGAATCAAAGATCGCCAAAGATCCGCAGAAAAAAACGCCATCGCTCGCCGTGGCGCTCGTTCCTCTTATCACCATGGGTCTGCTCCTAGGCGTGGGGTACGGCATTTATAAAATCCGGCCTCAGGTCTTGCTCGTCGCGGCGGCTTTCTTGACAGGTTGTCTGGGACTTCTCCTCCGTTTCAGTTGGAAGGACATGGAGAAGGGAATCGTGGACAGCATTCATAAGGCCATGCCGGCCATCCTGATTATGTTGACCGTTGGCATCCTCATCGGCGCCTGGATGGCTTCCGGCACAATCCCCATGGTCATCTACTACGGGCTGAAGCTCATCTCGCCCAAGTTCTTTCTATTTACGGCCTGCCTCGTCTGCAGCATCACTGCCCTGGCGACCGGCAGCTCCTGGGGTACGATCGGTACGGTCGGCGTTGCCTTTATCGGCATCGCCATGGGGCTGGGAGTGCCGCTGGGCGCGGCGGCGGGCGCCATCGTCGCCGGGGCCTATTTTGGCGACAAGATGTCCCCCTTTTCCGACATCCCGAACCTGGCCGCAGTGACCGTCGGCGCCAATCTCTTTGATCATATCAAGCATATGGTCTGGTCAGCAGTCCCCGGCTGGCTCCTCAGCCTGGCCGTCTATTTTTTCGTGGGGTTGAAATATCAGGCCAAGCCCATGGAATCCCAGACTATGACGCTCATCCTGGAAACGCTCAAAAAGAATTTCAGGTTCAATGTCTTGCTGCTTCTGCCCATGATCATCGTCTTCTATCTGGCCTTCACAAAAAGACCGACCGTTCCCGGCATGCTCTTATCATCGCTCGTCGCCGGCGTCCTGGCTGTGATTTTCCAAAAAGCATCCGTGCCGCTGATCGCTCAGGCGATGAACACCGGCTACCCCGCCCAGACGGGAGTTGAGACCGTCGACAGGCTGCTATCGCGGGGAGGCTTGATGAGCATGATGGAAACACAGCTCGTGGCCTTTACGGCCTTCAGCTTCGGCGGCATCATGCAGAAGACGGGCATGCTCTCCATCATCCTTGACCGAGTCATGAAACTGGCAAAAAAGGTGGGAAGCCTCGTCCTCGTAACGATCGGTTCCTGCGTCGTGACGGCTCTCGTCACCGGGAGCTCATATCTGTCCGTGATAATTCCCGGCGAGCTCCTCGCTCCAGCCTACAAGAGGAGGGACCTGGCAGCCAAAAATTTATCGCGCATCATCGATGAATGCGGCGGGATCATCGTCCCCCTGGTTCCCTGGAGCATGGCCGGCGTTTATATCAGTGGAGCCCTGGGGGTCAGCGTGTTTTCGTACCTCCCCTGGGCCATCGCCAACTATGCCGCTTTAGTCATCCTTTCCCTCTACGGGGCGGCCCGCTTCACCATGGCCGCCAGGATCCGCGAGGACGAAACGCAGGCCGGCAGCTAGCGATTTTTGGGATTCTTTCTGGAAAGGCGATGCAGGGGCGCGGCGCGGCCGCCGCGCCGATTCCCGTTCAGTCCTCTTTGTCCTGGTTGGCGAGCGCCTTCTCAAATTTCTCTTTAGCTTTAAGCCGCTTTTGCTTCTCGATTTCGGCCGTCGCCTCGAATTTATGCGCGAACCCTTCTTGTTTCTGCCTCTCCTTCATCAGCAGGTCGTCCAGCGATGCCTTTTTCTTCGCGGTCTTTTCGGACTTAACCACGTTCCGCGCCGCGGGATCCACCCACAGCGTCGACTGGCAGCAAGGGCAGGTCACGGCAAAAACTTTTTCCTGGTCGGCGCTCATCATTTCAAATTTAACAGAAAATTATCTAAAAAAAAAGGGGTTCCTAATTTTTAGGACTTCGCGAAGCTTCGATCTTGTGTTTTTTCAATAATTTAAACAGGCCCTGACGAGACAGTCCGATCTCCTCGGCCGTCCGGGCTTTGTTGAAATCGTAGCGAGAGAGCGCTTGGTTGAGGAATCTCCGGATAAAATCCGCTTTGGCCTCGAAAAAATTGTCGAGAGGGCTGGCGGGGAGAGGACGCCCCGGGTTGAGCTTGGGGGAGAGATGTTCTTCGCGGACGAGCCGTTCCTCGCCGGACAAAATGATACACCGTTGGATTTCATTCTGGAGTTCTCGGACATTGCCGGGCCATGGATAATGGACGAAGATTTCCTGAACCCGAGGGGAGAAATAAACCTTGTCTTTGCGGATTTCCCGGCTGTATTTCTCGATAAAATGATCCATGAGCAGCGTCAGATCTTCTTGGCGCTCCCGGAGGGGAGGGATGTCGATGGTGACGATGCGCAATCGGTAAAACAGGTCCTCGCGGAAGCGTCCGGCCAGGACCTCTTTCTCGATATCCTTGTTCGTGGCGCTCACGAAGCGGACGTCGACTCGCCGGATCCGGTTTTCGCCGATTCTCCGGATTTCCTTTTCCTGAAGCAACCGGAGGAGCTTAGCTTGAAGCTGGAGGGAGAGGTCCCCGATCTCATCCAGGAAGAAGATGCCGGCATCTGCCTCTTCGATCAGGCCGGCCTTATCGCGCAGAGCGCCGGTGAACGCTCCCCTGGCGTACCCGAACAACTCGCTCTCGAGCAGATGTTCCGGGATGGCCCCGCAATTGACGGCCACGAACTGTCCGCCGCGGCGGTCGCCGCGATTATGGATCGCCCTGGCTATAAGCTCCTTGCCGGTGCCGCTCTCCCCCGAAATAAATACCGGCGCGTCCAGGTCTTTGACTCTATCGATGAGCTCCTGGATCCGGACAAAGGCCGTGCTCTTGCCAATCAGGGGACCATCGGGACCCGGGTGTTCCATACCTAATCCTCATCTCGACGACCAAGGCGGATGCACATGGGATAACGATGCGCCGCTCGTTTATTCTCATTGTTGGATCAAGCGTCTGAGGATTTTTTAGAACTCCGACCGTCCCGCTTCCATGAAAACACGGATATTCTCCAGGGGCGTTGGCTAGGGAAGGTCGCATCCCGTGCTCAGGATGAAATGAGGGAACGGCCGTATGTCAACCCCCAAGGGGAGCGATTCTTTCATTATGGAAAAACGCTACCGCCGTCCACCCAGGATCGAGCCCAGGACTCCTCTGAAGATCTGTCGACCGACTGAACTCCCGATCGAGCGCGCTGCACTCTTGGCCATTGCCTCGAACAGCGTATCCCTGCGTCTTCCGCCGGGCCTGGGCGCGCTAGGCTGCGGGACGGGAGGATAAGAATAGGGCGTCTGCCGGGACACAGGCTGTTGGGGCTCGACCGGAGGAGACGGCTGGGCGAACTTTTCGGCTCTCGCCCGGAGCATTTCAAACGCGGATTCCCTGTCGATGACCCTCTCATAATGTCCATAGAGGACGGAGCGAGAGATGATCTGCCTGCGAATCTCGGGCCCGACGGGACCAATCTGGCCTCTCGGCGGCAAGACGAAAGCCCTTTCGACGATCCCGGGCTGGCCTTTTTCATCAAGAAAAGAGACGAGCGCTTCACCTACGGCCAGCTCGCCGATGACCTTCTCAACATTGAGCTTTGGATTGGAACGCATCGTTTCCGCGGCGGCCCGGACGGCTTTCTGGTCGCGCGGCGTGAAGGCGCGCAGCGCATGCTGAATGCGGTTGCCGAGCTGGCCCAGGACGATATCCGGGATATCGAGAGGGTTCTGGGTGACGAAATAGACACCGATACCCTTGGACCGGATGAGGCGGATGATCTGCTCGATCTTTTGGAGCAAGGCGTCCGGCGCATCGGTGAACAGGAGATGGGCCTCATCGAAGAAAAACACGAGCTTCGGCTTATCCATATCTCCGACTTCGGGCATTTTTTCGTAAAGTTCGGCCAGGAGCCAGAGCAGGAATGTCGCATATGTTTTAGGCGAAAGCATCAGTTTATCGGCGGCCAGGATGTTGATCATGCCGCGGCCTTGGCCATCTGTTTGCAGGAAGTCGTCCAGGTTCAAAGCCGGTTCCCCGAACAGCTTGTCCCCTCCCTGGCTCTCCAGATCAAGGAGAGACCTTTGGATGGTCCCGACGCTGGCCACGGAGATGCGTCCATATTCCGTTGTGAAGGAATCGGCATTGTCGCCAGCGAACTGAAGCATGGACCGAAGGTCTTTTGTATCGAGCAGGAGCAACCCGTTGTCGTCCGCGATTTTGAAGACAAGGGAGAGGACTCCGCTCTGGACCTCATTCAGACTGAAAAGGCGGCTGAGGAGCAGCGGCCCCATATCGCTGACAGTCGTCCGGACGGGGTGGCCCTGTTCGCCGAAGATATCCCAGAAGGCGACGGGGCTTCCGCTGAAGGCAAAATCGCCGAGCTTGAGCAACGCCAGGCGCTCCGAGATCTTCGGCGTTTGGGATCCGGGCTGGCAGATGCCCGAGAGGTCCCCTTTCACGTCCGCCAAAAAGACGGGCACGCCGATCCGGCTGAAATTCTCTGCCATGACTTGGAGGGAAACGGTTTTTCCCGTGCCCGTAGCGCCAGCCACGAGCCCATGCCGGTTGGCCATGCGCGGCAGGAGGAAGACATCCTTCTGGCCTTTCGCGATCCAGAGTGGCGTTCCGTTGCTCATGCTCCTCTCCTTTCCTTCTCTATCCTTATAGCCGTCCCGACCTCCGGTGTCAATAGCGGGGAGGCGGGGTGTTATTCGCGCTCCGGCTATTCAAGACTTAACATCAGGGCTGCGCTCGGGATATACTCTTATATGAGATGGATGAGAAGGAGCGGGCCTTGATCGAGCGAGTCCTCGACGGCGACCTCGACGCTTTCGAGCCACTCATTACGCCATACCGGCAACCGCTCCTGGGCCTCGCCTACCGAATCACGCAAAACTGGGAGGACGCCAAGGAAACTTCTCAGGAGACTTTTTTAAGGGCTTTTAAATATCTAGGCAAGGTGGACCTTCAGAGGAGCTTCAGAAACTGGATCTACCAGATCCTGATCAACACAGCCAGACACCATCAAAAAAAACGGGCGATTCAGGAACGGCTGAAGCGGGAAATAGGGGTTGATGAAGCTCTGGCCCCCCCGGCCAGCGACCCGGAACGCCGCGAGCTCGATCGGGAATTGCGGTCGCAGCTCATGGATTGCCTGGACGGGTTGAGCGACCGGGAACGCGAAGTGTTCCTCTTGAGAGACATCGAAGGGTTGAACATCAAAGAAACGGCCGGCATCGTCGGGAGTTCCTCGGTCTCGGTCCGGGTTCATCTCTCGGCGGCGCGGAAAAAAATCAAGGACAGAATCAAGGATAAGTACCCGTCCCTGCTGGAGGACAAGCCATGACATGTCAAAAGGCGAAAAAATGGCTGCCCCTGGCGGCAGGCGGCGAGCTGCCCGCAAAAAAAGCGCGGAAGCTCGAAGCCCACGTCAGGAAATGCGCAGGCTGCCGCCAAGAGGCAGAGGAAATTTCGGCCGCCCTCATCGCGGCCAAGGGGCTGGCTCGTACAGAAACCACCGGAGACTGGACCGACGCTGAGTGGAGGGGGATGCTGAAAACCATAACGGCCGGGAAGGTCAAAGTTCGCTCTTGGCCGCGCAGGCTCGTCCAAAGCCCCGCTTTTGCCTTCGGCGTTGCTCTTCTGGCCTTTGCCGCAGGAATGCTCTTGCTTAATCGTCCCGGGCCGGCCCCTTCCGGCCAGCAGCCTGTGGCTCTCGGCGGGCCGAGCGCCGCGGGTTTGAAGGAATCAGCCGGCCAGGATGTCCTGTCCATGACAATCGTTTCTCAGGAGACAGGCCTGAAGATCGTCTGGTTCTTCAACAAGAATTTCGAATGGAAGGAGAATCCACAATGAAAAAACAGACTGCGATCGGGCTGGCAGCGGCTTTCTTCCTCCTCTTCTCCGGCTTGCTCTCCGCCAAACAGGGCATCCCTCAAAAGACCACCGTGCCGCCCGTGCGGAAAGAGCTGATCAAGCTCAAATACATCGATGCCACGGATATCCTGATGCTGCTCCAATCATACCGCAGCCGCGACGGGCTGATCAGCATGTCCCACGATGCCAACAAGAACAATCTTGTCGTCATCAGCGACAGCCCCGAAGTCGTCGAAAAAATGATCGCCTTGATCAAGGAGGTGGATGTCAAGCCGGCCGAGCTGCTGTTTACGGTCCAGCTCGTCCTCGGCTTAGCGGCCTCCGAAGAGAAGACGGATGACGCCCTGAAAAACGACCCCGTGATCAAAGAAATCCGGAACCTTCTCCGCTACAAGAATTTCTCGCTCCTCGATACGACGCTCGTCCGGACCATGGAGCGGGAAGATTCGCAAGTCCGTTTTGGGAAGAACGGCGAATATTCCTTGTCTTTGCGGCCTAAATATATCAAGGATGAAAAAGAAGAAAATATCCAAGCCGAAATTAAGCTGGGTTACTCTATGACCCTCTCCAACGCCCCCCAGAACTACCTCATCATGACCACGCTGACCATGAAATCCGGAGAGAAAACAGTTGTCGGCGTTTCCAAATTGGCGGGCAGCGACGACAGGGGCCTGATCCTTATCATCTCTGGAAAAATCGTCAAATAATCGGGAAGGGCGGCGTTGGATAGGATAGAGGAAAAACGGCGCCCCGGCGGACTCGACCGGGAGCCTATCCTCCCTGATCTAATCTGACAAAATCTTTTCCAGAATCTTCAACCGTTTGGCCACGTTTCTGTGCTTGGGATCCCACGTCTTGACTTCGCGATAAAGACTGATGGCCTTCTGGTTTTCGTTCATGTCTTCGAGCAAGACCGCCAAGTCATAGGTCAAAGTATAATACTGGTCCGAGCCCTTCTCCGTGAGATCGACGGCCTGTTCGATCCAGCGCAAAGCCTCGGGCAAGTTTTTCTTTTTTTTGTAGCAGCGGCTGATCAGCGAGAAACAATCGACTGCCCGGGCCGGGTCTAAAGACGCCAGCTTGAATTCTTCGAGGGCTTCCTCAATCAGGCCTTGCTCCATAAAGGCGATCCCCAGGCTGTAGCGGGCTTCATAATCTTGTTTATCGATCTTCTCTTCGACGTGCCTACGGAAATCTACGACGATATCAGCAAGCTCTTTTTCTATCATGCCCGCCTTTTCTTTGATCTGTTTGTAAAAGATCGATTCGAGGACGTCCAATTCCTCGTTGATCCGGTCTTCCAGGTTATAAAAGGACCTGGGCTTGGCCGCGGGCGCGGCGACCGGGATGATATCAGTTTCGGCAAAGATTTCCGCCGCCGTCACCTTTTCTTCCGGCTCCTCCTCCCGTTCGGCGGCCGACGGCTCGGCCTGAGCCGCCGCCTCGGGCTGAGCTACCACCTCGGCTAAAACTTCAGCTTCGGCCGCGACCGGAGCTTCCGGGGAGACGGCCGCGGGCGCTTCGACTTCGGAAACAATGGGCTCCGGCATCCCCATCGATTCGGCGGCCCGCCAAGGCTCCTCGGCAGGTTCTTCGATTTTCTCTTCCTGCTCCTTCTCCTGAGAAGCAACCTGTTCGATGATCAGGGGGATCTCTTCCTCCCCGACGGACGGTTTGGCCTTCTGGAGCAATGACAGCTGCCGCTGGATTCGCGGTTCTTCGGGATAGAGAAGGTCGAGATTCTCCAGGATCCTTCGCGCATTCCGAACCAAACCTTGCTGGAGATACAACTCGGCCTTGGCCAAGTTGGTCTGGATAATCTCCCTGTCTTCTTCGGATAGCAGGGAGAGCCGTTCTTCAATCTTTTCTTCTTCGGCCTGCTGCAGCTCTTTGGCGACGCTTTTGTTGTACTCCTTTTGCAAGCTCTGGTCCTGGGGGTTGAGGTCGACAAGCTCCTGGAGGACCTGGACCCTCTTGTCCTCGAGCTTTGTCTGGTGGTATTCCTCGAGCAGCAGCCTATCCACGATCTCGAGATTCTTGTTCTGGAGCGTGTTCCTATAGATGGAAGCCAATCTTTCCAGGGATGGGATGTGCATCTCGCCAGACATCAGGATGAGACCGAGGAGGCCGATCGCCCGGTCCTCCCTGTTCTTGCCGATGAGCGTGATGACGAGCGGCTCCAGGACGTCATAAGCCTTGTCCAAAGCGCCCCTCTGGACGTCGATGAATCCCAGCTTGGCCCGGACGTCCACATTCTCCGGGTCCTCTTCCAAAAATTTGTTGAAAATATTTCCCGCCTTCTGAAAATCCTGATTCTCCAGGTAAAGGTTGGCCAGGAGGTTCAGAAGATCTGCGTTTTCGATATTCTTGAGATGACCGTGCTCGACGAGCTTGATAGCGTCCTTGATCCGGCGGTCCTTCCGATAAATGCGCACGAGATTAGCCAGTGTCCGGGGATCGCTGTCTTTGATCTGCCTGGCTTCTTCTAGGATCTTTTCCGCCTGCTTAAAGTCATTTGTCACAAACAGCCATTCGGCCGCGTCATTGAGCTCGGAGACAGAGCGCTCCGTCTCTCCCTTGGTGACATAGAGCGCGGCCAGCTTCAGCCGCGGCTCGATATCCCCCCGTTCCAGTTTGGTCAGCTTTTCGTAGAGGGCAATCAGACCCTCGGAATCCTTTTTCTGTTCGAGCTCTTCCGTGGCTCGGCTGTATTCGGTCTTGGCTTCGGCAGCGAAACCGAGATGGCTGTAGAGATCGCCCAGCTTAATTGTCAAGTCGGTGTCGGTCGGGTTGAGCTTGCTGATTTTTTTACAAATGGCCAGGGCTTGAGAGAAGGCGCCCTTCTTTTCGAGGTAGGCGATGCTGGACTGGAAAACTTTGATTCCGGCGTCGATCTGACCGAGCTGAACATAGAGGTCGCCGATAATGTTGTTGATCGGGACGTCCGGTCCACCCCCCTGGAGAAGCTTCCGGTATTCGGCGATAGCCTCCTGGAGCTTTCCAGATTTGACCTTCTTTTCAGCAGCCTCGATGATCCTGATCCGCTCGCCTTTTTCGCTCATAGCCTTTGCCTAAGATTTTAAACGAAAACTCTGTCGATGAAAAGGGGTCTGGCCAAGTTTATCCAAAGCCCGATAATGTTCCGCTGTGCCGTAGCCCTTATTTTTGTCGAGCGAATACCCCGAAAAAATGACTTCGCAGCGGTCCATCATCTCATCCCTGAGGACTTTGGCCACAATCGAAGCCGCCGCGATCGAATAGCTCTTCCGGTCTCCCTGGGGGATCCCCTTCTGGAGACAGGGGACATCCCTAATCTCGAACCCGTCAATAAGCAGGACATCAGGGCGGCGGGACGTCCGTGCCACGGCCCGCCGCATGGCTTCAAGGGACGCCCAATGAATATTTTCTTGGTCGATCTCGACGTTCGAGCAGAGCCCGATTCCAACCGAATCGGCGGCGGCCAGGATGTGGGGGAAGAGCTCTCGGCGTTTCTTGGGAGCCAGGAGTTTAGAGTCGTTGGCCTGACGGAGCCAGACCGGCGGCCGTCCCTGGATGAGAGAAGAGGGGAACATCAAGCAAACGGCTACGACAGGGCCGCACAGCGCTCCCCGCCCGACTTCATCCACCCCCGCGATTAACCGATACCCCTGTTTTAAGAAGCTCTTCTCGATGGAAAAATTGGGCACGGCGGCCTTTTATTTTTCTTCCCGCAGCCGGGCGGCTTTGCCTTTCAGGGTCCGCAGATAATACAATTTCGCCCGGCGGACTTTTCCCTTCCGGACGACTTCCACCTTTTTGAGGGCCTTGGAATGCAGAGGGAAAACTCGTTCGACGCCGATGCCAAAGGAAACCTTCCGGACGGTGAAGGTCGTGCTCGTGCCCGTTCCCCTCTTGGCGATGACATCGCCCTGGAAAACCTGAATCCGTTCCTTGTCTCCTTCTTTGATGATGACATGCACTTTGACCGAGTCCCCCACTCCAAAGGGCTCTAAATCTTTTTTGATCTGCTTGTCTTCCACCAGCTGGATCATGCTCATCGTTTGTTCCTTTCCTTTTGAATTTGGCCCAACATCTCTTTTTCCTCCGGAGAGAGAGCTTCTCGGCTCAGAAGGTCGGGCCGGCCCAGCCATGTTTTTTCCAGAGCTTTCTTCCGCCGCCAGGCCTGGATCTTCTTATGGTCTCCGGAGAAAAGGACCTGGGGGACTCTCATCCCCCGAAAATCCCGGGGACGAGTGTACTGGGGGTAATCCAGACGCCCCTCGAAAAAAGAATCATGCCTAACCGATTCTGCCTTGCCGACGACACCGGGGACAAACCTGGCGGCGGCATCGACGACAACCATCGCCGCCAGCTCTCCGCCGGTCAGGACATAATCGCCAATCGAAACCTCGGCTGTGGCCAGGTGCTCGCACACTCGCTCATCGACGCCCTCATAGCGTCCGCAGATGAGGATGACCTGAGCGTGCCGGGCGATCTCCTCGGCCAACTCGAAATCGAGCGTTTTTCCCTGGGGAGAAAGAAGATAGACAGGGCTCTGAGGCGATTCGCGGACACATTCGACCGCGGCAAAAATCGGCTCGGGCTTCAAGACCATCCCCTCTTCGCCTCCAAAAGGGCGGTCATCCACCTGCTTGTGCTTATCCGTGGCGAAATCTCTTAAATTGTGCACGTGAATCTCGACCAGGCCTTTCCGGAGCGCGCGTCCTAAAATCCCCCCTGAAAAAATGCCCTCGAACATTTCAGGGAAGATGGTGATTATATCAAATCTCATTTAAGTCCAAAAGACCGTCCGGGGGGTCGATGATAATTACTTTTCGAGCCCGATCGACCTCCGGACAGATGGCCTCGTTGAAGGGAATGAGAATTTCCTTTCCTTCCCGCGCGCTTTCGACAACCAGGAGAACCGATTCTCCGATCGGCCAGACATCCCGCACCGCCCCAATCTTTTCCTGCCCCTTTGTCCAAACAGCGCAACCGATGAGCTCGGAATAATAAAATCGACCCGCTTCTAAAGGCCTAAGATTTTCTTCGGGAACAAGAATATCCGAGCCGGCCAACGCGTCGGCCTGGGCCAGGGTATCTATGCCTCTCAGCTTGAGGACGTGAAAGCTTTTATAGGGATGAAGGGCCTCGACTTCGAACTCCCGAGGGGCCTCTCTTCCTTTCAGATAAACTTTAAAAAAAAAGCCTCGGGGAGAAGCTCCTTGGACAGCCTGACTTTCAGTTCCCCCTTGATCCCCTGGCTTCTCTGAACTTTTCCGATACTTTGCAACTCAGGGTTTTTCGATGATCTCGAGGTTGAATCTCCTCTTGAGCTTCATGCCGGCCGCCCCGAGGATGATGCGGATGGCCCGGGCTGTTCGGCCTTGCTTCCCGATCACTTTGCCCAGGTCTTCGGGCGCAACCTTGAGTTCCAGGATCGTGGTCTGTTCCCCTTCGAGCTGGGATACCTGCACTTTCTCCGGCTGGTCGACTAAGGATCTGGCGATCAGTTCTACGAGTTCTTTCACAGTGACCTCCTTTAAGATTTAGAGTTTTGTAAATTGGTAAGTTTTGATGGCGTGGAAACCTTGCGTAAAAGAGACTGGACGGTTTGGGAGGCTTTCGCCCCTTTGGCCAGCCAAAATTTGGCTTTCTCCATATCGATATGAATATCCGGAGGCTCTTTGAGGGGGTTATAGTGGCCGATCGTATCCTTGGCCTTGCCTTCTCGCGGTTTTTTCGAGTCCATGACCACGATTCGATAGGCAGGCCTACTCTTGGCACCAAATCGCATCAAACGCATTGAAATCATTGTAGATTAGTCCATTTTAGTGGAATAAGCTCAAATCATAGCGAAATTCGAGGCTCAAGTCAATAAGATAATTCGGGAATCCAGCCAGGAATCCTGCGAAACGCACGGCCCTCTCCTCGATGCCGAGAAAGCTCCCGAACCGCCGGTTAAATCGATTTTTTCGCCGTTGTCGATATAAATTCTTTCGTGAAATCGACCGCTTTTTCCAATTCTTTATCCGCCAGAGGACCTTTCATTCCCTGGACAAGGCAACGAAGAGTTTTGGGGTACACATTCAAGCCCTGGTCTTGAGCCACCTTTTGCATAATGCCGGCCGCTCCAGGGTAGAGCCATTTCTTAGACTTTTCCATGTCTTCAGGCTTTGTCGGTAAGGGTCCATAGGTATCAAAGACTCCTATGGGCTTATCGGCAAAACCCTTTTTTCGTAGTCTCTTCAGCACCCTGACAGCTTTTCGATTGACCCTTGCCATTCGCGTCGGGGCCCCGATGAAAACGAAGTCGAAGCCATGCAAATCGGGAAGCTTGTGGCGAAGATCTTGGACGAGGGCTTGGTGACCCAGAGTCTGAAGTTGTCGAGCGATGACTTCGGCAACTTGTCTCGTATTGCCGTAATAGCTTCTGAATAAAACGAGCGCTTTCATCCTAGAGCCTCCTTCCGGATAGATCGCCAGGCTATTAAAAACGATTTGAAACTTAAAATGCGGACATTTTGAACGCGCCCGTGAAAGCCCGCCAAGATTTTGACAAACGGAGTTTAAACTGATAATTTTAGCCCGTGGGATCGGCGGATTGGATTGTCGTTACCCTTCTTTGTCTCGTTTCCCTTCTAGTCGGCCTCTACTTCACCAAAAAAGCTGGCAAGCAGGGCGCGACGGGCTATTTTACAGGAAACCGCAGCCTTCCCTGGTGGGCGATCGGGCTATCCAATACAGCCACCTACCAATCGGGGAACGGCGGGTTCGTCATGCTGGTTCTTGTTTACGGGCTCGCCGGCAATTGGATGTGGTGGGCCTCCTGGATCATCTGGATGCCCCTAGTGGCCATCATCTGGGCCCGGATGTGGCGCCGGATGCAGATCGTCACCACAGCCGAACTCATCACCCTTCGCTACGGCGGGGAGATGAGCTTTTTGGCCCGAAAGATCTATGCCCTTCTGCTGTTCTTCTACGCGGTCATCATTATCGCCTATATCACCGGATTTTTTGCTAAAACCATCGCTCCCCTGGTTCCGCTGACAGAAGCCCAGATCCTGCTCGTCTTCGGGGGCGTGACCGTGATTTACACGGTCTTCGGCGGCCTGATGGGCGTTGTCTTCACCGACGTCGTCCAGTTCGCGATTTTGCTTATCGGAAGCCTGGCGTTCTATTTTATGATCGTGCCCCAGCACGGAGGCTGGGCGGCCATCGTCGGAAAAATCCACGCTGTCCGTCCCGACGCCTTGCAACAGGCTCCCCCAACGTCGCTGATCCCGGCCCTTACCGTTGCCATGCTTGTCATTCAAGGACTTTTCTTTGCCGGATCGCCGTCAGCGGGCGAGGGCATGACGGCCCAGCGCTTCATGGGCGCCAAAAATGAACGGCATGCCATGGGCGGCCAGCTTTTCAATTCCTTCCTTGCCCTATCGCTTCGGACCATTCCCCTGATTGGCCTCGGCGTCGTCGCTCTTTCGTTATTCTGGACCCGGGACCTTTTAAAACAGGCTGGCCCCGTGCCGGCCGGAATGAAGCTCCTCTCGGACGAGGCCCATGCTTGGGGGGAATTAATCAACGCCTCCCGCCTTCCGGCCGGGTTTATTGGCGTCCTCGTCGCCTCCGAAGCCGCCGCTTTTATGTCCACTCTCAGCTCGCTGATCAATTGGGGTTCGAGCCTTGTCATCAATGATTTTTACAGGCCCTTCCGGCCTCGGGAATCTCGCCGCGGCCAGATCCTTACCTCCCGGCTGGCGACTCTCCTGCTTTTCATCCTGGCCGCCTTGGTCGCCATCTTTTTTGTCAAGGGCATGGTCAGCTGGTTCCTGTTCATCAACTCGGTCATGGTCATCTTTATCCTTCCCCTCTCCTGGCTTAGGTTCTTTTGGTGGCGCTTCAATGTGTGGGGAGAGATCGCCGCCATCATCCTGGGGCTTCCGCTATCCATTCTCTTTTGGTTCATCCTGGACTTTCAAAGCAAGCCTTTTTGGCTGGGAACGGGACTGCTCTTTTTCGCCAGCATTGCGACGCTCATTATAGTCACACTCCTCACCCCTCCGGAATCCATGGAAACACTCGTCACGTTCTATGAAAGGTGCCGTCCTCCCGGGCTTTGGAAGCCGGTCCGGAAAAAAATCGGCGCAGCGAAGAGCGCCGAACCTTCCACCGGACATTTGATATTCGATTGCCTTCTCGGAACAGCTGCCTGCCTGGGGCTCGTGGTGGCGACAAATGCCATGTTTGCCGGGACTTGGGGCGTCTTTGCCTTGGGAGCGGTCGCGGCTGCCGGCTTCGGGTCGTGGTTGATCCGGAGGATTTTAGTCTAGGAGAGAGAACATGAGGACGAATCGAGTCTATACACTTGCCTTCATCTCTGTCGCAATTCTCGGATTCGAAAGTTCGAGCGGATATTTATTATCCAAAGGTTCTCAAGTCCGAGACCCGCTGGCCCCGAAATTTGTCGTGAACCTGCCGGACCAAAAGCTCCCCTTTCCGACCCCGCTTCCCCCGGGCCGGGCAGAGCCGAAATTCAAGCTCCGCGGCACAAAAGGCTGGGCCTGGACGCCGGATCAATTCTTGGCTGAAATCCCCACCCTGGCCCAATACAAAATGAATTT
>Ga0315268_10004010_pt1 | contig 16065 bp, 10 predicted proteins | sample C1_top_MG_FD_204535 | JGI IMG/M metagenome (GOLD analysis project Ga0315268, IMG submission 204535) | Sediment microbial communities from Yellowstone Lake, YNP, Wyoming, USA - C1_top | ecosystem: Environmental > Aquatic > Freshwater > Lake > Sediment | place: USA: Wyoming | collected 2017-08-01
AGCGCCCCGGCGCGCGAAGCGGCGCGCAAAGCCGTCCGCCGGGCCGCCGAAGCATGTTACCGGCACCCGGCCGTGTTCGCGCTGAGTATGGTCAACGAGGTGCCCCCGGACATCGTGCGCTGGCTCGGCGCCGCCGCGGTCGAAGAGTTCATTGACGAATTGGTGGACGTGGTCAAGGCCGTTGACCCGGAGCGCCTCTGCACTTTTGGCAATTACCCGCCGACCGAGTATCTCCAGGCCAAGGAGACAGATTTCGTCTGCTTCAACGTCTATCTGCACCAAGCCAACACGTTCCGGAACTACCTGGGGCGATTGCAGATGCTGGCCGACACCAAGCCGTTGATGCTCGGCGAATGCGGCATTGATTCTGTCCTTGAAGGCGAGTCGCGGCAAGCGGAGTTGCTGGCCAGCCACGTCGAGACCGCCTTCCGCCAGGGTTTGGCCGGCGTGGTCGTCTATAGCTGGACGGACGAATGGTTCAAGGACGGGCGCCCGGTGGAGGAATGGCACTTTGGCCTGTGCACCTGCGCCCGCCAGCTCAAGCCCGCCTTTGCCGCAGTGCAGAACCAGTTCCGGGCGGCGCCCTATTATCCGCCGCCGCGCTGCCCCAAGGTGTCGGTGGTGGTCGCGTGTTACAACGGCGCCCGCACGCTCAAACTTTGCCTGGAGGCGCTGGCCCGGCTCCGCTATCCGGACTACGAAGTGATCCTCGTGGACGATGGCTCCAGCGACGCAACCCCGCAAATCGCCGCCCAATTCCCCGCCGTGCGTTGCCTCCGCCAGCCACACCAAGGGCTGGCGGTGGCCCGCAACACCGGCATTGCGGCCGCAACGGGCCAAATTATCGCCTTCACCGACAGCGATTGCCGGCCCGACGAAGACTGGCTCCACTACCTGGTGAGTGACTTGTTGCGCAGCAATTTCGCCGGCATCGGCGGGCATAATCTTCTGCCGGCGGACGATTCTGCCGTGGCGGGCGCCGTCATGGTTTCGCCCGGCGGGCCGGCGCACGTGATGTTGACTGACCGCGTGGCCGAGCACATCCCGGGCTGCAACATGGCCTTCTGGAAGTGGGCGCTGCTGGAGGTTGGCTGCTTTGACCCGGTGTTCGAGCAGGCCGGGGACGACGTGGATTTGTGCTGGCGGTTGCAGCAGCGCGGCTACCAACTGGGGTTTAGCCCGGCCGGTTTTGTGTGGCATTATCGGCGCTCGACGGTGGGCGCTTACCTCAAGCAGCAACGCGGCTACGGCGCGGCGGAGGCGCTGCTGGAGCGCAAGCACCCGGAGTACTTCAATCCGTTGGGGGGCAGCATCTGGCGGGGGCGCATCTACACGCCCGCCAACGTGGGGCTGCTGACCCGCCGCCCGATTGTCTATCACGGTTTGTTTGCGGGCGGGCTGTTCCAATCCCTTTACACCGCGCCGCCGATGCTGGGCTTGATGCTGCTGACCAGCGTGGAATACCACGTGTTGGTCAATCTGCCGCTGCTGGTTTTGGCGGTGATGTTTCGGTGGCTGATTCCGGTGGCCTTGGCGAGCGTGCTGATCTCAGCAGGGACCTGCATTGCGGCCGCCGCGCAGGCCCAGGTGCCCAAGAAGAAGCGGCGGTTTTGGTCGCGTCCTTTGGTGGCGGCCTTGTTCGCCTTGCAGCCGATCGTGCGCGGCTGGGCGCGGTATCGCGGGCGCCTGTTCGTGCGCCGGGCCCCGCTCTCAGCCCATGAGAACCTGGACTCGCTCAGCCGCAAACAGCAGGGCCGCGCCGAGGCGCAATTGCACTACCGCACCAAGCCGGGCTTTGTGCGCGCCCAGTTCCTGGAGCACGTCCTGGCCCAACTGGAGCAGCAGGGCTGGCAGTTTCGCGCGGACGCTGGCTGGAGCGACTTCGACGTGGAAATCCACGGCAGCCGCTGGAGCCGGCTGCAACTGACCACCGTGAGCGAAATCACCCAGGAGGGCCAGCACGTCCTGCGCTGCCGGCTCCGCACGGCCTGGAGTCTGCCTGCCCGGCTGGTCTTCTGGGCGGCGCTGGGGCTGGAGCTGCTGGTCATCAGCTTGGTGGGTCATGGCAATCCGTGGCTGTGGCTGCTAGTGCTCACCCTGCCAGGGTTGGCTTGGTGGCTGGAGCGTGACCAACGGGACCTCCGGCGTCTCATCGGCGTGTTCCTCGACGAGCTGGGCAAGCGCCTGGACCTGCAAAAGCTCGAGCAATGAGGAATCAGGAGCGCAGGAACTCAGGAGAAACGGATTTCCTGATTTCCTGAGTTGCTAATTCACAAGTTCCTGAGCTCCCAATATGCGGCTCGCCAGGCGGGTCGGGATGTGCTACGTTTCGCGCGATGAGAAGGAGCTTTCAACGCTTGTGGCGATGCGCCGGCTTCGGCCTGGCCGCGCTGGCGGCGCCAGTGGCGCTCGCCGTCCAGATGACGCCGATGTCGCTGGAGGAACTGGTCATCCGCGCCGACGTCGTCCTTCACGGCAAGGTGCTGAGCAAGACCTGCCAGCGCGACTCCGCCGGGCGCATCTACACCGAGGTTGACGTGGAAGTGGCCGAGGCCTGGAAAGGGCCAGTGGCGGGCAAACGGTTCAAGATTGTGCTGGCTGGCGGAACGCTCGGCGACCGGCACGTGGGGGTGTCCGGGCAGGCCGATTATCAGCCGGGCGAAGAAGTCGTGGTTTTTCTGCGGCTGAATCCGCGCGGGGAAGGGGTCACGCTAGGGCTGGCGCAGGGCAAGTTTCAGGTCCGGCAGGACTCGGTCACCGGTCGCAAGTATGCTTACAGTCCTTTCTTTGGCCAGGCTAACCGGGCGGCCAACCGGGTTGCGACTCATGGCCTGGAGGCCAACGGTTTGATTTCCCTGGTTGACCTCAAGCGGCGGGTGCAAGGCGCCGGCACAGCAGCGCCGCCCTACCGGGGATCGGAGAAGGGGGAGAAGCAGTGAGGCCGTTGTGCCTGGGCTGGCTGGCGGTCTGGTTGGGGGCGCTCACCGCGCGGGCGTTCGTGGTCAGCGTTGACCAGACGGGCGCGTCGCCGCACTGGGACCTGGTGACGCCGGAGGCGCACGTCAGCCCGGGGGCGCCCATCCCCGTCAGCACCAACGTGGTCAATCCCATTACCCGCGCCGTCCGGTTCTTCCTCGCCGCCGACGCCTACTCGTCCACCAACACCGCCGCGGAACTGAACGCCGTCCGGGCAGCCTTTGCCCAGTGGCAGGCTGTGCCCGGCACGCTCCTCAAGTTCGAGGACGCCGGGCTGGTGGCGGCAGGCGTTGACGTTGACGAATTGGACAATACCAACGTGGTTTTCTGGGCCAAGAACAGCACGCTGGTTGCAGGCGGCACGGCTGACATCGGCTACGCGCAGGCAATGACCTATTACGCCACGCTTGATAACGTCATCGTGGGCGCAGACATCGTTTTCAATGCCGTCGGCGACCACTACCGCTGGTACACTGACTTCGACTACACGCCCCTCGGTGCCTGGTACCAATTCGTGGAGCAGGTCGCCCTCCATGAAATCGGGCATTTCATCGGCCTGGAGCATTCGCCCGCGGGCGGGACGACGCTGTATTTTCGCGGGGGCGTCGGCATCGGCCCGCGGTTGGGCTTGTCGAACGACGATGTCCTCGGTGCGCAATTCCTTTACCCGCAAGGAACACTGCTGGCGACTCGCGGACGCATCCAAGGCCGAGTGACCATGAATGGCGCGGGAGTCTTGGGCGCAATTGTGTGTGCCGAAGACCCCGCCGGCAACCTGGTAACGGCCACCCTTTCGCGGCAGGACGGCGCCTACGATCTGCCGACGCTTGTGCCTGGGAACTACCAGGTGCGCGCCTCACCGCTGGATCCGCAGGCGAGTTACTACCTGGCCCGCGGCGAGGACATTCTGGCGCCGGACTTCAGCCCGGCACAGACTGGTTTCCTGCCGACCACTAATGTCCCGGTCGTCGTTCAGGCCAACGCCGTCACCATCCGAGACTTTTCGGTGGCGGTTGGCCCGCCGGCCTTCCGCATCGCCCAACTGCGCGAGCCGACTTTGGATGTCGGCGCCCAAATCCTGCTGCGCACCGGCGCGGCGGTGGTAGTCGGGCAAAGCCAGGTCGTGCTGGGCGTCTATGGGCCGAACTTGCCCGCCAGTGGCGCCACGCTGGAAATCACAGGTGACGGGCTGAGCGTGACGCCGTTGGCTTCAACGAGTGAGTACTACGGACTGAGCCTCATTTCCGCGCTGGTCAGCGTCAGCACCACGGCCACCCCGGGGCTGCGCAGCTTCGTCGTCCGGCATGGGAATGACCTTGCTTACGCGAACGGTTTCCTGGAGGTCCAGCCGGCGGTCATGGATTACAACTCCGACGGCCTGGAGGACCGTTTCCAGCGCAAATACTTCTCCCTGTGGACTGCGCCCGAAGCCGGCCCCGACGCTGATCCGGACGGCGACGGCTTCAACAACCGCTTCGAGTACCTGGGTGGGTCGGACCCCACACGGGCGGATTCCGGCCCGTCGGCGCGGCTCGAAAGGGTGACGCTCACCGCTCAGGGCAGCGTGCTTGGTTGGCAGGCGGTGCCGGGCCTGCGCTACCAGGTGTTTAGCCGCAACGGGTTCAGCGCGGCCGAAACGTGGATGCCCGCTGGCTCGCCCGTTCTCGCCACCAACGCCGTGGCGCAGTTCCACGATGCCAGCGCGACCAACTTCATCCGGTTCTACCGTGTTCAAACCCTTCGTCCTTTGTAGGGGCGCGGGGTGCCCCATGTAGGTGCCCGGAATGTCTCTGAGGTTTGGCCATCCATCGAACGGTAGGGCGCGCAGTCCTCTGCGCGCCGCACACCAAGGAGCGGACAGAAGCCGGCGCGCAACGGAGTGCGCGCCCTACCACCAACCTCGTCCAGCGGTGGCAAGGCGCGCAGTCCTCTGGGCGGCGGGAATCCTGCTGTGCCTAACCGCCCGCGAAGCCAGGGCCTTCGTGCTGAACTTCGACGCCGCCGGCCACCCGCGCCGTTGGGTTTTGCAGGCTTCAGGCGAGGGTGTAGGACAGCCTTTCCAGGCTGCCGGTTTTCGCGGCTTTCCAGCCGCTAGTCCTCAAGAGAGGCGGGAGACTGGAAAACCTCGCCGACCGGCGGACAAGGATGTCTGGCCTACAACCGGCACAAGCGCGGCGAGCTCTCTTTTGGTCAGCACCAACGTCGTCAATCCATTCACCCGAGCTGTCCGCTACTTTTGTGCGCCGGACGCTTGCTCGACCACGAACACCGCGGCGGAGCTGAACGCCGTTCGCGCCTCCTTTGCCCAGTGGCAGGCAGTGCCGGGGACCAGCCTTAAGTTCGAGGACGCCGGGCTGGTTGCGCCGGGGGTGGACGTGGACGAGAACGACGGCACCAATGTGGTCTTCTGGGCCAAAAAGAGCACGCTGGTGGCCGGCGGCCGGGTTGATTTGGGCAACGCCCTCGCGACTACCCTTTTCGCAACCGTGGCGGATAACGTGCTTGCCGGGGCGGACATCGTCCTCAACGGCAACCCGCAGCAAGGCTACTATTGGTTCACGGACATAAACAACGACACCACCGACAGCCGCTGGCAGTTCATCGAAGGCGTGGTCACGCACGAGATCGGGCATTTTGTCGGGCTGGAACACTCGCCGTTGGGTGGGGCTACCATGTTTGCCCGCAGCACCCCGGGCGTCAGCACCACCGCCGGGCTGTCGAGCGACGAGGTGGCCGCCGCGCGGTTCCTTTACCCGCAGCCAGCGTGGGTGGGCAAGTGCGGGGGCGTCCAGGGCCGCGTCACTTTGAATGGCCAGGCAGTATTCGGGGCGGTGGTTACCGGGGAAAGCCCGTCCGGCGGGTTCGTGACCGCGACCGTGTCGGGCGCCGACGGAGCGTATGAGTTGCCGGCCATCCCACCGGGCAGCTTCAACCTCCGCGTTACGCCGCTCGACCCGGCGTCGTTGACCACGTTTTTCCTCGTGCGCGGGCTGGACATCTCCCCTGATTTCGCGGGGGCACAAACGGGTTTTCTACCGACCACCAACGCGTTGCTGATCGTCAACGCCAGCGAGACGAACACCCTGGACTTCGCCCTGGCCGGCGGCACTCCGGGTTTCCAAATCACCCACATCCGCACGCCCACGACGGACGCGGCTTGGCAAGGAGGCTACAACGCCGCCACCGCGGTGCGGGTCGGCCAGAGCAACCTCATCGTCGGCGTCTATGGGCCGAGTCTTCCGGCCAAGGGCGCCACGTTGCGCGTCACCGGCGATGGGCTGACGGTGACGCCCCTGGACTTGGTGAGCGACTTCGCTGGCCTCAGACTTGTTTCGGCGTTGCTGAGCGTGAGCGCCGACGCCACGCCCGGTTTGCGGAGCTTCGTCGTGCAGTACGGGGACGACCTCGCGTATGCCAACGGCTGTCTGGAAGTCCAGCCGGCCATTCCCGACTGGAACTTCGATGGGCTGGACGACCAGTTCCAACGCCAATACTTCCCCCTGTGGACCGCGCCGGAAGCCGGGCCGGACGCCGACCCCGACGGCGATGGGTTCAACGACCGCTACGAGTACCTGGCGCACACCAGCCCGACGGCCCCGGCTTCGTTTCCCATCGTCCAGATTGAGCGGGTCACGCTTACGGCCCAAGGGAGCGTCGTGGCCTGGAACGCCGTCCCAGGCGCCGCCTACCAGGTGTTGAGCCGGGATGAGTTCTCTCCAACTCACCCTTGGACACAGATTGGCCAAGTCGTTGGCGGGAGCGATTACCGGGCCCAGTTCCAGGATGCCACCGCCACCAACCGCATCCGCTTCTACCGGGTACAGGTGATGCCCTAATCGGAATTGAGGTGGTAGGGCGCGCGCCCGGTGTTTCACCACCGGCCGGATCGGGTGCGCAACCACGTGCGGATTTGCTTTCTGGCCTACTGGCTGAGCGCCAAGCTGGAAGTGGGGTGGCGGCAAAAGGGGCAGACGGTCGAAGTGCACAATCTGTTGCGCCAGCTCCAATGCATCCGGCTGGGCCGCCTGGAAGTTGGCGGCAAGACCTTCAAAACGGTGGTAACGCAGGTGCCCAAGGACCTGAACGCCACGCTCGACAAACTTGGCTTGCTGCCGCTCTTTACGCAGCCACCGGCCTGGGCGCCTGTGGCTTGTAGCAAGTGAACGGGAGGCCGGACCTTGCAAATCAAGGACTTACGTTCGACGAAAAGGGAAGTCAGGCTAGGTCGGTTTCATTGCGAGCTCTCAGGCGTCGGTTGGTCACTTGGGTCTTCATAACGGCTTTCGTTTCGGGACCTTTGAGGCATCTATGCGTTGAACGCGCGCACTTTGCTGCCGCGATGGCTGGCCGCCCCCGCCGGCAATGGCCAACCCGCGGTGGGCAAGGGCCATTCGTTCAAGCCAGCCCTTGTTCCATTCGATTTCTGTGGTGAACTTACCGAAAGGACTGCCTCGCGGTCAAGGACCGGAATTCGCGCCTTCGGGCCAGAGCCGTCCGACCCCGTCGGGGTTGTTCCCAATCGGGCGCCCGATCCGCAGGCTGGCGCCTGTGGCTATTCAAGTCTGTTCCCTTCGGGAACGGCCGTCGAGCGTTCGCCCAGAGGCGAAGAGGTGGATAAGAGTGGGTGCGGAGTGAATTCCGCGCGCCGTAGCTATCCGTGTTTCATCCGTGCCAATCCGTGGCTAGAGCTGTTCTCAGGCTCAGCCCAACCCGCTCATGGAAAGGAGGAACTCGATGTTGGAATGGGTCTTCTTGAGCTTGCCCAGCAACAGTTCCATCGCCTCGACGGGGGGCACGCCGGTGAGGGCGCGGCGGAGGATGACCACCCGGCTGTATTCGTCCGGGTGGTAAAGGAGTTCCTCTTTGCGGGTGCCGGAGCGTTCGATGTTGATCGAGGGGAAGATGCGGCGATCAACCAGGGCGCGGTCGAGGCAGACTTCCATGTTGCCGGTGCCTTTGAACTCCTCGAAGATGACTTCGTCCATGCGGGAGCCGGTGTCAATCAGGGCGGTGGCCATGATGGTGAGGGAGCCGCCCTCTTCGATGTTGCGGGCGGCGCCGAAGAACCGCTTGGGCTTGTGCAGGGCGTTGGCGTCCACGCCGCCGGAGAGAATCTTGCCGGAGTGAGGCTGGACGGTGTTGTAGGCGCGGGCCAGGCGGGTGATGGAGTCGAGCAGGATGACCACGTCCTTTTTGTGCTCGACCATGCGGCGGGCCTTCTCAATGACCATCTCGGCGACCGAGACGTGGCGCTCCGGCGGCTCATCGAAAGTCGAGCTGACGACCTCGGCCGGGCGGCAGGTGCGCTCCATGTCGGTGACCTCCTCCGGGCGCTCGTCAATGAGCAGGATGATTAGATAGACCTCCGGGTTGTTCTTGATGATGGCGTTGGCCAGCTTTTGCAGGAGCACGGTCTTGCCCGTGCGCGGCGGGGCGACGATCAAGCCGCGCGTGCCCTTGCCGATCGGGCAAACCAAGTCCAACACGCGTGTGGACAGCTCGTCGGTGATGGTTTCGAGGATGATGCGCTTGTTGGGAAACAGTGGCGTGAGGTTGTCGAAATGGGTTTTGTCCTTGGCGCGGTCGGGGTCATTCTTGTCCACGGCCTCGATTTTGAGCAGGGCAAAGAACTTCTCTTTCTCCTTGGGCGGGCGAATCTGGCCGGCGATGAGGTCGCCGGTTTGGAGGTCAAAGCGGCGAATCTGGGAAGGCGACACGTAAACGTCTTCCGGGCAAGGCAGGTAGTTGTAGCTCTGGGAGCGCAAGAAGCCGAACCCCTCCTGAAGAATCTCCAGCACGCCTTCGGCAAAAAGAATGCCGCTGCGCTCGGCGTTTTTCTTGAGGATTTCGAAGATGACCTCGTGCTTCTTCATCGTGCCGAAGTTCTCGATCCCCCACTCCTTGGCCATCTGGGTAAGGTCGCTCATGGACATGGCCTGGAGCTTGGCAATGTTGATGGCTGGCCCAGCCGGGGCCGCCGCGACCTGGGACGGCGGGGCCTGACCGGGCGCCAAGTCGGCGGCAGGCGGGGCTTTGTGGCCGCGCCCCAGGCGGGGACCGCGCCCGCCTTTGGGCGGGCGGCCTTCTTTGGCCGCCGGCTCCGCCTTGGGCGGGGGCACGGGCGGGGGCGCAGCCTCCGGGGCGGCTTCAGGTGCCGGCCCGGCTTCGGGCGCCGGCGGCGCGGGGGCGGGCACGGCTTCCGGGGCGGCCTCAAGGGCTGGGGGCGCCGGCGCCACGGGCAGCGGCGCGCCTGCTTCCACTTGCACGACCACCGGGGCTTCGGCGACCGGCAGCACCGCTTCGGGCGCCAGGGCTGAGGGGGCGGGGCCTTCTGTTGGCGGCAGTTCCGCCACGGCAGTGATGGTGGTTGTCTCCGCCTTGGCGGCTCTTGGCTTCCTTGGTCTCGGCATAAGTCAACGACAAAACAAGGTTGATCAAACTATCGAAAATCCAACGCCCCCGCTCCAGCCAGCCGGCGCGGCTTGGGCAGCCTTTGCGCCCAAGGGCGTCCGGACCAGGATGGAGCCAAGGGTCAGCTTTACTTACTGTGCTTGCCTAGTACGGCAAGGGGAATCGCGCAGTCAACTCGCGCACACGTTCGCGCACCTGGGCGGCAGTGTCAACATTTTTTATATCGAGCAAGACCTCGCTGAGCATGTCGGCCACCGCCGCCATCTCCGGCTCCTTCATCCCGCGTGTGGTGACGGCCGGGGTGCCCAGGCGGATGCCGCTGGCCAGGAAAGGGGAGCGGGTCTCAAAGGGGATGGTGTTTTTGTTGACGGTCAGGCCGGCGGCGTCGAGGGCCAACTGGCAGTCCTTGCCGGTCAAGCCGCGCGCACCCACGTCCACGAGCATCAAGTGGTTGTCGGTGCCGCCACTGACGAGGCGGAAGCCGTTGCGTTTGAGGCCCTCAGCCAGGGCCTTGGCGTTGTTGAGGATTTGCTGCTGATAGGCCTGGAAGCCCGGCTGGAGGGCCTCGTGCAGGCAAACGGCCTTGGCGGCGATCACGTGCATCAGGGGGCCGCCCTGGATGCCAGGGAACACCTGCGCGTCAATTTCCTTGGCGTATTTCTCACGGCACAGGATCAGCCCACCACGCGGGCCGCGCAGAGTCTTGTGGGTGGTGGTGGTGACGAAGTCGGCGTGGGGCACGGGGCTGGGGTGCAAACCGGCGGCGACCAGCCCGGCGATATGGGCAATGTCGGCCAGCAGGAAGGCCTCCACTTCTCTGGCGATCTGGCCCATGCGCTCAAAGTCAATCATGCGCGGGTAGGCGCTGGCGCCGACGGTAATCATCTTTGGGCGGTGCTCGCGGGCTAATGCCGCCAGTTGGTCGTAGTCAATCTGCTCGTCCTCGCGGCGCACGCCGTAATGGACGATGGTGAAGAATCGGCCCGAGAAATTGACCCGGTGCCCGTGCGTAAGATGGCCGCCGTGGGTCAGGTCCATCGTCAACATTTTGTCGCCGGGCTTCAGGAAGGCAAAATAGACGGCCATGTTGGTGGCGCTGCCCGAATGTGGCTGCACGTTGGCGTGTTCGGCGCCAAAGAGCCGCTTGGCGCGGTCAATCGCCAGTTGTTCGGCCGTATCCATGTTTTCACAGCCGCCGTACCAGCGTTTGCGGGGGTAGCCCTCGGCGTATTTGTTGGTGAGCACCGAGCCCTGGGCTTCCATGACGGCGGGGCTGGTGCAATTCTCGCTGGCAATCAGTTCGATGTTCTCCTGGAGCCGGCGGCGCTCGGCGTCTACGGCGGCGTGGACTTCGGGGTCAACCGCTGCCAAGCGCAGTTGGGCGGCGTGGCGGGGCTCGAACTTGCAGAGCCGCCGCTCGTGGCGCCCCCCATTGAAGGGCGTGCTCAGAAAGGCGTCCAGGATGCGCTTGGCCAGGTCGGCGGAGACAAATTTGGCGCCCAGGCACAACACGTTGGCGTCGTTGTGGCTGCGGGTCAGGGTCGCCATCGCTTCGTCGGTGACGGCGGCGGCGCGGATGCCCGGGACCTTGTTGGCGGCGATGCTCATGCCGACGCCGGAGGCGCAAACCAACAGCCCCAAGTCGGCCGCCTGCCGCACCACCTGCCAGGCGACTGCCTGGGCGAAGTCGGGGTAATCGCTGGCCTTGGCCGAATCGGCGCCGAGGTCGTTTACGCAGAGGCCTTTTTGGATCAGGTAAGCCTTGAGTTGTTCCTTAAGCTCAAAGCCGGCGTGGTCGGCGCCGATGGCCAGCACCAGCGGTTTGCCGGCCTGGTCTGGGGCCGTGGCGGGCGTAGTCTGTTCGATGAACTTGAGCATGGAGGTGAGGCTTTTCTCAATTTGGTCGCGACAACGCAAATAGCCTTGGTACTGTTCGCCGATGGGGTCTGGAATATCTCTCGCGTGCTGTTTGAGCGTGTCGTCAAACTCGCCCAGGACGAAGGTCTTTTCGGCGGCCTTCGGGTAAAGCCGGTTGATGGTCTCAAGGTGGCCAGCGGTCATGCAGATGATGTAGTCGGCCCGCTCGACCAATTCGGCGCTCAACGCGCGGCTGCGTTGTTGGGAGATGTCCAATCCCACCTCCTGCATCGCCTGGACCGCATAGACGCTTGGAGGCGTGCCGTCCACCGCGCCCACGCCGGCCGAGAGCACGGCGTATTGGCCCCGGCCGCGCGTGAGCCGCTGAAACAGGGCCTCAGCCATCGGGCTGCGACAGACGTTGCCGGTGCAAACGAAAAGGACAGTCTTCATGTCAGGAGCCCCAGCCGGCGCGCACCACCACCAACCCTTTGAGCAGGTCCAAGGCCCGGACCAGCGCGGGGTCGGACACGGCGGGTTTTTCGGGCGCGCTTGGGCGCGGCTGCATAATGCCCATCTCCGGCTCCAAGTCAATCCCCTCCCGCCTCATGCGCACCAACTCGGCTTCGGTGATTCTGCCTGCCTGGTTGGTGGCTGCGGCCACGTTGGTTGCCCCGCGCGGGCCAACGGCCTGGCCCACTGGCTTGGCGAGCACCTTGAAAGGGTCGGCGTAATACTGCATCTCGTCATCGGGACTCACCATTACGGAAATGTCCGGCGCCAAGCCATTGGCTGGAAAGGGCTTTCCCTCGGTCAGGCGCACTTGAGCCGCGGCCAGGCGCATGCGCTGGCCGTTACTCAAGGCAAACTCCTTAAAGACAGCCGCTCGACCGGCGGTCGTGGTGCCGATGACCAGCCCGACCTTGGTTTCCCGCAGCAGGCCGGCCAGGACTTCGGCTGCGCCCGCGGTCGCGGCATTGACCAGGATCGCCACCGGCTGGCTGAAAGCATTGGTCTTGCTGGTGGAACGGGCCGTCCCCTCGCCCCAGTCCAGCAGCGGACCGGCCTCGGTGAGGAATCGGTCGGCGGCGGCCGCCGCGGCCGCGTAGTCGTTGCCGTCGGCGAAACGCAGGTCCACGACCAGGCCTTTGAGCCGGTTGGTGGCTGTGATTCTGGCCAGGGCTTCATCCATAGCCGGCGGCAGGCCAGCGGCCACGTGGGCAACGCGCAAGTAGCCATAGGCCTCGTCGAACACCTTCGCCTGCGTGACGGGCGGCTCGCTGGGCGCGGGCGCGACGGCGCCCACCTCGTTGGTCTCCAGCACGAGCTGGCCGGCGAACCGCTGCAACAGACCTTGCAAGGCCGCGGCCCCCAGCTCGGCCTCGGTCACTCCGGCCAGGTTCGAGCGGGCCAGGTCATAGACCTCCTGGAAACGGGGCGGCTCAACCGCCGGGGCGCTCAGCGCAGTTGCCCCGCTGAGCGAGCCGGCCGCCAACCATAGCGCCACACGTTTCAAGCAATAAGCATGCATTCGTTTGCCACACCCACTCAGGCTCAACCGCGCTCGGCCAAGGCGGAATTCCCTCCGCCCGCCAACCCCTTTGCGCCAATATCACGCCGAAAATGCGCCCCGTCGAATCGGATTTTGTCCACCGCCGTGTAAGCGGCCCGCCGCGCCTGCGCCAAATCGGGACCCCAGGCGGTGACGCCCAGCACGCGGCCCCCTGCCGTGACGGTTTGCCCATCCACCGTGGCGGTGCCGGCGTGAAAGACCTTGGTGTTCGGCAGTTGAGCGGCGGCCTCCAGCCCGCTGATCGCTTTGCCCTTGGCGTAACTGCCGGGGTAGCCGCCGGAGGCCATCACGACGCAGACCGCCACCGCCGGGCTCCACCGCAATTCCACCGCCTCAAGGCTGCCGTTGACGCTCGCCTCCAGCAACTCGACCAGGTCGCTTTCCAGGCGCGGGAGATAGACCTGCGTTTCCGGGTCGCCGAAACGCGCGTTGAACTCCAGCACCTTCGGGCCTTGTCGGGTCAGCATGAGGCCGGGGTAGAGGATGCCGCGGTAGTCAACGGCTTCGGCGGCGCAGCCGCGCAGCCATGGCTCAATGATCTGGCGCCGGGCGGCGAGCAATTCGGTCTCGTTCAAGAACGGCGTGGGCGAGTATGCGCCCATCCCGCCGGTGTTGGGCCCGCGGTCGCCGTCCAGGGCCGGCTTGTGGTCCTGGGAGGTGGGAAACAACTTGGCGGTTCGCCCATCGCAGAGGGCATGCAATGAGATTTCCACTCCTTCAAGCAACTCCTGAATGACCACGCTGGCGCCCGCGGCGCCAAAGAGCCGCTTGGCCATGATGTCTTCCAGCGCCTGGTCGGCCTGGGCCATGTCCTTGCACACCAGCACCCCTTTGCCCAGCGCCAAGCCGTCGGCCTTGACCGCGCAGCGGCCGCCCAGCGACGCCGCGAACCGCGACGCCGAGGCGAAGTCCGAAAAGCACCCCGCCCGGGCGGTGGGGATGCCGTATTGCTCCATGAACCGCTGGGCAAAGACCTTCGAGGACTCGAAGTGCGCCGCCTGCCGCGTTGGCCCCCAAATCCGCAGGCCATGTTGCTGGAACAGGTCCACGATGCCCAGCGCCAGCGGGTTGTCCGGGCCAACGACGGTCAAGTCCGGCCGTTTCTCCTGGGCGAAAGCCAGCAGCTTGGGCAGGTCTTCGGCCCCAATGCTTACACATTCGACCAGCGAGCCGTTGGCCGAAAGGCGTTCAGCCGCGATGCCGCCGTTGCCCGGCGCGCACCACATCTGCGTGGCGTGCGGGGACTGCGCCAGCTTCCAAACCAGCGCGTGCTCCCGTCCGCCCGACCCAATCACCCACAATCTCATCGGTGGGCGCATTCAAGCAGCAAACCGGCGCAAAGGAAAAGCATTTTGCGCGGGTTTGATTCTCGCGCCGCGGTCACAAGGGACAGGCAGGCTCCACTCCCGCCCCAAAACGGCCTTCGCTCCGGAGCGCGGGATAGATCGGAGCGCCGGCTTCCAGCTCACTTATGACGTCAATAGTTCAAGAAGCCGCTCGCCGCCGCGGCGGCCTTTCCCGGGGGCCAGATTAGCGGCTCAAGGCTGTTTCCTACGCGCATAGCCGGCTGCAAGCCGGCGCTCCGAACCGCCTGGAGCTCCTCCCCCCTGGTCATGGTTTGGGGCGCCACCAGCGGCATTTGCGCGCCGCCCCGTTTTTGGTTGAAGATCGCCTCCACGCTGCTATCGTTGCCGCATGGGCCGGCTGAACGTCAGAATCAAAGTGCGGAACTGGACCGATGTCGAACTGCTGGCCTTGGGCAAGACTGACCAATCGCCACGCACTGTTGAGGCCGAGGCCTGCGTGGACACCGGGCCTACGGGCTTCTGCCTTAAACGCTCCCTGAGCGCGGAGTCGGGCTTGCGTTGCATCGGCGAGAAGCAAGCCTTGACGATGTCCAACCGCTCCGAGATCCGCCGGGTCTTCTCGCCTGTGGAGCTCGAAATCCAAGGCCGCACCGCGCAAGTGGGCGTGGCCGAATTGCCTGATGAATTGCCGAACCTCGTCGGCCAAGTGCCCCTGGAATTGATGAACTGGGCGGTGGACGCGGGCAATCGGAAGCGGATCGGCAACCCGGCTCACGGCGGCCAGTGGTTGCAGGAAGAGTTCTCAGATGTCCTTTCTGTCTGATCGCCGGGGCAAGGCCCTGATTGGCGTCATCCACCTGCAACCTCTGCCGGGCGCCCCGCGGTGGGGCGGCGACTGGGAAGCCGTGTTGCGCCGCGCGGTGGCCGATGCGCGGGCTTACCAAGCGGGCGGGGCGGACGCCGTGTGCCTCGAGAACTTCGGCGACCTGCCTTTCGCCAAAGCCGCGGTGGGGCCGGAGACCGTGGCCTGCATGGCGGTGGCCGCGCGCGCCGTGCGCGCCGCCATCAAACTGCCCCTGGGCTTCAATGTGCTCCGCAACGACGCCCGCGCCGCGCTCGCCTTGTGCGCTGCCTGCCAGGGCAGCTTTATCCGCGTCAATGTCCTCATTGGCGCGATGCTCACTGACCAGGGCCTGATTGAGGGCAACGCCGCCGAGGTGCTGCGCTACCGCCGCGCGCTCTGCCCGGAAGCGAAAATTCTGGCCGACGTGTTGGTCAAACATGCCGTGCCCTTGGCTCCCTGGCCCATTGAACGGGCCGCGCTGGACACCTTGGCGCGCGCCTCGGCCGACGCCTTGATCGTGACTGGCCCGGGCACCGGGCTGGCCGCGGACGTCGAGCGGGTAAAACAGGTGCGCGCGGTTTGTCCGCAGGCTCACGTGCTGGTCGGCAGCGGAGTGACCGTCGAAAACGCGCCGGCCTTCTTGCCCCATGCCGACGGCTTCATCGTCGGCACTTCCCTCAAGGTGGATGGCCAAGTGCACAACCCGGTGGACCCCAAGCGCGTAGCCGCGCTGAGGGAAGTCTTGGTATTGTGATGAACTGAATCCGCGCCCAGCCCTGAGGAATAGGTAAATCTTCGCGCTTGCGGAGGCTCATTTCAGCCCCGAAGGCCGGGGGGCTTGCGGGCCAAAGACCCTGCCCGGCGGGCCAAGCCGAAAAATAATTCTTCGCAACTCACTTTTTTGTCGCGCAATCTGTGACGTAGTTATACGTTCTAGTCATGCGAGCCGCCTGAGCCGCCCCAACCTCAACCAGTATGACCATCCCCAAACATCCCACCTTGATCGCCCGCCACTTGGCCGCCCGCGTCAAGCAATTCAAAATCACCGGCCCGCTGGTCGCCGCCAGCCTGGTCCGCTTCCACCGCAAGTGCGGACG
>Ga0315268_10004011_pt1 | contig 16065 bp, 10 predicted proteins | sample C1_top_MG_FD_204535 | JGI IMG/M metagenome (GOLD analysis project Ga0315268, IMG submission 204535) | Sediment microbial communities from Yellowstone Lake, YNP, Wyoming, USA - C1_top | ecosystem: Environmental > Aquatic > Freshwater > Lake > Sediment | place: USA: Wyoming | collected 2017-08-01
CCAGTGGCGGCTCAACGGAGTCTCTCTTTCTGGCGCAACCAGCCCCACACTGACGCTCCAGAACGTTCAGTCGAGCCAAGCGGGCACCTACACCGTGCGAGTGAGGAATTTGTATGGCACAGCGATCAGCCAGGGGGCAGTCTTGACTGTGATTGACAAGCCTGTGCCCCCGACCATTACCGCGGCGCCGGATGATCAGGCAGTCAACGCCGGCGTGGACGCGGCGCTGAGCGTGACTGCCAGCGGCACGGCCCCGCTGGCGTATCAATGGCGGTTCAACGGGGCGCCAATTGCCGATGCCACTGGCGCTACGCTCACCATCAAGAACGCGCAACCTGCCAACTCGGGCGCCTACACCGTCACGGTTAGCAACAACGCCGGATCGGCCAGCACCGCCGGCGCCGTGCTGGATGTCTATGGCGGTGAGACCGGCGGCACTTTTTACTTCAACAACTATTGTCCGGCCTGCGGTATTGACGCGCCGGTGTTTGACAGCGATGGCGTGACCAAGCTCCAAGGGCCGGCTTACCTGGCCCAGCTCCATGCGGGGCCCTCTGCCGAGAGCCTGCTGCCGGTCGGCCCGGCGGTGCCGTTCAAGACCGGCGCATTCGCCGGGTACGTGAGGGCTGGAGCGGACATGACTCGGATCGTGCCGAGCGTGCCGGCGGGGGAGGTGGCCTGCGTGGAAGTGCGGGCGTGGGACTGCGCCAAGGGCACGTCTTACGAGCAGGCGCTGGCCGCAGGAGGGAAAGTGGGGCGGTCGGTGACCTTGGTGCTTAAGACCGGCGGCGGGGGCAGTCCGCCGGGATTCCCCGCGGATCTGACCGGCCTGCAGAGTTTTTCGATCGCGGCGGAGGCGATCCCGCCGGTGGTGACCATTACTTCTCCGGCGGCGGGAGTCACCGACGACGAACGAGCGCCGCTCGCCGGCACGGTCACCGACAACGCCGGTGTGGCGGCAGCTCGCTGGGAGCGCGACGGCCAGGCCGCTGGCAGCCTGATGCTGGACAACGGGCAATTCCGTGTTCCTGACCTCCGCCTGCACCGGGGCGAGAACCGCTTCCGGGTAGTGGCGACTGACGTGTCCGGCAACGAAGGGAGCGCGGAGGTGGTGGTCATTTGGGTGCCAAGCCGCACCTTGGCCGTGCAGAACGCCGCCGAGCAGCAGGAAGGCCGCTCCATCACCATGTCGCTGGCGTTGGCCAGTGCAGGCGAGGTCGCCGGGCTGAGCTTTGTGCTGGAGTACAGCCCGGACTATTTGGCGGAACCCGAATTGGCCTGGTCAGCGTTGGTGGGTTCGGCCTTGAGCCAGGTGAACTGCGACACCCCGGGCGAAATCAGAGCCACGGTCGCCTTGTCGCCTCCGGCTACGATCCCGGCGGGCAGCCAAGTCCTTGCGCAGGTTAGTTTTCGCGCGCGCAGTGTGCCTTCACCCACCGAGACGGCGGTGATGCCGGTGGTGCTTGGCGTGGCCGACAGGCTGGGGAACAAACTCGCCTTTGGCACGGACGTGGCCGCGGGCACCGCCCGCATCCTGCCCCGCCGGATCATCGGGGACAACAACGGCAACGACCGACTCGACGTGGGTGACGCGACGATAATGCAAAGGCTCATCGCCCGGTTGGATGTTCCCATGGCGTGGGACGCCGCGGCCAACGACTTGAACCAAAGCGCGGATCTGGATTCGGGCGACGTGATCAAGGTGCTGCGCGTAGTAGTGGGGCTTGATCCCCAGCCTGAAGTCCCGGGCGGCGCGGGCCAGCATCGGTTCGTGGCGGCTGGAGGGGCGCGAGTTTCTCTGCACGGTTCAGTGACCGGGCCTCAAGCCGAGGCGGTCGGGGAATCAACGAGCCTGGTGGCCGATCGGCTGCGAGCGCAGGTCGGCGAGTTCCTCACCGTGCGAGTGGGGCTGAAGGATTTGGCGAACCCGATTTCGGCCGCGTCGTTCACGCTCGATTACCCGGCGGACGCTTTGCGGCTGCTCAACCCGCAGGCGCTCCAGCTTGGCCCGGCTGTCCCCGCCGACTCGGCGCTCTGGAACGTCGCACCCAGCTACGAAGCGCAGACGGGCCGGGTGTCTATGGCGGCGATCAGTGCCAACCCGTGGACGCTGACCAGCGGTGTTTTGGCTGAATTGACCTTCGCGGTCCAAGCCGGCGCCGTCGGCCAGGGCCGCTGGCCGCTCCAATTGAGCGCGGTGGAAGTAGCCGGGAAGAACGGCTATGACGTCCGCGCCTTGCCCGCGGCAGCACTCAGCCTCAATCCGCCGCCGCCGCGGCTGCCGGGCAATTTGCAGCTCAGCGGCCAGACCCGCCGGCTCGCCCTCGAAGGCGAACTCGGCCTGGCCTATGTCGTGGAGGCATCTTCCGACCTCATGCAATGGAAGACCCTCACAACGCTGGTCAATGCAAGCGGCGTGCTGGAGTTTGCCGACCCCGAGGCCGCCGCGGCTGGCGCGCGCTTCTATCGGGTGAAGGAAGCGCAGTAAAGCGGAAAAGCGGCATCTCTGGGCTGCTCGAAGTCTGGGGCTAGGAACTGTTGTGCAAATGACGGCGGGGGGATTATGCCCCCGTGCCCTGCCAACATGCTTTCCCGATCGGTCGCGGAGCGGAGGCGCCAGACCCAACGTCAGGCTAGAGCCTGTCTCTGAGCCACATGCGAAGCCTGTCCACGAATGAAATCTCTTTCCACTGGTCCAGGGCTGGTGTCGAAACGCCGTCTGGCGATTGATAACACCACTCGATGGCCGACAGGTGGGGCTGAGGCGAGACCTTTTTGGCCACGCAGATGATCGTCGCCCTGATGTAAGAAGAAAACCGCTTCTGTCTGCGCTTTGGGTCCTCAAGCCGGCGGACTCCCAGGCGCGTGCTCAGATAGACGAGCGGCTCGAACCCATTCTCCGGCGACAACACCCGGAAGAAAAATTCGGGGCCCAACTGGTACAAGCCATGTCCAAGGTAATTGTTGGCCGGGACATCAATGATGAGCGTTCCGCCAACTTTGGTCGCGTCGGCATAACACTGAATGGCCGTCCGGATGTCAAAGATGTGTTCGAGGGTTCCGTTGTCAATTACCACGTCGTACTTTTCGCGCAACTGTGGCGGGAGCGGCAGGTTCAGGTCGTGAATGATGTTTGCGCCCTCCCCGGTTACGATGTCCAGCGAATCCACACGAGCAGCTCCCAGCGCCTTAAGGAACCCATCGGCATATCGCCACCGCCCTTCCCTGGGCGCCACGCCCGCAATCGCTCTGCCCGACAGCTTGCGGCATTGGCGGTCCGAGATGAGCAGGCCTTGCCGGCCAATGGTCAGGCAATCCCCGCGCACGTAGCGGGCTACCACCTTGCACGTGCGATAAGTCAATCCCATACGTCGTTCTGCCGGCGGCCCGCGGCACAAAGGGCGAGTCTCCTCCAGACGCTGCCGCGTCAACTGCAGCCCAGGCTTTCGCCGCAGTTGAGGCACTTGTAGCAGAAGCCGTTGCGCACGGTGATGTGGCCGCAGCTCGGGCACAACGGCGCGTCCTGCTGGAAGTGGCCGATGGCCTCGTTGAGGCTCTTGACCTCGCGGGGGCCGGAACCGTTGCCACCAGGGCTGGCCGCTGCCTGCTCCAAGAGCGAGGTGTCGTCTTCGTCCACCGGCAGGATTTCTGGCACCGGTTTGTTGACGCGCTTGCGGATTTCTTCCTGGAGGCCCGGCAGCGGCAGGTCGGGCTGCCCGGCGTCGGGCAGGTGGGCCTCGCGGTAGCCCTTGAGGAATTGGAAGGCCAGCCACCGAAAGACGTAGTCGGTGATCGAAGTGGCGGTGCGGATTTCGGGGTTCCTGGTGAAGCCAAACGGCTCGTAGCGTTGGTGGGAGAACTTCTTGACCAGGGCCTCCAGCGGCACGCCGTATTGGAGGGCGATGCTGGTCAGGGTGGCGATGCTGTCCATCAAGCCGCCGATGGTGGAGCCTTCCTTGGCCATGGTGATGAACAACTCGCCGGGCTGGCCGTTCTCGAACAGGCCCACGTTCAAGTAACCTTCGTGGCCGGCGATGTTGAACTTGTGGTTGACGGCCATGCGCGTTTCGGGCAGGCGGCAGCGGATCGGCTTGCCGACCTGCTCGCGGAGCTTGGCGATTTCGGCCTCCAGTTGCGCCAAGCGCGGCTTCAAGGACTGAGCTTCGGCCAGGGCGCCCGCCTGATCACCCGCTTGGCCGGTCTGCTTGGTGTTGAGGGGCTGGCAGCGTTTGGAGCCATCCCGGTAGATGGCAACGCATTTGAGCCCCATTTTCCAGGCCTGCACGTAAGCGTCGCGCACGTCCGCGACCGAGGCGGTGTTCGGCATGTTGACCGTTTTGGAAATCGCCCCGCTGAGGAACGGCTGAGCGGCAGCCATCATCTTCAGATGCGCCAGGTAATGGATGCTGCGGCGGCCGCGGTGGGGCCGGAACGCGCAGTCGAACACGGGCAGGTGCTCCGGCTTGAGGCCGCTGCGGATAGTCTGGCCGTTTTCCTCGACGTCCTCGATCGTGTCGAATTTCTCGATGTGCGCGATAATGGACTGGCGCTCGCCCTCGCCATAGCCGAGGCGCTGCAGGGCGTCGGGCACGGTGCGGTTGACCATCTTTAACATCCCGCCCCCAGCCAGCAACTTGTACTTCACCAGGGCGATGTCCGGCTCGATGCCCGTGGTATCGCAGTCCATCAGGAACGCGATGGTGCCGGTGGGCGCCAGCACGGTCGCCTGGGCGTTGCGGTAGCCGGCCTGTTTGCCCCGGGCCAACGCGCGCTCCCAGCAGGCGCGCGCCTCATCTTTGAGCGCGCAGAAATCCCGGCTCGCCTGGATGGCTTCGACAGCGTCGCGGTGCAGTTGGATGACCCCCAGCATCGAGGCCACGTTGTCTTGAGCCAGCGGCTTGGGCACGTGCACGCAACGGGCGTCGTGGTAGCCGGGGAACGGCCCCAGGATGGCGGCCATTTGGGCGGATTGCTCGTAGGCGTGGCCGGTCATGATGGCGGTAATGGCGCCGGCCAGGGCGCGGGCTTCGTCCGAGTCGTAAGGCAAGCCGTAGCTCATGATGAGCGAGCCCAGGTTGGCGTAGCCCAGGCCGAGGGTCCGGAAAACGTGGGAGTTTTCGGTGATCTCGCGGGTCGGATAGCTGGCGTTGTCAACCAGGATTTCCTGGGCGGTGATGAAGATGCGCACGGCGGCCTTGAAGCGTTCCACGTCGAACGCGCCGTCCTCGCGTTTGAACTTGAGCAGGTTCACGGAGGCGAGGTTGCAGGCGGTGTTGTTGATGAACACGTATTCGCTGCACGGGTTGGTCGAGTGGATCGGCTCGGTGCCCTTGCAGGTGTGCCATTTTTGAATGGCGCCGTCGTATTGGAGACCCGGGTCGCCGCAAACCCAGGTGCCCCTGGCGATCTTGTCCAGCAATTCGCTGGCGTTTTTCCTGCCCAACGGCTCCCCGGTGGTGACCGCGCGCGTCCACCATTCCTTGCCCTCCAGGGCCGCCTGCATGAACTCGTCGCTGGCCCGCACCGAGAGGTTCTCGTTCTGGTACATCACGCTGCTGTAAGCGTTGCCGTTGAAGGAGCCGTCGTAGCCCTGTTCGATGAGCGCCCAGGCTTTCTCTTCTTCGATGCGCTTGGCCTCGATGAACTCCTCGATGTCGCCATGCCAGTCGCGCAAAGTGTTCATCTTGGCGGCCCGGCGGGTCTTGCCGCCGCTCTTAACCACGTTGGCAACTTGGTCATAGACCTTGAGGAAAGAGAGCGGGCCGCTGGGACGGCCTCCGCCGCTGAGTTTCTCCTTGCAGGAGCGCAGCGGGGTCAGGTCAGTGCCCGTGCCGGAGCCGTACTTGAAGAGCATGGCCTCGCTGTGGGCCAGGCTCATGATGCTCTCCATGTTGTCTTCGACCGACTGAATGAAACAGGCGCTGCCCTGCGGGTGTTCGTACTGCGTCGCCGCCCGCTCGGCTCGGCCGGTCTTGGGATTGTAATGCCAGTTGCCCCGCGCGGAGTTGCGGCCGATGCCGTACTGGTGGTAAAGGCCCACGTTGAACCACACCGGCGAGTTGAAGGCGCCATACTGGTTCAAGCACAGCCAGGTGAGCTCGTCGTAGAACGTCTCCCCGCCTTCCTTGCTGAAATAGCCGTCCTTGACCCCCCAGTCGGCTATGGTGCGGGTAACCCGGTGGATGAGTTGGCGCACCGAGGTCTCGCGCTCAGCGGTGTTCAACTCGCCATAAAAGTATTTCGACACCACCACCTTGGTGGCCAGCACCGACCAGAACTTGGGCACTTCCACGTTCTCCTGCCGAAAGATCACCTTGCCGGTGTCATCGGTGATCTCGGCCGCGCGGCGTTCCCACTCCACTTGGTCGAAGGGCTTGACGACGGGGTCGCTGAACACGCGCTGGATGGGCAGCGTTTGCTTTGGCGCAGGCGGAGCCGCCCGGCGAGAGGCAAGGGCGCGAAAGCGGTGGCGGCTCACCGCGGCGGGTGGCGGTGGCGCCACGAACTGGTCTCGGGCATCAATCATGGCGGCGGTCGGGTTCAAAACGGTCGCTGGTTCCGGTCTTTTGGCCCGCCGAGGGCAAGTCCGGTCGGGCCAGACAAAGAGCAAATCTACCCCCGCCTTTAACGGGGACGGTTTTTGGCGCTTCGGGCCCCACACCCCATTAGTTGAGCGGGTTCGCGCAGACTAATACAATCGGTTGTGGCTGCAAGAGTTTTTTTCAAAAAAATCACTTTTTCCGCTCAGGCTTCGGCTGCAACGGGTTGCGGGGGCCGCCGCTGCCAAGACAGGGGCCAGCAGGATGAAATCCGTGCTCCTTCGCGCCCCGGCCCCCTGCAGAGCGCCGGCTGGCAGGCGCATGACGCGGCGATTCCGGCTTGAATCCTATCGCAACGAAGTTCTGGCGAAGAACCCTCGGAATTTCGCTCTGCTGGCCGAAGGGCCGCTGGCGCAGCTTAGGCAACTCCAGGCACAAACTGACGAGTACGTCCAGCGATTTGAAGCTGCCGAGACGCCGGCGACCGTTTGAGCTAACCGCTTGGCACGCGCCCCAGATTAATTGCGGGCGCCTGCGCTGGTTCGGGCTCCCGCTGGGCCGAAATCTGCAGCATCCGCTCAAGGGGCCGGCGGGCGCGCCGCATCAACTCCGGGTCCAGTTCCAGGCGCGGCTGGAGGCTGGCCATGCAGTCGTAGAGCTTTTCGAGCGTGTTCATCTTCATGTATCTGCACTCGTTGCAGCGGCAGGTGTCCGTCGGAGCGGGAATGAACTGCTTGGCCGGGCATTCCTTCTTGAGCCGGTGCAACATGCCGGCCTCGGTGGCAATGATGATGGTGTCAGCGGGGCTTTGGCGGCAGTAGGCGACCATTTTCTCGGTGGAACAGACCTCGTCGGCCAGCATTCGCACCGCCTTGAGGCATTCAGGATGGGCCACCAAGGGTGCGCCCGGGTGTTGGATGCGGATGAGCTTGATGCTGGCGTAGGTCCACGCGACGTGGAGGTGGCAACTGCCCGGCCAAAGGGTCATGGGCCGGCCCGCCCGCTCCATCACCCACTCGCCCAGGTTTGCATCCGGCACGAACAACAATCGGCGGTCGGCCGGCGCGGCCTTGACGATTTTGACCGCGTTGCCACTGGTGCAAATCACATCGCTGCGGGCCTTAACCTCGGCGCTGCAGTTGATATAGGCGATCGTGTAGGCGCCGGGATGGCGCGCCTGGAAAGTGGCCAGCTTGTCTGCCGGGCAGCTTTCTTCGAGCGAACAGCCCGCCGCCGGATCGGGCAGCACGACGAGCTTGTCCGGGTTGAGTATCTTCGCGGTCTCGGCCATGAAGCGCACGCCGGCAAACACGATCACCCGCGCGTCGGTCCGGGCAGCTTGTTGTGAGAGGCCCAGCGAGTCGCCCACAAAATCGGCCACGTCCTGGATTTCGGGCACTTGGTAATTGTGGGCCAGGATGACGGCGTTGAGCTTGCGCTTCAGCGCCAGTATGTCCCGGCCAAGCGCGTCCAACTGCGCTGCGGGCCGCGGCTGCCGGGGCGGGCATTCGTCCGCGCCAGGCGCCGTGATTGAAACCACGTCACTCATCCGCGCAAACTAGCCCAAGTGGCCTGTTCCCGCAACTACCGCATCAAGCGGGGCGCACCCGAAGGGCCAGCCGGACAGGTCGGACACGTCGGGCAGGTCGGACGGTCGTGGCGCTGGGCGAAGTCTGTGCTGACCAGCCTTCAATCTGCAAAAAGCCGCGCTCCTCATCCCCGGATTCTTGAGAGGAGCCCAAGTTTTTTGTCCAAAGCGAGGGGTTAGTGGTTTATGATTCCCGCCCGGTTGGCCCACGGGTGAAACACAACAGCAACATGAAGGCAAGTCGAGATACTCCGGCGGCCCTTGGCTTCACCATGCCCGCTGAGTGGGAACGCCATGAAGCCACGTGGCTCGCCTGGCCGCACCATCCCACCGACTGGCCGGGCAAACTCAACACGGTCCGCTGGGCCTATACCGAAATCGTGCGGCAGCTGGCGCCTGGCGAAACGGTGCGCCTGCTGGTCAACTCCCAGGCTCACGAAGCGCTGGCCCGGCGAATGCTGCGCCGCTCCGGGGCGGACGTTGACCGGGTGGAGTTCCTGCGCGTTGCGACCAATCGCGGTTGGACGCGCGACAGCGGCCCGCTGTTCGTGCGGCGGGGCGGCGCGGCGCCGGAGCGGGCGATTGTCCATTTCCATTTCAACGCCTGGGCGCGTTACTCGGATTGGCACAAGGACCGCCGCCTCCCGGAGCAGGCCGCCGCCCACTTGCGGTGCCGGCTCTTCGACGCGCGCGCGCGCGGCCGCGATTTTGTGCTCGAAGGCGGCAGCATTGACCTCAATGGCCGCGGCACGCTGCTGACGACCGAAGAGTGCCTGCTGGACCAGCACACGCAGGCGCGCAATCCGGGTTTGAGCAAGGCGGAGGTCGAAGCGGCGCTCAAAGCTCATCTGGGCGTCACCAACCTGCTCTGGCTCGGCGGGGGCATCGTGGGCGACGACACCCACGGACACGTGGATGACCTCTGCCGCTTTGTGAATCCGAGGACCGTGGTGCTCTGCCAGGCTGACGACCCGAACGACCCCAACTATCGTCCGCTGGCCGAGAACCGCGAGCGGCTGCAGGGCATGCGCCTGGAGGACGGCTCAAAGCTCCAAGTCGTGCCCTTGCCGATGCCGGCGCCCTTATTCTGCGATGCCTATCGTCTGCCCGCCAGCTACGCCAACTTTTACATTGCCAATGCCGCGGTGCTCGTGCCGACTTTCAATGACCCCAACGACCGCGTTGCGTTGGGAACACTCGGCGAATTGTTCAAAGACCGGCCCGTGGTCGGCATTCATGCCGTTGACCTGGTGCTGGGCTATGGCACACTCCACTGCCTGAGTCAACAGGAGCCGGCGCTTTGCCAACAATGACCTGGAGTGGCGCGGTGCGACTGCCCGCAGCACTGAACCGATCCTTTGTGAAACGGCTCCCGGCGTTTACAGACGCTCTTGCCAGACCCGATCATCTCGCGCCCCGTGGAGGACGGCGTGGACGACGACCACGCTCTCGGTTGCGCTGAAGAAGACACGATATGGAAACCGGTCGGTGAGGACTCTGCGGACCACCGGACGGCGGCAAAGTTGTCGGTAATGCTCGGGCTTAGCGGCAGCCCTGGTTATCGCCTCCTCGACGGCCTGCGGGAATTCCGCCCCCAGCCCCGCGCGCTGCTGGTCATACCAAAGCGCCGCCTCCGCGATGTCGCACTCCGCCAGAGGCCGGACTACAAGCCTACGGCTCATCGCGCGTGCAGGCGGGCCATGATGCGGGCCTTGGTCTCCGCCCACGCTGATCCGGCGTGGGGATCGGCCTCGTAAGCCTCGAGCCTTTCTTGAAGGAGCTGCTTCTCGGCCTCGGTCAGTTCACCATCGTCCACCCATTGGTTCCGCTCCAGCTCCTCCAGACGCCGCCGGACGGCGCGCCGCTCTTCCGGAGTCAGTTTCGGCAGTTCGACGACGATTTCTGCTGCGCTCATGCGCGCAGTTTAGCACACGTCGAACGGGGCTGCAAGCCGCGCGTGATGCCGCCGGCGCCAAACTGGTTCCGCCGGCGGCTCAACGTTGGCGCGGGCTGGGCGCGCTCAACTCGATGGCCCGCAGCAACCGCAGCGGGTGGTCGGTTTGGATGAGATCAATGCCCCAGTCCATCGCCCGCCGGTAGTCTTCGATGTGCTCGTGCTTGCCCAGGGCGTCGGAAAACACCTTCACGCCCTTGGCGTGGCAGCGGGCAATCAGCTCCCGCGAGAGGATGTCCCAGCTCGCATCCACGGCGTAAGGCTGCAACTGGGCGGCGAGGGCATCCAGGTCTTCGGGCCGGTGGAGAGGCGGCAGGAGCCGGATGCGCGGGTTGACAGCCTTGAGTTGGGCCAGGTAGCCCGGCCCGCCATAGACGATGGTCCGCGCAACGACGTTGTGCCGCTCCAAGGCGGCAGCCAGAGCCGCCGGCGCAATCGCCTTCGCGTCAAAGTACAAATCCACCTTCCCGGCCACGACCCCCAGGAACTCGTCGAGGGAAGGCACGCGCACGGCGGCGTAAGGCCGGCCAAACTTCACCCCGGCGCTCAATTGGCGCACGGCCTCGGCGGTCGCTTGCGCGAGCGGACCGGTGCCATCAGTGGTGCGACCCAGTTCGCTGTCGTGCATGAGGAAAAACGCGCCGTCACGCGTCGTGTGCACGTCGAACTCGACGAAGTCCGCGCCCATGCGGATGGCCTTGGCGAAGGCCGGCAGGGTGTTCTCCGGCGCGTAGCGGGAGGCGCCGCGATGCAGGGAGAAGCGGACTGGCCGGGCGGGCAGGCGTTGCCAAAGCGCATGGGCCAGCAATTCCTCGGGCAAGTCGGTTTGCAGCCAATCGGCGCGGGCGGCGATGACGCGGTCCCAGAACTCCGGCGCGTCCCAGGCATCGAGAACCTTGGCCTGGACCTTGATGGAGGCGCGATGGAAAGCTTGGGCTACGGGCGCGGTCAGGTCCGCGGCGTCAATCTCGACGGCCGCCAACCCGTTGGTCACAGCCCAGTCCGGCAGCGCCATGCCTGGGCGCCACTTGGCCATGGTCGCCACCTTGCCGCTGGAGGCCAAGCGCACCTGTCGCAGTTGCTCCAAGCCGGCATAGACCACGACCTGCCGTTCCATCCCTGCCGCGAGGACCTCCCGCGCCAATTGCTCCGCGTCAACCGCCTTGCAGTCGAGGTAGAGGTTGAGCCGGTTGCTGCAAAGCGCCAGGCACTCCGGCAACGAGAGCAGGCGCGTGCCGGCGAATCTGGCGGCGAACCGCGAACCCACGTCCAGTTGCCGGAGGGCGTCCAAGGGGTGGTCACGAATCTGCCACGACCGCCCGGCGGCATCGGCGATGCTGGCGTCGTGAGAGAGGATGTGCTGGCCGTCCTGGGTCAGATGCAAGTCCACCTCCGCCCACTCAAGTCCATCCTCGATGCAGCGCTCCAAGGCTGGCCGCGTGTTCTCGGGCGCCTGCCTCGCTTCCCCGCGATGGACCATGACCTGGAACGGCCGCGGCGGCTGCACCGGCTCGAAGAAGGCGAAGCCGCTTCCGTGGCAGAGCCACGGCCAGACGGCCAGCAGCGCAAGGGGCAGCAGCGGATTAGCCGCGGCGTGACGCCGCAAAGGAGGAGAACCGACGGCGCGACCGGTGGACGCTACTGTGGTCAAGCGCGGCCATCGTAGGGCTTGGGGTGCGCCGCACGCGAAGCGTTTGGAGTGCGGGAGCTTGCTCCCGCTTTCGCGCGGGCCGGGACCGTTCAAAAGCGCCGGCAAGCCGGCGCACTCCAAACGCTTTGCGGTGTCGCCTGTTGAGGAGCGCGAAATGAATTCCGCGCTCCAGCACGATCCGTGTTTCATCCGTACTACTATGGCTAAACGTTTTCGCAGCCTGCGCAAATTTCCACGTTTCGGTTGCGGCTGGGCCGCGCTGAGCTTCATCCGTGGCTCAAGGAGACTCTCCGGTCAGGCCTCTTCAACGACGGTGAAGCCCAGCAGGGCGCTGAGTTGTTCCACCGCGAGCTTGTGATCGCCGAAGAAGGTGACCCGGTGCCAGCCCCAGCGGTCCCATTCGCCCAGGAGCTTGTTGATGTCGCCCTTGACTTCGGCGGCCAGCTTTGTCCGGCAGACGCGCGGCTCGTCAATGTTGTCCACCGTGCGGGCCTGGTGGATGATCACTTCGCGCCGCGTGGGGGCAAACTGCAGCGTGGTGACGGTCTGATCCACCGGCATCAGCGAACGAATGGCCGCCCCTTTCCGGTCTTCGGCATGGGAGCGGATTTCGTAAGGATTGGTCGGGCCTTCGGGGCCGAAGACTCTGTTCGGCGCCACGCAGTGAATATAGACAATGCGGTTGGTGGCGGTGTCGATGATCGGATCGGAAATGTAGCCGGGCTTGGCCACGAGGTATTTCATGGCTAGCATGGTGATGGTGGACTGGAGGTCGGCCTCGCAAGCGCCCACCTGGCCGTCGCTGTTGAGTTGGAAGAAGCCCAGGCATGGATAGGCGTGGGTCTGGCCGCTATAGACCCCGCCCAGGCAATTCATCGTGACGGCCTGGGCCTGGCGCTCATCCAGCAAGCGGCGCAGAGCCAGATACATGGCGGCTGACTTGGCAATCTCCTCGGCCGTTGGCTCGACGACCCTGGCGGCTTCGCCCATCCACTTGTCCGCCCACCGCTGGGCTTGGGCGCGGTCGGCCTTTTCGTAGGCGTCGTTGATCTCCGGGAAGGTAATCGGCACCACGCGAGTGCCGAAGACCTGTTCAATGGCCTTGCCGAGGTCTCCTGGCCCGGCCCCGACGACAAGGATGGTCGAGACGCCAAGCTTCTTCATCGTCTCCAGGCACCTGACCGCCTGCACAACGTCATCGAAGCGCGAGGAGGTTACGCCGAAGGCCCGGAGGCGCTTGCGGCGCGCCGCCGCGGTGGCGGCCAAAAACTCGCCCGAGGCGCCGTAGAGATCGCCCACGTAGATCGTCGGCTTGCCCGCCGCCGCGATGGTCTCCCCCGCGCCGGCCCAACCGCCGATCATGTAGGCCAGGTAACCGTCCACCTCCTGGTCGGCCTCGAGCAGTTTCTTGGCGTCGTCGGCGTTGTAGGCGGTGGCGGGCAGGAACTCGCTTTCGGGACAGCCGGCGCGGAGCTTGGCCAGGAGTTCCCGCTTGCGGGCCTCCTGGTCGTAGCCCAGGTGCGGCCAGCCCGGTTCGCTCTGTTTGCCCTGGGCGTCCTGGCGATGGTGAGAGAAAACCAGGCGAATCCGCGTCCTGGCGGCGGTGGTCTTGGGCGGCTCGGCCAGAATGACCCGCCCGCCCAGCGTCCAGAGCCCTGCCAAGGCGGCCGTGCCCGACAGGAACCCCCGCCTGCTCATGCACAGCGTGCCTGCGGTTGAGTGATTGCAGAATGCTGGCTGGATTCCGTTTCTTCTCATGGGCGGGAAGATAGGCTCCCCTGGCGCCCAAGCTCAAGCAGCAAGCGCGTTTGGCGTTGACAATCCCGCTGGGGCCGCCACGCTGAGGCGCGTTGGGGGGCGACCCGAGGAGCTAGCTGGGGCTGCACGGGGCTGCGCCGGCAGAGTAGAAGGCTTGCTGGCGGCCAGCAAGGCAGCCTCCGCAGTCCCGGCGAGAGCCTGGCGCCGCCTTCCCACGCAGAACTCAGAAACTGCCGCTGAACGCGGCCAACACGAACGAGAGATAAGAAACATGAAACACCGAATCCTATGGGCGGGCGCCTTGGCGCTGGCGGCCACCATCAGCTCGCAGGCTCAAACCAAACCAAACACCAATGGCGTGGTCATTATCACCACCCGCAGCGCCCAAGACGCTTTCTGGCGCCAGCAGAGTTCGAGCGGGCTCTGGGACGGAGATGACGCCAAAGGCCCCGGCGTGTTTTCGCCAGGGGACGCGGCGATGGGGATACTGCTCCAGGACAACGGCTACACGACGCGCATGTTGCCGGAAAAGGTCCTCAGCTACACTCAGACAGTCAGCGCGGGCGACACGGATCCGACCCTCGATTGGCTTGGATTGGCCAACGATCCGCTCAACTATTACAATGGTGGCGGCGGGCCGAGTTCCGGCACAGCAAGCGAGTTGTGGGCGGCCCAGTTGATCATCGTCTCGGGCAGTGGCGGTTCGGCGGACATGCCCCCGGTCAACACCAATGGCATCCCCATCATCATGGGTGAGCACTCGTGCTTGGGCGACGCCACGACCAGTCCGCCAAGAGACCATTCCGAGCTCTTCCTTTACAGCAACAAGAACAGCGGGAACCTGAGTTCGCCCAGCACCCACGGCCTCTACATGAAGGTGATGGCACCCAACCACCCGATCATGCAGGGCATTCCGCTGGACGCCCAGAACCGGGTCAAAATCTTCCGTGACCCTTACCCCGAGGAGACGCTGCATAACGTTCCTGATCCCAGCAAGACGGACTTCGTGCCCGCCAAATCGAACTACGAGATCAGTTGGACGGCCGTGGATTGCAGTGAGGGCAAGTCCGTCCCGGCGCCGGGGCTGACGATCATCGGCGTGCTGGACAGCAGCACGAACCAGGTGGTTTTCGCCGTCATGGATGCGGGTGGCCAGCTTGCCGATACTTCCGACAGCGTTAGTCAATGGTACGGCCTGACCACGGCGCCGAGCCGGGTGGTCCACCTCTTCGTGAACGAAGGCGGCTCGAGCAACTCGCGCCGGGCGTTCAACGCCCTGACCGTTTGGGGCCGCATCATCTTCGTGCGGACCTGCAAATGGGCCATGGGCGAAACCCTCCAGCCCTATCAATCGCTGGGCATCAAGGAGGTAACGCAGGTCGGCAAGTCCACGATTAAGCTTTCGTGGCTGGGCGCGATTGACAAAAACTACCGCCTTGACGGCTCGACCGACTTCGTCAACTGGCAGCCCGTCGTGGACAGCATCGTCGGCGGCACCAGCGGCACCGTGAGCTGCACGCTGGACGTTTCCGGCGGGCCCCAGGCGGCGTACTTGCGGCTGGCGGCTTTGCCGTAATGCGGCCTAGCGCGTGACCGTCCGATAAACTGGCAGGGCGCGCACTCCGGTGCGCGCCCACTTCTTTCAGGGCTGCAGGCGGCGCCACAAACGATGAAAATGAGATGTCCGCCGGCTCGCGCGAAGCGCCTTGGAGTGGGCCAGCCCTCTGGCGCTTTCCCCGCGGCCCGGTCGCAAAAGCGGCCGGGGACTGCCGCAGTCCAAGACGCTTCGCGCAGATGCACCCAACCGTCATTTTCCGGTCAGGGCGCTTCCGCAACGGTTGGGCAAGGAGTGGGTTCCAAGAAGCGCATGACGGAATCGCCGTGTTTGAGGGCCTTGAGTTCGCGCCAGCGGGCGGGGAGTGTGAGCGTGTCCCGCTTGGCGTGGCCAAGGACGAACCAGGCGTCCGGGGCCAGCAACCGGGGCAGGTCGGCATCGTCGAGGAGGGTCTGCGAGAGGGAGGTGGAGCGGCGGCCGAGGTTTTTTTGCCCGAAGGGTGGATCGGCCAGGATCAGGTTAAACTGCTGGCCGGCGGCGGCAAGTTGGCGCAGCGCCGTGAAAACGTCCTGCGTGCGCAGGGCGAACCGCTCGCGCGGCAGTTGAGCTGCGGCGAGGTTTTGGCGGATCATCAGCGCGTGCCGGCTGGCTTTCTCGACCGCCACCACGAGCGCGGCGCCGCGACTTAGGCATTCCAACCCCAGCGCGCCCGAACCGGCAAACAACTCCAGCACCCGCGCGCCAACGACCCGCTCGCCCAGGCTGTTGAAGAGGGCCTGCTTGACCAGGTCCGGCGTGGGCCGCACCGCGAGGCCCTTGGGCGCCTTGAGGACGCGCCGCGCCGCTCTGCCGCCGATGATGCGCATGTCAGTTTATTTTTGGTGCCAGTGTGGGCAACCTAAGTGCGTCCGGTGCGCTCACAGCGAGCTTGCGCTGCTGGCAACGGCAGGCTATTTGGGGGCCGTGAGCGCTCGCGACGAACCGCTCGCTTTCCTGGTGGAACATATCTCACCGCAAGAC
>Ga0315268_10004012_pt1 | contig 16062 bp, 10 predicted proteins | sample C1_top_MG_FD_204535 | JGI IMG/M metagenome (GOLD analysis project Ga0315268, IMG submission 204535) | Sediment microbial communities from Yellowstone Lake, YNP, Wyoming, USA - C1_top | ecosystem: Environmental > Aquatic > Freshwater > Lake > Sediment | place: USA: Wyoming | collected 2017-08-01
GCCATCGAGCGTGCAGACGCGCAGGCAGGAGCTTTCGCTGCCGCGTGGCAGACAGCGCAACGCCCCGGGATCGGGGCCGCCCGAAGCGCTAGGGCCGTGAGCCGTATCGGTGTCGGGACGTGTTGCGTCGTCATTGCAGCGCCAGGCGAACTGGTCGCAGCGCTCGCCTGTTGCCACCTCGGCCGTGCAGAACTTGGCGGTGCTCGTGCTCAGCATGCCGGCAGTGCAGGTCGGTGCGGCGCCGAGCACGCCAGCCGGTAGCGCGGGGCAGCTCGTCACGGCGCCAAAGCCCGTGAGGCTGCCGACCTCGCACACAGGCGTGCAACGGGTTGGAGCGAGCTGTGCCAGGGCCGCGCAGAGCGCGTCGCTCGGACAGGCGTCGAAGGCGGCGCAGATGTCGTAGTAGCTGACCTTGTGCAGACAGTAGCCGCCAGAGCAGCGGTCGTTAGCGGCGCAGGCGCCATCGTTGGCGCAGCGCAACAGGCAGTAGGAGGACGCGCCCCAGGGCGCGCAGGTGAGACCTTTGGCGCACTCGTCGGCGAAGCACAGGCCGAACGCTGCCACTGTGGGCGTCACGGGCGGCGTCGCGGTCGAGCCGTTGGCGTTGTTGTCGGTGCCCTTTGTGCCCCCGTCGCCTGAGCCGCTCGCAAAGCGATGGCAGGCGGGGAGAGTGAACGCTTGCAGGACCGCAAGAGCGAGAGGCGTCACGGGGGAGCGGCGAAAGCGGGGTGCAGCATACATCCAGCCTAGTGTAGCGCGGCGCGCGCCAATCGCGAAAGTCCCGCGGCACCCGCGACCGTCCACCGCTGACGGCGCTTCGTCGCTGTGCTAGAAGTCGTGCGTGGAGACGAGCGTGCATAGGTTGATCCCCGAGGGTGGCGCCTCCAACAGCGCCACGCGCGAAGTGCCGCTCGGCGCCTCGGTGGTCAGTGTCGGGCGCACGCCGGGCAACGTCGTGGTCCTCGACGACCGCGAGCTGTCGAAGCGCCACGCCGAGATTGTGCCAGCGGCAAACGGCTATCTCGTGCGCGATCTCGGCAGCTCGAACGGCACGTTTGTCAACGGCCGGCGCATCAAAGAGCAGCGCTTGTCGAGCGGCGACGTCCTCGAGCTCGGCAGCGCCCGCTACCGCTACACCGACGCGAGTGAGCCGACAGCGGCAGGCGGTGCACAGGCCGCCCTGCCGGTGGCCATTCTGCCCGCGAGCCCCATTGACCGCACGACGGTGCTGGCCGCCTCGACGTCGGCGACGCTCGTCGCCGGCCGCGCCGTGCGTGATCTCGAACAGCTGCGCATCCTCTACGATCGCGTGCGGGTCGCCTTCGAGGCGGTGCATAGCCTGCTCGAGGTGACGGAGCTACGGCAGCTCTGTGACCAAATCCTCGAGGTTACGTGGAAGCTCTTGCGGGCCGAGACCGGCGCCGTGCTGCTCTTCGATTCGCAGCAGCAACTCGTGCCGTGGGCGCACAAAGGCCTGCGAGCCGAGGGCGAGCGCGTCGTCATCAGCCGCACCATCGTCGAAGAGGTGATGCGTCGGCGCGCCGCGGTGCTCGCGAGTGACGCCCTTTGCGACGCGCGCTTTGGTAGCGCACAGTCGATCGTCATGTCGGGCGTGCGCTCGCTCATGTGTGTGCCGCTTTCGCGCGGTGAGCAGGTCTTCGGTCTGCTGCACGTCGGCAACAGTAAGGAGGTCGGCGCCTTTACGGCCGCGGATCTCGAGCTGATGACCGGCATTGGCGCCGGCGCCGGCCTGGCGCTCGCCAATGCCTTCTTGGCGCAGCGCCTCGCCGACGAAGCCCGCACGCGCGAATCGCTCGGCCGCTTTCTCTCCCCTGTGCTCGTCGAGCAGGTGCTCTCGAAGGCACTCGATTTGAAGCGCGGGGGGCAAGAGGCCGAGGTGACGGTGATGTTCGCCGACATTCGGGGCTTCACCCCGCTCACCGAACGTAGCGAGCCGACGGCCATTGTGGCCTTGCTCAACGAGTACTTCGATCAAATGGTCGAGATCGTCTTTCGCCACAACGGGCTGCTCGACAAGTTCATTGGTGACGCGCTCATGGCGGTATGGGGCGCGCCGGTCGCACACGTCGATGACGCCGCGCGTGCTTTGCAGGCGGCGCACGAGATGCAACAGACCCTGGCCTCCTTCAACGATTACCGGCGCGATCGCGGCCTCGAGCCCATCGCCATCGGCGTCGGGCTGGCGAGCGGCCGCTGCGTCTCGGGCGCCATGGGGGCGCGGCGGCGTATGGAGTACACCGTGATCGGCGACGCCGTGAACCTCGCGAGTCGCCTCGCCGGGATCGCCAAGGGTGGGCAGGTGCTGTGCGACGAGGCTACGCAACGTCGTGCCGGCAGCGCCGTCGGCATGCGCTCGTTGCCGTCGGTGCAGGTCAAGGGCAAGACCAAGCCGGTTGCGATCTTCGAGCTCGCCCCACCCGCCGACGCGCGCCGATAACTGTATTGGCGTTCGTGACCGCCGACCGGTCTTGGACGCGTGCGCCCCGCAGCACCGTTGTGCCTGCTAGGAGCCTGTCGGAAAAATGACTGCATACACGCTCCCGCTCCCGCTCCCGATTCCGCGCCCGAAAAGATGCGCCGTGCTTGCGGGCAAGTCCGGGAGCGGGCTCGGGAGCGGGAGCGGGAGCGGGCCAATCAAGACGAATTTCCCGACAGGCTCCTAGCGCACGCGCTGCGTCCAAGGCACCGAGTGTTTCGCCTCACCTGCCTTTCGGGCTGGCGCTCGACAGGTCGCCGTGGATGACGAGGCGACAGCGCGCCTCAATGACGGCCGCATCGATTCCGCTTGGCTTCTTGGCTGCAAGCAGGCGCAACGCCTGTTCGGCCACGTCACTCGCCGACCTCTCGTGTAGCCGCGCCAACGCGAGGGCTCGAAGACTGAGGGCCTCGATTTGCCAGCGCGCCGCGCCCGCCTTGGCCGCGCCGAGCGCGGCCTGGCCCGCCGTTGCAGCCGCCCGCGTGGCTCGCTCGGCTCCGCGGTAGGCGAGGTCAATTTCGGCGAGCGTCGTTTGAACGCGAACTGACAAGAGGCGCGCCGTAAGGGTCTCCGCCTGCGCGGCGGCCCGGGTCGCGCACCGCCAAGCGGCATCACGTCGCCTCTCGGCGAGCAGGCAGCGGGCGAGCAGCAGGCGACCTTCGACGAGAGCCGCGCCGCGGCGGCTCCCCCGCAGGGCCGCCAGCGCCGTGCGTGTGAGAAGCTCGGCGCGTGGCGCGTCGTTGGCGAGCACGGCCTGTGCGAGATTGAGGCGGCTATGAGCCGCGGCCTCGACGTCGCCTGCCGCCTCGCGTGAGTCGATGGCGTGCGTAAAGCTCTGCTGCGCGAGCTCGAGGTCGCCCGCGCAGGCAGCGGTCTGTCCAAGCGCATCGAGCACAGCGGCCTCGCCGGCGCCGTCGCCCGCGCCGCGCTTCTTCTCGAGGGCAAGGCCGAGGTAGCGCCTGGCTTGCGGTAAGGCGCCGCTGTCGAGTGCGAACATCCCGAGTGAGTGCAACACGAACCCCATGCCGCGCGCATGGCCGAGTCGCGTGTAGATCGCGAGCGCCTCGTCGAGGGCGGCGCGCGCTCGTGCCACGTCGCGGTCGTGCCAGTGCACGAGTGCGAGCGTACGCAAAGCGTTGGATAGGCCGAGCGCATCGACGGGGCGCAGGAGCTCGACCGCCCGGTCGGCGAGCTCTCGCGCCTCGCCGATGTGGCCGCAGATGAGATTCAGGCGGGCGGCGCGGTGCAGCGCCGTGCCCTGACGGCTGCGGTCCGTGAGCAATTCGGCGAGTGCGGCCAGTTCGCGTAGGGTCGTGCGCTGCGCTTGCCGCGCGCTGTGTGCGTCTTCGATGCGCTCGCGCGCGAGCAGAAGCTCGAATCGAGCGACGCGGGCCTCCTGTTCATCACCTTCACAGAAGGCGAGGCCGGCGGTGATGAGCGCGGCCGCGCCGCGCTCGTCATGCAGCGCCAGCGTGTGCGACACCGAGTACACCGCCGCGGCGCGCGCGAGCGTCGTCTCACCAGCACCGGCGAAATGCGCAAAGAGCACAGCGGCGAGCTGTCGCTTGGCGCCCGGATAGCGCTCGCCGAGCGCGTTCGCTGCCAGCCGATGTGCAAGACGTCGCTCCTCCGGCGTTTGTATGCGGTAGGCCACCTCGCGCAGCATGGCATGGCAGAAGTGCAGCGGCTCACCCTCCGCGTGGCGCAAGAAGCCAAGCTCAACGAGGAGTCCTACGTCGCGTCGCAGGTCGTCGTGCGAGACACCTTGACTGACGGCGATGAGCTCGAGCGCCGGCCACGTGATGGGATCGGCGAGCGTGGCCGCGGCTTTGAGCAACGCGAGCAGGGGCGCCGGCAGTTGCTCTATACGGCGGCGCACGAGCTCGGGGAGGCGTCTAGGGATCTCGGCGGCCGCGAGGTCCAGGGCGGCCATCCAGGCGCCGCGACGGTGCTGCACGGCGCCGGTTTCGACGAGGAAACGCACGAGGCAGTTGGCGGCGAGCGGCGAGCCCTCGGCCCGCGCGGCGAGCAGTGTCGCCAGGCCTTCGGGGAGGTCCTCTTGGTCGAGCATCGACGCGGCGACGTTGTGAATCGACTCCGCGTCGAGGCGACCGATTGACAGTTCGCGCAGAACGACGCGGTTGAGGGCGGCAGGAGCTCGAAACGTCTGGCGGTAGCACAGCACGACGGTCAAGCGCGGGGCTGTGGCGTCGTCTCGTGCCAACAAACGCGCGATGGCCTGCGCGCTCGGCGCGTCAAGACGATGCGCGTCGTTGACGACCAACACGAGCGACACGCTCGAGCGGGCCGCGACGCTCGTGATGACCGCGTGGATGGCCGCGGCGATCTCTTGCGCGCTCGTGCTGCCCTCGGCATCGGCGTGCAGCCGGTCGTCGTCTTGCGGCGCAAGCAGAGCCTGCAAGATGCCGAGGCTCCGAGTGACGTGGGGACTCGCGAGCGGTTCTTCGGCGAGGCGCAGCACGGCGGTGGCAACAGCCTGTGGCCGGACCTCGTCTTGTTCGAGCTCGAGCGCTTGGCGTAGCATTGTGATGAGTGGCCAGTACGGCAGCGGCGCGAGCGGATGCGTTGCGCCGGTCAAGGTGCGCGCGGCGGGGACGGCGGCCCGCGCGAGCGCAGCCCTGAGCACCGAGGTGCGCCCCATACCCGACCGGCCGCGCAGGCCGAGCAAACGAGGGGCGCTGCGGTCGTTACCACAGAGCAGCGCGGCGAGCGTGGTGACCAGGTCGTCGCGACCGGCGAGCGTGGGCTCGGCGAGCAGCGCCGCCTGCTCCCATCTCTCGCTCCACGCGGGCTGCTCGGGGTTGAGCGCATACGCGGTCGGGCCTGGTGCGACAGCGCGCAGCAGGAAGGTCTCGCGCGTGATGTTCCAGATGGGCTCGCCGCACAGGACATGGCCACTCTCGGCACGGGCTGCGAGCGCTGTGGCTTGCAGCAAGGCCTCGCCAAAGACCTCGCCCGGATCCTTGTCGTTCGCGCATAGTCGGCCGCGCGCAACGCCGATACCACACCCTGTGAGCTCGGGCAGGCGCGCGAGCTCGAGGGCTAACGCGAGTGCTTCGTGCGCGTCTGCTTCGTCCACGCGCGCCGGCACGTAGGCCCCGAGGAGCGCCGCCCCGGCCCGCAGCGGCGCGAAGCCACTGCGGGCGATGACCGCACTCGCGATGTCGTGCACGCGTTGCTTGGTGCGAACCATCGTCGCGCCGCGCGCCCGCACGGCCGGACGAACACCGATAGCGACGACGGAGGCCGTCATGTCGTCGCCCGCCATAGCGCTAAGCGTCTCACGGATGTTGCGCACCAACGTTGGTTCGCGCTTTGCCCCCAACGCTGCCGCACTAACGGGCGGTGGACGCTCGAGGGGCGACGCGCCGCGCGAAGGTGCGGCCAAAGCGTCGAGGCCAGCGATGGTCTCGGCGAGCGCGCGGTCGATGGCCGCCGAGGCGACCGCGGCGACGCGTCGACTCGGGCTGTCCCGCAAGAGCAGCGTCCGCGTATGCATCGCCAGACGCACGAGCGCCGCGATGACGAGCGGCTGCGGCAGCCGGCGGCCGAGCGCAGCGATGAGCGTGGGGAGGCGTGGCTCGTCATGGACACGCAAGCGCGCCGCGAGGGCGTCGAACAGCTCCTCACTGTGGGCTGCGAGCTGCGCTGCGCTGCCTCGTGAGTGGGCGTTCGTCGCCTCGAGAAGCCCTCGTCGGGTGTCGGCGATGACCTGTGCGCGGTGCTTGTCGAGAGATTCAGCGAGAATGCTCATGCGGTGGAGATCGCGCTCGAGACCACGCGGCTCGAGCGGATGATGCCGTATTCCTTGCGCCGTGAACAGTCGCGCCCGAGTCGCACGGGTATTGCCTTGCGAACTGCCCGGCAATCGTGACCGCTCGTTTCGTACGTCGTGTCTTGCGGCTCCGTCCTTTCGCAGTTAAGCAATAGGTGAGGCTTGTAGCATGGCGGAAGACAAAACCTCGATTATTGGCCTCGCCGAGCTGGGGGCCGCGGTGGCGACAGCACGCTCGGCGTGTTTCATCGTCATCGCCGGTCCTGAGGTCGGCCGCATGTACAAGCTCGACGCCGAAGAGCTCGTTGTCGGTCGCACTCCCGACGTGGCGATTCAGGTGCAAGACACGGGCGTGTCGCGTCGTCATGCCAAGATCGTACGGCTCGCCGACGGAACGGTGCAGCTCGTGGATCTCGAATCCACCAACGGTACGCTGTGCAACGGCGAGAAGATCGACCGTCGGGTACTCATCGACGGCGACAAGATTCAGGTCGGCGCCACGACCATCCTCAAGTTCAGCTACCAAGACGACCTCGAGGAGGAGTTTCAGCGCCGGCAGTACGAGTCGGCGGTACGCGACGCTCTGACGCAGTGCTTCAACAAGAAGTACTTTCTCGAGCGCCTCCCGAGCGATATCGCGTTCGCGCAGCGCCATCAGAGCGCTCTGTCCCTGGCAATGATGGACATCGATCACTTCAAGCGCGTCAACGACACGTACGGTCACCAAGCCGGCGACCACATCTTGCGCTCGGTGGCCAAGATAGTCCAAGACACGACGCGGGCCGACGACGTCGTGGCTCGCTATGGCGGCGAAGAGTTTGCACTCATCATGCGCAACACCTCGAAAAGTGAAGCGTTGATCGCCGGCGGTCGTATCCGCGCCCGGGTCGAGGCGGCGAGCCTCGCCTTCGACGGCAATCCGATCCCGGTGACGATCAGCATCGGCATCGCCGTGTGCGACGAGAGTGGCACCGGCGACGCCGACGCGCTCATCAAGGCCGCCGACGCGTGCCTCTATGAGGCCAAGAACGGCGGACGCAACCGCGTGGTCGCCAAGGAGTAGCGGCGCGGCGCGACGAGCGTCGCGCGAGCGGTCGCACCCGCGGCTCATTCGGTATGGCGCGTCAGTCGCGCGGACTTGGCCATGAGCTCGTCAGAGGGCCGACTTTGGCCTCGACGGCCTCGAGCACGGAGCAGCGCGCGACTGCCGCCGCCATGTGGTTGTGGTCGGCAAACAGTGGCCGGTCCTCCTCGAGGTGAGCGACGACCTGGCGCACCGCCGCGTGTGCCGCGCTTGTGCCTTGCCCTTTGCAGAAATCGCGGAAGTCGAGCGCCTGCGCGGCCGCGATGAGCTCGATCCCGAGCACGCCGTAGGCATTCGTAAGGATTTGCACTGTTTTGAGCGCGCCGTTCATGCCCATGCTCACGAAGTCTTCTTGATCGGCTGCGGCTGGGATTGATTGCACGCACGACGGGGCGCTCAAGATCCGCTGCTCGACGATGAGCATGTCGGCTGTGTACTGGCTGAGCATGTGTCCGGAGTACATGCCGGCGCCCTTGGTGAGGAAGGCCGGCAGCCCGACGCTCAGCGCCGGGTTGAGCAGCCGATTGAGGCGTCGCTCCGAGAGCACGCTCACCATCGTGAGCGCCGCGCCCAACTGGTCGAGCGGCATGCTCACGGGTGTTCCCTGGAAGTTGGCGCCGGAGAGCACCACATCGTCATCGGGCAGAAAGATGGGGTTGTCGGCTACGCCGTTGAGCTCGATCTCGAACTGCTTGCGGGCGTAGGCGAGAGCGTCGCGCGCCGCGCCGACGACCTGGGGCGTCGAGCGCATCGAGTAGGCGTCCTGTACCTTCACCTTGATCTTGCCGGTGACGAGATCCGAGCCGGACATCAGGAGGCGTAGGTTGGCCGCGCAGGTGACGGCGCCGCTAAAGCCGCGCAGCTCGTGTAGGCGTGCGTCGTAGGGCTTCATGTTGGCGAGCAGTGCCTCGAGGCTCATGGCCGCCGCAATCTCGGCCTGCTTGAGCCACCGCTCGGCGTCATAGATGAGGATACTGCCAATGCCGGTGATGAGGTTCGAGCCGTTGATCGACGCCAGGCCGTCGCGTGCTTTTAGCCCCGGGACAGCGATTGCGGCCCTCTGCATGGCCTCACGCGTCGGCATGCGCTCGCCCATGTAGAAGGCCTCACCTTCGCCCATCAGCGACAGGGCCATCTGGCTCATCGGCGCCAAGTCGCCGCAGGCGCCGACGCTGCCCTTGGCGCAAACGACCGGCGTGACGCCGCAATTGAGCAGGGCAACGAGTGTCTCGGTAATTTCCAGGCGGCAGCCCGAGTGGCCGTGCGCGTGCACGTTGATGCGTCCCAAGATGGCGGCGCGTACATGCTCGATAGGCGCCGGCTCGCCGATGCCCGCGGCGTGGTTGTAGATGAGATACTTCTGGAACTGCTGCACCTGCTCGTCGTTGAGCACCACCTCCGAGAACTCGCCGATGCCGGTGTTCACGCCGTACATGATCTCACGCGCGCCGATCTTGCGCTCAACCATGGCGCGACACCTGTTGATGCGCTCGCGTGCCTCGCGGGTGAGCTCGACGGGCTCGTTGTGGCGGGCCACGCGAACGACGTCTTCAATCGTCAGGCTGTTTCCATCGATATGCACGGGCATGGGGGTGATGCTCCTTACGAGGGCGCACTATACGCGCCCAAGCGCGACAAACAAGCGCCGCTTCCGAGCCAAGCTTGCCGTCGCGCGCCAAATGCGCCAAGGTTCATGAGGTCATGGGTACCCACGCCAGAGTGAAGATCTCGCCGCCGCTCACTCTCGGGGCGGCGCTCGCGGCTTCGGCGGCCAAGGCGCCGAAGCGCGCGGCTCTCGTGCAACACGAGAACGGGCAGCGCGTCTCTTATCGTCGCCTCGGCAAGCTCGTCGACGCCTATGCGTACGCGCTGCTCGCGGCCGGCGTGACGCGCGGTGAGCGCGTGGCGACGCAACTGCCGACCACGATCGAACACGTCGCCTTGATGCTCGCCACGACGAAGATTGGCGCTGTCGTGGCGCCGCTCGACCTGCAGCTTTCTTTGGCCGAGCTGTGGCGGCAGCTCGAGGCCGTCACGCCGAAGATGTTCGTCTTTGCCACCTCTACGCCAGCCCGCGACTTGGCCGGCACCGAGCGCGCCGTGCGTGAGACCTGGCGCACCATACCTCTGCTCGTGCAGGCCGCGGGCACGCTCGGGCCCGAGCCCGTCATCGCCGGCGCCCACGCGCTCGCCGCCCTCGTCACGCAGCCGCGTACGTGGTGGCGCCGCGTGCGCGAGATTTGGCGCCACGACCTGCGCCAAGCGCAGGACGTTCTCGTGCCAGACGATGCGGCGCTCATCCTCTTTACAACCGGTACCACGGGCGAGCCGCGGCCCGTGGTCCTCAGCCATCGCACCTTGGTCACTGAGTGCGAGTTGCTGGCTCGCGCCGCGACCGAGCTCGGTGAGGGGTCGGTCATGCTCGTCAACCAGTCGCTCGGTCAAATTGGCGGCACGACGGCGGCGCTCTTGCCGGCGCTATGGCGCGGGTGCACCGCGGCGCTCTTGCGTGTCTTTGACGCCCGCGCCTCGCTCGCGGCCGTCGCCGCCCGGCATGTCACCTGTCTCTGTCAGACGCCCGCGCAGTACCGCCTCGAGTGGGATTTGCCCGACTACGACGGCTTCGAGCGCGGCACCCTCGCGTTGGTGATGGTGGGCGGCGCGGCGGTCGATGTGGCGTTCTTGCGTCAGCTCGCGCGCATGGCCAAGCGTTGCGCCACGGGCATGGTGATGACCGAGGCGGGGGGGTTCGTCACTCTGACCCCACCGTGGCTCTCGCCCGAGGAGATGAGCGGCCAGGCCGGGCGCTCGTACGACGAGCTCGCAAAGGTCTCGGTGCGGCGTCTGATGCGCGCCGATGGCTCCTCGGGCGAGGAGGTAGCAGACGGCGAGGTCGGCGAGGTCTGCTGCCATCCGCCGCTCGTTTTTGCCGGCTACTTTGGCCAGCCTGAGATTACGCGGCAGACTCTCTCGAGCGATGGCCTGCTCTATACGGGGGACCTTGGCTACTTCAAGGACATGAAGACGCACCGCGCCCTGTGCCTATGCGGTCGGCGCAAGTTCGTCATCAGGCAAAAGGGCTACCAGGTGTTCCCGGAGGAGGTCTCCGTGCACCTCGCCTTACACGCCAAGGTCGCGGCCGCCGATGTCGTCGGCGTGCCGCACGCGCTGTTCGAGGAGGGCATCATCGCCTTCGTCAAGCCGCACCCTGGCGTTGCGCTCAGCGTCGAGGAGCTCGTGCAGCACTGCTCGAGCATGGCTGCGTATAAGCGCCCTTTGCATATCGAGATTCTGCGTGACGAAGAGGAGCTGCCGGTCACCCGCACCGCCAAGATCGACAAGCTCGTCTTGCAGCAGCGCGCCCTCATGATCGTCGAGCGGCTGCGGGCCGAGGGCAAGTGGGATCGAGACCGGGGCGGGGCCGCGGCCTAGAGCTTTGGCACGGCGTCACCGCACACGACTCGAGAGGGGTTTGCACGCATGGCCCATATAGCGCTTGGTCAGGGGGTCACGCTGCTCGACACAGGCTTTGTCAGACCCGGCGTCGTCGCCTCGTATCTTCTACAACACGGCGCTCGGGCGGCGCTCATCGAAGCTGGTACCGCCAACACCGCGCCCCACCTGCTGCAGGCGCTCGCCGACTGCGGCGTCGCGCGGGACGCGGTCGACTACGTAGTCGTCACCCACGTCCACCTCGACCACGGTGGCGGCGCAGGCGCCCTGATGGCCGCCTTGCCAAGAGCCAAGCTCATCGTACATCCGCGCGGCGCCAGGCACATGATCGATCCATCACGCCTCATCGCCGGGGCCGCGCAGGTGTATGGTCGCGAGCGACTCCTCGCGGTTTTCGGATTACCCGAGCCGATCGCCGCCGAGCGGGTCGAGAGCGCTGGCGACGGATTCACCTTCGCGCTTGCCGGTCGCCCTCTGCGCGTGCTCGACACGCCCGGGCACGCGCTGCACCACTTCGTCGTCTATGATGAGACGAGTCTCGGCGTCTTTGCCGGCGATACGTTTGGGTTGTCCTACGCCCCCCTGTGCGGTCCGGGCGTCGCCTTTGTCTTTCCGACCACGACGCCCGTGCAGTTCGACCCGCAGGCGCTGCACGCCTCGGTGCAACGTATCGCCGAGCTCGCCCCGCAGCGCATCTACTTCACGCACTTCGGTATGCTCGAAGGTGGCGCGGCTGTGGCTGCGGCGGCCGTCGATCTGCATCGTCTCATCGACGACTACGCGTCGTTGGCGCAAGGACACGCGTCAGCGTCAACGCGGCACGCGACGCTCATCGAGGCGATGATGGCGCTCTTGCAGGGCGAGCTCACGCAGCGCGGTTGTGCTCTCGCACCGCAGGCGCAACGCGCGTTGCTCGAGATGGACGTCGAGCTCAATGTGCAGGGACTCGAGGTGTGGCTCGACCGTCGCGAATGAACTGACGCAGGTCGTCAGGCAGGGGCGCCGAGAAGCTCACGTGTTCGCCCGTGTGCGGGTGCGCGAATGAGACACGGTGGGCGTGCAGGGCGTGCCGCGCGAGGCGCAGGCGCGCCCAATCGTCGGCCGTCAGCAGGTGTTTGCAGAAACGGTCGTAGTAGGCTTCGCCGGGGCCGTAGATCTTGTCACCGACGATGGGCAAGCCCGCGTGGCGCAGATGGGCGCGGATCTGGTGCTGGCGCCCGGTCTCGGGCCAGGCGCGTATGAGCGTGTAGGCCTGCCTCTCGTGCGCGAAGCGCTCGACCACGCGAAAGCGTGTGCGTGACGGTCGGCCGCTTGGGTCGCAGCGCACGGCGATGCGCACGAGCGCGCCGCCGACGGCGAGTGGCATATCGACGACGAGCTCGTCTGCAAGCGGTGCGCCCTCACAGATCGCCAGGTATTCTTTGTGCACGCGGCCACTCTGGAAGGAGCGCATGAAGAAGCGGCTCGCCTCCTTGGTGCGGGCGCAGATGACGACGCCCGAGGTCTCGCGGTCGAGGCGATGCACGGGCTCGATTCCAGGCCCCCCGTAGCGCTCGCGCAGTCGCGCCACGAGCGTGCCCACCTGGTAGCGGGCGCAGGCGTGGATGGGTAGGCCGGCCGGCTTGTCGACGATGACCATGAACTCGTCCTCGTAGAGCACCGGGACATGGGTCGGCGTTGGTGGCTCTTCGAGCACGCGGCGGCGCAGGACGAAGCGAAGGCCTGGCGTGATGCGGGTCGCCGCCTTGAGTGTCCGCTCGGCGACGAGACAGCTCTCAATGAGGCGCTGCACCCGCGAGCGCGAGAAGCGTCGCAGTTTGGCTGTCAGATAGCGGTCGAGGCGCCAGCCCGTGTAGTTCGGTTCGACCGAAAAGGGAATGTCGACGAACTCGGGCGTGGCGGTATGTTGGCTCTCGGTGCGAGTCAGCGTTATGAATGTTGCGAAGGGCGTCACGCGAGCCTAGCCTAGAGGAGGTTGGCGTGTGCCGTCTAGCCCAGGGTCGTAGGCCGCCTGGGCTTTCGGGGAGGCCGTTGATGCCGTTGTGGTTGAAGGTTCAGGTCGTGCGTAGTGGGCAGCAGCCCTTCGACGTGCACTTCGATAGCGACACCCATCGCGTCGTCAAGGTCGGCAAGCTTGGCTCGGCGCAGGTCAAGATCGACGATCCTAAGGCCTCGCGCGTGCACGCCATCGTCGAGTTGTCGGCCGCGCACGCTGTGCTCGTCGACATGGGTAGCACTGCCGGTACGTTTTTGAACGGCGCGCGCATCAACAAGGCGGTGCTCAACACCGACGACATTATTACCATCGGCGACACTTCGCTCGTGGTCGCCGTGACGGCGAGTGCGCCCAACGCGACGCTCGAAGCCACGGCGGGCTACAGTGAGCCGTCGCCGGCGCTCGTGCCTGGGCCTTACGGTTACGGGCAGCCGCTCTCACCTCAATACGCCGCGATGCCCGTCGCCGCGCCAGCGTCGTCGGCGAGCGCGTACAATGGCCAGCGCGCGCCTGCGCCGTCCGGTGGCTCGGCGCCACGTCCTGCGGCACCTGCTGTCGTGTCGAGTCCAGGGCCGGGTTCGGTGCCGAGTGCAGCGGCCAACTTCGCATCGACCGATCGCCGCGAGCGCATCGTGGCGTCGCTCGCGGGTCTGCGCGACGACCGGCTCGCTATGGTCGAGGCCTACGCGCGGTTCCTCTCCACCTACGATGAAACCGCGCCCATTCGGCGGGCGGCGTCGATGGGCCGCGCCGCGGCGGCATCCGACAACGTCGTCGATGGTGTCGACGATCGCGACGTAGAGGCCTTTCGCCGTCAGCGCCTGCGCACCTATCTCATCGCCGGCACGGTCCTCGTGATCGCCGTTGTGATTCTCTTCCTGATGAGTCGCACGCCGGCGTTCGCCCCTCCGGAACCGCCATCGCCTGCGCCGACCGCGAGCAGCGCGGGCAGCACGGCGGCAGATCCCGCCACGACCGGGAGCGCGGGCGCCGCGGAGTCGACCGCAGTCGAGTCGAGCGATCCGTCTGTCGCCGCGAGCCGTGCCGCTGCGGCCGGCGCGCATCGCGCCGAGTCGCCGCCGCGTGCAGCTTCCACGGGCACCGGGCAAGGCTCGAGTGCTTCGCCCGCGCCTGGGGCGCAGGGCACCTCGGACCTGCCGGGCCCCGAGAAGGAGTAGGCTTAGAGTGGGGCCTCGAGCGCCGAGCGATCGCCGCTCTTGATCATGGCGGCGTGCGCCGGTGTCGCGGCGAGGCCGTGCGTCGCGTAGAAGGTCGCGGTCATGATCTTGCTCATGTAGTAGCGTGCATCTTCGTCGCTTTCGCAGAGCTTGGCGAGCGCTGTGCGCTCCTGCATCGCGACCCCCTTGGTTTTGCAGATGGCCGCGAGCTTCGTGTGCGCGAGCAACGCTTGTTCGATGAGCAGCCAGCCAAGGACCACCTCGCCGAAGACAGCGAGGTAGGGCGCCGCTTCGAGCGCCGGCAGCTCGGGATGCTCGGCGCCGATGGTGGCGAAGTACATCGATGCGTCGACGAGCGCGTCGCGGGCTTTGCCGAGCAGCGTGACCTCTCTGGCAAGGGCGGGGTGATTCTTGTTCTTGGCTTCGAGCTCCATGAGCATACCGACGAAGGTGCGCATGCTCGCGCCGCCATTGGCCGGGAGCTTACGACCGACGAGGTCGAGCGCCTGAATGCCGTTGGTGCCCTCGTAGATGGACGCGATCTTGTTGTCGCGCAGGTATTGCTCGACCGGGTACTCGGAGATGTAGCCGTAGCCGCCGAGCGTTTGCACCGAGAGCTCGGTTGAGCGAAAGCCCATATCGGAGGCGTAGGCCTTGCACACGGGCGTCAAGAGCTCGAAGAGGCCGTTGTTCTTCTCGCGCTCCTCTTTGCTTTCGGCGCCGAGGGACAAATCGGCATAGAGGCCCGTGCGAATGAGCAGCGCCCGCAACCCCTCGCTCCAGGCCTTTTGCCACATGAGCATGCGACGTACGTCCGGGTGATTGACGATCGGCACCGCCTTGGCGTTGTCGTCGCGGTTGCGCAGGTCCTTGCTCTGCACGCGCTCCTTGGCGAATTGCAGCGCGTATTGGTAGGCCGCGTTGGCGAGCGAGGCGCCCTGCTGGCCGACCATGATGCGCGCCTCGTTCATCATCTGGAACATGGCGCGCATGCCCTTGTTCTCCTCGCCGATGAGGTAACCTTTGCAGCCGCTCCTTTCGCCGAAGACGAGCGAGCAGGTGGGTGAGCCGTGGATGCCCATCTTGTGCTCGACGCCCGTGCAGCGCACGTCGTTGCGCTCGCCGAGCGAGCCGTCGGCGTTGACCAGCACCTTCGGGACGATGAACAGCGACAGGCCGCGCGTGCCGGCCGGCGCGCCTTCGATGCGGGCGAGCACAGCGTGCACGATGTTCTCGGTCAAGTTCTGCTCGCCGAAGCTGATGAAGATCTTCTCGCCTTCGATGAGGTAGTGGTCGCCTTGCTTCTTTGCCTTGGTGCGCGCGGCTCCGACGTCGCTGCCGGCGCCCGGCTCGGTCAGGCACATCGTACCTGTCCACTTGCCGCTGTACATGTTCGGCAGGTAGGTCTTCTTGACCGCCGCGTTGCCGAAGGTCTCGATGAGGTGGGCGCTGCCGGTGGTGAGCAAGGCCTGAAGGTTGAAGGCCAGACAGCCGCCGAAGAAGATGTCGCGGATGGCGATGTCGAGCGTGTAGGGCATGCCCTGGCCGCCCCACTCGGGCGAGTTGCAGAACGACAGCCAGCCGTTTTCACAAAAGAGCTTCCAGGCCTGGTGGTAGCTCTCGGGCACGCGCACGGCGCTCGTTTTCGGATCGTACACTGCGCCTTGGCGATCGGCTTGCTTGTTGAGGGGCGCGATCTGCTCTTTGCAGAACTTCGCCGCCTCGTCGAGGATGGCGTTCGTCGTGTCGAGGTCGAGCTCCTTGTGCTTCGGCAGGGCAAGGAGCTTCTCGAAGCCGCCATGCTCGAGGAGCGCAAACTTGATGTCGCGAAGGTCGATCGAAAACTCAGCCATGTGGTGACTCCAGGGCGCGGGTTTTGACGCCCAGCTATCGCGCATTGCTAGGGGCATGGCAACCGCCGGGGGCGTCGGGGCACGATTGCTCACTGACCTATCCCGCAAACTTTTTCGCAGTACCGACGGCCGGCCGGCTTGCGGTCCTCGCGCATGCGGCTTCGCCGCAGCGCTCCGGTCCCGCACGGCCGGCCTGCGCCGCGCG